>Ga0070741_10012988_pt1 | contig 14855 bp, 15 predicted proteins | sample Coa_R1_4_FD_66440 | JGI IMG/M metagenome (GOLD analysis project Ga0070741, IMG submission 66440) | Surface soil microbial communities from Centralia Pennsylvania, which are recovering from an underground coalmine fire - Coalmine... | ecosystem: Environmental > Terrestrial > Soil > Unclassified ...
CCCCGGCTCGTCGCGGCGGCAGCATCCGGCGCAACCGTCGTTGCGGTCGTCGATGCGAAGCCGCCGCTCCTCGTCTCGCACGACGCGGGCACGACTTGGCGCGCGGCCGGCCGGGGGCTCCCGCCGGGACGCGCGGTCGCGATCGCCGACGACGACCCGGACACGATCCTCTACGGCGCGCGGAACAGGCTCTATCTCTCGCGAGACGGCGGCGTTTTCTGGAACGCGCTCGTCGGCGAGTTGCCCGAGATCAGCGGGCTGTCGCTCAGAGGCTGAGCTCGCCGCGCGCGATCACGACAGCGGAGCCGCCGACCTCGACGCGGTCGATGCGGTCTCCTTCGCCGAAGGCGGTCGCGAAGAGGGTCGACGGGCGATGGATCTCGGCGCCCTGCCTGATCTCGATCTGCTCGCCGAACGCAATCCGCCCGTGCCGCGCGAGGTGCACGGCCAGTGGGCCGGCGGCCGAGCCGGTGGCGGGGTCCTCGGCAACGCCGTGGTTGGGCGCGAACATGCGCGTCTTCCAGACCTCGCCGTCGCGTGCGAAGCAGTTCGTCCCGTCGGAGGTGGCGAGCGCGAGCGCGCCGAGGTCGGGCCGGAGCGCCGCCACGGCGGCCGCGGAGTCGAGCTCGACGTAGAGGTGGCCGGGGCCGAGGTTGTACCTCTCGACCGGAAGGCCCGACCCGGCGACACCGAGCGCCGCGAAGATCGGCTCGAGATCGGGGACCAGCGCCCAGGTGGGGATCGGCTGGTCCATGCGCCCGAAGACGATGCGCGGGCCGTCGCGCTCGAGCGCGACGGGAACGACGCCAGCCGCCGTCTCGAGCCGGATCACGACCTTCGAGAGTGGGACACCGAGCACGAACGCGGCTCCGAGCGTCGGGTGCCCGGCGAACGGCAGCTCGACAGCCGGCGTGAAGATGCGGATCCGGACGTCCGCGTCCTCGACCGTCGCGGGCAGGACGAACACGGTCTCGCTGAGGTTCGTTTCGCGGGCGATCGCCTGCATCTCCTCGCTCGCCAGGTCGCGCGCGTCGGTGAAGACCGCGACGGCGTTCCCCTGCAGAGGCCGGTCGGTGAAGACGTCGGCGGCGACGTAGCGGAAACGGCGCATCGGCCAACGCTACCCGGGGCTTGTGGTGACGGCGCCGGGAGCAGAGAATCGACCGTTCAGCTCGCGCCGTACGCCACAAGCTCACTGAGGAGGTAGGCAGGTTGGACAGCCACGACCACGACAAAGACCGGCGCATGCTCCATGCGCTCGGCTACGCGCAGGAGCTCTCGCGCAGGATGAGCGGGTTCTCCAACTTCGCGATCTCGTTCACGATCATCTCGATCCTGTCGGGAACGCTGACGCTGTACTACGCCGGCATCAACTACGGCGGACCGATCGAGGAGGCGTACGGCTGGCCGATCGTCTCGTTCTTCGTGATCATCGTCGGTCTCGGGATGGCCGAGATCGCGTCGAAGTATCCGACGGCCGGCGGGCTGTACTACTGGGCGTCGAAGATGGGCGGCCCCGCGTGGGGCTGGTTCACCGGCTGGTTCAACCTGATCGGACAGATTGCGATCACGGCCGGGATCGACTACGGCGGAGCGCTCTTCGCGGACGCGCTGCTGCAGCTCCTCTGGCCGAGCACGTTCAAGGGGACCGCGCACGAGGTGATCTACGTGTACGCGGTGATCCTCGCGTTGCATGCGCTGATGAACATCTTCAGCGTGCAGCTCGTCGCGTTCCTGAACGACGTCTCCGTGTGGTGGCACGTTCTCGGCGTGTTGATCATCGTCGGGTTCCTGATCTTCAAGCCGAGCCATCACCAGTCGTTCGGCACCGTCTTCGGTCACACGCTGAACAACAGTGGCTGGGGGCACAGCTGGATCTGGCTCGTGTTGCTGCTCGGCCTCCTCCAGGCGCAGTACACGTACACGGGGTACGACGCGTCGGCGCACATGAGCGAGGAGACGCAGGGCGCATCGCGCGCAGCAGCGCGCGGCGTGATCATGTCGATCGTCGTCTCGGCGATCTTCGGCTACATCCTGGCGCTCGGCGTCACGTTTGCAATTCAGGGCAGCGTCAGCGACACCGCAGCGGCCGGCACGTTCGCGGTCAAGAAGGTGCTGCTCGACTCGCTCGGCGACACGACTGCAAAGGTGATGCTGGCGATCATCGTCGGCGCACAGTTCTACTGCGGCATGTCGTCGATCACGTCGGCGTCGCGGATGATGTATGCGTTCTCGCGCGACGGCGCGGTACCGGGGCACCAACTCTGGCGTCGCCTGAATCGCGAGCGTGTTCCGTACATGGCCGCGATCGCGATCGCGGTGCTTGCGTTCCTGTGCGCGTTCCCGGCGTACTTCGGGACGAGCGGCTACACCGCCTATGTCGCGGTGACGTCGATCGCGACGATCGGCCTCTACATCGCGTACGCGATCCCGATCTACCTCAGGCTGAAGCTGGGTGACGCCTGGGAGCCCGGCGAGTGGAACCTCGGCGCCCGCTACAAGGTGATCGGCTGGACCGCGGTCTGCTGGATCGGCTTCATCGCGATCCTGTTCATCCTTCCGACGGGCCCGAACGGTGTCCCGTGGCATCCGGACAAGTTCAAGTGGACGTTGTTCAACTACGCACCGCTCGCGGTCGGCGGCACGATGCTGCTGGTCGGCGGCTGGTGGGTCCTGTCCGCGAACCGCTGGTTCAAGGGGCCGATCGCCCAGGGCACGCCCGAAGAGCTGGCCCGCATCGAGGCGCGGTACGAGCATCCCGCTGGTGCGGCGCCGCAGGCGACGTAGGATCGACCCAGGTATCGGATCGGAGGGAGCCGGCGCGCGTCGGCTCCCTCTACGAAGGAGGCAGGTGTGCTGACGCTCGACGAGCTGCGCGACGATCAGTCGCTCGACACGGTGATCATGGCGTTCACCGACATGCAGGGCCGGCTGCTCGGCAAGCGACTGCATCGCGACTTCTTCCTCGAGCAGGTCGACCATGGGCACGGCACGGAGGGCTGCAACTACCTGCTCGCGCTCGACATGGAGATGGATCCCGTCCCGGGCTACGAGATCGCCTCGTGGGAGCGCGGCTACGGCGACTTCGAGCTCGTGCCGGACCTCGCGACGCTTCGCCGGCTGCCGTGGCTCGAGGCGACAGCGCTTGTTCTGTGTGACGTTGCGTGGCCCGACGGCTCGCCGGTTCGTCCCTCACCTCGGCAGGTGCTGCGCACGCAGCTCGAACGGGCACGCGCCCACGGCTACGACGTCATGGTCGGCTCGGAGCTCGAGTTCTATCTCCTGCGCGAGAGCTACGAAGAGGCGCACCGCAAGGGCTACCGCGACCTGACACCCTCGGTGCCGTACATCCTCGACTACCACATCCTCGCGACCACGTACGACGAGCCGCTGCTGCGGCAGATCAGAAACGGCATGCAGGGTGCCGGCATGCGAGTCGAGACGTCGAAGGGCGAAGCGTGGCCCGGGCAGCAGGAGATCAACTTCCGCTTTTCGGACGCGCTGACGATGGCTGACAATCACGTCGTCTACAAGAACGGCGCGAAGGAGATTGCGCATCTGAACGGCTGCTCGATCACGTTCATGGCGAAGCCGGATCACACATGGATCGGCTCCTCATGTCACATCCATTCGTCGCTGTGGCGCAACGGCTCTCCTGCATTCGGAAGCGACCGGGCGCTGTTCGATCGTTACCTCGCAGGACAGATTGCGTGCGCACGCGACTTCGCGTTGTTCTTCGCACCGAACATCAACTCGTACAAGCGGTTCGCGGCCGGCTCGTGGGCCCCGACGACGCTCGCCTGGGGCATGGACAACAGGACGTGCGGCTTCCGGATCGTCGGCTCGGGCGGCGGGATGCGAGTCGAGTCGCGGATCCCGGGAGGCGACGTCAATCCGTATCTCGCGTTCGCCGCGACGATCGCCAGCGGCCTGCATGGGATCGAGACCTCGCTGGAGCTGCCGCCTGCGTTCGAAGGCAATGCGTACGAGTCGGACGTGGAGCGATTCCCATCAACGTTGCGCGAGGCCGCCCATGCGCTCGACGGATCATCGATCGCGCGCGCAGCGTTCGGCGACGACGTCGTCGCGCACTATCTGAACTACGCCCGCACCGAACAGCAGCTCTTTGATCGTGTGGTGACGAACTGGGAGCGCGAGCGGCTCTACGAACGGGGGTAGCGATGACGGGGAAGCCGGCGATCGGGATCACGACATACCTCACGCCCGCGTCGTGGGGCGTTTGGGAGCTGGACGCGGCGCTCGTCCCGGCGGACTACGTGCGCGGCGTCGTCGCCGCGGGCGGCGCGCCTCTGCTCGTGCCGCCGGGGGCGGACGTCGACCGGACGCTCGAGGTCGTCGACGGGCTCGTGTTCACGGGCGGATCGGATCTCGATCCGGAGCTCTACCGCGCGCAGGCGCATGCAGAGACGAACGGCATCGTCCGCGAGCGCGATGACTTCGAGCTGGAGCTGATGCGCGGAGCGCTCGAGCGCGACGTGCCGGTACTCGCGATCTGCCGCGGCTCGCAGGTGCTGAACGTGGCGCGCGGCGGCGACTTGGAGCAGCACGTTCCCGACCGGGTTGGGACCGATGTGCACAAGCAGGTGCCGGGGATCTTCGCGGATCACGACGTGGAGGTCGTCGGCGGCACGCGACTGGCGTCGCTCCTCGGCGAGCGCCACGACGTGAAGTCACATCACCATCAGGGCTTCGGCGAGGTGGGCGACGGCCTGCGTGTCGCGGCGTACGCACCGGACGGGACGGTGGAAGCACTCGAAGATCCGTCGCGGCAATTCACCGTGGGCGTCCTGTGGCATCCCGAAGCGGGCGAGGACCGTGCCCTATTCGCAGCGCTGGTCGCAGAAGCCGCGGCCTTTGCAGACAGCAAGCGCGTGCGTACTTCCTAAATCCCTTCCCAGGCAAGGGTGACAGAAGTGCAACGTCGCGCGCGCTCGTAACGCCGCGTGCAGGCACTTCGCCCTACACCGTTCCCAAGCAAGGGTGACAAGAGTGAAACTTCGGCTTCGCGCGATCGGAGCGCGGGCTACGTTTGGCTCATGCCGATCCGCACCCCTCCCATCGAGCTGCAGGGCATCTACCACATCGGCTCGCGTGGGAACTTCGGCATGCCGCTCTTCCAAAGCGACGGCGAGCACGAGCTCTTCCTCGAGCTGTACGCGAAGTACTCCGCGAAGTTTCGCTGGCGGACGCTCGCCTGGTGCCTACTGTGGAACCACTACCACTTTCTCGTCGAACTCACCGAAGGCGGTCTCTCGGAAGGGATGAAGCGCATCAACCACAGCTTCGCCCGCCGCCTCAACGCTGCCTACGGGAGGACCGGCAAGGGTCACCTCGTTCGCCACGGCTTCGACGCGAGGCACGTCGAGACGGAGGACTATCTCCACGGAGCCAGTCGATACATCGACCTGAACCCGGTCGAGTCCGGGCACTGCCGCCTCCCGCAGCAATGGCGCTGGTCCGGGTGCGCCGCGACACTCGGGCTCGCGAAAGTCCGGCCGTTCCACGACGTCGGCGCGCAACTCGAGCACTTTGGACGCTCTACGACGCGTGCGCGGGCGGCATATCGACGCCTCCTCGCCGCAGAAGCTCTCGATAGCTTCAACGAGCAGCGCGCCGCGTGATTCAATCGCCTGCGTGACGATCAACGTCATCAACCCGGCCACCGAAGAGCCAATCGCGACCCTCGAGTCGGCCGGCGTCGAGGGGACCGACGCTGCCGTCGCCAAAGCGCGCGCCGCCTTCGACGACTGGCGCGCCGTCACGCCCCGCGACCGCGGACGCCTCCTCCGCCGCCTGGCGACCCTCGTCGAGGAGCACCACGAGGAGCTCTCGCGGATCGAGTCCGCGAACGTCGGCAAGCCGATCGCCGGCGCCCGCGGCGAGGTCGGGATGGTCGCCGACGTGTTCCACTTCTACGCCGGTGCCGTGGACAAGAGCTACGGCGAGACGATCCCCGTCGCCGGCGGCGTCGACCTCACCTTCCGCGAACCACTCGGCGTCGTAGGCCTGATCGTGCCGTGGAACTTCCCGCTCAACATCGCCTCGTGGAAGCTCGGGCCCGCCCTCGCGACGGGCAACACGGTCGTGCTGAAGCCCGCCGAGCTCACGCCGCTCTCGGTCCTGCGCCTCGCCGAGCTCGCGCTCGAGGCCGGCCTTCCCGAAGGCGTCTTCAACGTGGTCGTCGGCAAAGGCTCGGTGGTCGGACAGCGACTCGTCGACCATCCCGACGTCGCGAAGATCGGCTTCACCGGCTCAACCGAGGTCGGTCGCTCCGTCATGGCGGGCGCCGCCGCCACGATCAAGCGCGTGACGCTCGAGCTGGGCGGCAAGTCCGCCAACGTCGTCTTCGCCGACGCCGACCTGGAGAAAGCAGCCGCCGCCGCGCCGTACGCGGTGTTCGACAACGCCGGTCAGGACTGCTGCGCCCGCTCGCGCATCCTTGTCGAGAAGACCGCCTACGACCGCTTCGCCGACCTGCTCGTCGACGCGACGCGCGGCGTCGTCGTCGGCGACCCCGCCGACGAGCAGACAGAGATGGGCCCGCTCATCACCGCGAGCCACCGCGACACCGTCGCGAGCTTCGTCGACGGCTCGCCGCGCTTCCAAGGCGAGACGCCGACCGGCAAGGGCTACTGGTTTCCGTGCACGGTCGTCGAGGCTCAGCCGGACGACCGCGTCGCGCGCGAGGAGGTCTTCGGACCTGTGGTCGCGCTGATCCCGTTCGACGACGAAGCCGCCGCGATCCGCATCGCGAACGACACGCCGTACGGACTTTCCGGCTCGATCTGGACGCAGAACGGCGCACGCGCGCTGCGCGTCGCTCGCGCGGTCGACACCGGAGTGCTCAGCATCAACTCGAACAGCTCAGTGCGCGTCTCGACGCCGTTCGGCGGCTTCAAGCAGTCCGGGTTCGGCCGCGAGCTCGGCATGCACGCGCTCGAGGGCTACACGGAAGTCAAGAACGTCTTCTACTCCACGGAGGGCTGATGGGTCGTCTCGACGGGAAGGTGTGCGTGATCACCGGCGCCGGAGGCGGCATGGGCCGCGACGCGGCGATCCTCTTCACCGAGGAGGGCGCGAAGGTCTGCGCCGCCGACGTCAACCTCGACGCGGCCGAAGAAACCGTCGCCCTCTGCACGGGCGAGGCGTTCGCGCAGCAAGTCGACGTCGCCGACGAGGCGAGCGTCGAGTCGACGATGCAGGCGACGATCGACCGCTTCGGTGAGATCGAGGTGCTCTACAACAATGCGGGCATCTCGCCGAACGATGATGCCTCAGTGCTCGACACGACCGTCGAGGCGTGGGACCGCGTGCAGACCGTGAACACGAAGGGCGTCTTCCTCTGCTGCAAGCACGGCATCCCGCACCTCCTCGCACGAGGCGGCGGCAGCGTTATCAACGTCGCGAGCTTCGTCGCAATCGTCGGCGCCGCGACGAGCCAGATCTCGTACACCGCGTCGAAGGGAGCGGTGCTTTCGATGACCCGCGAGCTCGCCGTCCAGTTCGCACGCGAGAACGTCCGCGTGAACGCGCTCTGCCCCGGCCCGGTCGAGACCCCGCTCCTGCTCTCGATCTTCGGCGGCGACCCGGCGGCACTCGAGCGCCGGCGCACGCACTGGCCGACCGGCCGGCTCGCGAAGCCGCGCGAGGTCGTGAACGGCGCGCTGTTCCTCGCCTCCGACGACGCGTCGTACGTCACCGGCGCGACGTTTCTCGTCGACGGCGGGCTCACCGCCGCGTACGTCACGCCGGCCTGATGCGCATCGCCCTCATGATCGAGGGTCAGGAGGGCGTCTCCTGGGCGCAGTGGCTCGCGCTCGCGCGCGCAGCGGAGGACGCGCAGCTCGACGGGCTCTTCCGCTCGGATCACTACAAGTCGATCGTCCGAGGCGACCCCGCGGGCTCGCTCGACGCCTGGGCGACACTCGCCGGCCTTGCCGCCTGCACGAAGACGCTTCGCGTCGGAACGATGGTCTCGCCCGTCACCTTCCGGCCCGTCTCGATCCTCGCGAAGCTCGTGACCACGGTCGACCACATCTCGAACGGTCGTGTCGAGCTCGGTCTCGGCGCCGGCTGGTACGAAGCGGAGCACGAGGCATACGGCCTCGCCTTCCCACCGCAGCGCGAACGCCTCGACGAGCTCGACCGGCAGATCGCCGAGATCGTGCGGCAGTGGACTGCCGACGACGGCGTCTGGCCGAAGCCGGTCCAAGAGCCGCGGCCGCCGATCATCGTCGGCGGCGGCGCGAAGCCGCGCACCGTCGCCGCGGCCGTCGCACACGCCGACGAGTACAACACCGTCTGGCCGACGGTCGACGAGGCTCGAGAACGCAAGCAACGTCTCGACGATGCAGCCCGCGCCGTGGGACGCGAGCCACTCCGCTTCTCGATGATGACGAGCTGTGTCGTCGGCCGCGACCACGACGAGCTGGCCCGGCGTCTCGACGCACTCCACAGGTTGACCGGGAGCGGGCCTGCGATCTCGGGAACAGTCGACGAGGTCGTCGAGCAGCTCCGCGCGTACGAGGAGGCCGGCGTCGAGCGGGCGATGCTCCAGCACCTCGTCCACGAGGACGTCGAGATGGTCGCGGTGCTGGGCGACGTGGCAGCCCGTTTAGAGGCTTGATGCGCAGGCGCACCAGCCGCGTGCGCCCCTCAAATGCGCATCAAGCCTCTAGGCTAGGCCGATGCCCGCCGTCGCCGTCGCCGGACTTCGCAAGCGCTACGGCGACTACGAAGCGCTTCACGGGATCGACTTCGCAATCGAAGCCGGCGAGGTTTTCGGGCTGCTCGGCCCGAACGGTGCAGGCAAGACGACGACGGTCGAGATCCTCGAGGGCTACCGGGAGCGTGACGGCGGCGAGGTGCACGTGCTCGGCGTCGACCCACAGCGCGGCTCGAGCTCATGGCGCGAGCGCATCGGCGTGATGCTGCAGTCCTCGTCGCTCTACCCGAGCCTCACCGTGCGCGAAAGCCTGCGCGTCTTTGGCGCGTACTACACCGAGTCCCGCAACGTGGACGAAGTCATCGAGATCGTCGAGCTCGGCTCGAAGGCAGATGCGCGCGTGCGCACGCTCTCCGGCGGTCAGCAGCGTCGCCTCGACCTCGGCCTCGCGCTGATCGGCGACCCCGAGCTGATCTTCCTGGACGAGCCGACAACCGGGTTCGACCCAGGCGCCCGCCGCACGGCGTGGCAGACGATCCGCAACCTGCGTGAGCTCGGCAAGACCATTCTTCTCACGACCCACTATCTCGACGAGGCGGAACAGCTCGCGGATCGCGTCGCCGTGCTGCGCGCGGGCGAGATCGTGCGCGAGGGGACGCCGGCAGAGCTGACGGGCGGTGCGGTCGAGACCGAGATTCGCTACCGGCGCGCCGGCGCCGACATCGTCGAACGAACGCACGAGCCGACCCAGCGCCTACACGAGCTGACATCCGCAGCCGTCGAGCGCGGAGAGGAGCTCGACGGACTCGAGGTGCGCAGGCCGACGCTCGAAGACGTGTACCTGGAGCTGACGCGCGAGTGAGGCTCTTTCTGCACGAGCTGCGAACCGAGCAGACGCTTTTCTGGCGCAACCGCGAGGCCGCCTTCTTCACGTTCTTCCTGCCGGTGATCTTCTTCCTCGTCTTCGGCTCGATCTACGGCAGCAGCGTCATCACGAAGGAGCACATCAAGGCTGCGCCGTTTCTCGAGGCAGGCATGATCGGCTACGGAGTCGCGTCGACCGCGTTCGCGGGACTCGCGATCACGATGGTGATCCGGCGCGAGAGCGGAGTGCTGAAGCGTATTCGCTCCACGCCGCTTCCCGGCTGGACGTACCTCGCGGCCGTGCTCGCGTCGACGTTCGTCACGTTCCTGATCGAAGCAATCCTGCTGATCGTCCTCGGACGGCTCCTCTTCTCGGTGCACCTGCCGGCGCGACCGTTCTCGCTGCTCGTCGTGCTGGTGATCGGAGCGGCGTCGTTCGCTGCGCTTGGACTCGGACTGACGGGCCTCGTGCGCACCGCCGAGGGCTCGTCGGCCGTGGTCAACGCCGTGTACCTGCCGATGGCGATCATCTCGGGAACGTTCTTCACGCCGAAGGAGTATCCGGCGTTCCTGCGCGCGATCGCCGACATCCTGCCGCTCACGTACTTCACGAAGCTCACGCGCGACGTGATGGTGCGCCACCACCATCTGTGGTCGGACAGCGGTGCGATCGCCGTCGTGCTCCTCTGGGGCGCAATCGGCCTCGCCGCTGCGATTCGCGGCTTCCGCTGGCAGCCACGCGAGAGCTGATCGCAACCGATCGCCGCCGTCCGCCGTTGTAGCTCCGTGATCAACCCAGAGCTCGCATTCACGGTGCATGACCACGATGCTCCCTCGATCGAGGTACGCGTGAACTTCGGCGTGTTCGCAGGCCGGCCTGCGACGCCCGCGGAGATCGACCGCCTCGCGGAATGGTTGCTCGACGAGGTCGGCGAGGTCTCGATCATCGCCGAGGAACGCCACGAGATCGACGCGCACGGCGAGGCGTCGGTGCACCAAGTGCGGATCGAGGTCGGCGACGAAGGCACGCCGGCCGACCCGTTCTCACGCCGCGAGCTCGAACGCCGGATCGTCGAGCGGGCCGAGCACTGGGCGCGCTCGTGCGTCGCCGAGCGGCACGCCGAGATCGCCGACGGCTTCTAAAGCGCCCGCTCGACCGCGTCCAGCGTGCGCGCAGCCTGTCGCTGAGCGACCGGCTCGAGACCCGGCCCGGCGATCCGGGCGAGCACCCCGGAGAAGCGCAGCTCCGTCCGCCAGCGCATCAGCGTTCCCTCGCCTTCGGCGGTCAGATCGAACGTCGAGCTGACGTCCGCTCCCGCGCCGTGCGCGCGAAGCTCGGCGTGCTCCGGTGCTCGGCGCTCGACCACGTCGAAGCGAATCGTCACGGCGGGTGCGAGCGGCACCGGCGCCTTCACCTTCGCAAGCCAGTGATCGGCGTCGAGCACCTCGTAGCTCTTCACCGCTGGGAGCGCCGAGGCGATCACCTCCGGTCTCGTCAACAGCTCGAACACGCGCTCGGGGTGGGCGGCGAAGCGGCGCTCTCCCTCGACGACGGTCATCTCAACGCGTCAGCGTAACCTTCGAAAGCCCGAGCGGACGGTCGAGATCGACACCGCGTGCGCGGGCAAGCTGGAGGGCGAGGAGCTGACCCGGAACGACCGCCACGAGAGGGCTGAGCCACTCCGGCACTCCGGGCACGAGCGGGAGCACGGAGGCCGCCGCTTCAGCAGCCGTCGCGTCGTCGGTGATCGCGACGACGCGCGCACCGCGCGCCGAGACAGCCTCGATGGCGGCGCGCATTTCACCGAGCGCCGGCCCGGAGGGCGCGACGGCGACCACGGGCCAGCCCGGCGCGATCGCCGCGACCGGTCCGTGCATCAGGTCCGCCGCCGAGTAGGCCTCGAAGAGGAGCCCGGAAAGCTCGCGCACCTTGAGCGCGATCTCGTACGACGTGCAGAAGTTGATCCCTCGCGCGATCACGGTGCCGCCGTCGCGCACCCCGATGTCGCCGAGAGCGCCAACGTCCCGCCACGAGCACTCGATCTGCGCGGCGAGCTGTTCGGGCATGCGCTGCAGCTCGCCGAGCGCACGAGCGTCGGCTGTCGTCGCCGCAAATATCAGCGCGACCGCACCGAGCGAGTTGACGTACGTCTTCGTCGCAGCGACCGCCTGCTCTCCCCCTGCCTCGAGCTTGAGCACCGCGTCGGCTGCACGCCCGAGTGGTGAGCCCGGCTCGTTCGTGATCGCGATCGTAGGCCGGCCCTGACGGCAGGCTTCGGCGACGACCTCGACAACGTCGGGCGACTCGCCGGACTGCGAGATGCCGATCACGAGCGCGCCGTCGAGCCGCGGCGGCTGGTGGTACAGCGTGAAGAGCGACGGGGTCGCGAAGGCTACCGGCACGCGATGCGCTCTCCCGAGCAGGTACTGCGCGTAGCGCGCGGCATTCGACGAGCTGCCGCGCGAGGCGATCAGGACATAGTCGACGTCCGAGGCGCGAAACACCTCGGCGATCTGCTCCGCGTAGCCGCGCTGTCGGTCGAGCAGGCGCGCGAGCGCCGCCGGTTGCTCGCGCAGCTCGCGCTCGAGATGGCTCGTCACGAGGCGCCGTCTCGTTCGAGCAGGGCCTCGGCCGCCTCGATCGAGGCGCGGCCCCCGCCGTACGTTGCCACGAAGCCCCGCGCACGCTCCGGCCGCCACACGGGAAGCCCGAGCTCGACGATCACCGCCCCCGGACGGTCCGCCTCGCGCATCCAGCCGTGCCGGTGCGCGTCGCGAACGACGTAGACGTCTGCATCCGGCACGGTCTCTCCCTCGCGCACGACGTGCGCACCGTCGAACCGATGCTCGGCCTCACCGGCTGCGATGTTCGCGACGGGTCGAAGCTCGACGACACGTGCCGAGCGGGCGACCGCTGCGTCACCGCTGATCTGCACTGCACGGGCGGATGCAGCACCCACCTCGTCGCGCCGCGCGCCGACGATGCACGGGCGCGCACGCTCAGCGAGCCGCGCGACACGGCCGGCAGCCTCGCCGAGCCGCTCGTCCGAGACGCGCTCCGCGAGCGCGGCGACGATCCGCGTGACGTCGGTCTCGCCGAGGTCGTGCCCCACGATCAATGCGTCGCAACCCGCTTCCACAGCGAGCACCGCGGCGTCGGCGACGTCGTGGCGTGCGCTGATCCCTTTCATCTCGAGCGCGTCGGCGAGCACGACGCCGTCGAAGCCGAGCTCCTCGCGCAACAGATCGTGGACGATCGCGCGATCGAGCGTCGCCGCCTCGCCGTTGACGGCGATGTGGGCGGTCATGATCGAGTGCACGCCGGCGTCGATCGCGGCTCGGAAGGGCGCCAGCCCCGCCTCGAGGTCACCCACGAGCGCGGGCAGGGCGAGATGGGAGTCCTCGGTCGTCGAGCCGTGGCCGGGAAAGTGCTTTGCGCACGCGGCGACACCGGCGCGCTGCAGGCCCCGAACCGCGGCCGCGACATGCCGTGCGACCCGCTTCGGGTCGGAGCCGAACGCACGCGTGCCTATGACCGGGTTCTCAGGCACGTTGACGTCCGCGACCGGCGCGAGGTTCCAGTTGACGCCGACCGCCGCGAGGTCCTCGGCGATCGCCGCGGCGACCTCCTCGGTCAGGGCTGGGTCGTCGAGGACGCCGAGCGCGGCGCTTGTCGGGTACGAGCTTCCTTCGCGCCACTCGAGCCGCGTGACGTCGCCGCCTTCCTCGTCGATCGCGAGCAGCAGGTCGTCGCGCTCCGCGCGGAGCGCCGCCCCGAGGCGGGCGAGTGACTCCGGCGACTCGACGTTGTAGGCAAAGAGCACGATCCCGCCGCCACCGTCGGCGACGAAGCGACGAATCCAGTCCGGCGGCGTCGAGCCGGGGAAGCTCGGGAAGACACAGGCGCGTGCGTTCGCGTTCATCCGCGCACAGCGCCTGCGGTGAGACCGAACGCAATCCGTCGCTGTACGAGCAGGAAGAAGATCACAACCGGGATCGCCGTGAGCGTCGATGCCGCCATCAGCGCGCCCCAGTCCGTGTGCCTCGATGTGCCGAGGAAGTACGAAAGCCAGACCGTGATCGTCTGCTTGCTCTGGTCGTTCAGAAGCACGCGCGCGAAGATGTACTCGTTCCAGCTCGTGATGAACGCGAAGACGGATGTCGCGACGAGCCCCGGGCCCATCAACGGGAGCAGGATCTTGATGAACACGCCGAGGCGCGTCGAGCCGTCGACCATCGCCGCCTCCTCGAGCTCTTTCGGAATGCCGAGCAGGAACCCGCGCAGCGTCCACACGCAGAACGGCAGCACGAACGTCATGTACGTGATCACGACGCCGGAGAGGACGTTCGTCTGGTGATAGCGCGCCAGCACCACGTAGAGCGGAATGATCAGCCCGGCTTGCGGCAGCATCTGGATGCCGATCACGAGCACGACGAAGAGCGTGCGGCCCGAGAAGCGGTACCGCGCGAGCGCGACGGCCGCGAGGAACGCGAGCACGATCGAGATCGCGACCGTGACGCTGACGATGATCAGGCTGTTCTCGACGTCCTGCCAGAAGAACGGCTTGTGGATCGCCGCCGAGAAGTGCGCGAGCGTCGGGTGCAACGGGAACCAGGTCGGCGTGATGCTCACGATCTGCGCATCGGACTTGAAGGCCGTCGAGATCATCCAGAAGACGGGGAACACCATCACGACGAACACCGCGAGCCCGAGCGCGTTCCAGGCCGCCTGCTTCCCGCGCCGGTTGCGGCGACGGCTCACTCGGCGACTCCGATTCGCACCATCTTGCGGACGTAGATCACGCTCAGCACGGCGACGAGCAGCAGCATCAGCAGCGAGATCGCCGCTCCGCGGCCGTAGTCGCTCTTGAAGTAACCCTCCTCGAAGAGGTAGATGCTCATCAGGAAGTTGCCGGGCGTCATCTTCGCCTGCCCGATCAGGAGGTACGGCTGCGTGAAGACGCCGAAGTCCCAGATGATCGAAAGGCTCGTCAGGATCAACAGGATCGGGCGGATGATCGGCAGCGTGATGTCGCGGAAGACGCGCCACGGGGCGGCGCCGTCCACCTCTGCAGCCTCGACGAGATCGTGCGGCACCTGCGCGAGCCCTGCGTAGAGCGTGATCACCACGAAGGGTAACGCACCCCAGACGATCAGCAACGTCACCATCGAGAGCTGTGACGTCGTCGAGCCGTACCAGTCGTGCTGGAAGTAGTTGCCGAGATGCAGCTCCGTCAGCACGTAGTTGAGGACACCGTTTTGGTAATTGGTCATCCAGTTCCAGACCTCGACTGCGACGACCACC
>Ga0070741_10012989_pt1 | contig 14853 bp, 12 predicted proteins | sample Coa_R1_4_FD_66440 | JGI IMG/M metagenome (GOLD analysis project Ga0070741, IMG submission 66440) | Surface soil microbial communities from Centralia Pennsylvania, which are recovering from an underground coalmine fire - Coalmine... | ecosystem: Environmental > Terrestrial > Soil > Unclassified ...
GCCGTGGCCGATTCGGTGCAGGCGGCGACGGGCGGCGCGTACGCGCTGCTGAATCCTGGCGCGGCGTGGCCGAACAAGCGATGGCCGCCGGAGCGGTTCGGCGCGGTCGCCGCGGCGCTGAAGCAGCGGGCGCGGCTTGCGTCGGTGGTGCTCTGGGGGCCGGGCGAGGAGGCGCGCGCGCGCGACGTCGTGGCGGCCGCGCAGGGTGCGGCGATCGCGTCGCCGCCGACGCGCGTGGCGGACCTCGTCGCGCTCGCGCGCGGCGCCGCGCTGATGATTTCCGGCGACACGGGTCCGACGCACATCGCGTCTGCCGTCGGGACGCCGATTGTCGGCCTCTACGGGCCGACGCGGCCGTCGCGCAACGGTCCGCTGGCGCCGACCGACGTCGCCGTGTCGCGCGACGCCGTCTGTCAGTGTCATCATCTCCGCCGCTGCGTCCGCGACCGGATGTGCCTGCTCGACATCGAGGTCGGCGAGGTGCTCGCGGCGGCAGAGACCGTGATTCGGCGTCACGCTCGTGGCTGATGACTGGAGACTGATTCGTTTGCGCCTGCTTGCGCGTTTTCGCGTCGCCTTGGGGTGGGTGTTCGGCCCTCTCGTGCTGCTGCTGGCCGAGCCGACGACCGGGTCGCTGGTCGTCGGCTTCGCGATCGCGCTTGCCGGCGAGTCGCTGCGATTCTGGGCGGCGGGTCACCTCAACAAGTCGCGCGAGGTGACGGCGTCGGGGCCGTATCGGTGGTTTTCGCATCCGCTGTACGTCGGCTCGTCGATCATGGGCCTCGGTCTCGGCATCGCGTCGCACAGCCTGATCGCCATCGGTCTCATCGCGCTGTACCTCGCGCTGACGTTGACGGCGGCCGTCCGCACGGAGGAAGCGCACCTGCGGCAGCTGTTCGGCGACTATTACGATCGGTTCAAGCGCGGCGAGCTGCTGCGCGACAGCGAAGCGCACCGGCGATTCAGCTTCGCGCAGGCGATGGCGAATCACGAGCCGCGCGCGGTCGCCGGGCTCGTCCTCGCATGGTTGCTTCTGTTCTTCAAGGCGACATACAATGGGATGTTCTGACGGATTCAGTCGGTGGGGTAGGGGCGGTTAGCTCAGTGGTAGAGCACCGGCTTTACACGCCGGCTGTCGCAGGTTCGAATCCTGCACCGCCCAATCCGAATTTGGGGTCGTAGTTCAGCTGGCTAGAACGCTGCCCTGTCACGGCAGAGGCCGCGGGTTCGAGTCCCGTCGACCCCGCCAGTTAAAGGGTTCTACCGAAACGGCTTAGTGGTTTCGGTAGAACCTGTTTCCCCGAGGTTTCCCCCGAGCGTACGCGAACCTTGATGATCGAGGAGCCGGAATCGCTCCCTCGATCGCCGCCGGACTCAGGTGCATGTATCGCTGGGTCGCGCTCAAGTCTTTGTGCCCGGCGAGTTCCTGAATCGCCCGCGCTGGCGCTCCTCGCATCGCCAAGTGCGAGCAGAACGTGTGACGGAGACGATGGACGCCGTTCTCTTTGAGTTGAGCACGACGAGCAGCCCGCTCCACGAGGTGCTTCACGGAGTCCGCTGACAACGACGAGCCGTCCGCGAGGCACAGGACCCGCGCCGCCCGAAGATGACGATGTTGGCGAAGAGCTGCCGTCAACCGAACTGTCATCGGCACATACCGCTACCGACCGCCTTTCGGCACTCCGACGTGTCCCTTCCACTCTGATCGTTGCACGCAGATCTGACGCTTGGTGAAATCGACATCGGACCATTCCAACGCCATCATCTCGCCACACCGCAGACCCGCTTCGCCACCGAGCAAGACCACCAGGTGAGCGTTCGCGCCGACGATCTCCGCTGCGTCCACCAATCGCTCATAGTCCTCGAAGTCATAGAACCCCGCTGATGGCTTCGGGATAGGCAGCAGCTTGATGTTGCATGGCATCTGGTCGATGACCGCCCACTCGACCGCCTTCTTGAGCATCACATTGAGCACGGACAACACGTTGTTAACCGTCTTTGGCGTTCGCTCTCGTAGTACGTGTTTCAACTGCTGCACACTCTCGGTCGTAATCGCATCGAGCTTCTTGGTTCCAAGAATTGGGACCAAATGCACGCTCAGGATCGTTTCCTTCGCGGCGATGCCGCCAGGCTTTTGTCGATTGGCGCGTGCGTAGCCATCCATGAAGCGATCCTTGAACTCGTCCAGTGTCGGCACCTCCTTGCTTGGTTGAGCAGGGCCTTCCTTGAGCAGGTGGCGCTCTCGGTCTTCGGCCCATCGCCTCGCCGCCGACTTCGAGCGGTGGGAGACGATTCTCCGCTCTCGAAATCGTTGGCCGTTTGGCAATCGCAGGCGGATGTTCTTTGGGAGCGTCGTATTCATTCAAAGGAGACGAGATGTCATCGGTAAATAGAGGGCTGGTCCTTTCGCCTTGCGTGCCAGTACACAGTGTCGGTGGCTGTTTCGGGGATTGTCTGTCCTGGGGCCGCTCTCACTGTTCTCTAAGGCTAACGGCGAGGCGCATTCAGCTGATCCACAATCGATCCGCACGTCTGATCAGCCACACTCGCGGCGTTCGAAATACGCGCACCAGCCATCCTTCTCCGCACGTGCCGCCGCAAAAATAGTCAGCGTATACAACCGCGGAGTTCGAAGTTGGGTATGCAGGCGCGCTGACCGTTACGTAGATGCGTCCAGGCCGAGGAAACTCGGTGGTCCCGATTGTGAAACCTGCGAGAGCCAGTTCAGGAACTTCCAGGGCGCGCCTGTTTGCAGCCGTCCACGCGCTGCGCTCTGCAGGCGTCAGTAGCCTTTCTTCTATTGCCGCAGATGGTGGTGGCGGAGGGTTGGGTCGTGGACGTCCGAAGGGCGCGGGCGCCTCGGGCAAGGTCCCTGCAGCTCGCGGTGGTTCCCGCCACAGGGCAATTCTGCGAGTGGGCGACTGAATGATGATCTCGAGACCCTTCGCCTCTTTGTCAATCAGCCGAGAGCGAAGCGCGCCGTCGATGACGGTTCGAAGCACCTCGATGTCACCCACGGTGAGCCCCACCGGATCCACAGTCGGAATCGGAGCACGGCTACATCCCACGAAGAGCGCAGCAGAGGCGACGAAGGCCAAGCGGAACAAAGAAGCCATTTCCCTACAGAGTTGGACACCCGTTTCGCGCCAAAAGCTCTTCCGCCGATCGATGGAAGTCCATTGAAGGACGACAGGAACGGCGACTAGCACTTCATCACCAGCATCGCCTTCAGCTTCGCCTTGTTGCTCGCCTCGTTCGGACTGGTCGTAGCGCCCGAGAGCCATCGTTCCACCTGTTGGCGCGAGACCGAATGCGTCGTGGCTGGCGCCCTTACCTCGATGTCCAGCACCGTTGCAGGCCCGATCTTTTCAGTCCAACAGTCTTCATTCAGGCGGCAGATGCCCAGGACTGCCGCCTCGTAGAGCGTCTCGGCCTCGACCTCCGTGCCGTGGCGGATCCTGCGTGCGCGGCCAGTGTGCCGCGAAAACTTATCGATCGACGTCGCCGCCGCAGGCGCAGTCGCTACACAGTGCGTTTGGAGTACTGCCGTATCGCCAGCGAAAGCGCGACGACCGCAAACACGACGAGCGTGACGAGCGGACGGAACACGTCCGCGAGCCCGGCCCCCTTCACCAGAACGGCGCGCGAAATCGTGACGAAATGGCGCACCGGGTTCGCCAGCGAGACGACCTGCACCCACGGCGCCATGCTGTCGATCGGCGTGAACAGGCCGCTCATCAGCAGGTAGATCATCATCACGAAGAACGTCACGAACATCGCCTGCTGCTGCGTCTCCACGAGCGTCGAGATGAACAGACCGATCGCGAGCGTGACGACGAGATACACCGACGCGACGCCGAACAGCAGGACGACGCTGCCGCGGATCGGGATGCCGAAGACCAGCTTGCCGACGACGAGGCCGAGCGTCAGATCGATCAACCCGAGCGTCCAGAACGGCAGCAGTTTTCCCGCGATGAACTGACCCCGCGTAATCGGCGTGACGTTCAGCTGCTCGAGCGTGCCGAGCTCCTTTTCGCGCGCGATGTTCTGGGCCGTCAGCAGCGTGCCGATCAACGTCACCAGAAACACGAGGATGCCCGGCACCATGTAGTGCGGATAGTTCAGCGTGGGGTTGTACCAGCTCCGCGTGCGCACGTCGATCCGCGGCCGTGCGGCGCCGGGCGGCGCCAGCTCCGCCGAGTACGCGGTGACGATGCGCGTGGCATACGACTGCACGATGCCCGCCGCCGACCCCTTCTCGGCGTTCAGCGACAGTTCGACGGGTGCCGCGCCGGCGCGCACCAGCGATGCCTCGAAATCGTGCGGGATGGTGACGACCATCGTGACGTCGCCGCGCAGCAGGGCGTCGTTCGCGACGTCGATCGATCCCGACGCGCCCGTCACCTGGAAGTGCCCGGACGCCGCGAAGCGGTCGACCAGGCCGCGGGATACCGTCGTGCGATCGAGATCGACCACGAACGTCGGCGTGTTGCGGATCTCGAACGTCGCGGCGTTCGACAGCACGAGCAGCTGGACGATCGGGACGATGAGCACCTGCGCGAGCGTCGCCCGGTCCCGCACGACGTGGAGGACCTCCGCACGCGCGAGAAAGAAAATGCGGCGCACGCTACGACTCCAGCCGCGCGTGGAACGCGCGCGTGCTCGCCGCCAGCAGGACCGCCGCCATCGCGACCAGCACGGCGGTCGGCCGCCACAGGTACGCCAGCCCGACGCCTTTCAACATCACGCTGCGCGCGACCAGCACGAACCACCGCGCCGGGACGATGTACGAGAGCGCGCGCAGGGCCCAGGGCATGCTCTCGATCGGGAAGATGAAGCCCGACAGCAGCGTCGTCGGCAGCATCGTCCCGATGAGCGCGCCCATCATCGCGACCCGCTGCGACGAGGTACGCGCCGAGATCAGGATGCCGAGCGCGAGCGACACGAGAATGAACAGGAGCCCCTCGCCGAGCAGCAGCAGCACGCTGCCGCGCAGCGGCACGCCGAACACGAGCCGCGCCTCGAGCAGCACGCCGACGACCGACGCGAAGCCGACGGCGACGTACGGCGCGACCTTGCCCACGATGATCTGCCACGGCCGCAGCGGAGAGACCAGCAGCGCTTCGAGCGTGCCCGTCTCTTTTTCGCGCGTCAGCGAAATGGCCGTCATCAGCGACGAGATGATCGTCAGCACGAACGCCATCAGGCCGGGGACGAACAGGTTCGAGCTCGCGCGCGTGGGGTTGAAGCGCATCCGCAGCGTGGGAACGATGGTGACGGATCGTCCGCCCGCCCCCGCGGTCTGCTCGTACTCGCGGACGACCTGCTCGACGTACGCCTGGACGATGCTGCCGGTGTTCGGCTCGGTGCCGTCGGCGACGATCAGCAGCTGCGCCGGCACGCCGTGGCCGAGGTGCTCGGCGAATTCGGGCTCGAACAGCACGGCGCCCTGCGCGTCGCCGCGGCGGAAGAGCGTCTCGAGCGCGCGGCTCGTCGGCAGGACCGCGACGGTCCGGAACACCTCGGCGGCGTCGAAGCGCGCGCGGAGCGCGAGCGTCACCGGATCAGGCGACGGATCGACGATCGCCAGCCGCACGTGGTCGACGTCGGTGCGGATCGCGTAGCCGAACAGCACGACCTGCACGATCGGCAGCGCGATGATCACGACGAGCGTTCGCCGGTCGCGCAGGATGTGAAGCACCTCCTTGCGAATCAGGCCGAGGAGGGCGGTCATGCGCCCGGCCTCGCGAGGCGGACGAACAGGTCGTCGATCGTCGGGACGCCGTACTGCTGCTTCAATTCGCCGGGCGTGCCGAGCGCGCCGATGCGGCCGGCGACCATGATCGAAATCCGATCGCAGTATTCGGCTTCGTCCATGTAGTGCGTCGTGACCAGCACGGTGGTGCCGGCCGCGGCGGCTTCGTAGATCAGCTCCCAGAACTGGCGGCGCGTGATCGGATCGACGCCGCTCGTCGGCTCGTCGAGAAACACGATCCGCGGCTCGTGCAGCAGGGCGACCGAGAACGCGAGCTTCTGCCGCCATCCCAGCGGGATCGCGCGCACGAACGCGTCGGCCTCCTGTTCCAGCCCCAGCCGGTGCAGCATGCGGTCCGTCCGTTCGCGGATTGCGCGATCGTCGAGATCGTAGATGCCGCCGTACAGCGCGATGTTCTCGCGCACGGTGAGATCCTCGTACAGCGAGAAGCGCTGGCTCATGTAGCCGATGGCGCGTTTGACCCGTTCGGCTTCCGTCAGCACGTCGTGGCCGGCCACGCGCGCCGTGCCGCTCGACGGCGCGAGCAGCCCGGTCAGCATGCGAATCGCCGTCGTCTTGCCGGCGCCGTTCGCGCCCAGGAAGCCGAACACCTCGCCGGCGCGGACGTCGAACGTGATCCGATCGACGGCGACGAAGCCGCCGAACCGGCGGGTCAGGTCGCGTGCGTCGATCGCGGGGCCGTCGGTCATCGGTGATCCGATCCGCCGGCTGACGGCTCGTGCGCGGCCGGCGCGCCCATGCGCGCGATGAACACGTCCTCGACGGTCGGCGTCGCCGGCTCGACGCGCGCATCGGAGATGCCGTGCGATGCGAGCCAGGCGCGAACGTCCGCGGCCGCCGCGTCGACGCCGACGTCGGCGCGGCTGTCGGCGTAGCGCAGCGATTCCCCGAACGGGTAGACGGCCTGCGCGCGCGGCGCATCGCGCAGCGCCAGCAGCGCGCGATAGCGATCGGCGACGTGGACCGCCAGCAGCGGCCGATCGAACGACGCGGCGATTCGCGCGGGCGTGTCGACGGCGAGCAGGCGTCCGCGCTGGATCAGCGCCACGCGGTCGCAGCGCGTCGCCTCGTCCATGTACGGCGTCGAGACGACGATCGTCAGGCCGCCGCGTTTCAGCTCGCCCAGCAGATCCCAGAATTCGCGCCGCGACACCGCGTCGACCCCTGTCGTCGGCTCGTCGAGAAAGAGGATCTCGGGCCGGTGCACGAGGGCGCAGCACAGCGCCAGCTTCTGCTTCATCCCGCCCGAGAGCGCGCCGGCGCGGCGGTCGGCGAACGGTTCGAGCTGCGAGTAGATCGGCGCGATGCGGCCGCGTTCGTGCTCGATGGTCGTGCCGAACACGGACGCGAAGAAGCCGAGGTTCTCGCGCACGCTCAGATCCGGGTACAGCGAGAAGCGGCCCGGCATGTAGCCGATGCGAGGGCGCAGCGACCAGAGATCGGCGACGACGTCCGCGCCGAGCACGCGCGCGCGGCCGCCGTCGGGGAGCATCAGCGTCGCGAGAATGCGGAACAGCGTCGTCTTTCCGCCGCCGTCGGGGCCGACGAAACCGAACAACTCGCCCGCGTCGACGTGGAACGTCAACCCGGCCAGCGCCACGGTCGCGCCGAAGCGCTTCTCGATCCGTTCGGCGTCGACGGCCGGAGCGGCGCTCATCGGAAGCGCACGTCGACGGGCATGCCGATCTTCAAGACGCCCTGTTCGTTCGCCACGCGGATCTTGACGGCGTACACGAGATCCGCCCGCTCTTCGCGCGTCTGGATCGGCGTCGGCGTGAACTCGGCGCGCGGCGAGATCCACGTCACCTGGCCCCCGAGCGTCTGGCGATCCGCCTTTGCGCGATCGATCGAGACGACGGCCTGCTGACCGAGATGGATCGTGGCGAGTTGCGGCTCCGACACGTAGGCGCGCACGTCGACGCTCCGCAAGTTCGCGATGCGATACAGCGGCTGGCCGACCTGGACCATCTCGCCGGCCTTCGCGTACGTGGTCAGCACGGTTCCGGCGATCGGATTCCGCACGTCCGTCTTGCGGATGCGCTCCGCAACCTGGTCCACCTGCGCTTCGGCCGATGCCGCTTGCGCGCGCACCGTCCGTTCCTGCGCCTGCGCCGCGCGAATCTGATCGGCCTGCGCCGCAATCTGGCGGTCGTGGGCGCGGATCTGCTCGTCCTGCGCCGTGATCTGGTCCGCGAGCACGCGCACATCGCGCTCGGCCTGGTCGAGCTGTTGCGCGGTCGCGGCCTGATCGGCGATCAGGCGCCGCGTCCGATCGTAGGCGCGCTGCGCGATCTCCTGCTGCGACGCGAGCGCCCCGCGCTGGGCGACGGCGGCGGCGCGCTGGGCGACCGCCGCGCCGCGCTGCGCGTCGAGGACTGCAATCTGCCGCCGCACTTCGTCGACGCGCGACGTGCTGGCGCCGTGCTGCGCCGACGCCTGCTCGCGCTCGATGTGCAACTGCGTGGCGTCGATCGCGCCGACCGACGCGTTGGCGGCCAGCGTATCGCCTTCGTCGACCGACAATGCGACGAGACGCCCGGCGGCCTCGGCGCCGACCACCACCTCGGTCGCCTCGACGTTGCCGTAGGCATCGGGCGGCGCTTGCCGCGCACACGAGCCGGCGCCGACTGCGACGGCCAGAACGCCCGGCCCCAGTATTCGCGCGACACGACCCATCACTGCACCTCCAGGCCGAGCGTCGTCAGCAGGCGGGCTTCCGCGTAGGCGAGCTCCACGCGGTGGCGCGCGCGCTCGAACTGCGCCGTCAGCCACTCGGTCCGCCGGTCCAGGTAATCGGCTGCCGTCGTCACGCCTTCCTCGAGGCGGACGCGGGCGGCTTTGTCGATCGCCTCGCGGAGCTCGAGAATCCGCTGGTCGGCATCGGCGGCGCCCTGCAGGCGATCGATGGTGGCGAGATCGTTCTCGACGCCGCGGCGGATCGCGCTGCTGAACGACGCTTCCTCGGCAGCGACGATCTCCTGCTGGATCGCGAGCGCGTCGCGCTCGCGCGCCGCGGCGCCCCAGTTCCACGCCTTCCAATTGAGCTGGAGCCCGGCGATCGCGTACGACTCGCTCCCGTCGTTGATGAAGTTGAGTCCGGGCCGTCCGTATCCGACGCGACCGAACGCCGACACCTGCGGCCGCTCCGCCGCCGCCGCGACGTCTTCCTGTCGCGCCGCGCGGTCGCGCGTGCGCGCGAACTGGTCGTACTCGGGCCGCGCGCGCAGCGCATCCAGATCGCGACGCGCCTGCGACGCGGCCGCGGCCAGGTCGGGCAGCGCCAGTGGCGCGTCGGCGTCGATCGGCTCGCCGGCGAGCCGCGCGAGCCGCGCCATCGCCGCGCGCCGCGACGCGCGGATCTCGTCGGCCTGCTGACGCTGGCGGAGCAGCGTCGCCTCCACCGCTGCCGCGTCGCCGGCGAGCGCCGCGCCCTCCCGCACGCGAGCGGTCGTCTCGCGCAGGCGCGCCTCGAGATCGGCGATCGATGTCTCGAGCGATCCCAGCTGCTCTTCCAGCAGCTTCGCCGTGAAGAACGCTTCGTTCACCTCCTGCCGCAGCGCATAGAGCGACGTGCGCACGCGCGCCTGCGATTCCGCCAGCCCTGCGCGCTCGAGCGCACGCCGCGGCTCGAGCGACGGGTCGTAGAGACGCTGATCGACGCGCAGCGACGCGTCGTAGGTGAATTTCGGCGGCGCAAACGCCGGCTCGCCGTTGGGCAGCGAGAACGGAGCGGTGGGGACGTCCGACTGGTACTGCGTCTGGCCGAGCACACTCACCGACGGCAGCTGCTCGACGTCGAGGTTCTTCAAGCGCAGCGCCGACTGCCGCTGGAGCTGCTCGATCTCGCGGCTGCGCGCGTCGGACGCGAGCGCCGCGCGCTGCAGCGATCCGAGCTGCAGCGGCGCCTGCGCGCGTGCGTCCGCCATCGCCGCGACGGCGATCCACACGGCGCCAGCCACACGGACGAGGAATCGGGAGGACGTCATGGCCGCAGCGCTCCGAGAAAGAAATCGGCCAGCTCGTCGCGTCGCCGGTCGATGAACTGCGAAAACCCCGCCGCGTCGAGCCCGAGCAGCGCCTGCACCATCGGGCGCGCCGCGAAGGGGAAGATGCACAGCGCCATCAGGTTGACGACGAACGATTCGGGCGCGATCGGCCGCATGATGCCCGCGGCGACGCGTTCGTCGATCTGCCGCCGCAGGGCGCCGAACATCCGCGGCCGCAGCTGATCGGGCGTCAGGCCGTGCGTCACCGCGGCAATCAGCTGCGAGACGCGCTCGGGACGATGGGCGAGCTCGCCGATGATGTATCCGGGCAGGTACGGCGCGCGCGACAGGTGGTCGAGCTCGAGCGCAACGACACGCCTGACTTTCTCGTCGAGCGGCGCCCCGCCCGCGATCTCCTGGATGACCGCCGGCATCAGCTGCGACCCGGCGCGCTCGAACGCGGCGCGCGCGAGCTGCTCCTTCGTGCGGAAGTAGTAGTGGAGCAGCGCCTGGTTGACGCGCGCCTCCGACGCGATCTCCTGCATGCGGGCGCCGGCCGTGCCGCGGCGCAGAAACACGGCGTGGGCCGCGTCGAGGATGCGGCGCTCGGTGTCGCCGTCGCGCCGGCGCGGCGCCCGGCCGCGCGAGGGCCGGCGCGTGCTCTTGTTTAACTGTTTCATTTAACCGTTCAATTAAATCAATCCTACCTCCGGCCGGCCTCCGGGCGCAACCGCGCTACCATTCGCGATACCGCGATGAAGATTCTCAAGTTCGGCGGTTCGTCGGTCTCGACGCCGGCCGCCGTCCGCCGCGTCGCCGACATCGTCGTCGCCGCGCGCCGCGACGGCCCGGTCATCGTCGTCGTGTCGGCGTTCCAGGGCGTCACCAACCAGCTGCTCGAGGCGGCGCGGCTCGCCGAACGCGCCGACGCGTCGCACCAGAAAGCATTCGACGACATCGCGCGCCGGCATCGGGCCGCCGTCGCCGCGCTGGTCGGCGCAGGCCGGACCAGGGCGCGGGCGTCGGTCGACGCCATGCTCGACGAGCTCGCCGGCACGCTGCAGGGCGTCCACCTGCTGCGCCACTGTCCGCCGCGCGCCCTCGACATGACGGCGAGCTTCGGCGAGCGCCTGTCGGCGGCGATCGTCGCGGCGCACCTCAATCGACGGTATCCGGCGGTGGCGGTGGACGCGCGCGAGTTCCTGGTCACCGACGATCAGTTCACCCACGCGAACGTCGACTTCAAACGCACCAACGCACGCGCGCGGCGGCTGTTCGACCGCGTCGCGAAGCAGCATGCGTCGCGCGTGATTCCCGTCGCCACGGGGTTCATCGGCGCGACCGACGACGGCCAGACGACGACGATCGGCCGGAACGGGTCGGACTATTCGGCCGCGATCATCGGCGCCGCGGTCGGCGCGTCCGCGATCGAAATCTGGACCGACGTCGACGGCGTGCTCAGCGCCGATCCGCGCCTCGTGCCCTCCGCATTCGTGCAGCCGCAGATGACCTACGAGGAGGCGATGGAGCTGTCGTACTTCGGCGCCAAGGTGCTGCACTCCGCGTCGATTGCGCCGGCCGTCGCCAAGCGGATCCCGATTCTGATCAAGAACACCTTTCGTCCCGATGCGCCGGGGACGGTCATCGCCTCGGCGGCGTCGGCCGACGGCCGGCTGGCGAAAGGGATCACCGCCGTCGGCGACCTGTCGCTGCTGACGCTGCGCGGCCCGGGCATGGTCGGCGTGCCGGGCGTCGCCGAGCGGTTGTTCCGGACGCTCGCGGCGCGGCGCGTGAACGTCGTCTTGATTTCGCAGGCTTCGTCGGAGCACACGATCTGCTTCGGCGTCCGAGCTGCGGACGCCGACCGCGCCGTCAGGGCCATCGGCGACGAATTCCGCTTCGAGATGGCCGAGCGGCTCATGCGTGTCGATCGCAAGGAGCAGCAGGCCATCCTCGCCGTCGTCGGCGAAGGGATGAAGGGGCGGCCCGGCGTCGCCGGCAAGGTGTTCGATTCGCTCGGTCGGCAGAACATCAACATCAGCGCGATCGCGCAAGGCGCCTCCGAGCGCAACATCTCGTGCGTGATCGACGCGGCCGACGAAGTGCGCGCGCTGAACGCCATCCACCAGGCGTTCTTCGAGACGCGGACGAGGCTGGCGCTCGCCTTCGTCGGCGTGGGCAACGTCGGCAGCGCCGTGCTGCGGCAACTGCACCAGCAGCGCGAGTACCTGCTGACGCGCGGGTTCGACGTGCGGGTCGTCGCCGTTGCCGACAGCCGGCGACTGGTGGTCGATCCCGACGGCATCAACCTGAGTCGATGGAGCGAGCTGCTGCAGGATGCGACCGACCGCATGGATGCGAGGCAGCTCGCCCGGCGTCTGGCGGCGCTCGAGCTGACGAACGCGGCGCTCGTCGACTGCACGGCCGGGCCGGCGATCGTCGACGCGTACCCGCAGTTCATCGACGCGAACCTGCACATCGTGACGCCGAACAAGTGGGCGAACGCGCTGCCGTGGGCGCAGTACGCGGCGCTGACGGCGCTGCTCGAGTCGCGCCAGAAGCACTTCCTGTTCGAAGCGAACGTCGGCGCGGGGCTGCCGATCGTGTCGACGCTGCGCGACCTGATTGCGAGCGGCGACGAAGTGGTCAGGATCGACGGAATCCTCTCGGGGACGCTCAGCTACCTGTTCAACAGCTTCGACGGCACGGCGCCGTTCAGCGCGCTGGTCGCCGAAGCGCACCGGAACGGCTTCACCGAGCCCGATCCGCGCGAGGACCTGTCGGGCAACGACGTCGCGCGCAAGCTGCTGATTCTGGCGCGGCTGATCGGGCGCCGGCTCGATCTCGCGGACGTGACGGTCGACAGCCTCGTCCCCCGGACGCTCAGCACCGGCAAGTACTCCGACAGGTTTCTCGCCGCGTACGCCCGCTACGATCGGAGGATGGCGGAGCGATTCAGCGCCGCGGCAGCGCGCGGCAACGTGCTGCGCTACGTCGGCACGCTCGAGGAGGGCCACGTGCGCGCGGGCCTGAAGGAATTTCCGTCGAACCATCCCGTCGCGTCGGCGAAGGGGAGCGACAACGTCATCGCGTTCACCACGAAGCGCTACTCACGCACGCCGCTCGTCGTCCAGGGGCCTGGCGCCGGCGCCGACGTCACGGCGATGGGCGTGTTTTCCGACATCCTGAAGCTGCTGCACTACCTGCCGAGATAGCCGGCATGCGCCGCGCGCCGCGATCGTGTCTTCGGATGTCGACGCCGGCGGTCCGCCGGCGGCGCGGCGTCGCGCGGCAGCAGACGCGATATGCTTCGGCCGTCAGGGAGACCCACATGAGCAACCGCCGCAACCGCAGACAGTTTCTCGGCGTCACCGCCGCCGGCCTGGCCGGTGCCGTCGGATCGCAGTTCGCCGGCTCGACACCCGTCGCTGCGCAGACCAGACCGGCCGACGCGCGCGACGCCGATCTGATCGTCGTCAACGCGAAGGTCTACACGGTGGACGATCGGCAGCCGCGCGCCGACGCGTTCGCCGTCAAAGGCGGCCGGTTCGCCGCGGTCGGATCGAACGCCGACGTGCGGAGCCTTGCCGGGAAGAGCACGCAGACGATCGACGCGCGCGGGATGACGGTCGTCCCGGGCTTCATCGACTGCCACAATCACGCGCCGGGCAACACGCTCCTGTACGACGTCCTCGTCGGCAATCCGTTCGAGGTGGAGTTCGTCACGATCAGCAGCATCGTCGACAAGCTGAAGGCGCGCGCGCAGCAGACGCCGCCGGGGATGTGGGTCGAGGGGTACTTCTTCGACGACACCAAGGTCGAGGACAAACGCATGCTGAACGTCCACGATCTCGACAAGGTGTCGAAGGATCATCCGGTCGTCGTGCACCACCGCGGCGGACACACGTCCTTCTACAACTCGAAGGCGCTCGAGATGGCCGGCGTGACCAGGAGCACGCCCGACACGCCGGGCGGCACCTACGACAAGGATCCGAACGGCGAGCTGAACGGACGCGTCACCGACCGCGCCCGCGGCGTGTTCAACAACGTCGGTACGCGGCAGACGTTCACGCCCGAGCAGAACGCGCAGCGCAATCGCGACGGCCTCGCGCACATCTCGAAGCAGTTCGTCCGCTACGGCCTGACGAGCGTGCACCACGAGGGCGGCGATCTGCGCGCGCTGCAGGACGTGCGTGCGCGGGGCGATCTGAAGCACCGCGTCAGCTACGAGGCGAGCGGCCGCGTGCTCGACGGGATGATCGCGAGCGGCGTCGCGACGAACTTCGGCGACGAGTGGATCAGGTTCGGCGCCACGTCGGAGCACACGGTCGACGGCTCGTTTTCGGAGCGGACGATGGCGTTGAGCCGGCCCTATCCGGACATGGGCGGCTACAAGGGGAACGTCACCGAAACGCAGGACGACCTGAACGCATGGATCGAGCGCGTCCACCGCGCCGGCATCCAGGTGAACTGCCACGCCAACGGCGACGTCGCGATCGACATGGTGCTGACCGCCGTCGAGCGCGCGCAGAAGATGTTCCCGCGCGCCGACGCGCGTCCGAAGATCACGCATTGCACGATGATCAACGACGACCTGCTGCACCGCATCAAGGGGACCGGCACCGTGCCGGCGTGCTTCACGTCGTACGCGTACTACAACACCGACAAGTTCAAGTTCTACGGCGAAGAGTGGATGAAGCACGCGATGGCGTTCCGCACGTTCCTCGACGCCGGCGTGCCGGCGTGCGCCGGATCCGATTTCAGCCCCGGGCCGTTCGCCCCGCTGATGGGCATCCAGGGCATGGTCACGCGGACCGGGTGGAACGGGGAAACGTGGGGGGCGAACCAGCGCGTCAGCGTCGACGAGGCCATCCGCATCAACACGCTGAACGGCGCGTACGCGTCGCACGAGGAGTCGATCAAGGGATCGATCACGGCGGGCAAGCTCGCCGATTTCGTGCTGCTGGCCGAGGACCCGCACACGGTGGATCCCGCGAAGATCAAAGACATCAAGATCGTGCGCACGGTGGTCGGCGGCGCGACGATGTACGAGGCCTGAGCCGTCGGCCGCGCAGAGGCGCGGCCGCGTCG
>Ga0070741_10012990_pt1 | contig 14853 bp, 8 predicted proteins | sample Coa_R1_4_FD_66440 | JGI IMG/M metagenome (GOLD analysis project Ga0070741, IMG submission 66440) | Surface soil microbial communities from Centralia Pennsylvania, which are recovering from an underground coalmine fire - Coalmine... | ecosystem: Environmental > Terrestrial > Soil > Unclassified ...
ATTGGTCGATGTTTAGTCTTCATCGACCCCAGGTGTAGAAAAAGTGCAGCCCGAGGTCCAGCTCAAATGAACAGAAATTTGTCTCTCAAAGACTTACCTCAACTCTGACTCCGCCATAGCCTGAAAACCCCTGTCCGAAGCTTGGCCGAAAGCCAAACTACAGGGCACCCCTGGCGGGGTGCCGTGGAATAGGTGGAGGTGTACCGGAGGTCTGCACGGCCTTCGGACCTCCGACTACTGTCTGGCAACCCTCGCGGGTTGCGGAACTAGCCCAACGCATGAACCCTGAAGGGTGTGTTTCGCCGGGTTGGCAAATGCGTGAGGGTCGCAATTGGCGTTCGACGCACTAATGCAAACCAGCCACACATGTGGGTAATGACAAGCGCTGAAACGGGGTGTTATGGGTTTATCTTTCACGGCACGCGTTCTTTGCCGGAACGCAACCCTGCCGAAACCTGCCGAACTTGCTATTCGCTCGCTACATGCTATGGTTAATACTGGCTTATGAACGACCGACACTCGAGCGCCAGCACCAACCCGGCGCCAACGTTGAGAACTCCAAGGTCCAGCCAACAAGCCGTCGTTCGCTGCAAGGACTTCCAGTGCCTCGCTTACAAAGACGCCGAGGGCAGGTGGCGCAGCGTGGCGGACGACAAGGTCCTCGAGGTCGTGGAAGTTGTCCTCCAATTTTAAGACGCACGAGTATTGGAGACGGCACGCCGGGACCGCGGCTGGAAAAACCGCGAGCAATATTCTCCGCTGGGCGCCAGACATGCAGAAGGATTAAATTTGAATAGCGCATGTTTGATTGCGTCTTATGTAAAGCCCTCGGTAACCGAAATGCGGTTATTCCTGAAAAGCTTGGCCAGCCGGGGTAAAAGGGGCTGGCCTTCCCTCTCAAAGTTTGGCGCCGCGGGACTGGGCGGACAAACCGAGTGCGGCAATTCCGGACAGGGTCGTCCCGACAGGACCGGATTTACACAACCAAGCAGGCTGGCGAAAGTAGGTTCATTGGCGATCCAGCTCCGCTGGCGAAGCCTTGTGTGGGCGGCGCTCGTTAGGGAATGACGCGGGCGTCGCCTACTGTCCCAGCCGGCTTTGGGTTTAGAGCCTGTTTTAATAATAATCTTGGCGGCGAGACGCCGCCAAAACCCGCCGGCCAGAGGCCCGCGCTACGTAGCGCAGGCGTCCTCGCCTGCGGGTTCCGGCGGCGTCTCGCCGCCGGAATCGCGCCGGGGACCCATTTTTAAGACAACCTCTTAGAGCGTGTTTTAGAATTCGGTTTGGAGTCCCGCTTTTAGGCGGCCCGGCGCCGAAACCGCCTGAAGGCGGGACTCCAAACCCTGGCGTCCATGCCCGAAGCCGGTATTTTAAAACACGTTCTTAGAGCGCGTTTTAGAATTCGGTTTGGAGTCCGGCCTTAAGGCGGTCTTGGCCCGGGCCGCCTAAAGGCGGGACTCCGAGCCCCATACGCTCAATGGCTCCCTCTCATTAGCGAACAGTTACTTATCAGTTCGCGTCTTGGTGAGAATACGCGGTTGCTCTCACGCGATTCATATGACCAATGGCACAAGCGCTTTCACCTGCCTCTGGTAAATCGGATACTCTTCCGGAAAATGCCGGAGCAGAAGTCTTTCCTCCTGCTTGAGCTTAATCCAAAAGGCAGCCCACATAAACGGCAGAGCCAGCCAGCAGCGTAACCGGCCAAGATCCAAAGCTGTGCCGAGGGCCATGACCAAAAGCCCGGTGTAAATCGGATGCCGCACGAACCGATACGGTCCGGTCCGGATTAGCTCGTGTCCCTGCTTGAAGGTCACGCTGCTGCTCCAGTTGGCACCCAGCGTCCAACGCGCCCACAGCGTCACAAACAATCCCAGCACGCAAACGCAAACACCCGCCGCCCGGGCCCAATCGGCCACCGGCGTCAGGGGTAAATTCATCGGCGACGGCAAATGCCGGCTCGCGAGCAGAACGTAACTGCATGCCAGTGGAATTCGATGCGCCAGGCCAGACCATACGCTTTGCTTTTCCGCAATGGCCTTGGTCCATTGCGCGCTGATGAGCCAATAAACGATAAAGACGGCCCAGCAGACCCCGATCATGGAATCGAAAGCCACAGTCATGCCGAAGAACTATTACCTTTCACAAAGCTTCCAGTGCTTAAAATAAAGATCGCAAATGGCAGATTGTCCATGTCAGATTCGGACAAAGCGAAATTAGCGAAGGAGACGTTAAATGGCATAGGCAAGCTGCCTTTTGAGGGGCGCCGACAAATGTCTGAGGCGCAAAAGAGGGCCCGCGAGGTGGCTGATAAGACCCGAGAATTCCGACTGCAATTCTTGCGCAATTTGAAACCAGGCCATCCACTCTATCGCTCAACGGAAGCGCGGCAGGCTCGTGGCGAGTCTCTGGAGTAAACTTGGTCATATGCACTTGGCCATTTGCCATTCCCGGGAAAGCCAACCAGCACCCTGAAAACTTCGATGCGTGGCAAGAAAGCCGCTAACCGCTGGCCAATCCATGCCATTTTTGCGCTCTTTCGCGCAATCATTCGGCCGTTTCCCGCAAGCGGCGCCGCCCGGCCACGTTATTTTTCCGTCCGCTTGGCCAGTTGTTGTTTCGCACCATGGACCGAGGATCGATAGGACGCGTAATTGCGCAATAGACTGGCCTGGAACGCATCGAAGCGCGCCATGTCGGCCTGGCGGTCCGAGCTTGAGTTCGCTTCGGGCGATTCGGTAAAGACCGTCTTTGCCCCGTCGTTCCCGATACTGAAGACCGCGCCCCGGGAAGCCGTACCGTTGGGGCTGTTGCTCTCCCGGTCGCCCAGCAGGATTTTGTCGCCGTCGATGATCCCGAACTGTTTATAAGTATTGAGGTAGCCCCGGCGGCCGCGAGCATCGGCTCGATCCAGAGATCGGCCTTCGTAAAGCTCATCGGCCGGCAAGGGAATGTTCAACCGGTCCAGGACTGTCGGCAGGAAATCGACCTGGGTGCCAATGGTGCGGTTGATTTGGTATCCCGGCCGTGCCGGGTCCATCAGGATCAAAGGCGTGTTGCCCAACTCCGGCGTCATAGCCCAGCCATGGCCGATATGGCCGTCCTCCTTTCCGCCCAACATCTCGCCGTGATCGTTGGTAATGACCACCAGCGTGTTATCGAGCAGGCCGGATTCTTTGAGTTGATCGACGATCGAAGAAATCACCCAGTCCATGTACAGCAATTCATTCAGATACAGCGGCGTAAAATCGCCCACTTCTTTCATCTTATATTTCCGAAACGGTTTCGGGATTTTGTCGTACGGATAATGCGGAGCGGCCGGCACGTACGTCAGGCAAAACCGCCGATGTTCCTGGGCGTATCTTTTTAGCTGGCTGCGGATGGCGCCGAGAGTTTCTTCTTCGAGCAGCCCCCATTCCACGCGGTCGGTTCCGCGTTGCCCCGGCATCGTGTCGGCGTCGTACATCTCGTCCAGTCCGCGGTTCTTGAGAAAATCCCGAAAATCGGTGTAGTCGAAATACGAGGAGTAAAACATCGAGCAGGAATAACCCTGGTCATGCAGGATCTCGAAAAAGCTTTTCACCGGAACCCGCTCTTGCGTGAAAGCGTGAAAATCCGACACGGGATAAAGCGAGGTGAACGTAGCGAAGCGCGCGTGGATCGAACCGGCGAAAGCCGAGAAAAAGTTCGGAAACAATTCCATGCGATCCCGGTACTTGGCCAGGAGCGGCTGGGTCTCTTCGCTGCTGCCAAACAGGGACAGATGCTTGTTGTACGAAGATTCCATGAACACGACCAAAACGTTGAGATTGCGTGGCGGGCCGGCCGGCGCAGCGGGCGCCGCGCTCAGATTACCCAGGCCCAGCGCGCTGGCCGACTTCAGGAATTCCTCCCGGCCAAGTGTTCGGTTGGCCACCCGCTTCCAAAGCGGACTGCTGCGAACCAGCCGGCCGAGGGCGTCGCCTTGGGCTTTGTCAGATTCGGCGAAACCGAGCCCGACGAAGGCCATGGCGCTAAACATAGCGGCTACATACCAGCCCCCCGTGAATGACGAAGTTTTTGGAGCATCGGCGGGCGCTGATTCGCCCGCCGAGCCACGCACAGTTCCCTTAACGGCGCGAAACCACAGTTGGATTGCGCGCACGGCCAAGACGTACAAGGCGCCGAGCACGGCCACGCCCGCGATCAGTCCCGGCAGGTAAGGCCGGGCCAGTTTCAGCATCATTTTCGGGCTGTCGCCAAAGGAAAGCACGTCCCAGCCCAGCCGCACTCCCATTATCTGAGAGAGCCGGAGATCCACCGCAGCCAATAGCAAGAGTCCCAGACAGGCGATATCCAGCCAGGCGAAACTGCCTCGAGAGTGAACCCGGCGATAGCCCCAGGCCAAAAGGCCCAGAACTGCCGTTACGATCAGTTCGCCGATAAAGTATCGCGGCATGGTCATGCTCAGGCAGAGCACGTGATTGTAATTTTCAGCGGCCGGGTAATTCGTATCGGTCAACAGCAGGAACCCGGCGAAGCAGAAGGGCAGCATCCAGTTCCACCCGGGGGGGTCCCCTACCCTGCGGATGAGCGCGGTGGTAACGGCAAACAACAGGACGATCGCCGCGATCAGTCCGAGAAAATATTGAGAAGGATGCCCCATCCATTGAGGTTCGAAACGCAGCAAGCCGATCCCGAACACCAGCGTCCAACTCACCGGCGCCAGCAGCCACATCCGCGAAAGGCCCGTGGGAGAATGTCCTCCTCGTTTCTCCTCGAGCCACCATGCGCACAGCGCGATCGCGCCCAGGCAATCCACGATCAGCAGTTCGTCGCGGCGAACCATCAACTCTTGCAAGTAGCCCAGCGCATAAACGCAGCCGAAAACAGCCGTCAGCCAAAACCCGTGCTGCTCGCGCCCGGTCCGCGCCAGCACATAATACACGGCGGCATAAACAAAAATCCATGCAGCCAGAAAGGGTTGGTTGAAGAAAAGCGAGTTGGCGATATACGGCACCAGGCTGGTCCATTTCAGTACCCCGTTAAAGACCGGGTATAAATAATTTTTGTCCCCGTTGTGGAAGGTGAGAAAAATGAAGGTCAGCCCAAGGATGAGCACCGCCAGGTTGACCGTGCGCGCTGCTCTCGGAGTCACCTGGCGAACACTGCCACCCAACTTCACAATCGCCAGGCCGCCGAGGACGACAAATGCATAAAAAACAACGTAATTGAGCCAACCGCCAGCGTTGCCATTGATTCGCCAATGCGCCTCGAACAAGCTCTCGCCTTGAGTCGCCAGGAGGATCAACTTAATGATGCCCAAGCCCGCCAGCAGCACGATCAGCCTCGACCCGATCTGGACCGGGCCGGCCGTCGTGGCGGCTCCCACACCCCGTCTGCCCAAACCCGGAATCGAGAATGGTCCTGTATCTGCACGTGGGAACGACGCAGAACGGGCGGGAAAAGCAGTTGAGTCTGACATGGTCGCCCGGCAATGGCTGCATGTGGCGTGCCCAATAACCAAGTTGTCACTCTTTTTATGGAACCGCCTTGGATCCGACTGACGAAGGGCGAAGGCCGTGGAAGCAAACGGAAGCTTGCGATACGCGATTTGTCCCGAAACGAGACAGTTCGCTGGGCAAGAAAAAAGGCCCGAAATTGCTTCCGGGCCCTGTCGATTCAAACCTGAACCTTAGTTGGTCGTATCCGCGGGCAACTTGTGCGTCTCGGGGACCTTCAGGCAGGTCGGCTTGTCCTGGACAGTACCGAGATGGTAGCTGTCGGCAAAGGACTTGCCGCCGGAGGGACAGATCACCTGGTTTTTCATATAACCGGCGATCGCGGAGTACTCCACCTGTGCATTGTCGGCCTGCTTGGTCTCCAACGCCCAGGTCTGCACGGCGCCGTCAATCTGCCGCAGGTTGTTAATGCAGGCATTCATTTGCGCCGTAGTTCTAGCCTTCACAAAGTTCGGAATCGCGATGGTGGCCAGCAAACCAATGATCGCAACCACGATCATGATTTCCACCAGGGTGAAACCGCCCTTGCGGGATGTGTGTATCTTCATTCTAACCTTTCTCTCTCGCGGCGTGAACCAAGCAGCAGGCGGTTATTATTAATGCATATTAGTTCACATATTGCCTGCTACTAACCGCATCATGAACATAACAGGCGCGCCATGGCACAAGCAACCTTGAAGTGCCCACGGAACCATCAGGGATTGACCCGACAATCCGTTTCGTTCTTCATGTAACTGGCCACAGGCCTGCACGGTCATAATGAAATCGAACACCGCACCCCTCATTCTGTTTCTGGGTTTTTTATTTGGGTTTTTGCCTTTCGCCGTTCCCGCCTCGGAACCGGCATCGCCGAAGGCCAATAGCCTTGAGGACTACCTCACACGATTGGGCTACACAGGTGTGCCGTTCAAAAGAAATGAACAGGACATACCTTTGGTCCAAGTGGAAATGGCAGGCCGCAAACGGGTCCTGCTGGTGGATTCGGGCTGCACGATGACCGCCATCGAGCCCGAAACCGCCTTTGGCCTGAAAACGCTGGGCGAACTCGGGGTCATCCTGGACGATTCGTTTCTGGGAACAATCACCAACGGCGATATCGCCCTGATGTCAGATTTGCGCCTGGGTCCGGCTCGGCTTTTGAATCAACCCGCCTTGGTTGAGAAATTGGATATGGACTTCGTCCGGGTGCCACATCAAGGAATTCTGGGGTTGGACTTTTTGTTTCGGAACTTTTGCCTGATCGATTGTCATGAGCGCAAAATTTACTTGCGCGCCAGCCGTCCGTCGGGCCAGCTCTCTTCGGCCCTTGAGGAATCACTCCGTCAAAGTGGTTTTACCGGGGTGCCGCTGAGCGGCCACGATTTCATCGCGATCCAGGCAAGGATCAACGATCACGCCGTCAAGCTGGTAGTCGATACCGGAGATGGCGCCAGCGTGCTGGACCAGGGCCTGGCCGAGCGCCTCCATTTGAAGCCGGTCAAAGAACTCCAACCGGATGTCGGTAGCCTCATCCCGCAGGACGCCACCGGCAATCTCATTGGGATTAACAAGATTGGCATGCATCGGGCCTGGGTTGCTTTGCTGGCAAGTTTCGAGGTCGGCGAACGACGCTGGCGAAACATGTCCTATGGCGTTATCGACCTCAAAGCTTGGAAACTGATTGATGAAAAAGACCCGGAACACGGTCCTCAAGGGTTATTCGGCCAGGAACTGTTGGCGGCTAAAGGCGGCCTGATCGATTTTGCCAATCGCAAACTCTGGTTCCGGCCGGAGAAGCATGCGGGAAAGTAATTTTCCCGGAAAAACGCGGGTTAGATACGGCTACTTGCCGGCTACGGCTCTACGTTGGTCCTCTATCTGAGTGGCCGCGTCGATCCGGTTGCCTTCCAGCGTTACGGTGCCGGCGCCTTCTTCGATTCGAATGCCAACGACTTGTTTGCGGGATTGGGGTCCGCGCGTGTCACGAATGATGTTATCGCGGAAAACCAGGTCGCGTGTCTCGCCTCGCACCCGAATTCCCGCGGCGGTTTCAGCAGCGCCGTTGTTTTCGATGACGTTTCGTTCCAATCGGTTGCGGTGTCCGGCCATTCCTTCGGTTTCGTTTCGAAAGAAAACTCCATCCTCCCGGTTCCCGCGCACCTCATTGTCCTGCACAAGATTGTCGGTGTCTTTATGGCCGATGGAAATGCCGTAGCGGCCATTGTTTTCGAGAATGTTTTTTTCAAACAAACCATGGCGCACGCGCCAGCACAGGAACAGACCATCCTCACCGTTATTCCGCGCCAGGCAACCTCGCACGATTGGCCGCTGGGACCCGCTGCCCGGATGCATCCCCAGTCCGCTGTTATTCTCGCTGACACAATTCTCAACCAGCACGTCGTTGGACTGCTGGAAACTGATCCCGTCGCCATTGAAATTCCTCACTACGCAACCCCGAATTACTGTGCCGAAGCCGCGGTACAGGAAAATGCCGCCTCCACGGCAGCCATTGAGCGTGACGTTCTCCTCTTTGTTTCCGTCAATCACCAGGTCCTCGATTCGCGCTCCTTCCAGATCGTATCCGCTGACCACGGGAAACACCGTCGCGGCTTTGGCGCCGTTGGCCACCAGACAATCCGCGTTCAACGGCTTATCAAAAGAAAAGGTGTTCCCGTTCCTGCCGGTGATCCGGCCCACAGTAGTATGGAAACCGCCCGACTGGCTGTCCCAAACCGCAAGGCCGTAGCCGACTTCAAACCCAGCCGGGTTTTGCACGGTGACCTGCTCCTCTCCATAATCGCCGTCCATCGCCAAGGCCGAGACCGAAGCTTTGGCTTTGCGCAAAACGGTCTGGCCGCTCGTTCCGCGAACCGTCACGTACGGACGCAAATGCAAGGAATCCCGCATCACGAACTCCCCTGCCCTGACCTGGACCGTGCCCCCACCCAAACCGGCAATGTAATCCACCGCCGCTTGAAGGGCGCGATTATCCGAGCCGATGATGTCGGCCTCCGCCGGCCCGACTGAAATCGTCGGCAGCTCGGTCATGCGCGAATGCATCGCGTGCGGAAGCTGTTGTTCGTCCGCCGGCGGCGAAAGCTGAGCGTCAGCGGCCGCCGACGCCCGGAGGCTCAGCGGAAAAAAAACTGCGACGGCGAGAAAGAAGTAGCGTGACCGCATAGCTCCGAGCCTACCTCCCATGCCCGCCTGATGGCAAGGTCGGCTGTGATGCGGAGTGTGATTGGAAGTGTCGGTCCTGGCTGGAAGCCGAAAAAAGCGGCAGAGGGCCGCCGCAGTCCAAAACGCAAGCGCGACACGGGCCGCGGGCCACGAGAACCGAAGGTTTTGGAGTGCGGCAGCCCTCTGCCGCTTTTCTGCCGCTCAACACAGCTGACCGACAGATTTAATCGCACGCTGTGATGCGTGCTCCTGAAACCCCCTGAATCCGGAGGGTTCACACAAATTGGCCTTGGGCTCGAGTTCGCGAGCCCCCCGGAAGTTACCCCAACCGTGCATTTGGGCACCCCGAAGGATGTGCCAGAATTTTGGCACGGGCGTGAGAAGATTCCCATGGCGCAACTGAATTTTCACTTAAGAAACAATTCCGTCATCCGATAAGAAAGTGTCCGCAACGGACACGAGTCCCGGCTCCCCGCCGGGTGACTTCGCCGCCCTCCATTTTGGGTTTTGGAGGGCGGTTTCATTTTTGCCAGCAGGGTCTGGTTTTCGCCAAGCTCAGCTCATGTCACTTATATAATACGCTTATGCCTTTTTTCGAGGCAGGCACGGCCGGCCCCAAGCAGAAACGGCAAACCGGCCGCTGGCGCAAGACCTGCTCCAGCCCCTCGGGCCATCGTGAAATCGCTCATTTGTTTGCTTCTTTCCTTGGGGTCGGCGGCTGCCGCAGGCCCGACCAATGCCATTCTCTTTGTAACCCAGGTGCCGATTCCGGCGGACTTCGCGACGATCGGATCGACCTTCGGCAACCAGTCAGCCCAACCGGCCTCCTGCGGCCGCGGCGGCGACCTTTATATTCGCTACCCTGACGGGACGCTGAAAAACCTCACCCGCGCCGCGGGTTACGGCCGGTGGGGCAATCAATTCACCAATGGCATCGCGGTGCGGCAACCGTGCGTGCATTGGAGCGGAAAGAAGGCCGTATTCAGCATGGTGGTCGGCGCACCCCGTTATCAATTCGACTATTCTCAAACCAGTTTCTGGCAGCTTTACGAGATCACGAACTTCACGGATCCCAACTTGGTTCCGATGATCACCAAAGTCCCGAATCAACCGGCGAATTATAACAACATTTCGCCAATCTACGGCACGGATGATCGCATTATTTTCACCAGCGATCGCCCGCGCAACGGCCAACCGAATCTCTACCCGCAATTGGACGAATACGAGGAACAGCCGACGGTCACGGGTTTATGGCGCCTGAACCCGGCCACGGGCGACCTGTTCCTTCTGAACCACACGCCCAGCGGAGCCTTTTCACCGCTCCTGGACAGCGCGGGCCGCGTGGTGTTCGCGCGCTGGGACCATCTCCAGCGCGATCAGCAGGCCGATACCGATTGGGAAAACGGTTATATCACTTACGGCACGTTTAACTGGAGCGACGAATCGCCCAACTCCATCCCGACCACGAATCAAACCGAAGTTTTCCCCGAGCCGCGCGGCGTCCGAACGGACCTCCTCGCCGGCACCGGCCTGGCCGGCCATACCTTCAACCAGTTTTTCCCCTGGGCCATTAACCAGGATGGCACGGATGAAGAAACCCTCAATCATATCGGCCGCCACGAGATCGGAGGCAGTTACGCCAGCGCCGCTTTCACCAACGATCCGAACCTTCAGGACTTGTACTATTTCGGCAATCACTACAACACCAACACGGTGGACAATTTCCTCGAATTACGCGAAGACCCGCGCGTGCCGGGATTGTTTTATGGCATCGACGCGCCGGAGTTCGGCACGCATGCCGGGGGTCAAATCGTTTCGATTACCGGCGCGACGAACCTCAATGCCTTCTACATGCTGGTAGACTACCTGACTCCGCGTTCGACCCGCACTTATGCCCCTTCGCCGACCAATATCCCACCCGACCATACCGGTTTTTATCGCACCCCGCTGATGACCACGGATGGTTACTTCATCGCCCCACACACTTTTTATGCGCTTTACGAGAGTGGCGGCGGCTCAACCGCTTTTCCTTCGACCGCCTATGACTTTCGCCTGACCTTTCTGCAATTCACCAACGGCTTCTACGCTCCAGGCGCGAAACTGACGACCGGTTTGACCAATCGCGCGGTGTACTGGGACCCCGATTCACTGGTCACGCAGACGAATCTGTTGTGGGAACTCGATCCCGTTGAGGTACTGGCGCGGCCGCGCCCGGCGGCCTTTGAAGTGCCGATCCCGCAGCCTGAACTGGCCGCGTTTGCCGCGGCAGGCGTTGACGTGGCCGCGTTTCAGCAATATTTGCGCTTGCACGAGCTGGCTTTAATCGTCAGCCGTGACGTCACCACGCGGGATCGGGCGGACCACCTGCAACCGTTCAACCTGCGCATCGCGGGCACCGCGCATCAAACCATCGGCGCTGCGGGCAAAATCTATGACATCGGCTGGCTCCAGCTCTTCCAGGCCGACCAATTGCGCGGCTTAAACTATGGCACTCCAGCCAACCCACGGGCGGGGCGTCGAGTCATAGCACAGTACCTGCATGAGCCTGCCGTCGACAATCCGGCCTTTGCCACGGCACCACTGGCGAGCGTCCATCTCGAGTCCGACGGGTCCTCCGCAGCAATGGTCCCGGCCAGCCGCGCCATGTCCTGGCAGCTGACCGACACAAACGGCGTCGGGGTTGTGCGCGAACGCTACTGGCTTACCTTTGCGCCGGGCGAAATTCGATCCTGCACCAGCTGTCATGGAATCAACGTCACCGACCAGGCATCGCATCCAGCCCCCACCAACACTCCGCTGGCGCTCGTCACCCTTTTAAATTATTGGAAAACGAACACCGCCAGCGTCCAGGCCAGCACAGGTCCCGGCGGCGCCATCCAACTCACTTTCACCCGCCGCCCGGCCGAAAATGGGGTGACTTATCACGTCCAGCATTCGGTCGACCTGAAAGCCTGGTCAGACATCGCCACGTATTCCGGAACCAACATCGTCCTGCTGGCGGGCGCCAGCGAATTGTTCCGGGCCGGCTCGCCGACCGAGACTGTGACGGTCAGTGACCATGCCAGCTTCCCGTCGGCTTCCCCCCGTTTCCTGCGTGTCGAGGTCACGCGTCCCTGAGAGTCTTGCGGAACCATCGATCACCTTTCGCGTCCCAACATAAAGGACCCTCAACACCCGGAGTCGGGCTTGAGCCGAGTCTAAGAGCGTGTTTTAAAGATACCGACCTGGGCGCGGGCGTATGGGTTCGGAGTCCCGCCTTTAGGCGGCCCGGCGCCAAAACCGCCTGAAGGCGGGACTCCAAACCGAATTCTAAAACACGCGCTAATCAAAAAGCATGCTTTGGCTGGGTCCGCGACCGAGGTTCGGCGTCGGTTGGCTGCTGCTTCAGGGAACGTCCCGGAAAACGATTTGCTCGACTTACCGGACGGTATTTGCTATATAAAAGCTCACTGAATACGAGACCCCCAGACCTTCACAAGTGCATATCCGAAACGCTCCCTCCGGCGGCTGGTTTTTGAGCGCCGCTCTTAGTCACATAAATTTTACCAGCCTTTTCAGCCGGACGACTCAAACCCTTGCCGCACGCTGGTGGGCGGTCTGCGCCCTTTCCCTGGCCAACCTCATTTCCCACGCGGCCCTTGCTCCAGGATGGCTCGACGCGGATCTTGGCTCGCCGGCTCTGGCCGGGTCCGCCAGCTATACCAACGGCATTTGGTCGATCTCCGCGGGCGGAACCGATATCTGCAGTTCCGATCAACTCCACTTCGCGTGGAAGCCACTTAGCGGCGACGCCGTGATCACTGCCGAGGTTGTCAATGTAGCCAATGCCCCGCTCGCACAAGCCGGAGTCATGCTCCGTAACGATCTTAGCTTGGATTCGCTGGAAGTCAGCGTGCTCGCCACCACCAATAGCGGCGTCACCTTTCAATGGCGCGGAGCGCCCACGGCCGGGTGCAGCTTCCAGGTCGCGGTGGGGTTCCAGAACCAGGGTGTGCCGGTGTGGGTTCGCCTGGTGCGATCGGGGAGCAACTTCAGCGGCTATTTCAGCACCAACGGCGTCGATTTCGTGCAGATTGGTTCGACTCAAATCGTGCCGTTGAATCTCGTGGCGTTGGGCGGTTTGGCCGTTTCCGCCGGCACTAGTTCCACACTCGCGCTCGCAACCATATCCAACGTAAGCATTCCTCAGCCGGTGTTCGGCGCCTATCGGGAATTATGGACCGGACTCAACTCAAGCGTGGGAAACAATTTAGCCGCCTTGACCAACACGACCTACAACCCGAGCTGGCCGAACAATCCGAATCCAAACTATACCAGCGTCTACACCGCTCTTGAAACCGAAACCAACACGGGCTTGAGCTATTACGGCCAGCGCTTGCGGGCTTTTATTGTTCCACCGCTTTCCGGCTCATATACCTTCTGGATCGCCAGTGACGATACTTCGCAATTGCGGTTGAGCACGGATGAAACGCCCGCCAACGGGACACCCATCGCCGCAGTAAACACCTTCACTGCGGCTCGCCAATGGAATAAAGAGACTAACCAGCAATCCGCCGCGATCCAGTTGCAAGCTGGTGGCCGGTACTATTTGGAAGCTTTGATGCAGCAGGGCACCGGCAATGATAATCTGTCCGTTCGGTGGCAGTTGCCCAACGGAACGAATGAGGAGCCCATTTCTGCCGTGAGCCCCGCCGGCACCTGGCTGATCCCCTTTAATGGCATAGATGGCCTTCCTGGAATTTACCAGCAGCCCACCAATCTGACTGTCTCGGATGGCCTGGACGCCCGTTTTGGCGTCCTGCTCACCAACGGAGCTCCGGTCACTTATCAGTGGTTGCGGAATGGCGCGCCAATTGCCTCCGCCACGAACCCGGTTTACATCCTCAGTCACTCCAATCCGACCAACGACAACAATGCACTCTTCAACTGCCTTGTTTCGAATTCCTTTGGTGGCGTCACCAGCGTTCTGGCGCAGCTCACCGTAATCGCCGACATCACGCCGCCGGCGGTTACTCGGGTGAGTTACCAGAACCTCACCAACGTTTTACTAGTCTTCTCCGAGCCGCTTGAACTCGCCACCGCGGCTGACTCCGGGAACTACGTTTTCACAAATGGTCTGCCGGTTCTCAATGCCTCACTCAATCCAGATAATCAAAGCGTCACTCTGACGACTGCCCCGCTCACCTCGGGCAGCAACTACGTCCTGGTTCTCAATGGAATCCGGGACCGTGCGACGACGCCGAATACTATTCCCAAAAACACGATCGTCTCTTTTTTCGCGGGGCCATATACGCCCGCAGGGATTGGCAGCCCCACGCCTGCCGGCACCATCATTGGGACCGGCAACGGTTATGACATCGGGGGAGGCGGCAGACTCATTGGCGGCGGGGCGGACCAGTTCCAATTCGCATGGCAACCGGCCAACGGCGACTTCGATATTGCCATACGGCTTAACGCGATGACGCAAACCGATCCGTTTGCCCAGGCTGGTCTTATGGCCCGAGAGGATCTCACCACGGGGGGGCGATTCGCCGCCGTGCTGGCCACGCCTAGCATGAATGGTTGCTATTTTGATTACCGCTCGACCGCTGGGGCAGGCACCAGCAACAGCGGCAACCTGCGCGTCAACTACCCTTGGATGTGGCTGCGCCTGCAGCGGTTGGGCGCTCAGTTCACCGGCTTCGGCAGTTACGATGGAAACACCTGGCAACAACTGGGCACAGTCTCTCTGGCCCTGACCAATCCCATCTATTTTGGCATGGCCGTCTGCAGCCACGTCACCACTCAGGATGCTTTAGTCCAGTTTCGCGATATCCACACAGTCACCGGCGCTGTTTCTGGCGCTCTAAGCTTTCCCCTGGAGCCGTTGGGCCCGTCCAGCCGCAAAACGCCGATTGCTATTACCGAGATCATGTATAAACCGGCCGCGCGCGCCGACACCAACAATCTCGAATTCATCGAGTTGTACAATTCCAACCCTTTCTTCCAAGACATCAGCGGCTATCGTCTGGTCGCCAATAATCTCGCGTACACTTTCCCGCCCAACACGGTTCTGGCCGGCGGCGCATTTCTAGTCGTCGCCGCTTCCCCGCAAAGCATCCAAAACGTTTACGGCATCAGCAACGTCATGGGCCCGTATACCGGCAGCCTCAAAAAAGCCGATACGCTTCAATTGCTCGATGAAGTGGGTAAC
>Ga0070741_10012991_pt1 | contig 14853 bp, 12 predicted proteins | sample Coa_R1_4_FD_66440 | JGI IMG/M metagenome (GOLD analysis project Ga0070741, IMG submission 66440) | Surface soil microbial communities from Centralia Pennsylvania, which are recovering from an underground coalmine fire - Coalmine... | ecosystem: Environmental > Terrestrial > Soil > Unclassified ...
GCCGCCGCCGTTGGAGTCCTGGTGCTGGAAGGCGCCGTCGATGATGTAGGTCACGGTCTCGAAGCCGCGGTGGGGGTGCCAGTCGGTCCCCTTCGGCTCGCCCGGCCCGTAGTCCACGGCCCCCATTTGGTCCATGTGGATGAAGGGATCGAGCGCCTCGAGCGGGGCGCCGGCGAAGGCCCGGCGTACGGGGAAACCCAGCCCTTCGAACCCCGACGGCGCGGCGGTGACCCCCGCCACCGGGCGCTCGGGGGCGCCGGCCACCGGTTCGGGCAGGCGGGGCAGGGCCAGGGTGTCGGCGGTGACGGCAGGCATGGCAGCACACTCCTCGAATACTTGCAAATACAACTATGCCCCTTGTCCAACCTGCCGAGGGCGGCGGTTGTTCCCGGCTGTGAGGATGGTGATAGACGGCGGGGGCCCGGTCTGTTTTCGCCGACCCTCCCGCCGGTATTCTGCGCCGATGGTGCGAAAGACGCTTCTGGTGTACGTCGCCGCCATCGGCCTCGTCGGTGGCCTCGCCCTCCGCCCCGCCGGCGCCTCCAACGATCCGGGCTTCGCCAAACAGTGGAACCTGGTGAAGATCGGGGCCCCCGCGGCGTGGGCCCGCACCACCGGCAGCCACGTGAAGGTCGGCATCGTCGACGCCGGCGTGGACCTCAAACACGAGGACCTGGCCGGGAAGATCGTGGCCGACACCAGTTGCCTCAAGTCGAAGGGCGACCCCAAGAACTGCACTGGGTCGGGCCAGGACGACGTGGGCCACGGCACGCACGTCGCCGGCATCATCGCCGCCAACAAGGACAACGGCATCGGCGTGGCCGGCGTCGCCCCCGACGCCGAACTCGTGGTGGCCAAGGTCGCCGACTCCGGCGGCGGCATCGCCATCGAGGACGCCAACGCCGGCATCCACTGGGTCGTCGACCACGGCGCCAAGGTGGTGAACCTGAGCCTCGGCGATCTCCTCTTCGTCCGGACGGCGGCCTTCGGCACCAAGCTGTCCGAAGGCGTGGAGTACGCCTGGCGGCACGGCGCGGTCCCGGTCATCGCCTCGGGGAACTCCGACCTGTTCGGGGCCGGGGTCGGCAGCCAGGACTACGGCGACCTCGACGCCGTCGTGGTGGGCGCCACCGGCCCCGACGACCTCGTCACCGACTACTCCAGCCCGACCGGCAACGCCAAGTGGGCCCTCGTCGCCCCCGGTGGCGCCGCCGACGGCGAGGAGACCCACAAGATCTGGTCGACGTACTGGCAGAAGGACAAGGAGAACCAGTACGGCTGGCTGGCCGGCACGTCGATGGCCGCCCCCCACGTCACCGGGGCGGTGGCGCTGCTGCTGGCCCAGGGGTTCTCGCCCCAGGCCGCTGTGCAGCGCCTGCTCGACACCGCCGACACGAAGGTGAAGTGCGGGGCCGACAGCCCGACCTGCAAGGGCCGCCTCGACATCGCAAAGGCCACGGCCGGCTAGCACCGGCGAGGGCGCCGAACGGTCGCTATCGCTCAAATCTCCCGAAGCGGGCAGGATTGGGACAACCCAGGGCGAATCCCTCACAAAGAACACGCCTGAACCAGCGTCCCGGCTTGTCCCCTCGTGCCGGATGCTCCTTGAGTCTGTGTCCTGCCGCGCCTCGTCTTGGGGTCGGCCGCCGCGCCGTCGGGCCCGGGTGCCCCGGCGGCCACCACCGCGGCGGCCGGCCCGGCCGCCGTTCACGGTGTCGACGCCGCCGGGCGGAGGGGGTCGACCTCGGGCGGCCGGCGCAGCGGGCGCGTCAGCGCCAGGTAGGCGAAACCCCACAGGCACGAGACGCCGGCCAGCAGCAGCGTCGGGGGGCGGGGGCCGGTGACGCCGGCCAGCGCCCCGGAGGCGATGAGGGAGAGGCTCATGGTCACGGTGACGAGGGCGAAGTCGGCGGCGAAGACCCGGCCCCGGATGTAGTCGGGGACGGCGGCCTGGATGCCGTAGGTCGACAGCGTCCACTGGGCCCCGCCGCCGAGGTGGGCGACCAGCACCCCGGCGATCGCCAGGGCGATCACCGGCGCCGTCCCGACGACGGCGTATCCGGCGCCGTAGACCAGGCCGGCCGCCCCGCAGGCCAGGAGGATGCCCGGGACCTGGCCGTGCACATCGCCGGCGCCGAGCGCCCGGCGGTCGAGGAGACGCCGGGCGACGAACGGCCCGGCCACCACGCCGACGCCCCGGGCGGCGAGCAGGAGCCCCGTCCCGGTGTCGCCGGAGTGGAACGGCCCGGTGGCCAGCAGGGCCAGCATGCCGACGGCCCCGCCGCCGAGGCCGAAGCCGAGCTTGGAGCCGAGGAGGGCGGCCACCACCGGGTTGGTCCGGGCGTAGCGGAAGGTCTCGACCGTGTCGGCCAGCGGCCGCATCCGGGCCGGGCGCCCTTCGGGGGCGTCGAGCTGCGTCGGCCGGCGGACGGCGGCGATCAGGCCGGCGGCGAGCAGGAAGCTCAGGCCGTCGGCGGCGAAGGCCGCCTGGCGGCCGAAGACGATGGCGAAGACCCCGCCGATGGCCGCCCCCACGGCCAGCATCGCCCCCCACGTGCTCGACATCATCACCGTGGCCAGCGCCAGGTCCTCGGCCTCGACGAGGTTGGGCAGCGCCGCCTGGGAGGCGGGGGCGAAGAACGTCCCGAAGGCGGCGATCAGGCCCTGGGCCAGGAAGGCGAAGACCACCGGGCCGTGGACGGCCACGAGGAACAGCCCGGCGGCGCCGGCCTGGAGGAGCGAGACGAGAATCATCAGCCGCCGGCGGTCGAAGCGGTCGGCGGCCGGCCCGGCCAGCGGGCTGAGGGCGAAGGACGGCAGCGTCTGGACGACGATGACGGCGGTGGCGGCGATGTCGGAACCCGTCCGGTCGATGACGAGGCCGAGCATGGCCACGGTGGCGAACCAGTCGCCGGCGAAGGAGATGATCTGGGCCACGAAGACCGCCCGGAAGTCGCCGTTGCGGCGGAGGAGCGCGATCACCGGGTGCGGTCAGGCTTTGAGGTCGGCGTACTCGGGGTGCTCGTCGAGGAACTGGGCCACGAACCAGCAGTAGGGGACGACCTTGACGCCCTTGCGCCGCACGTCGTCGAGCGCTCCCTGGACCAGCTGCGCCCCGAGCCCCTGGTTGCGGCGCGACGGGACGATCTCGGTGTGGGGGAAGGCCATGACCCGGGGGCCGGGGGTGTCCCCCGAAGTGTCACCATCCATGGAGCGATAGTCGGCCACGCCGAGGAGGCGCCCGTCCTCCAGCAGCTCGTAGCGGGACTTCTCGGGGTTGTCGCGGACTTCCGTCATCGCCCCTCCCAACGCGCCGGACGGCTCGTGTGTTCCGTCAGCGCTGCCTATCATCGCCGACCATGAGCGAGACGGTCGTCGTCACCGACTCGACCTGCGGGCTGCCCGAGGCGGTCCGGAAGGAGTGGGGCGTCACGGCGGTGTCGCTCTACGTCCTCTTCCCCGACGGCACCCGGCGGCGGGAGGACGAGCTCGACCCGGACCAGTTCTACCAGGACCTGGTCCAAGACGACCGGACACCGTCGACCTCGGCCCCGGACGTCGACGACTTCGTGCTCGCCTACGAGCCGCTGCTGGCGCAGGGTCACCGGATCGTCTCGGTCCACATCTCGTCGGGGATGTCGGAGACCTGCAACAACGCCCGTCAGGCCGCCGACCGGCTCGGCGCCGGGGACCGGGTGGAGGTCGTGGACGGCGCCTCGGCGGGGGGCGCCGTGGGCCTGCTCGTCCTGGCCGCCTCGGCCGGCGCCGCCGCCGGTGAGGATCCGGCGACGGTCGTCCGCCGGGTCCGGGGGGCCCGCCAGACGATGAAGAACTGGTTTGTGCTCGACACGTTGGAGTTCCTGAAGCGGGGCGGTCGGATCGGCGGCGGGGCGGCCTGGCTCGGGTCCCGGCTGCAGGTCAAGCCGATCCTCACCGCCGAAGCGGAGATCCGGGCGGTGGAGCGGGTCCGCACCCGGGAGCGGGCCTTCGACCGGATGGTCGACTTCGCCCACCGGCTCCACGCCGCCGGCGGTGACGCCTGGGTGGTCCAGCACGGCCACAACGCGGCGGCGGCCGAGGAGCTCGTCAACCGGGCCCAGAAGATCTTCCGCCGTCCGCCGGTGTTCGTCTCGGAGTTCACCGCCGTCCTCGGGACGCACACCGGGCCCGGGATCATCCTCCTGGCCGGGCTCGACCCGGTCTGGCTCGACCGCGACGCCGTCCCGCCGGTCGATCCCAGCCCCTCGCTGGGCTGAGCGGGGCGGCCGCCGTCGGCCGGGAAGGCCCGAAAGCGTCCGGGTAAGATCGGCCGGCGGACGGACGACGACGATGACCGACCTCGTGAGCGGAGGCCAGGGGCAGGCCGAGGCCGGCCGGCGGTGCCCGGCATGCGGCCTCGTGAACCGCGCCGGAGCCCTGTTCTGCGGGGGGTGCGCCACGGCCATCGGGAGCGTCGCCTGCCCCGGCTGCGGGGCGTCGAACCCGCCCACCTACCGCTTCTGCGACACCTGCGCCGCCGTCCTGCGCCCCAGTGGCGACGGCGGGCGGACGGCCGGTCCCTGGCCGGTCTCCAACTCGACACCGGTCCCGGACTCCATCCCGGTCGCCCCGCCTCCGGTGCCCCCGCCGGCGCCGTCGCCGTGGACTGCCACCCCGGTGGCGCCGACCTTCACCACGCCGGCGGTCACGTCGCCCAACCGCGTGTCGCCCGGGCCGCCGGCCGGTCCGTCGCCGGCCCCGGAGTTCGCCGGTGGGCGGTACCAGCTCGTCCGCTTCCTCGGTGAAGGCGGTCGCAAGCGCGTCTACCTCGCCCGCGACACCCGGCTCCAGCGCGACGTCGCCTTCGCCCTCATCAAGCTCGAGGGTCTCGACGAGCTCGGGATGACCCGGGCCTACCGGGAGGCGGAGGCGATGGCCCGCCTCGGCGACCATCCGCACATCGTCACCATCCACGACATCGGCGACGAGAACGGGCAGCTCTACGTCGTCAGCCAGTACATGGCCGGGGGCGACCTGGCCGCCGTGTTGCGCAGCGCCGGCGGACGGCTCCCCATCGACGAGGTGATCCGCATCGCCCGGCAGCTGGCCAGCGCCCTCGAGCACGCCCACGCCGACGGCATCGTGCATCGCGACATCAAGCCCTACAACGTCTGGCTCACCCCCGACGGAACGGCGAAGCTCGGCGACTTCGGGCTGGCGGTCCAGGTGGGGCGGTCGCGCCTCACGGCCGAGGGCGCGGTCATCGGCACCGTCGCCTACCTGGCACCGGAGCTCGGGCTCGGCCGCGAGGTCGACGCCCGGGCCGACATCTACGCCCTCGGGGCCCTCATCTACGAGCTGCTCTGCGGGATCCCGCCGTTCAGCGGCGACGACGCCGTGGCCGTCATCTCCCAGCACATCAACACCCGCCCGGTGGCGCCGTCGGTTCGCCGCACCGACGTCCCCCCGCCGCTCGAGCAACTCGTGCTCAAGATGCTGTCGAAGTCGCCCGACGACCGGCCCCAGACGGCCGGCGAGGTGCGCCAGGCCCTCGACGCCATCTCCACCGGCGCGGCGGGGACGATGAGCCGGGAGGAGGCCTCGGCGCTCAAGCAGCTCTCGGAGGGCTACCTCGTCGGCCGGGAATCGGAGCTGCGGGAGCTGCGGGGGGCCGTCGACTCGGCCTTCGCCGGGCGGGGCCGGATCGTGCTGATCACCGGCGAGGCCGGCGTCGGCAAGAGCCGCCTGGCCGTCGAGGCCGAGACCTACGCCAACCTCCGCGGCGCCCAGGTCCTCGTCGGCCGGGCCCTGGAGGACGAGGGCGCCCCGCCCTACTGGCCCTGGATCCAGCTGATCCGCAGCTACGTCCGCTCCCATGACGCCCAGGCGGTGGCGGCGGCCATGGGCGTCGGGGCGGTCCACATCGCCCAGGTCGTCCCCGAGGTCCGGGCGCTGCTCCCCCATCTGCCCGACGCCCCGGTGCTCCAACCCGACCAGGCCCGGTTCCGGTTCTTCGACGCCATCACCAGCTTCGTGGTGGAGGCGTCCCGGGCCAAGCCCATGATGATCCTCCTCGAGGACCTCCACGCCGCCGACAAGCAGACGCTGATGCTGTTCCAGTTCGTGGCCCGGGCGATGCTCGACGCCCGGGTCGTGCTCACGGCGACGTTGCGCGATCCCGAGATCGAGGACGGCAACCCCGTCGCCGAGACCCTGGCCGAGCTCGGCCGCTCCCGGGGCGCGCTGCGGCTGCGCCTGGCGCCGCTGTCGTACGACGAGGTGCGGGAGATGCTCGAGGCCATCGCCGGACAGAAGCTCGACAGCGCCGGCGAGCGCGACCTCGTGGCGGCCATCCACGAGGAATCCGCCGGCAGCCCGTACTTCGTGGAGGAGATCGTCCGCCATCTCGTGGAGTCGGGCCGGCTCTACCGCCGGGGCGGGAGATGGGTCAGCGCCGCCAAACGGGTGGAGGACCTCGGCATCCCGGCCGGGATCCGCGACGTGATCACCCACCGGCTGGCCCGCCTGTCGGACGGGTGCCGCCGCACGCTGGCCGTCGCCTCGGTGTTCGGCCGGGAGTTCCGCCGGGAGATCCTGGAGCGGATCGTCGACGAGGAGGGGCGGGCCACGCTGGCCGGCGACCTCAGCGAGGCCCTGCAGGTGGGCGTCCTCGGCGCCGACCGCGACGACCCGGGCCGGCTGATCTTCGACCACACGGTCATGCGGGAGATCCTCTACGAGGATCTCGGGGCCCGGGAGCGCGTCGAGCTCCACGACCGGGTCGGGCTGGCGCTGGAGGAGTTCTACGACGACGACATCGAGTCCCACCTGGGCGAGGTCGCCCACCACCTCGTGGCCGGCGCCGAGGCCGGCGACGCCGGCAAGGCGATGGACTACTCGTGGTGGGCGGGGGAGCGGGCCAGCGCCCTCTACGCCTATGACGAAGCGGCCAAGCACTTCGAGCGGGCCCTCGACCTCCTGGAACAGGCCGGCGACGAGGAACCGGAGCGGCGCTGCGAGCTGCTCATCGCCCTCGGCGACGCCCGCTGGCGGGCCGGCGAGACGGCGGCGGCCAAGAAGACGTACCGCCGGGCGGCCGACCTCGCCCGCAAGCTGGAGCTGGCCGACCCCTACGCCCGGGCGGCGCTCGGCTACGGCGGCGGCGCCGGCGGGTTCGGCGTCACCGGCCGGGCCGACCAGGCGCTGGTCGGGCTGCTGCGCACCGCACTGGCCGTGCTGCCCGAACGCGACAGCGTCCTGCGGGCCCGGGTGCTGTGCCGGCTGGCCGTCGAGCTGTACTTCACCGACGACTCCGGCGAGCGGGAGGCGCTGGCCGAAGAGGCGGTGTCCATGGCGGAGCGGATCGGCGATCCCCGCATCACGATCCTGGCGCTCTACAGCCGCCTCTGGGCCACCCTCGGCCCCGACAACCTCGAGGCCCAGCTGGCCATGGGCGACGAGATCGTGCGCCGGGCCCACGCCAGTGAGGAACGGGAGATGGAGTTCCGGGGCCGCCACTTCCGCCTCAACGCCCTGCTCCAGCTGGGCGACATCGACGGCGTGGAGGCCGAGATCGTGGCCTGCCGGCACATCGCCGACCAGCTCCGCCAGCCCTACTTCTCGTGGCAGGCGACGGTCTTCCAGACCATGCAGGCGCTGCTCCAGGGCCACTACGACGAGGCCGAGCGCTTCGCCCAGGAGGCGTTCGTCGTCGGGCAGCGGGGTCACGACGAGATGGCCATGGTGACCTACGCCATCCACCAGTTCTTCATGTCGTGGCAGAAGGGCACGATCGGCGAGCTCGGCGAGAGCGGCGAAGGCCTGTCGAAGCAGTACCCCGACTCGGCCTGGCCGGCCGCCCTCGGGCTCGTCTACGCCGAGGCCGACGACCGCGACCGTGCCTCCCGGATCTTCCGCCGGCTCAGCCGGGAAGGGTTCACCTGCATCCGGCGGGACACCAACTGGCTGACGGCGCTGGGCTGCCTGTCGCTCACCTGCCGCTACCTCGGCCACAAGGAATCGGCCGGTCCCCTCTACGAGCTGCTCCTGCCCTACGCCGACCGCTGCATCTCGATCAGCAACGGGGCGGCCTCCCTCGGCCCCACCCACACCTTCCTCGGGTTCCTCTGCTCCACGCTGGAACGGTGGGACGACGCCATCGAGCACTTCGAGGCCGCCTTCGACGTCATCGGCCGGGTCGGCGCCCGCTACTTCGAACCCCGCATGGAGCTGGAGTACGCCCGGGCGCTGCTGGCCCGGGGCTCGCACCCGAAGGCGGCCATGCGCCATCTCGACCGGGGGCTCGAGATCGCCCGCCTGCAGAACATGCCTCGGGAGATCGACCAGCTCCTCAAGCTCAAGCTGGACCTCCAGGACCTCGGCGGCCTCGACGACGTCATGACGTCGATCCACGCCGTGGCCCAGTCGGTGGAGATCCTCCGGCCCGACCTCCGCCCGGCGGCGGCGCCCGACGGCACGGTCACGATCATGTTCAGCGACATCGAGAACTCCACCGTGCTCACCGACCGCCTCGGCGACCGGGCCTGGATGCGGCTGCTGCGCACCCACAACGGGATCATCTCCGACAGTGTCCGCCGCCACGGCGGCTTCGACGTGAAGAACCAGGGCGACGGCTTCATGCTCGTCTTCCCCAGCGCCCGCAAGGCGATCGCCTGCGCCATCGACATCCAGCGGGCCCTGGCCAAGCACCGCATGCAGTACTCCCGCGACCCGCTGCACGTGCGGATCGGCCTCCACACGGGCGAAGTGATCCGGGAGGGCGAGGACTTCTTCGGCAAGCACGTGATCCTCGCCGCCCGCATCGCCGCCCAGGCCAGCGGGGACGAGATCCTCGTCTCCTCCCTGGTTCGGGAGCTCGTGGCCAGCGGGCGGGAGTTCGAGTTCGAGGCCCCCCGCCAGCTGGAGCTGAAGGGCCTACCCGGTGAGCACCTCGCTCACCCCGTCCGCTGGAACGGCGAGGCCCGCTCCGAAGCCCGGCGCCTCGTCTGAGGCCCGGCCCGGCCCGCCGGTCACAGCCTGCTGTCGGCGTCGGCCAGGCGGGCGGCCATGCCGGTCATGATCTTGCGGCTCAGGCGGGGCGCCTCCTCCAGCGCGGCGGTGAACTCCCGCCTGGTCAGCACGATGACCTCCATGGGGCCGAGGGCGGTGACCGTGGCGTTGCGGGGCCGGTCGATGAGCACGGCCAGCTCGCCGAAGAACGACCCCGGTCCGAGCTCGCCGACCTTGCGGCCCCGGCGGGTCACCTTGGCGTGCCCGTCGACGACGATGAAGAACTCGAGGCCCGGGTCGCCCTCCTTGACGAGGACGTGACCCTCGGGCACCGGAATCTCGGTGGTGTGCCGGCTGAGGCGCCGCAGCTCGTCCTGACTGCAGCCGCTGAAGAGCGGCACCTCGGCCAGGTACTTGATGTAGTCGTCTCGGCGGCCCATGGAAATCACTGTCCTTGCTGGAGCATCCGGAGGGAATCGATCGTATCCGCGTCGGCGGGCGACTTGTCGTCCCGGTAGTGCTTGAGCCGGGCGAAGCGCAGGGCGATGCCGCCGGGGTAACGGGTCGAGGTCTGCACGCCGTCGAGGGCGATCTCGGCCACGACCTCCGGACGGACGAAGACGGTGATGCCCTCCCGGTGCGTCTCGAGTTCGAGGAACCGCTCCGTCTGCCAGGCCAGCGTCTTGTCGGTCAGGCCTTTGAAGGTCTTCCCGACCATCACGAACTCGCCGCTGCGGGGGTCGCGGGCGCCGAGATGGAGGTTCGACAGCCAGCCTTTGCGCCGGCCGTGGCCCCACTCGGCGCCGAGCACGACGAGGTCGAACGTGCGGGCCACCTTGACCTTCCGCCACGACTGGCCCCGCCGGCCGGCCTCGTAGGGCGACTGCGCCCCTTTGACGACCACGCCCTCGTGGCCGGCGGCGAGGGCGGCCCGGAGCACCTCGCCGGCCACGGCCGGGTCGTCGGTCACCTCACCGGGGATCCGCCACGGACCGGCCACGCCTTCGAGGGCGGCGATGCGGTCGAGGAGCGGCCGGTCGAGGAGGTCCTCGCCGTCGAGGTGGAGGCAGTCGAAGAAATGGGGCGTGACCGTGGCCGCCGGTTCGCCGGTGCGGCGTCCGACCCGGCTCATCGTGTCCTGGAACGGCTGCGGACGGGCCGCTGCGCTCATCGTCAACGCCTCGCCGTCGAGCACGAGGGTCGCGGCCGGCAGGCCCCGGACGATGCTCACGACCTCGGGCATCCGGTCGGTGATGTCGTTCAGGTTGCGGGTGTAGAGCCGGACCTCGTCGCCGGCCTTGTGGACCTGGAGGCGGACGCCGTCGAGCTTCCACTCCACCGACGACAGACCGAGTCCGGCGACAGCCTCGGCGACGTCGGCGGCCGTCGAGGCCAGCATCGGCTGGACCGGCCGGAGCACCTCGAGGCCGATCGCGTCGAGGCCCGGCCGGCCCTCGCTCAGGGCCACGGCGGCCGCCCGGCCGAGGTCGCCGGCCAGCATGCAGGCCCGCCGGACGGTCGCCGCCGGCACCTCGGCCGCCTTGGCCACCGCCTCGGCCATCACGCCCTCCAGCGCCCCCTGGCGCAGCCCGCCGGTCAGCAGATCGGCGACGAAGTCGGCCTCGGCCCGGGTGGCCCGGGCGAGGAGCGCATCGAGGACGGCGCCCCGGGCGCCGACCGACCCCGGCCCGGTCGCGCCCCGGAGCTCGTCGAGGGCCCGGTCGAGCTCGCCGACGGTGATCGGCTCGGCGCTCGCCGCCTCGGCGCCGCGGCCGGCCGCCGCCCGCTTGGCCAGCGTCGCCCAGCCGACGCCGATCCGGCCCTGGCGGGGCTCGCCGACGAGGAAGCCGACGGCCGGCTCGACCTCGTGGGGCGAAAGCCGCCGGAGCAGCCCGGCCAGGGCGGCGATCTTGGCCGAGCGCGCCCGCGTCGCCGCCACCGTCGCCGACGCCTCGACCACCTCGGCCAGCAGCATGCGTTCATTCTGCCCAGCGGGCCCGTCGGGATCGTTTGGACTTCTGTCGGGGACCGTCCCCGACAGAAGTCCAAACGTCCCCGCCGCCCGTGCCAGGATCACCCCCATGAGACCGAGCCGGGTGCTGGTCGCCGTCGTCGTGGCCGCCTCCGCCGCCTGCGGCGGCGGGAACGGCTCCAACGGCGGGACCACCAAGGTCACCACCGCCCCCGGGCCGACCCCGACCGGCAGCGCGCCGGTCACGCTCAAGGCGTCGCTGTCCGGGGCCGAGGAAATCCCCGGCCCCGGCGTGACGGTCGGCGTCGGCAACTTCTCCGTCGACATCGCCGGCACGAAGGGCTGCTACACGCTCAACGTCACGATGGGTGAGAAGCCGACACAGGCCCACATCCACCAGGGGGCGAAAGGCGCCAGCGGCCCGGTGGTGGTGAACCTCATGCCGGCCTTCGCCTCCGGCGAGGCGGCCTTCCTCGCCCGGTCCTGCGTCGACCTGCCCGGCGACACCGCCGCCAAGCTGATCGCCGACCCGTCCGCCTACTACGTCAACGTCCACAGCGACGACCACCCGAACGGCGCGATGCGGGGCCAGCTGGCAAGGTTCTGACCATGTCGCGCAGAGGGATGGGCGCCCACCTCCAGCCCTTCACCACCACGATCTTCAACGAGATGTCGGTGCTGGCCGCCCGCACCGGCGCCATCAACCTCGGCCAGGGCTTTCCCGACACCGACGGGCCCGCCGAGGTGGCCGAGGCCGCCGTCGCCGCCATCCGGGCCGGCCACAACCAGTACCCGCCCGGCGCCGGGCTGCCGGCCCTGCGCCAGGCGGTGGCGGACCACCAGCGCCGCTGCTACGGGCTGGAACACGACCCCGACACCGAGGTCGTGATCACCATGGGCGCCACCGAGGCCATCGCCGGCGCCGTCCTCGGGCTGTGCCAGACGGGCGACGAGGTCGTGACCCTCGAGCCGTACTACGACTCCTACGCCGCCACCATCGCCATGGCCGGTGCCCGCCGGGTGGTCGTCACCCTCCGGGCGCCCGACTTCGCCCTCGATCCCGACGCCCTGGCCGCCGCCGTGGGGCCGAAGACGAGGCTGATCCTGCTCAACTCGCCGCACAATCCCACCGGCCGGGTCCTCACCGCCGAGGAGCTGGCCGCCGTGGCCCGCATCTGCGTCGAGCGCGACATCCTGGCCGTGACCGACGAGGTCTACGAGCACCTGGTCTACGACGGCGCCCGGCACATCCCGCTGGCGACGTTTCCCGGCATGGCCGAGCGGACGGTGACGATCTCCAGCCACGGCAAGACCTTCTCCTTCACCGGCTGGAAGGTCGGCTGGGCCTGCGGGCCGGCCGACCTCATCGCCGCCGTCCGCACCGCCAAGCAGTACTTGTCCTATTCCGGCGCCACCCCCTTCCAGCACGCCGCCACCGTGGCCCTCGGCCTCCCGCCGGCCTACTTCGACCAGCTCGCCGCCGGCCTCGCCGAGCGCCGCGACCTCCTCTGCCAGGGCCTGGCCGAGGCCGGATTCACCACGTTCCGATCGCAGGGCACCTACTTCGCCGTCACCGACGCCGCGCCGCTCGGCGCCACGGACGGCGTCGAATTCTGCCTCGGCCTGCCCGACCGGGTCGGCGTGGTGGCCGTGCCGATGTCGGTCTTCTACGACGACCGGGAGGCCGGAAGGACGCTGGTCCGCTTCGCCTTCTGCAAACGGGCCGAGCTCCTGGCCGAGGCCGCCGCCCGGCTGAAGGGCCTCCGGGAGCACGGGTGAAGGTCGCCGGCCTCCAGCACGACGTCGTCTGGGAGGACGGGCCCGCCACGCTGGCCCGCCTCGATCCGCAGCTCGAGGCGGCGGCCGGCGCCGGCGCCCGCCTGGCCGTCCTGACGGAGATGTTCCCCACCGGCTTCTCCATGGCGCCCGACCGCACCGCCGAACCGGAGGACGGCCCGAGCAGCGACTGGCTCCGGGCCCGAGCGGCCGGGCTCGGCCTCTGGCTGGCCGGATCCGTCCCCATCCGGCCCCGCGACGGAGGCCGGCCGGTCAACCGCTTCCTCCTCGCCGGCCCCGACGGCCGGCTCGAGCACTACGACAAGATCCACCCGTTCAGCTACTCCGGCGAACACGAGCACTACGCCGCCGGCACCCGGCGGGTGACGTTCACCGTCGAAGGCGTCCGGGTGACGCCGTTCGTCTGCTACGACCTGCGCTTCGCCGACGAGTTCTGGGCCCTGGCCGAGACCACCGACTGCTACGTCGTGGTGGCCAACTGGCCGGCGGCCCGCCGGGCCCACTGGCGGTCGCTGCTGGTGGCGCGGGCCATCGAGAACCAGGCCTACGTCGTCGGCGTCAACCGGGTCGGCGATGGCGGCGGGCTGCACTACGCCGGCGACAGCCGCATCGTCGACCCGCAGGGCGAGGTCCTCGCCGCCGGGGCCGGCGGCGAGACGATCCTCCTCGCCGACGTCGACCCGGCGGTGGTGGCCGAGACCAGGAAGCGCTACCCGTTCCTGGCCGACCGGCGCCCCTCCCCAGGACCGGCCGACCAGGAACGGTGATCTCGTCCGGCTACACCTTGGCCAGCTGGCCCCGGATGGCGCCCTTCGGGAACTCGGCGGTGTGGATGTTCACGTAGTGGCCCGCCGGGTTGTCGCGGATCTGGGCGATGACGGCCGGGTCGGCCGGCACGCAGCCCTTGTCGCCGTTCTTGGCCACGTCGAAGTTGACGACCACCGGCCCCGACACGCCCTTGGCCCCGCTGTGGATGTGGGCCATCGTCGGCTTGCTGATCCCCGAGTAGGTCAGGTCGTAGCAGACGGTGTTGGCGGCGTCGTCGAGGGTCACGGTGGCGGTGCCCTTGGCGTCGTTCGGCCCCGGCGGCGAGGTCTCCTGCGGCCCGGTCATGTCGGCCCGCAGGCTGGTGGTGGCGGCGTGCGCCGCCGGCATCGTGAGCATGGCCGTCACCGCCAGCAGCCCGGCGGCCAGGACTCGTCCCAATCGCATTCCGGCCCCTTCCCCTTTGAATTCGCGGTCGCAGACGCGAAAGCGACGGCGACTCTACCGCCGTCTACCTGGGAAGTACCCCCGGAGGGCGCCTTGCAATCAGTCTTCTCATGCCCTCTAGGGGGGCTGCGGTCATCCGCTGGGGACGGGCGCCAGGGTGGCGTAGTCGTCGCGCGACACGGAGTCCGTGGTCACGGCGCCGTCCCCCCGGAGGACGCCGGTCGGCTGCCCCTCCAGCGTGAAGCTGGCCCGGCCCACGCCGGGGAGGCCGGTGACGGTGGAGACGATCTGGGCCAGGGCCAGGATCTGGTCGCGCCCGGCGATCTCGGTGAAGGGCTGGCCGAGGTCGATGGTGGCGATCCCCCCGCTCACGCTGCCCGACTTCACCAGCCCCTGGGCCAGCAGGGCGGTGCGCAGCCCGAGCTGCACCTCGGTGGCCGTCGGCCCGGCCTCGAGTGCCTCGAGCACCGACTCCACCGACACCGGCGCCGGCAGCTCCCGCTGGACGGGCGCCAGCCGCTCGCCCTGCACCAGGAAGATCGTCGCCTTCTCCGTGGGAGCGGCCTGCAGGGTGGTCACCGTGGCCGCCGGGGGTTGGCCGAGCAGGTCGAAGGGCACCGAGCCCGGGGCGGCCAGGATGGCATGGTCGTCGGAGGGGATCCCGCAGGCCGTGGCGACGAGCGCCACGGCCACGACCACGAGCCCGGCCCACTTCGGGACGTGCGGGAACGGCCTCACGACGGTGAAGGCTCCGGAAGCGCCAGCGGCATCCCCGCCGGCCCGTACTCCACCAGCGGCAGCTCGACCACGAACCGGGCGCCGCCCCCGATGCGCTCCTCGACCCAGACGTGGCCGTGGTGGAGGCGGGCGTGCTCGGCCACCAG
>Ga0070741_10012992_pt1 | contig 14852 bp, 10 predicted proteins | sample Coa_R1_4_FD_66440 | JGI IMG/M metagenome (GOLD analysis project Ga0070741, IMG submission 66440) | Surface soil microbial communities from Centralia Pennsylvania, which are recovering from an underground coalmine fire - Coalmine... | ecosystem: Environmental > Terrestrial > Soil > Unclassified ...
TGGCGCTCGCGGCAGATCGGCGCCGGCATCGGCGATCCCGGGCCGTGCGGCCGCATTCTGGTCCGCGGCGAGCCGGGCTGGGACATCATTCCCGATCTCTACCCGAAACCCGGCGAGCCCATCATCGACAAGCCGGGCAAGGGCTCGTTCTGCGCCACCGATCTTGAATTGATGCTGCGCGTGCGTGGCATCGACAACATCGTGCTGACCGGCATCACCACCGACGTCTGCGTCCACACCACCATGCGCGAGGCCAACGATCGCGGCTTCGAATGCGTGCTGGTCGAGGATTGCTGCGGCGCGACCGACAAGGGCAATCACGACCACGCCATCAAGATGATCAAGATGCAGGGCGGCGTGTTCGGCGCGGTGACGAAATCCGCTGACCTGATCGGAGCGATTTCTTGATTATCGGCGAAATCCCTCCTCCGTCCGGCGCCTTCGGCGTCGACGCCGTCGCCATGACCATGCGGTTCGGCGATTTCCTCGCGCTCGACAATGTCGAGCTCAAGGTCCGGCCGGGCACGCTGCATGCGCTGCTCGGCGAGAACGGCGCCGGCAAGTCGACGCTCGTCAAATGCATCATGGGCTACTATCACGCGACCGAAGGCCAGATCATCGTCGGCGAGCGCGAGCAGACGATCGCCAACCCGAAGGACGCGCATGCGCTGGGCCTCGGGATGGTCTACCAGCACTTCACGCTGGTGGGCGCGATGACGGTCGCCGAAAATCTGGTGCTGGCGCGCGATGACGTGCCGGCCGTGGTCGACTGGGCCAAGGAGAAGAAGGAGCTGGAGGCATTTCTCGCGCGGATGCCGTTCAAGGTGCCGCTCGACGCAAAGGTGTCCGATATTTCGGCCGGCGAACGGCAGAAGTGCGAGATCCTCAAGCAGCTCTATCTGAAGCGGCGCTTCTTGATCCTCGACGAGCCGACCTCGGTGCTGACGCCGGGCGAGGCCGACGAGGTCCTGGGCATGCTGCGCAAGATGGTCGAGGGCGGCGAACTCACTATTCTCATGATCACCCACAAGTTTCGCGAGGTGATGGCGTTCGCCGACGAAGTCACCATCCTGCGCCGCGGCAAGCTCGCCGGCAAAGGCCTCGTCAAGGAGCTGACGGCAGACGCGATGGCGCGCGCCATGATCGGCGCGGAAGAACTCACCATCCAGCCGCCGCGCTCGGGCGAGACCGGCGGCGTGCGGCTCGAACTCGACAAGGTCCGCGCATTCGACGATGCCGGCGCGATCGCGGTGCACGATGTTTCGCTGTCCGTGCGCGGCGGCGAGATCGTCGGCATCGCCGGCGTCTCCGGCAACGGTCAGCGCCAGCTCGTCGAAGTGCTGGCCGGCCAGCGCGACGCCGAAAGCGGTGAAGTCCGCGTCGCGGGCGAGGCCTATCATGCGAGCCGCGAGGAAATGCGCCGGCACAAGATGTCGCTGCTGCCGGAAGAGCCTTTGAAGAACGCCTGCGTCGGCGGCATGAGCGTCGCCGACAACGTCGCTTTTCGCGAATTCGACCGCGCGCCCTTTGCCAAGGGCGGCTGGTGGCTGAACGGCGCCGCTTTCCGCAACGACGCCGAAAAGAAGATCAACCGCTACAAGATCAAGACTCGCGGACCCGACACGCCGATTTCGGCGCTGTCGGGCGGCAACGTGCAGCGTGCGGTGCTGGCGCGCGAACTTGGGCACGATGTCGAGGTGCTGATCGCCGCCAATCCCTGTTTTGGGCTCGACTTCGCGGCCGTGGCCCAGATCCATGCCGAGATCATGGCGGCACGCAACCGCGGCGCGGCGGTGCTTCTGGTCAGCGAGGACCTCGACGAACTGCTCGAATTGTCGGATCGTCTGGTCGTGATGTTTCACGGCCAGTTCGTCTATGAGGCGCGCGCGAGCGAAGCCGACCTGACGGAAGTTGGCCGCCACATGGCGGGACACTAAACCAATGACTGACGTCGCAGGCCTGACGCAGGCTGAAGCGGACGAGCATTTCCTTGCGCGCACATTCGATGTCGCGCGCCGTTCGATGGCAAACGGCAATCATCCCTTTGGCGCCATTCTGGTCGATCGCAATCGCAAAGTGCTGATCGAGACCGAGAACGGCTACATGCCCGACCGTGACGGCACGGCGCATGCCGAGCGTCTGCTGGCAACGCAGGCCTGCCGCACATTCAAGGCCGAGGTGCTTGCCGGGGCCACGATCTATTCGTCCGCCGAACCCTGCGCGATGTGCTCAGGCGCGATCTACTGGGCCGGGATCGGTCGCCTCGTCTATGGTCTCAGCGAAGCGCGGCTGCGCGACATCACCGGCAACCATCCTGAAAATCCGACCCTTGATTTGCCCTGCCGCGCCGTGTTCGCAAGCGGCCAGCGCTCAACCGAGGTCGTTGGCCCGCTGCTGGAAGATGAAGCCGCCGCGCTTCATGCGGGTGTCTGGACCAAATAGGCGGCATGCTTCCCCAATAGAAAATGGCGCCGCGATCATCTCGCGGCGCCATCGTCTTAACCCCCAGTCAGAAGATCAGAACTTCACGGTCACGCCGGCATAGAGCGACGATTCCGTACAGCTGTTGGTGCTGACACCATTGACGGTGCAGACGCCCGGAGCCGCATTGTGATCGAGGCCGAACTTGTTCTGCCAGTAGCGATAGGCGACCCAGAGATCAACGAAGTGAGTGTACTTCGCACCCCAAGCCGCCTTCGAGGCGTCGAAGGTCAGACGGATCGGTTCCGAGTTCAGCTCGGTCTTCGTCGCGGTACTGTTGGAGCCGACGCCGGTTCCGACCAGCGGCGAGTTCTGATCGCCCTTCGGTCCATACCAGCCGGCGCGGCCGCTGACGGAGAAGTACTGCATGTTCTCGGGCAGGAAGCCGAGGTCCATGTAGTAGTTGATTTCGACCGCCCACGTGGTCTTGTAATTGGTGTTGCCGTCGGAGAGGCAGGTTACGCCAGGTACGCCCGGACCGAACAGACCGCACTGATCGAACGCATTGTGGTTGATTTCCTTGTAGGCCAAGGGCGCGACGTTGATGTAGCCCTTGTAGGGAAGATCGAAGGCGAATTGCAGACCGGCGACGAAGTCGCGCTTGGCGGGAGCCAGGAACGTGTTTTCCGAGTTGGCGTCCGCACCGATCTCGAACGAGATGTTGTGCAGCGGGCCCATGCTGAAGGCCTTGGTGCCGAAGATCTCGTTCCAGCCGAAGGTCGAGCGGAACAGACCATAGATTTCGGTTGCGCCAGCGCAATCAGCCGGTGCACCGCTCATCAGCACACCTGCGTTCACACAGGGCGAAGCCGGATCGTTATGACCCGACTTGAACATCGAAATCGTGAAGAAGTTGGTGCCGTAGCCCCAGATGTCGAAATGTGTGAAAGAGTAAACCTGCTTCGGGGTCTTGCCGTTGAAGGTGCCATTCGGATTCACCGAGAACGCACCGGGATCGGTGCCCGAGAAGATGTAGGAGAAGGTGACGCGGTCATCGATCACCAGGAAGAACGGCGTGTCCTTCACCGGCTTTGCGGCCTTGACCGGAAGGTCAGCGGCGCGCGCGACGCCGGCCGATGCAAGCGCGGCCAGCGCCGCGGTTGCGAAGACTGTTTTGCGAAACAACATTAGTAACCCCCAATTGCAGAGCGAACCATCGTTAGGCCCTGGATCGGACAGTTACGCGGTTCCGTTGGGGAGAGAAGCCTCAACTTTTTCCACGATCTGCTGCAAGAATAGTCAAAAAATATCCGCGAGATCCGCGACTTGCATGTCGAGGCGTTGGTCGCGACACAGCAAGCAGCGCATGAAGCTGTTGGTCGGGTTCCACTTTCGATTTGTTTTTGTTGATTTTTTTGCTTGTCGTATCGTTTCGAGGCGCGGCGCGCGGCGCGGCCGAACGGGCTTCTCGCAGCATCCGGAAACGAAGAGATGATGATGCTCATACTCAAAGCAAGCTCACGTTATCGATGACGAATTGCAACCGACCGTCACAATTATGCAACAGCCTTTCGACCCTGCGAAAACTTCGCCTGTCCTGACTTCAAGTCTGACGGCCGCTGGCCGAGAATCACTCTCAAATTCGGCGATTGCCGAAGGCTTGGGCAACAGCTGGCGCTTTTTCACTACTTACGTTGGCGCTTAAACTGGCACAGTATTGAGATAGCCCACTCGGAAACACCAACCCGAATGTCAGATTCGACGCCCGTCAGCCCGCATTCCGGCGAAACGCCGCTGCTGCAAACCATTGGGCTGACCAAGCGTTACGGCGCCTTTCTGGCCAATGATTCCATCGACATCGACATCTACCCGAAGGAAATCCACGCGCTGCTCGGCGAGAACGGCGCCGGCAAGTCGACCCTGGTTAAAACCATCTACGGCCTGATCCAGCCAAGCGAAGGCGAGATGCGCTGGGAGGGCCACCGCATGGTCCTGTCCGGGCCGTCGGAAGCCCGCTCTCGCGGCATCGGCATGGTGTTTCAGCATTTCTCGCTGTTCGACAATCTGACGGTCGCCGAAAACGTCGCGCTCGGGCTCGACGGCAAGGAATCTTTCAAGGACATGTCGGCGCGGCTTGAACAGGTCTCGCGCACCTATGGGCTGCCGCTCGATCCGCGCCGCGAGGTCTGGCAGCTCTCGGTCGGCGAACGGCAGCGCATCGAGATCGTGCGCGCGCTGATGCAGAATCCGAAATTCCTGATCCTCGACGAGCCAACCGCGGTTTTGACCCCGCAGGAAGCCGATCAGCTCTTCATCGTGCTGGAACGGCTGAAATCTGAAGGCCGCGCGATCCTCTACATCAGCCACAAGCTCGAGGAGGTGAAGCGGCTTTGCGATACAGCGACCATTCTGCGCCTCGGCAAGAAAGTCGCGACCTGCAATCCGAGAACCGAGACCGCAGCTTCGCTGGCGCGGATGATGGTCGGCACCGAGATCAAGGAAGTGAAGGCCGCCGCTCAGCGCAAAGTCACGGTGCCGCGCCTCGTGGTCAACAACCTCTCGCTCGAGCCGGACGATCCCCATGGCGTAAGGCTGCAAAACATCTCGCTCGAATTGCGCGGCGGTGAAATCCTCGGCATCGCCGGCGTCGCCGGTAACGGCCAGGATGAGCTTTTCTCGGCGTTGTCAGGCGAGCGCCTTTCCAACGAATCCGGCACAGTGGTGATCGAAGGAATTGCGGCGGGCTACCTCTCGATCACCCAGCGCCGCAAGCTTGGAGCTGCCTTCGTGCCGGAAGAGCGGCTCGGCCACGGCACCGCGCCGCGCATGAAGCTGTCGGAGAACGCGCTTTTGACCGGACATGCCGCGAGCGGCATGGTGAAGTTCGGCTTTGTCGATACGCCCGCGACGTTGTCGGCCGTCGACCGCACCACCAAGACCTTCGATGTCCGCAAGGCGAAGCGCGACCCGGAAGCAGCTTCCCTTTCCGGCGGCAATTTGCAGAAATTCGTGGTCGGGCGAGAAATCCTGCGCAATCCGGCCGTGCTGGTGGTGAGCCAGCCGACCTGGGGCGTCGATGCCGGTGCAGCCGCCGTGATCCGCCAGGCGCTGCTCGATCTTGCCGCCTCCGGCGCGGCCGTGCTTGTCACCAGCCAGGACCTCGACGAACTCAGCGAAATCGCCGACCGGATTGCGGTGATGTTTCACGGGCGGTTGTCGGAGGCGCTGCCGACACGAGAAGCCAGCCGCGAAAAACTCGGACTGTTGATGGGCGGAAGCGGCCTGGAGACTGCGGAGGCGGCACATGCACCTGGTGCTTGAGAAACGCACCGAGCGATCGAACACGATTGCGCTGATCTCGCCCTTGATTGCGATCGGCTTGACCATCGTCACCATGGTCATTCTCTTTGCGATCCTTGGCAAAAATCCGCTTCTCGCGCTCTGGGTCTATTTCATCGATCCTCTGACCGACAGCTATTCGCTGCAGGAAATCGCGGTGAAGGCGACGCCGCTCGTGATGATCGCGATCGGGCTGTCGCTGTGCTATCTCGCCAATGTCTGGAATATCGGCGCCGAGGGACAGTTCCTGATCGGCGCCGTCGCGGGGTCATGGCTCGCCGTGAAGACCCACGGCACCGATGTCGGCGCCTGGGTCCTGCCGGCGATGCTCGTGATGGGCGCTGTCGCCGGCGCGCTCTATGCGATGATCCCGGCGATTTGCAAGGTGAAGTTTGGCGCCAGCGAAATCCTGACCAGCCTGATGCTGGTCTATGTCGCCGATCTCTTTCTCGACTATCTCGTGCGCGGCCCCTGGCGCGACCCGGCCGGCTATAATTTTCCGACCACGGCGGAATTCGACCCGGTGGCGACCGTCCCCACCCTGATCGAAGGCGGCCGTTTGCATCTGGGCGGCGTCATCGCGCTCATCGCCGTTCTCGCCGCCGCGATCCTGCTCAGCCGCATGATCAAGGGCTTTGAGATCCGCGTCGTCGGCGCCGCACCGCGCGCTGCGCGCTTCGGCGGCTTCAATTCCAACCAACTGATCCTGCTCACCTTCGCCATTTCGGGCGCGCTGGCGGGGCTTGCCGGGATCATCGAGGTCGCCGGTCCCGTCGGCCACCTCCAGCCGGGGTTCTCGCCCGGCTACGGCTTCACCGCGATCATCGTCGCCTTCCTCGGCCGGCTGAACCCTGTTGGAATATTAATTGCAGGGCTTTTCCTCGCGCTCACGTTCATCGGCGGCGAACAGGCCCAGATCGCAATGAAAATACCTCTCGATGTGACCAAGGTTTTTCAAGGCATTTTGCTGTTCTACGTGCTCGCCTGCGATTCCCTCATTCTCTATCGGATCCGGCTGGTTTCCGCGTCGCCACAGGTGCCAAGTGGAACTGCTTGAACCCATCATCCTGTCGGTGCTCGCGGCATCGACACCCCTGTTGATCGCGGCCACGGGCGAACTCGTGACCGAACGCTCCGGCGTGCTCAACCTCGGCGTCGAAGGCATGATGATCGTCGGCGCGGCCTGCGCCTTCGGCGGTGCGTGGCTTACCGGGTCGATCATTGTCGGCGCGATCTGCGGCATCATCGCCGGCATGTTGATGTCGCTGATCTTCGCATCCATGGCGCTGGGGCTTGCGGTCAACCAGGTCGCGACCGGGCTTGCGCTGACCATTCTCGGCATCGGCGTCTCCGGCCTGATCGGTGCGGGCTTTGTCGGCGAGCGAATCACGCCGGCGCCGCATCTGCATATTCCTGTTCTCACCGACATTCCCTTCGCCGGCCGCATCCTGTTTGGCCAGGATGCCTTCGTCTATCTGTCGATCGTGCTTTTGATCGCCGTCTGGTTCTTCCTTTATCGGACACGCGCGGGCCTTGTGCTGCGCGCCGCCGGCGACAATCACGTCTCGGCGCATGCGCTCGGTTATCCCGTGCTGCGGATTCGCCTCTATGCCGTGCTGTTCGGCGGCGCCTGCGCGGGACTTGCGGGCGCGTATCTGCCGCTCGCCTATACGCCGTTCTTCATTCCGGGCATGACGGCGGGCCGCGGCTGGATCGCGCTGGCGCTGGTCGTGTTCGCCTCCTGGCGGCCGGGACGGCTTGCCGTCGGCGCCTACCTGTTTGGCGCCGTGACCATCCTGCAATTGCACGTGCAGGCGTTCGGCCTCGGTATCCCCTCGCAATTCATGTCGTCGCTGCCTTATCTCGCGACCGTCATCGTGCTTGTCCTGATTTCGCGGGCGAGGACCGGAGGCTCGACAGCGCCGGCGGCGCTCGGGACAGTTTTTGTGCCAGACCGTTGATTTTTCGGTTTCGGAAAGCGGCTCATGGGGGCGCCGCGTTCCGGATTTCAAGGAATACCCCGAGTGGAGATGGATAATGAGAAAAACACTTCTTGCGGCGACTGCCGCGGTTTTGCTGGCCGGGAGCGTGAGCGCTTCGGCCGCTGACAAGCTGAAGGTTGGGTTCATTTACTTAGGGCCGGTCGGCGATTTCGGCTGGACCTATCAGCACGAAGTGGCGCGTCAGGCGCTGGTGAAGGAATTCGGCGACAAGATCGAGACGACGTATCTGGAAAACGTCAGCGAAGGTCCCGACGCCGAGCGCTCGATCGAACAACTCGTGCGCGCCGGCAACAAGCTGATCTTCACCACCTCCTTCGGCTACATGGACCCGACGCTGAAGGTCGCCAAGAAATATCCGAACGTGCATTTCGAGCACGCGACCGGATTCAAGAGCGACAAGAACATGGGCATCTATAACGGCCGCTTCTACGAAGGCCGTTACATCCAGGGGGTGATCGCCGGCAAGATGTCGAAGGCGGGCGTGCTCGGCTATATCGCCTCGTTCCCGATTCCGGAAGTCATCATGGGCATCAACGCCACGATGCTCGGTGCGCAGACGGTCAACCCGAACATCAAAGTCAAGATCATCTGGGCCAACACCTGGTTCGACCCGGGCAAGGAAGCCGACGCCGCCAAGGCGCTGCTCGATCAGGGAGCCGACGTGATCATGCAGCACACGGACTCGCCGGCCGCGATGCAGATCGCATCCGAGCGCGGCAAGCTGGCGTTCGGCCAGGACTCCGAAATGATCAAATTCGGGCCGAAGACCCAACTCACCTCGATCATCGACAACTGGGCGCCCTATTACATCCGCCGCGTCCAGGCCGAGCTCGACGGCAAGTGGGCAACCGACAACGTCTGGGACGGCCTGAAGGCCAAGATGGTCGTGATGGCGCCCTACACCAACATGCCCGACGACGTGAAGAAAATGGCTGAGGATACCGAAGCCGCCATCATCGCCGGCAAGCTCTATCCGTTCAAATGCCCGATCGTCGATCAGGACGGCAAGACGGTCGAGTGCAAGGGCGGCGACCATCTCGACGACGGTCAGGTGCTCGGCATGAACTTCTACGTCAAGGGTATCGACGACAAGATCCCGGGCAAGTAAGCCCGAGAAACGCATCGCGGCGGCGGCAGAAGGTCGGGCGGAAACGCCCGGCCTTTTTTGTTTTCCCAGTTGCTTCTGGTTGCTATATCGACCGCAGCGGCGGTGCGTTCCCTCTCCCCTTGCGAGAGAGGGTGGCGAAAATAAGCGATAGCGAAATTCGAGCCGGGTGAGGGGTCAGTATCAGCATGACGAAAACCCCTCACCCGGTTTCTCGCTTACGCTCGAAACCACCCTCTCCCGCAAGGGGAGAGGGTAAACCAAGTTTGCGGCCCGAACTCTAACTATCCCGCCTGAAGCTTGCGCGCCGCCGCGCTGTGGCGGCGGATCAGCTCAGCGACATCCAGCCTTGGAATCGCGCCGTCGATGACGGTCCACTTTCCGGCAACCATCACCCGGTCGGCGCGATGCGCGCCGCACAGCACCAGCGCCGCAAGCGGATCGCCGTGACCGGAGAAACGCAGCTCGTCGAGCCTGAACAGCGCCAGGTCAGCGGCCTTGCCGGTCGCGATTTCGCCGAGTTCAGGACGGCCGACGCAGGCCGCCGAGCCTTTTGTGGCCCAGCGCAGCGCGTCCTTGTGGCTCACTTTGCCAACGCCATAGCGCGCGCGTTGCAGCAGAAACGCCGCGCGGACTTCCTGCATCAGGTTGGATTCGTCGTTCGACGCCGAGCCGTCGACGCCAAGCCCGATGCCGACGCCGGCCTCCTCCATCTCGCAAACCGGACAGCCGCCGGAGGCCAGGATCTGGTTGCTGCACGCGCAATGGCTGATGGTGGTCTTGGCCTTTCCCAGCCGCTTCATCTCGGAGGCATTGAAGTGAATGCCGTGCGCCAGCCAGGTCCGCGCATTGAGCCAGCCGCAATTTTCCAGATAATCGAGCGGCCGGCATTTATAGAGCTGTTCACAGAACTTGTTCTCGTCCTCGGTCTCGGCAAGATGGGTGTGCAGGCGAACGTCTAGCTTTCCGGCGAGTTCAGCGGTCTTTGTCATCAGCGAGGTCGTCACCGAAAACGGCGAACAAGGCGCCAGCGCAATCTGCACCATCGCGTCTTCGCCGCGCTCGTGATACTTGGCGACGACACGTTCGCTGTCGGCGAGAATCGTGTCTTCATCCTGCACCACGCTGTCCGGCGGCAGGCCGCCGTCGCGTTGCGACAGGTTCATCGACCCACGCGTGAGCAGCACGCGCAGGCCCAGACGCTGCGCGACCGCCACTTCAATGTCGACGGACTCTTCCAGCCCGGCCGGAAAGACATAGTGGTGATCGGTCGTGGTGGTGCAGCCGGATAACATGAGCTCAGACGTCGCCACGGTGACGCCGAGCTCGAGCGCCTCGGGCGTCAGTCGTGCCCAGACCGGATAAAGCGCCTGCAACCAGGGAAACAGTTCGCGGTCCATCGCCGCCGGTACGGCTCTTGTCAGTGTCTGGTAAAAATGATGATGGGTGTTGATCAGGCCGGGCAGCACCACATGGTCAGAGGCGTCGAACACCGCTGCTTCCGTCGACGGTGTCGCGCCGGCGGCGACCTTCTCGACGATCCGCCCATCACGCACGACAATACCGCGGTCGGCACCTTCGGCCAGAATCCCCAGGGGGTCCTTGATCCAGATCGCCTGTGTTGAGCCCATAGCGCAGTGTCCCAGTTTGATTGACCGTCATTCCGGGGCGATGCGATAGCATCGAACCCGGAATCTCGAGATTCCGGGTTCGCCTCTACGAGGCGCCCCGGAATGACAGTGTTTTGCAATTCAAGGATCAGGCCGAATTGGCACCAGTCCTGCAAGACTGTTACAGAAATGGTGTTGGCGTTAAAAGCGTTCATGGACCTGAACACGATCACGGCGGTAGCCCGCCCGAAAGCGCGCTCCGAACTGCCCGTTTGGACGGCAGGCGATGCCTGGCTCGCGGGCGGCACGTGGCTATTTTCGGAACCTCAAGCACACCTGAATCGCTTGATCGATCTCGCCACGCTGGGATGGCCCGCGCTGACGTCAGATGCGAATGGACTGTCGATCGCGGCGACCTGCACCGTCGCCGAACTCGATGCGCTCACCTGCCCGCCGGACTGGCTCGCAGCACCCTTGATCAACCAATGCTGCCGCGCCTTTCTCGCCTCCTTCAAGATCTGGAAGACGGCAACTGTCGGCGGCAATATCTGCATGTCGCTGCCGGCGGGGCCGATGATCTCGCTGACAGCGGCGCTCGAGGGCGTCTGCACCATCTGGCAGGCCGGCGGTGGCGAACGCAAAATCGCGGTGGCCGATTTTGTCACCGGCGATCAAACCAACGTGCTGAAGCCCGGCGACCTTTTGCGGCAAATCGATATTCCGCTTGCCGCGCTGAAGCGCCGCTCGGCGTTTCGCCAGATCTCGCTGACGCCGGTCGGGCGCTCGGCGGCGCTCTTGATCGGCAGCATCGCGCATGACGGCGCGTTCGCGTTGACAGTAACGGCCTCGACCAAGCGGCCGGTCAAGCTCGCCTTCACGAAAATTCCTGACGCTGACGAACTGCGCGAGGCGATCCTGCAAACCATTCCCGACGCTCTCTATCACGATGACGTTCACGGCAAGCCGTTCTGGCGCAAGCACATGACGCTGCGGCTGGCGTCCGAAATTCGCGACGAACTCGCATGAGCTTTTCGATCAATGGAAAGGAATTTCCGCAATCGCCTCGCGCCGGGCAATGCCTGCGCACGTTCCTGCGCGAGCTCGGCCATTTCGGCGTCAAGAAGGGCTGCGACGCCGGCGATTGCGGCGCCTGCACGGTGCTGCTCGACAACGAGCCGGTGCATAGCTGCCTGATACCGGCGTTTCGCGCCGAAGGCCACACGATCACCACCATCGAAGGTCTTGCGGGGAACGCCGCCATTCACCCGATGCAGCAGGCGTTTCTGGATGCGCAGGGATTCCAATGCGGCTTCTGCACCGGCGGCATGATCCTGACTTGCGCGTCGCTGAACCAGGCGCAGCAGCGCGATCTCGGCGCGGCACTGAAGGGCAACATCTGCCGCTGCACCGGCTATCGCGCAATCGAGGATGCGCTCAACGGCAAGACCAACATCGAAGATGCTGCCGCCGGCGACGCGTTCGGCCGCAGCCTTGGCGCACCGGCAGGCCCGCAGGTGGTGCGTGGCGCGGCGCGCTACACCTTCGACACCGCGATCGAAGGACTGCTCCATATCAAGATGCTTCGCTCGCCGCATCCGCACGCCAGGATCATTTCGATCGACAAGAACGACGCGCTCGCGATGCCGGGCGTTCATGCCGTGCTGACGCATGAGGACGCACCGTCGAGGTTATTCTCGACCGCGCGGCACGAAAAGGACTGGATGGACCCCGACGACACGCGCGTGCTCGACGACGTCGTACGCTTCGTCGGGCAGAAGGTCGCCGCGGTCGTGGCCGAGAGCGAAGCCGCCGCCGAGGAAGCTTGCCGGCGCCTCAAGGTAACTTACGAAATCCTGCCGCACGTGGTCGACCCCGCCGCCGCGATCATTGAGGGCGCACCGGTGATTCATCCCGGCAAAACCAATCATCGCATTGCCGACGCCGCGCGCAACATCGCTGCGGAAACGCACGGCGAGTATGGCGACGTCGCAGCCGCGCTCGCTGCATCCGCCGTGACTTACGAAGGCACGTTCACGACGCAACGTGTGCAGCACGCGGCGCTGGAGACCCATGGCGGGCTCGCCTTTCTCGATGCCGACGGCGTCCTCACCGTCCGCTCGTCGACGCAGGTGCCGTTCCTGACGCGACGAACGCTGGCCGATCTCTTCAATCTTCCGCCAGAAAAAGTGCGCGTATACTGCGAGCGCGTCGGCGGCGGTTTTGGCGGCAAGCAGGAGATGTTCGTCGAGGACGTGCTGGCGCTCGCGGCGCTCAAGACCGGGCGCCCGGTCAAGCTCGAATTGACGCGCGAAGAGCAATTCGTCGCCACCTCGACCCGCCATCCGATGCGAGCGACGGTAAAGGCCGGCGCCGACAAGAACGGCAAGCTGACCGCCCTGCAAATCGACGTGCTCTCGAACACCGGCGCTTACGGCAACCATGCAGGTCCCGTGCTGTTCCACGCCGTCCAGGAGTGCATCAGCGTCTATGACTGCCCGAACAAGAAGGTCGATGCCATCGCCGCCTATACGAACACGGTGCCGGCTGGCGCCTTCCGTGGCTATGGCCTGCCGCAAACGCTGATCGCGATCGAAGCGGCGATCGATGAACTCGCAAGGCAACTCGGCATCAACCCGTTCGAGATGCGCCGCCGCAACGTCGTCAAACCGGGCGACCCCATGCTGACGCCGCCGGATAGCGAATATCACGATGTGATCTACGGTTCCTACGGGCTCGACCAGTGCCTTGACCTTGTCGAGCGCGCGATGAAGGCCGATGCAGCGAAGCCGCCATTGTCCGACGAATGGTTGATCGGCGATGGCATTGCACTGACCATGATCGACACCGTGCCGCCGGCTGGCCACATCGCCGATTGCTTTGTTTCCCTGCGCGATGACGGTGGCTTCGATCTCACCGTCGGCACCGCCGAATTCGGTAACGGCACGTCCACCGTGCATCGCCAGATCGCGGCGACGGCGCTTACGACATCAGTCGACCAGATCCGCCTCCAGCAATCCGACACCGCCCATGGCGGTCACGACACCGGCGCCTATGGCTCGGCCGGCACGTTCGTCGCGGGCCTTGCCACCAAAGTCGCCGCGGAAAATCTCGCCGCCGCCATCAAGGCCTTTGCCGCAACTGCGATGGGCACGGATGTCGCGACAACTGTGATCGAACAGGATCATCTCGTCTGCGGAGCCACGCGACTGTCCTTTGCACAGATCGCGCATGCGGCCCGCGCGCAAGGCAAGACGCTCGACGGCCATGGCAACTCCGGCGGCACGCCGCGTTCGGTCGCCTTCAATGTGCAGGGTTTTCGCGTCGCCGTGAACAAGGGCAGCGGCGAGGTGAAAATCCTCAAAAGCGTGCAGGCGGCCGATGCCGGCCGCGTCGCCAATCCGATGCAGTGCCGCGGCCAGGTCGAGGGCGGCGTCGCGCAGTCGCTGGGAGCTACGCTCTACGAAGAACTCGTGATCGACGAGGCGGGGCGCATGGTCAATCCTCGCTTCCGCGACTATCACCTGCCGTCCTTCGCCGACGTGCCGCGCACCGAGGTCTTCTTTGCCGACACCTACGACACGATCGGTCCAATGGGCGCGAAGTCGATGAGCGAAAGCCCCTACAATCCAGTCGCGGCTGCGATGGGCAATGCGATAGCGAGCGCCACCGGCATCCGCTTTACGTCAACCCCGTTCAAGCCCGACCGGTTGTTTCCCGCGCTGAAGGACAAGTTCGGCAGCTAGGCTGTGCGTCACGCGGGACCGGCTCTGGCACAGGGCTTGAATTGCTGCAAAGCTGTGACATCGGCCGGGACATACCTGGCCAAGCCGGGGGGCTAGCCATGAGTACCGAAATCCATCCCGTCGACGAAGTCTTGCCCGTTCCGCGCCTCCTGGCGCTGGGACTGCAGCATGTGCTGGTGATGTATACCGGCGCCGTCGCCGTTCCCCTGATCATCGGGCGGGCGTTGAAATTGCCGCCGGAAGACGTCGCCTATCTGATCAGCGCCGACCTGTTTGCCTGTGGTCTTGCAACACTGGTGCAGTGCATCGGATTTCCGTCAGTCGGAATTCGGTTGCCCGTGATGATGGGCGTGACCTTCGCCTCCGTCGGCCCGATGCTGTCGATGGCGGCCTCACCGGATATTGGGCTGCTCGGCATTTACGGATCGGTCATCGCTGCCGGAATCTTCGGCATCGTTGCCGCCCCTTTCATCAGTCGGCTGCTGCCGCTGTTTCCGCCTGTTGTCACCGGCACCATCATCATGATCATCGGCATTTCGCTGATGCGGGTCGGCATCAACTGGGCCGGCGGCGGCCTGCCGACCGTGCTCAGGGAGCTGGACGGCGTCAAGGGCGCCTTTCCCAATCCGGC
>Ga0070741_10012993_pt1 | contig 14852 bp, 15 predicted proteins | sample Coa_R1_4_FD_66440 | JGI IMG/M metagenome (GOLD analysis project Ga0070741, IMG submission 66440) | Surface soil microbial communities from Centralia Pennsylvania, which are recovering from an underground coalmine fire - Coalmine... | ecosystem: Environmental > Terrestrial > Soil > Unclassified ...
TACCCGATGATAGAGAAGCCAGCGTCGCTACGCTCCGACGTTGATTCACATCCCACCGGAATACTGATTCACATCACCGGAATCGGCAACATCTACTATTCTCACGGCGTCACCTCTATTCTGGCGTAAGGTACAGGAAAATGCGGCAGCGTGCCGCTTAGAAGCACTTTTCCAGAGCAGTAAAAAAGAAGTAGCAGCTAAAGACAGAATGCGATCGGGCCCGCTCGACCGAAGTACGACATAGCAGGCAGAAGTGGTTACCTATGAGTTAAAGTCAAGCCTCGCTAAACGTGCTGCGTGCGGTCCAAATCCGGTCGAGGGTGTCCCGAAGGGGCACCTCGTGTAACATTGCTAAATCCACCACTGTAGCGGACGCCTGATCCATGGGAAGCGGTGATGCGAATCTCTGCAGTACGAGTAGCGGTAACGCAAAGCGGCCCAGACAAGTGAGTGCCGCAGAGACAATCTCGCGCCTGGCCGCCGCAATGGATGGTTTCCGCTCCATTTTGCAGGACACGGCAACTACTCGCGGCCCAAAGCGGGCCACGATATCTATTTCATCTCGCTGTGATAGTGGTTTGGTCCTGGGCCGCTCTAAGATCTCAGCCGGCCACTCCCATTCCATCCCGACGCGCACCTCGTCTGCCCCGGCTGTCACAAATGTGGCGGCAATGACCTCCTCGAACCAGAATCCTCCTCGAAGTTGGAGTGAACCCTTTTTGGATTCATCGCCGAACTTCAGCAATGCCTGACCATGGGAATCAATCCGAAGCTCGCCCTCAGGCAGACTGATATTCCTTAATGGATCGAGAGCAATCCGTCTGCCTTCTCGCTTAATCAAGGCGGTCAGAAACCTGCCCATCAGAAGCAGGAACTCTAGGCGTCGTCGGCCCCAGCGGCACGCATCCGCGCCTGAATTCCTTAGCAGCCCGCCCTGTATCCGCGCGAGCGTAAGCAGGTCAGGACCCTGAAGTTGTTTCCGCCCCTCTCCCTCGAGCGCGACGGCCTCTCTAGCGGCGGCACGCAAAGACCAAAGTTGGACGCCCGGGATGCGCGCCAGCAAACAGCCTTGTGCCTTACGGCCCGGCGTCACGTCTGCTCTGACGAGGGTATCCGGAGGCAGGTAACGACGCAGTGGCTCCATGGCTCCCCGTCCGAGCAGGTCAGAGGGGATGAACCGTAAGCGACCCACTGGCAGCGCCGAAGCGACCTCTTGAAGTCGGCGAGCCACTTCTATCACACGAGGAGTGGTTGCATCGTACAAGATGCACGCGGAGTTCGGCTGATGTGTAAACAGAGAAGTAAGCGTGGCGCTGGGATCCAGGCCAACCCAGACCACCAGCGGCGGCCCGCTTCCGCCTGCTCCGTCGCACACCCGCGGTTCTTCGGACGTAATCGCGTCCAAGATAGCATCTTGCGGCATCTTTGACTGCAGCCAATCGGTCAATGCAGCTGATGTCTCAGGAAGAGCGCGGATTCCCGCCGACCGGGCCCGAGCCCTTCCGTACGCATCCCGAGTCATTATCGCCAGGACCGGCTGAAGCCTGCTGAGTTCAGTGGAAAGCCGCACAACCGCTCGCACCTGTTCTTTCGAGTTGCCATCGCCTACCCAGGAGAGGCCAAAAAGCCATCCTCGCCTCTCGTAGGCCAAGTCCAGGGAGAACGCGTCGCAATCCCGAAATGCCAGTCCTTCCACGGCATGCGCCGGCACCGAGTTTCGGAACTTGCGAAGAACGTTCCGTAAACTAACGGACATCCGACTGCTTTGCCTAGGCACTAGATCATAAAGAGCGAGCAGTACATCCAGCCCAAGGTTCTCAAGCGGCGCGCTACCCCAAATCTCTGCCCCGTTCACATCGGCACGGACGAAAAGGCGCTCCACGTCAGCATGGAGGCAGACCACTTCGGGCGGCAGCCTGCGGCTGATTGCCACGACGAGGTATTTGGGACCCGGATCGCCACAGAAGATAAAGTGGCCTGGTCCGGAGGCGTGCCATTCGTTGATTAAGCGATCTGCAACTTCGGGAGCGGAGTGGGGGTCCGCACGATCCAAGTTCGGCGAAATCGGCACAACATCACACAGAGCTGTGAAGCCGAAGCAGAACTGACGTAGTCGTTCCGCCTGCCCTCCGGTGATTACTTGCGGTGTCGCCATCAAAAGAACTCGATCTGGCGGCCGATACCTTCGGCACCAAGTCTTCAGCGCTACGGCTGTCGCTGAAGGTTGAAGGCCAACCAAGGCGGTAAAGTAATTCATCTTTCGCTCAGTGTTCTGGTTATCATTAAGTTGCTACAGTTGTCAACCTTAAAGAGATCGCGTCAGGGACTTTGGCTATAGGACCAAACAGATGACGGGCGATTCAGCCTGAGTGTCAGCTCCTCGTGCCGAAGTGAAGATTTGAAAGTAGTTTACAACGAATCGAACGGCTTGAGAGTAATCAGTTCATGTCGGAAGGTGTTCGAGAAGATCACGATTCGGCTTCCAGTTCACCAGCAACAGCGTGGCCTTGCCTGACGGGCCGAGACTAGTTCTTCATAATCTTTAAGCATTGTGTCTGCTCAGTAGGAATCCTCGCCCGAGCCGGTTTCGTGCGGCGTAGATCATGGCGGATCCGCTCTGCGTTCGTGTGATCGGCATGGCTGCTGCGGTTCGGATAAATCAGCGAAGAGTTCTCTGCCCATTCTGCTCCGGGCTTTCAGGGAGTGTTTGCACCGCCATCCTATTTCCTTTTAAGGGACGTTACTGAGATACACTTCGGAGGTACCCGTATGGGCGAAGTCTTTTCGCCAACGCCGGGCAAACCCCCGTGGATCTTGCCGGAGCGGACGGGAAAACCTTTCGGCAGTTGGATCTTCTCGCGAACCTGCGGCGCCGCCCCAACAATGCCATAGCGGCGCTGTGCAGCCTGTGGATTCATCGCCGGGCCAGGCCGTGGCCGACGCGGTCATATGACGTCCGGGAGGAATACCGCGCTTAAGCTCACACGCCGCACGGCGAGCTGTTGTATAGCGCTGCACCGCTAGGGGTCGTGCTAACGGCTTGGCTGGAGCCCGGTGCGTGAGTGCGTCCAGCTTCAGAACGCGAGTGGCTCCGTGACGGGTTACTCCAAGGGGCGCGGCGCTGGCACTCCGAGCCGGGGCGCGGCCGGCCGCACCACGCGCCAGGGCGCGGCCACCTGCACCGTTTAGGCTGTCCGCAGCCATCAACAAGCAGAGGAATATCGCGGGGCTTTTCATGTTTTCTCTCTCCTCAAAGGTCTCGCCACATCGCTAAGCCGATGAGGCGGAATGGCAACTTGATAATCGAGGTCATGGCTCCCACCAGATAGCGCATGCCGTCGGCTGCCAGTTATTGCGGTCATGTGATTCGCAGGTTGCCGACCCAACACTACTCCGCTATTGCGTGAATGATCCACCACAAGGGCCCAGCCAGGAGAATGAAAATGAGCCTGGCGGGAAGCAGGTCGATGAGCTGATCGAGGAATGGTTCGCCAGCAGCATAGGGACGATGCCGGCCATGAGCCCGGTAACCGTCCTGCGAGTAACAAGGCTGACGATCATTGCCAATGTCAGCCCGGCGATCACGAGAATCAGGAATTCAACGGGCAAGTACGTCCGTAGGAGTTTCATGACCAAGCCCTTCCTTGCGATGCCGGCTTCGCATTCCGGAATATGGCTCTCAAGAGTTGAGGATTGGCGGAGTCGCCCTGGTGTATTCCGCCCTGTCCCATATTCTATGCACGCCGTAATAATAGGCTGGCTCTTCGGGTGTGTTGAAGGTGAAGCTGGGCAGTTTGAAGGTCATGCCCAGGACCGTCTTCGGCTAGGCGCCCATAATCTTGCCCCCCTTCACCAGACAACGCCTCCTCTGCCGAAACCTTACGGCGAATCGTCTGCCTGCCTGACCCTCCGCCACGGGACAACCCGGAGTAGCACGCTTCCCGTAATGAGCAACGAACGCGGCCTGATCATAAACAAGCCGAACAGGTCCAGGGAGGAGTTCGGTGGCAAAGCCGTCCTGGCGCAAGTGCGCTTGCAGCATGTCGGGCTGCGGCGTATGCTTCCACGCCGCAGTGAGGCGGAAGAACGCGGGCTCTATGTTACGTCGCTGAAGATCGACCGGTTCGGTGAATCCCGACCGATTGATACTCTGCAGGGCTTTGAAGTACTGGCGCTGACGCACCCTCAAGTGTTTGAGACTGCCGGTGAAGCTCGCATTGGCCCTGATAGCGGCACTCGGATGTATTCTCCCATTCAGGGCGAACTCGTTTTCCACGGTCAAACCCAGATCGCGATGTTGGCGGTGCGGGTGCTGTGTCCACCACACAAGCTTGTCGTACAGGTCTGAACGGTTCGTCAGAACGGCGCCGCCTTCCCCTGCGTCCAGGCACTTGCCGTTGGTGAAAGAGACGACCAGCGCGTCGGCTGCTGCACTGGCGGGACGACCGTCGCGTCGTGCGCCAAAACTCTGAGCGGCGTCGGCGATATACCAAATCCCATATTCGTCGGCGATCCTGCGCAGAGCCGCGGCATCGCAAGGAACACCGAAGATATCCACGGCAAGGAGAGCTCTAGTCCGTTGCGTAAGCCGCCGGCGGACTGACCCGGGGTCGAGAACCAGAGTGTCCGCTTCCACGTCCGCGAAGACGGGCCGATTTCCCAGCAGCAGCCAGCCGGAGAGCGTCCCCCCATAGGTGATCGGGGTGGTAATGAATTCGGATCCTCGCAGTCCAAGCGCCAGCGCGATGGCCAGTAGGCCGGTGGTGCCGTTCGAAACGCAGAGCGCATGCCGCATACTGTAGTGCTCGCGCAGCTTGCGCTCGAGTTCGGCGATTGCCCCGCTCCCGGTCAGCTGATTTGTTTGCGACCTAGAGGTTGACATAAGGGCGAAGCGCTTCCAGCTTCTTTTCGAGCTCGCTAAGGTTCACAGCACCGTTGGCCGCATCGACGATGCCATCGAGATACTTCGGAAATCTGTATTCAGCTGGATTGTCACTCCAGGGCAAGAACGACCGAGAGGAGCACACTTTGATCGCCCACAAGTCACTGTAAACAGCTGATGCCATGTCCTGCGATTCGGATAAGTCGTGAGCCGCGAAAAGGGCTGTCTCCGCGTTGAGAACGCCGCGCAGCATCAGCACGTTGCTGAGAGCGGCGCGGATCTGGCGGGGATTCGCGCCTTTTTCGTAGAACAGACCAGCTGCCTCGCCGATGCTTGAATCTGTCGGATCTAGAAATACGCCGCTGATCCGTCGCGCGATGGCCTGGATGATCGCAGGATAGTCGTCGCAGAGCGGATGGAGGACGGGAATCAGCGTGAAACGGGAGCGCATGGCAGCGCCCATCCGCCAGGGGCAATTCGTGGTGGCGATGAGCAACGAGCGTCCGCGGCGGGTCTCATCGCTAAGAGCGGTGAGCATGGCGGCAGTGACCGCCCGCGACGCTCCCGAATCTCCGTCAAAGTTGTTGCGCATGAGAGGCATCGCTTCGGTGATCTCGTCGATAAATGCCACATTCGGTGTCCATTCGCGCAGGGCCATGTACTGAAGACGGCACTTTCGCTCAGTCTCGCCGACGATGCCGCCCTTCGGACTGTGCATGGCGTAAGCAGACACCTGGGCGCTGGCGGCTGTAAGGATCGCCAGGTCGGTTTTCCCGGTGCCGGGCGGTCCGACCAGAAGAACCTGCGCCGGCATGTTCGAATCGGCTCTGCGCAGCGCCTCTGCAAAACGTGATAACACCCGTCGGGGCACACAGATGTTCCGACCTTGGAGGTCCAGGGCCTCGACGCGCGAAGTGTCCAAAACGGCGAGCGTATGCTCCGAGACGTCTTCTACGTCGCGGTTCTTCTGCTTGATGAGGTCATTACAGGCAATCGGCCGACTGGAGCGATGGGAGCCCCGAAGTAAGCCTTCGAGCCCGCGGTTAGGGGTGCGAGCAGTCAGCCGTGCGACTTCCGCTCGGGTCACGCCGTTCTGGAAAGAGGATTTGGTGTAAACCCCGGCAGCCGCTTCCAGGAACGTCTCTTTCTCACTCGCATCCGGCTGCGACAGCCAAACGCGATACAGTGTCCCGGCAACTAACTCATCCACCAAACCGTCAGCGCGGCTGTGCAAGATCACCAGGTTTCCGCTGGCACGCAAGGCCAACGATTGTGACAGCATGTGAGTCAGTTCGATCGCTACAATCTGTTCCGCGGTTTGGGTCCCATTAACTAGACTGGGAGCTAAATGCTCGCCGAACTCGAGAAGAAACGCGAATCGCATCGGAGTGCCCTCGGCCCACCGCAGAGCTTCCGTGGGCGTACGGCACAAAGAGACGATGCCGCGGATTACACCCGTCGGCTCGTTGGCTTGTTCTCGCGCTTCGGTCAGATGATGCGCTTGCAGAACTCCACGAATGGTTCGGCGGTCACGCTCGTCGTCTATGCGGGCTTCGTCCCAATCGAGTCCCACAGCCAACGAATAGCGCAGCAACGCCATCCCGAAGCGTCGGCGAAACGCACACCGCATCGCCTCGACCATAGGTTTCAACTTGCCATCCTCAACGACAAAGTCGGAGAGTGACCGGCCCACGACCAGCATGGCGCTATGACCGTCTTCGTATGCGGTGAGAATCTCTTGCATGGTATTAACCTCGCGATCGGACTGTGAGTTTGGTTGGCGCGTTCAAGCGCCGCGCTCGGCTATAGGTCTCCTGCTCCTCGGGGATTGCTGCCGGTTGTGGTTTGGCTAGAGGCTTCCACCTGTCGCGGGCAATCGCACGCGCCGCGGCCAGTTCGCAGACACCGCCGGTAGACCTTCGCTGCGGCGGGCCCGAACGCACGCCCTCCTCTTCGAGCGATTGGTCGAACCGGTCAAGCAATGGCTGGCAGGAACCGTCCAATACCCCGACAACCTCGGTAGTAATGCCCGTCTCGCGCTCGTGAGACTGAATCTCAGAAACCAGAGTGCGGCCAGACGGATCCACGGCAATGACGCGTACTTCGTCGGGGAGCCGGACGACATCAACGCGGTCAAAGCCTAAGCGGACCGCGGCACGCTGGCAGGCGAGCGCAATTGCATTCGCGAATATCTGCTGATGTTCCACGGTCAAGACATCCAGAAGCGCGTGTTCCGCCTTACGGATCTCCGCTCTCGTCCCGGCGTTTTGCAGAGCCAGGCATTGCGCGCGGAGCACAGAAGTGTTCTCGATGCAGAAAGGCGTGCTGTCGAGGGATGCCAGGGCAGCGGCACGCAGGGTCTCGACCTCTGGAAGGCTGTTTTGCGCCTGGTCGAGCGCTTCCCGTCGCCGCTGAAGGTATTGGTCGCGTAGGTCGCCAACTGGCAACAGCGCATGTTCGGCCGGCAGGGCCCGCCCCAATTTCTCGGTGGTCGGCGCGCTCTTGGCGATCAGCGCCCTGACTGCTTGAGCCGCAAGCACAACCCCGCCGGCAGCCAGTGAAGTGAGGATTGAGCCCTGGATCCTTTGAACTCGAGGACGTGAACTAATCGATGACATGTCTTTAAATCTCCTTGTATTCAGTTACGGTCTGACTTCACTCTCTTCATCCTGCTGTCGTCGGCTTAGTACCATCCGCAGGTACTCATTCTCGCTATCCGCTGTTTCCGTCGCAGCAGGCTGGCGCGCCCCTACCGTAGTCCCCGCCCCATTCGGCGGCGCAACCGGACTAGGAGGTGGGGGAGCCGGGACCGGCGAATCGGCCGCGCCAAGCCGATTCGGCGGCGGAATTGTTCCTTCTCCGAAGAGTTCATTCACTACCGTTCGCACCGCCACGGAGAAGGGACCGGCCGACATTGGCGCGGGCGAATGGATGACGTTGTAGTGGTTCAGGTCGCCCGCGTAGTGCTGAAACGTGGTCGTGGCTTCACGGCGCGCGGCATTTTCACTAGTAGCAGCCCTGCGCTCCAGTGCGCGGAGGCGGGAATCGCGAAGGTGAAACAACAGATAACCCTTTGCTTCGTGAAGCATCTGATGGCTGAACGGCAGCAACAGGTGGAGCATGAAGCAAAAGCCTGCCAACGCATACATAAGGGTTCGCGTGCTATCCTCCTCCGCAGCTCCCGCCGCCTGTTGTGTTGCGATGAGGCAGGCCGAGAGAAAGGCTGCCCAAACCAAAGCGCCGGCCCAGCAGAGTCTATAGGGGAGCCGATCTTCGCTTTCTTCAGCAGTCTCGTATGCATCGTGCAGACGCGCGGCGAACCCCATCTCTACAGCGACGACCGCCAAGGCGACGAGAAGCCGCGACGCGAGGACCAGTTCGGGGCGATCGGGAAACATGACGGTCGCGAGATACTCGGCTACGGCGCTGAGCAAGCAGATGTCGACCAGCCAGATCGCGAAGGGCAGGCATATGGCCAGCCAGTAGACAGCTACCGAGCGAAGATCGGCGGCGGCGAACTCCGGATGTAGTTCTGCCAATGCTTTGCGCTCTTCTCCCACACGCTTCTCAACTGCGCGGCTTTGAAGCATGGCGTCACAGGAAAAGTGCAAACCCCGAAGCAGTCTAGTGATCCGGCGTTTCGAGCGCGCCTGCGCGACTGCCTGCTGGGGCGGGATAGTTGTGACGATAGTTGGCATGATCATTCCTCCTCTGAACGGCTACGTATGTAACGGAGCGCCGCGGCGAAGCTTTCCAGGCGTACGGGGTTGAATGCCGCCAATGCTCCGAGATTAGCTGAACCGTTTACGACCAGCACGGTCGCTCCACTCTTCATGGCCGCGGTCGGTCCGTGAACAGTATCGATACCATCCGAATGGAAGAGCACAACGCGACGTGTGGGCTGCCGCCAACCGTCTTCCGGCTCGGCCAGAAAAAGGTCGCTGCGGAGGACTGCGCCCTGAATGTCCGTTCGTCCTGCCAACCGCGCATCCAACAGGCCGCGCAGCCGTTCACGGAATCGGTAAACCTGTTGCTCTGCTTCCCTCAGCCAAGCGTTCTCGACCCGGTCTTCCTTTTCCTTATCAGCCGTGAACGCGCGAATAAGCCGTTGCCGTATGAACGGATTCAACTTCTCGCCCGGGGGCTGAGCGTGACGTAATGGCTTCTGTTCTACGCGACAGCGCAGAAGGGGACGGTTGCTGCGGTCTCGGATTACGCCGACGGCGACTTCGCCGCCATTCTGCAACAACAGGGCCAGCAGGTCGGCGAAGTCGTCCACGGTGAGTCGGGGCACGCGGGTTGTGAGCGTGGAACCGGTCTGGTCGACCATGACCACTACACGCAACGGCCGCGGCGCTGCACTCAAATGTGCCGCCAGAGCCGGTATGAGGAAGAAGTGGGAAACCATAGCAACAATTCACGCTATACCGGCGCGAATATTACAACTGGACGTAGTGCGAGCGGTGGCTGTTGGCGCGAGGACTAGAGCATGCCGCCTAGAGAGGCGGCTCCGAATGCAGATCCAATTGCCATCGCAGCGAACGCATCCGTGCGGCACTGAACCTCTCGGTGGCGCCGAACCCGACTATGAAGTCCGGGAGATGCCGGCGGCCGTTAATCTGTCGCCGGCCCGCTTCTCTCATCTGTTCGTCCGCACAACCGGGATGCTGCCACGGGCATTCCTGCGCATGTTGAAGCAGTATCAAGCGGAGCGCCGACGCGCAGTCGAGGTGCTGAGTGCCTCCAATGAATGTTTATGACTGACCAGTGAGAGATATCGAAGTTCACATTGGCCGGTAACCTATCAGTCAGTCATACCGCTGAGGATTGATCTCGCGACATCCGCGCGTGACATATTTCATTTAAATACACTTACTTAGCAGAATAGTTTACAAAGATTAAAGTAACGTTACGCGCCTTGGCGTGGTAGCATTAGGCCAAGTTTGAAAACTCGAAGGGCCCTTTCCGCTATACAAACTCACTCTACGAGAGGGGACCCATATGTTACCGGAAAAGGATACGTCTGAAGAGGGGACCAAGATCTGTTCAAAGCGCGGGAGGCGCCTGCCTCTTTCGGAGTTTGCAAACGACAAGCATCGAAAGGATGCGAAGTATGCGCAGTGCAAGGACTGCGTCCATCAAAGCTACGAAGCTAATCGACCGGCGCGGCTTGCGGCGGCCAAACGTCGCGCAGCAGAGAAAGCCGAGGACATAAAGCAATACCAAGCCGAATATTACGAAAAGAAGAAGGAGGAACTGAAGGCGGCCTCCGCGGCGAACTATGCCGATAACCGCGAATCTCGGCTGATCAAGATGCGGAAATACGCCGAGTTGCACAGGGGCGATGGTAAGAAGCGGCTTCGAGCCTGGCGGGACGCCAACCGGGAGTACTCCAACCAGTACAAGCGTGAACGTCTGGAACTTGATCCGGAGAAGCGGCGCCGGGAGAACGAGTCTAAGCGGGATTGGGCGCTACGTAATCCCTAGGCCGGCCGCGTCGGGTGCGCGAATAGAGCGGTTCGTGAAAGACTGGCTTCCGCTGGCCACCACACTGTGGCTGAACGGCAACGACTGCTGGAGATCCATTGTCACTGCTGTGCCTGCTGCGGAATTCACGAAGGATCGACGCCCGAGGAAAAGCTTCAGATGGACCACATAATCCCCTTGTCCTGGGCAGACGAAGCGCCGTTTGAACTTTCGGTAGAAGCGATTGCAGAACTCGACCTCATCGACAATATCCAGCCGCTGTGCAAGCGGTGCAACATTCGCAAGGGCACTAAAGCGATCGACTACCGGTGGCGGGCATTGCAGCGAAGGCAACTTCTACTGGCTTTTCATACGCCCAAAGAACCAGGTGATTCGCAATATTGACGAACGGCGACTCGCCCCTAACTTATTGATTTGTGGGCGCGGAAGGGATCGAACCTTCAACCTGGTGGTTGATCTTGACGCGATTACGTGGCTATGGGTACGCTCCATGGGCATAAGGCTCCGCATCGTGGCGAAAAGAGCTACGTTGCAGGAACTGTTGTGAACACGATGCGGAGGCGCTCACAACGACGATTCGAACATCGCCTAAGGGAAGTTCGCTGCCCTCGGCTCCGGTAAAGCTGTCGGCCGCGCCCATCCGAGTCCATCGGAGGTAAGCAGGAACCCAGCCGCTTTGTGTTGAGAAATGACGCAATCATTCGCAATATCTGCTAGTGAATAAACCTTTTACGGCACCAAGATGGACGATCGTGATAGCCTGTCCGTCCGTTAGCGGTTAACCGAGATCGACATGCTGTTGTTTTACGCCGCAGGAGTGTTCCTGGTAGGTCTCGACAGGCACCGAATCCAGCCCGGGCGCATTAAGAAAATCCCTCCGCGAAAAGTATCGGCCATCCTACGGTAACACCAGCCGGTCGCCGCCTTTAGGCGGTTGGCTTACTCTGGGAAGAACCGCTACGCTGAAGCGGCGGCGGTCTATAACGGGGCATTACAACACATACAACAAAGAGGTAAAAGAGAGGAGAAGAAAGGCAAATGAGAAGGTGTGTATGACGTTCGGTACAGTTACATTTATGCGCCGGTTCCTTCCGTTTCGAGCGAGGCCCCGGCGCTCAATCAGATTCAACGCCGTCCCGGCGCACAGACTTTGCGGCATTAAACACGCTCCAGTAGTCCTCTGCCGCGCCGACACCGGACATACTTCCGTCCTCGAGAACGGCGATCAGGGACGGAGCGCGTCATTGGAGGGTACAATCACGAGTTCATGGCCGCAGCCAGCAAAGACTGCCGGTCCCGATTCGCTTGTCCTGTCGATATTGCCGCAGAAGATAGCACCGAGATCGGCGATCGCCATGAGGCTCGGCAAGTCAATCTTTGGATACCCGACTTTGAGATTAAATATTGTGCACGCCGCCTCTTGCACATAGTTCACTGCTCTGAATCCCGCGATATCGGCAACCGGGCAGGCGACAGAGATTGCCGCCGGATGTTGCCACCTAAAAGTTATCGTCTTTGTGTTCATGTCAGCTCCTTCTATTGGCAAGGTGCTACGGCAGCCACTGAATAGATTCCGCCGTAGGTCGTCGAAACACCACCCCCCCGGCTCGAAACGAGTTCATCGATCGCGAGAAGATGTACACCAGGGGTCGCGAATCACGAAAAGAAAGGCCTCGCGCGCGAGCCGTCGGTCCGCGATGGGCCAGACAGGAGACCAGGCAAAACATTAGACGAATTCTCAAGCATTTCAGAGAATAACCCTTACGCGTGCGAGCCGACTTGCACGTCACGGCCCGAGACGGTTCCTGCCCACTCTCTGGCGGTGGAAGTGGATGCAACGGCTGGCCGATGGTCGTTTGCGTGGCGTTTGCGTGAAATAGTCGGCATCAAACCAATCTCGTAGTCTTGTATTCGCCGAACCCTACTTGTCGTGGCTGCCGAGGCTGGAAAGGTCCCCGTGCGCGCGATGGTTTAAAGCTCATGCCACGATTCGGCCTGCCTTACTTCCGCCGCCACCCTCCGCCGTGTTGTCGCATACAGACGGAAAAGCCGGCATGCCAACGCTGTCGTGACTTTTGTACGCGGGTGCCGATCTACAGAGTGGTCGCCGCGGTGCCGATCAACCAGCCCAGGTCGAAGGCTCCCTTGCTCCAATTCCGGTCGACAGCGTAGGACGGCAGTGCAAGGTCGATGTCATGGGCAGGAAAATAAAGTTGGGTTAGGGATTGTCTACATTATTGCTGGCTGCCATCGCGGACTTTGTGTCCACTGGCTCTCATGCGGTTTGCGAAGCCTATAGGGCCGGAAACACCTTGCTGCGTCAAAGTCTACTTCGGTGACATGGGTTGCATACGGTGAGAAAAAGAGTGCTTAAGGCTTGAAGAGGTCCCAGAGATAGACCCGCTCCGGGTATGGCAACGACCCGGTCATAACGGAATACGTCAAAAAGGTGCTTATCGAAGTGAATGTAACAGGCGCTAACTTCTTCATCACCAATGCTTCGTGTTGAACTTTCAGCTGTGTCTCACGGCCGCACATGTGTCTCCGCCGTAGGTTCTTGAGCTCATTTGCAATCATTGGGTATGCGAAACGAAACTTCCGATGGTGATGCTGATTCACAAAGAGCCGTGAGGTGCGCTCGGAATTCGGAATCAGCTTTGTGCGCCGCAGGGTTCTTCCCTGACCAGCCCAGAGTGCCATTATCATCTTCGCGTAGCACTCGCAGACGGCACGGGCACCCATATGAAAAGGTCTGTCCCGCAGCAGTGTCCCGTGATCCCGCAAGAATGTCTCAACTAAATAGCGCGCCAGTTGAGCGACCGGCTCGAACAGGCCTGATGTTTCAACAGCTGCTGAATGCGGACCGGGCATAGGGTACATCTTGAAGCGTGTGGTCCCCCGAATACCCGGCGTTCCGATGAATGGTTGCACGAGGGGCTCCATAATGAACCGACCCTCACCTTCCTGCAGGATTACCGAACAGTGGTGGACACATGAGGGCACAGTGGTGGAGAGATGGTCCCAGTTCCAGACATTGCCCCGTCCCGGTACTGGATCGATCAGAAAGAGATTGATCGGCACCGGCGGGAAATCAGCACGGCGGCTGAGTGCGTTCGCAATCCGTAGGCTGGCGATCGCCCCCCTGCTCCACCCCACCATGTTTATTCGGTTTGGTCTAGTGCGGAGGACAATTTGGACAGAATCTTCAACATTATAGTCCATCCCGGTTCCGGTGGCGTCACCGGCAAGCCGTGAAAGATAATCGATACCGGTCTTCGGGATGTCAGGAGGTACACTTGCCAGCACGGATCCACCAGCAACGACCACCGCTTGAACAAGCTTAGTTCGGGTACTTCGCGCTAACAGCCCCTCGGATCCAGGCCCGGCATTAATTATCCAGTCGACCGCCTCTTTTCCAAGGGTTCTTGCGGCGAGACTGGCTACGAGTTCTTGAGAGTTGGATCTGTCATATGCAGTCCCACAATTATAGATTGTGAAGGTTCTCGTTGCCATATTTATCACGCCACGGCCGACGCGTATGAATGATACAGCCGAAGCTCGGTTGTAACCACAGGTATTCTATAGCCTTTCTGGGAACGATCAGCGTGTTTTCGTTATTGCGTCCGAACTGCCTGCACTGTTCGTCAAAACAACCGTCACAGCTCCAATCGCATCTTTGTCGCCATCGATAGTCACGGGCAATCGCAGGCCAGTGAACGTACTACCGCCGGTAATAGACGCAGGCGAGGAGTAGAACCGAATGAATAAGTCTCTGATATCGACCGTAACAGTCGCTGCTCCATCAATGGAAGCATCTTCCTTTACTGCGAATGTCAGTATGGCTGAACCCATGTCTCGCGGAGTCGAATACCCAGAGATTACAACGTCAAACTCAGTAGCTGTCTCGTTTTCAAATACCACGCCTCCGTCAGTAATGACAGGTGCCAACTTCGGCACGATAACCTCCGCAAAAGGATGAGCCTGCGGCAGCACGTCGCGGTCCCCATCCATCAAGCTGACCACTTCTACACGGATCGTCCCTGAGACCGTGTCTTGCTGAATGTTTGCGCGGAACGGCCTGAGCGCCAGCCGGAATGGTGAAAGCAAGGCGTCGGCCTTGATTAGTCGCTTTCGGATCAAGGAACTGTACTCTTGGGTTATCCGTCTCGCCGAATGCATTAGCCGTGAACGTTAGCAACACTTCGCCCTGGAGAATCGTGCCACTGCAGCTAAACGTTACGGTTCCGCCTGCGATCTGCACAGTAGCAATCGCACTCCGCAGATGCGATTCATCGCACGTGCTGACAACAACCTGGGCGCTGGCACAGGAAGCTATGCCGAAGACAAGCGAAGCCTTTAAGGCGAACAATGGAACTCGCTTGTGATGTCGCTGCGTCTTACTTACGAACGTGTTCATCGGTTGAATTCCTGATTTAACGCGCAAGCCGGATGGCAAGGCATTACCGTCGGCCGCCTTAACAGC
>Ga0070741_10012994_pt1 | contig 14851 bp, 8 predicted proteins | sample Coa_R1_4_FD_66440 | JGI IMG/M metagenome (GOLD analysis project Ga0070741, IMG submission 66440) | Surface soil microbial communities from Centralia Pennsylvania, which are recovering from an underground coalmine fire - Coalmine... | ecosystem: Environmental > Terrestrial > Soil > Unclassified ...
CATGCTCTGCTCCATTGTGCAGCAACGTACAGGCAATTTTCGCGATGTCCTCTACATCGATAGGGGAGAGCCTGGCGTTCTCCATAGGGAGGAAGAACGCGTCCTGGGCGATGATCGTTGGTGCTTCGCGCAGAGACACTTGCATGAATTGGCTGGGACGCAGGTGCGTCCAGGCAAGCCCGGACTGTTCGAGATAGTGTTCGATGTCCTCGTGCATCCGCGTGAAGCGGAAGTTCCTCTGGTTGAAACCGACGCCGGATTCATCCATGATCGCGTGGCTCGTTGCACAACCCGTGGGAACCTGCGTATGAGCCGAATAATGTTGGGATTTACACCTTTAGAGCCATAAATTGAAGAGAGTGTGGAAGCCAGTACTCCCAAAACTGGTTATCCCGCACCATTTTCCTTCTTGAAAGGACATTGCTCTTGCGAGTGTCAGGTCCACCAAATAACCGCATTTTTCGCGTAAGGTATCGCACCTTTTTCATGACTGGTACGTAGAAAAAGCACGAACCCTCTCATGAAGTTGATGAAACCTGCCTGGCTTGCGTTGCGTGTCCTTTACAGGTGTTCTGTAACTTTGAGGAGCAGAGATTCTATCGGCGATGCAACGTGGGAGGGAGGCGGCTGTTCTTCCCTGTTGGGGGAACGTATCCCGGAAGCGTCTGGTCTCTCCTCCCCATCCAGAAGAGGGGAAGGATCTCTATGGATCAGTCATGCTCCATCCGTGGCGTGGTCCTTGATGATACTCTGGTCTATCAGCACGATGGACACCTGGTCACGTCCACGGTCGGCACGCCCTCCTGGGCTCTCTGGGTCCAGACGGCGACCTCTTTCACCTTCAAGAACGATGAAGGCAACTTTACGGCCCATAAAGCCCGAGCCAGTCATGGTCGCGGTGGCTGGTACTGGTACGCGTATCGCCGCTGGCGCGGTCGGCTCTTCAAGCTCTACTTAGGGACCTCAGAACGCCTGACCGCGCACCGCTTGCGCGAGGCTGCTCGCGCTTTGACCGCGCGCATAAGCGACACGGAACGGCGGCAATCCGCCTCCTCGCCGTCTTCTCTAGAAGAAGCCTGTATGTCTGCCTTGCAGGCTGGTGACTTCCCTCGCGCAGCGAGCCTGCTGGTGGGTCTGTTGCCTCACCTGGTAGAACAGAGACGGTTGGAACAGGTGAGACGCTGTCTGGATCAACTTCCCCCAGTGCTGGTTGCAGCAACTCCTGAGCTATGTGTCGCCTCGCTGTGGATGCAACTCCTCCAGACACCTTCATGGGAAGACCTGGAGGGGCTGATCACGCAGATGGAACAGCACGTCAAGGCCCAACCGAAGGTCGCTGCGGCCTCCTGGGCGCAAGTGCAGAGTGAACTCCTCCTGTTGCGGGCGCTGGAGGCGTTCTTCCATCACGATTTCGCATGCGCGGTCACATTGCTGCATCAGGCCCTGAGCTTGCTCTCTGGGCAGCAGACTGGTTTGTGCCATATCATTGCTGTGCAACTGCGGATATTTCTGGTCATGACGCACTATATAAGCGGTGACCTGGTGGCTGCCGAGCAGCTTTTGCGCGACATCGCTGTTGTCGGCGAGACTGAGACGTATCAACCACTGAACCTGGTAGCTGCGGGGCTTCTGGCTGAACTGTACGAGGCCCAAGGACGGTTGCGCCAGATCGGTCTGCTCTACGATGCGCTTTTCCAGGTACTTGGATCACGCACGGATCTCGCGCCAGCGCCTCTTGCCGTGCTTCAGATGAGCAAAGCCGCCCTGTTGTATGAATGGAACCGTCTGCCGGAAGCGGCCCGGGTGATGCACCAGGTGCGCTCCATCGCAGAGCAGCTGGATCTGCCGATCTTCTCCCTGCTCAGTCGCTTGCTCCAGATACGCATCGAGCTGGCGCAGGGCCATGATACAGCGGCCAACCGCTTCCTCGCACGGCAGGAATGGAAGCGGGGACCGGAAGCGGCTCACACAATGCACCAGACGCTCCCCATCACGGAACGTCTCAACCTGGCAGCATTCTCTATCCTCAGCCTCTGGGGGCAGATGGGGATGGAACTGGCGCACCATCCTGCTGAGAAGGCAGGAGACTTCCATGATCCCTCTGGGAGATACATCCATGAGCAGCCGATGATCCAGGCAGGGGCCGTGGTCCGCGAGGAGAGGCATCTGGCAGCACACGCTGCGCGTCTGGCCCTCGCTTGTGGCCGGGTGCAAGAGGCACTCCACTGGAAAGAGACCTGTGGAGTGCATGCCGATGATCAGCTCGGTATCCCTCTAGAGAGCAGGCGCTATTTTGATTACATGACTCTGGCACGTCTGCTGATTGCACAAGGACGCACAGAGCACATCAGATCCCCGCTCGTCCAAGCGCTGACCCTGCTGGAGCATCTGCGCGACGTTGTTGTACGAATGGGTTTGCATGGCTGGCTGATCGAAATCCAGATGCTCACGGCTTTAGCGCTGCAAGCGCAGGGCAAAACCAGACGGGCATTGCTCACGCTCGGAGAGGTGCTGGCCCAGGCAGAACCCGAAGGTTATGTCAGCCTCTTTGCCGATGAAGGTCTGCCTATGGCATATCTGCTTGCACAGGTTTCTGTCTCTACGACGGCCTCATCGGGCTATCTTGAGCTGCTCCAGGCAGCTACAGCATCCAGGCAGCTTACTCTGTCTGATGCGCAGCAGTCTGACTCATGCCAACTGCTTTCTCCTCCTCTGAGTGCTCGTGAGCAGGAAGTGCTCCAGCTGATAGCAGAGGGCGCTTCCAATCAACAAATTGCAGATCGTCTGGTGATCAGTCTCAACACCGCCAAACGCCACGTCAAACATCTCCTGGTGAAACTTAGCGTGACCAATCGCACTCAGGCGGTGGTTCGCGCACGTGCACTCCACTTGCTCTAACGTGCGCGAACCATCCTTTCTCCAAATACTCCTTTCGGGCGATGGCTGCAAAATTTTCTTGTCATACACTAGAAGGCAGAAGAGGAAAAAGGTCCAGTATTGAAGCTCTACAGCAAAGACGATGAGGGGTCGTGCTGGTGCAGCCTGATGGTTTTTGCAGAAAAGGTCCTGATACTCTCGTGTAAATGGATGATCTCCATCACGAATCATGGTGGACATGCTACGTATCATCTGTGGATGGTGCAATTGAAACAGGAAAAAGGAGATGGATCGATGACAAGTATACTTTCCGATTGGGCCAGTGAGTTTCTCCATGAAGATCATGTTGCTGTGATCAGTACTCTCAACAAGGATGGCAGCCCGCAGGTCACGACGATCTGGTACCTGCTCCAGGAGGATGGTACCCTCATCATGAGTACCCCGGGCCGCACGCAAAAAGTGCAGAATCTGCGGCGTGATCCCCGCATTGCAGTCTGTGTGGGGGCTGAGAGGCGCTCGGTCAGCCTCTATGGCAGGGTGACTATCAGCGAGGATCAGGACGTGATCCGCCAGGATTTGGAGAGACTCTCTGCCCACTATATTAAAGACGAAGCTGCACGAGCGCCTGCTCTCTCATTTTTCCTGCAAGAGGGGAGGGTAGCACTGCACGTCAAGCCAGTCAAAGTAACTGAGTTTTCCCTGGACCAGGGTCATTGACAAGGCTCATCACCATTTTCCAGATCAAGACCTTTTCGCACGCGCGTGCACTGGATCAGTTTCGCACACGCCTCCTCGGAGTTCCTCACCAATTTGGTGTGATCTCTGCCATCCGGCTCAATGACAGGGTGATCTGAGAGACGGTCGGAGAAAGAGGAGGTAAGAAAGGAGATTTCATTATGTCTACTGGTCATCAGCCAAACATTGTCTTGATCGTTGGTGCAGGACCAACCGGGCTGACGCTGGCGCACGAATTGCTACGTCGCAGCGTGCAGATACGCCTGATCGATAAAGCCCCCAACGCTTCTCAGAATACGAAGGCGCTCGGTGTATGGCCGCGCACACTCGAACTGTTTGCCCGGACCAGCACGGGGATCGTTGATGAGATGCTCGAACGGGGCGTTAAGACCCCCTCATTTCATGTCTGGAGTGAAGGCAATCTGCTGGTCCATCTCGACTTTGCCCATCGGCTTGCTGGCTCCTCCTATCCCTTCGCACTGATGATCCCCCAGGCAGAGACCGAAGCGCTCCTCACTCAGCACGTCCTCTCTCTGGGCGGCACTATCGAGCGAGGCACGGAACTACTCAACCTGACCCAACAGGAAGAAGGTGTGGAGGTGATGTTGCGCCATGCTGATGGGCAGGAAGAAGTTGCCAGAACGGACTGGCTGGTTGGCTGTGATGGGGCGCATAGCATGGTGCGCCACCTCGTGGGTATGCCTTTTGTGGGCAAGACCTTCGAGCAGAGCTTTGTGGCAGGTAATGTGCGTATGCAGTGGGATCTCCCTCCCGACGAGGCCCATGCCTTCCTGCATCATGGCAATACCATTGCCTTCTTCCCCATGCCCGATCCCTTCCATTACCGTGTGGTGATTACCTACCAGCCAGCCGAGGCACCGCAGGGAGAGGTGACGCTGGAAGAGGTCCAGCATGCCATCTCGGCCTTTGGGGGTCCTGCCGGAGCGCGTGCCTCGGCACCACGCTGGCTGGATCGCTTCCTGGTGGATCAGCGCAGAGTCAGGCGCTACGTCTCTGGACGAGTCATCCTGGCAGGAGATGCCGCCCATCTTCATACGTTCGTAGGGGCGCAGGGCATGAATACCGGCATGCAGGATGCCTTTAACCTGGCCTGGAAACTGGCTCTGGTAGTACAAGGCCAGGCAAAGGTGCAACTCCTGGAGAGCTACGGAGAGGAGCGCGAACACGTGAGCAAAGAGCTCTTAGCCGCCACCGGATTAGCTGCCCGTCTGGCGACCGCGCATCAACCAGTACTCATCGGTGTGCGCAACTTCCTGGCACCGCGTCTGACCGCGCTTCCCCTGGCGCAGCGGTTATTAATCCATGCCCTGGCAGAACTGAACATCTCCTATCGTCACAGTTCGATTGTCCAGGACGACCACGCCAGGGGGGCGGGAAAGCGCGCTCACTTGCACCCCGGGGACAGAGCACCTGATGGGCATGTCTGGACGTTTGAGCGCAACGCACCTCATCAGCTCTTCGAGCTACTTTCGGGCACGCGCCATACCCTGCTCGTCTTCTCGCAGCAGCAGAACGGAGCCAATATGAAAGAACTGGACCTCGCCCTGGCAGAGTTTCACGATTTGGTAGATATCCATCAGATCACCCGAGGCACCAATGGGAATGGGGCGCAAGAGGGAGCAGCAGGAAGGAAACTTTACGATCCAGACGGTTCACTGGCGCATTGCTATGGTCTTGCCAATGAGGGTCTGGTGTTGATCCGTCCCGACGGCTATATCGGCTTTCGCAGTCGAGCGATCGAGGGAGAGCACCTCCGCCGCTATCTGCAAGACCTCTTTTTGACGACATCATCCCTCCCTCTGGGCAGAGAATGAAGCAAGGAGATATTAAGATGAGAATATTGGTTGCAGGAGCAACGGGAGTGATTGGGCACCACCTCATTCCTTTGCTGGTTGCCTCCAACCATGAGGTGATCGGCACCACGCGTACCGCAGACAAAAGTGAGAGGTTGAAAGCTCTGGGAGCGACGCCTCTGGTCGTGGATGTCTTTGATCGCACATACCTTGTTTCCATGGTACGTGAGGCACATCCAGATGTGATCATCGAGCAACTCACCGACTTAAGCGCTGGAAATCGCGCAGCCAACGCTCGCCTGTGGAAGGAAGGGACACGCAACCTGGTAGATGCGGCACATACTGCTGGGGTGCGCCAGTTCATCACACAAAGCATCGCCTGGGTCTCTGCTCCTGGCGAGGGCCCAGCCGATGAGCTGGAACCTCTGGATCTGCAAGCGCCTGAGGAGCCCCGGCGTACTACCGTGGAAGCGGCCCATACTCTTGAGTGTGCAGTTGCCGAAATGGAGCGAGGAGTGATGCTGCGCTACGGAATGCTCTATGGGCTAGGAACCTGGTATGCCCCCGATGGACCAATCGCGCAGCAGGTGCGCCAGGGGCAGATGACTGCCGACGAGGGTGTCACCTCTTTTCTCCATGTCGAGGATGCAGCACGCGCGGCGGTGCTCGCCCTGGACTGGCCGCCGGGAATCGTCAATATCGTGGATGACGAGCCTGCAAAAGGCACAGTCTGGCTCCCCATCTATGCAGCGGCCCTGGGAGCACCTGCACCGCCCGTGGTCCAGAGTCAGCCACGAGCGGCACGTGGGGCAACAAATACGAAAGCCCGTCAGCTCTTGCACTGGCAACCAGTGTATCCGAGCTGGCGCGAGGGGTTTCTCCAGGTCAGGCAGCAATGGGAGAAGCAGCAGGAGGAAAGGAGTTGACTGATGACACAAGAACGCGTTCCCGTGCTCCTGGTCGGAGCGGGAGCAGCAGGCTTAACACTATCTCTTGTGCTGCTCCAACAGGGTATCCTCTCGCTACTGGTTGAGCGGCGCACGGTTCCTGATTGGCATCCGCGCACGCAACCACAATTTCCGCACGCTGGAAGTCTTCCGTATGCTCGGCATCGAGCCGAAGGTGATCGCAGCGGGAGCGCGCTTCACACGCACCTTTCGCACGAAAAGCTTGGCTGATCCTAAGCGAGAAGAAGTCCTGAGCGCCGAGCAGGTTTCCCCGATCAAGCATCTGGAAACGTTGAGCCCGGAGCCGGCCTTGTTGGTATTGCCCCCAGAGCCGGCTGGAGCCACTCCTGCTAGCGGAAGCGAAGCGACGCAGTGGCAACGTGTGCTATGGGACCGAACTGGTCTCCTTCAGAGAGGACATAGAAGGGGTGAGTGCCACCATCCGGGACCGCGCGACGGGAACCTCCTCCACCATACGTGCCCAGTATCTGGTGGCCTGCGATGGCGCTCATAGCCACATTCGTCAGGCGCTCAGGGTGAAAACTGAGGGGCTGGGAGCACTCAATGAGCACTTTACCTCCATGTACTTTCAAGCAGACTGGGGCGACTTGGTCCGTGGCCATGAAGCTGACGCGTTCCTCATCGAGCGTCCTGAGGTGGATGGCTTCCTCTTGATCTCCGATGAGCAGCGCGGATTGTTCTCGGTCACCGATGTCCCCAAACCGGGAGAAACCGCGCCTGATTACTCGGTAGAACGCTGTCATGGCCTGGTCAAGGAAGCGCTCGGCAAACCAGATCTGGCGGTCGAGATCCTCGAAATTGTGCCCTGGCAGCCGATGCAGCAAGTGGCCGAGCAGTTTCAACAAGGGAGAGTCTTCCTGGTTGGGGACGCGGCTCATACCATGCCGCCTACCTTAGGAGGAGGTGCACACTCCGCTATTCTGAGTGCACAGAATCTCGGCTGGAAACTGGCGGCGGTGCTCAAAGGACAGGCTTCTCCCGATCTCCTTTTGACCTATCACGTAGAACGACATCCTGTTGGAGAGTTCTTCAGTGTCCAGTCGCTGGCAGGACCCGCTCTGGCGTTGCTACGGCAGGGCAACAAGCAAACCTTCCTTTCCCCAGAGAACAAGCTGCCCCTGTTTTACCCGATTGCCGGCTATCGCTACCGCTCGGCGGCCATTCTTTCAGAAGACGCAGCTCCGGCACAGCCCGGGAAGATCGAATTCCTGGAGCGCCCGGAATTCATGGGCCAGCCAGGCTCACGTGTACCGCACTTCTGGGTCGAGCAGCAAGGAAGGCGCATCTCGACGTTGGATCTGCTCGATGGTGGCTTCGTTCTGCTCACCGGCACAGGTGATTCCCCAGATTACACTGCCTGATCTGTTGTTGGAACTGGATAATTGGACAGGATTTTTGCGGCATTTCACCCACCTGACCAGTGGTGATGCTCCAACCGGCGATGAGAAGCTGGTCCTTGTGGCCGCCCTGATGGGCATGGGTATGAATCTGGGACTCACGAAGATGGAACAGTCTTGTCCCTATACCAGAGCGCCCAACTGTCCTGGTCAGTAGATTGGCATATCCGAGAGGAGACGCTGCTTGCAGCGCTGGCCTGTTTGGATAACTTTGTCCTTTCTGCCCCACTCGTAGCTACGCCTGGGGGGATGACACAACCTCCTCATCCGATGGCATGCGCATGTCCGTCGGGGTAAAATCGGCGAACGCCGAGTACAACGCCAAATATTTTGGCGTCGGGCGAGGAACGAACATCTATGTCCATGCAGCAGGCATTTGGATGCCGTTTGGCAGACCCCAGGTGATTGGGACAAACGAGGAAGCACTCTTTGTTATAGACGCCTTATGCAATCACGAAAGTGATCTGCACATTCGCGAGCATTACACCGACACTGGAGGCAGCACGGAGCAGGTATTTGCTCTTGCTACTTTGTTGGGTTTTCGCTTTGCTCCGCATATCAGTGACGCCCTCTCCAAGAAACTGTATCTGCTCGATGCGGTAGGAGCGTCAGCGCCACTTGATACGCTGCTTTTCGAGCAGGTCAACCAGAAGCTCATTGTTGAGCAATGGGAAGAAATGCAGCGCGTCGCTTCCTCAATTCGTCATGGTACCGTGTCCGCCTCGTTGCTGATGCGAAAACTGGCAGCGTATCCACGCCAAAATCAGGTAGCGCCCTCGCTACCTGATTTTGGCAAGCTCGAACGGACGGACCTCTTTTTTGCTGGAGTATTTTCGCGATGCGGCACTCCGTCGTCGGATTCTCATTGGACGAGAGTAATGGAGAAGCACTCCACTCACTAGCTCGCCAACTCTTCTTTGGCCGTCTGGGCGAGTTGCGTGATCGTGCCCTGGAAGATCAGATCCACCGCGCCAGTTATTTACATCTGCTGATCGCCGCCATTGCCGCCTGGAACACCATCTACTTGAGCCGCCCGCGTTCGCGACGCTGCGTCGGCAAGGCGAAGAGATCTCAGAGACAACCGTCGCGCATATCGCGCCGCTGGGCTGGGAGCACATCAATCTGATTGGCAAGTATCAGTTCGCGCCGCAACCAGGCCGCTCATTGGAGAATCTTCGCCCTCTGCGTTTGAAAGAGCGAAAAGAAGGGGAGGAAACTTCCCAGGAAGCTGCCAGCTAAAGCGATGGTTTCACCCCCCTGTGAGAGTTATCGCCACAGAGGGGTGGAATGTCTTAACGACCGCTATTTTCCATACGTTTTGGAATGTCTTATTCCAGAGAGCATTCCCTTTCCTTCATATCAGGTAGGTGAGGAGATCATCCTAGAACAGGGGCAATGACTGTGCTTCTTGTTCCTCAGGGAGGATCTCCCCATCCATAATCATCTTAGAACGAAAACCCGACACTTAGCCCCTGTTCTGGGATGGTTGTTTTTGGCAGCGTTGAAAGGCTCATACGCAAGTTCGCTGATAGTGGAGACAACCTCTTCAGTTGAGAATGTGCCGATCAACTCGCAGCGCGCGAAGACATATTTCTCACGCCAGTTCAGGATGAACGAGAATCAGCGAAGTTGCGTATGTGCCGCGGAATCTTGGGATTTACACTATATTTATGAGAATAAGAAAAATTAATGCATTCTCTACTTTAAGAACAAAAACACTTCTCAAGAAAGCTCGATTTTATCGATGACAAATTACTCTATGTCTTCTTCTACGGCTTCATTGCAGTATTGATTTTATCATTTTCTCTATGTTATATGATCACTGATGATAGATATATCAAAAATGTCGTGCTTACTACATGTATGAGAGTTTACTATTTCTTGCTTACAGCGTTATATTTGACACTGCAATGTAGTAGCATTGCTAACTGAGTTCAAGAGCCGTAGCTATTCGCCGATATTGCAACCAGGTATGGTATCGGGGGTCACGATAGCCATCGGAAAAGAAGTTTCTAGGGCTAGCGCAGCCGGTAGTTACTTGTATGGTTCGTTGCTGGATGGAGGATGACCTGATGATATTTGAGGATCTATTGAAAGCTAGAACTGTGATGAGCAGCAATACTGGCTCCTCCCCAATGCCAAAAAGCATCATAGCAGAAAGGGTTTAAGATGGAACAACTGATATCGGCAGAGACAGATTATTCCTCGCTCACCGACGTACCTCAAATGAGCACATTCCAGCTTGACTCAAACAAGATCGGAAATATACCAAACAGCGTCAACCTGTTCCGAGGAGATGTGACTTTTCCCTTAACGATGGCCTCCCTCCCTGGTCGCAATGGCCTGGATCTCACGGTCACGGCTCTCTATAACAGCCATGTACAGGATACAGTGAACACCAGAAATATGGAGGCTCCAACAGGTATTCTGGGCATGGGCTGGTCTCTCTCATACGATATGATCGTCGTGAACACGCATCAGAGCGCTTCACATTACGGTAATGAGTATTATTTACTGTCAAAAGGGTCTGCGAACCGACTTGTACAAATCGGTTCCAGGATGCATGATGGCCATGTCATTCTTGAGTTTGCTGCTCAAAATTACGTGTTCTGGCACATTTCCTACTCTGCAGAAGACGAGCGTTGGGAAATCCTCAAAGAGGATGGCATTAAGTATATCTATGGTGGTCGAGATAGCACACAGCAAGCTGTGCAATGGGGGATTAAGAGGGGCAATTGGATTGGGAGCAGTGTGGTAGATGCTGGGCAACCATATGCACGCGCATGGAATTTAGCTCAGATTCAGCACTACTGGGGAGATACCATTACCTTTACCTATCAAAACGATCAGTCCTCTGTTGGCTCATCGGATCACCTCTATACGCGCGCCTCCTATCTCTCACACATCACCGATGTGTATGGGCGTACACTCGTTTTTCATTACGGCCAGAAAGATGCAAACGAATTCCAGGCTCCTCATGTCAATACTGGAGGTACTGATACCGGTGCCTACCAGGATCAGTACGAAACACAATTTTTAGATTCTCTTCAAGTCAATAACCCCAACGGTGACCTGTTGTTTTCTCTCTATTGTGGGTATGAACTCATCAATGTCCACGATCCGTCCAACTCCAGTTTTATCAAACGATTCCTGACTTCTGTAACGCAGATAAACGGCGGGACAAAGTCTCAGCCCGGTTTCTCCTTCGAGTACTACACGGATGCGAACGACATTCATCCAGGTGCACTCAAAACAATTACCTATCCCGAAGGTGGCATAGCCACCTATCTGTATCAGCGGCAAGCAATTGTATCCTCAGATACCCTGGTCTCTACACGCATACCAATTGCGAACCCTGGAGGGACACCACGTGTCTGGTTTGGCTCTGACTATGTGGTGATCACCTGGTATGATGCCTCTACGACCCAGTTGTATATTACTCCCTATTCATGGGGGGGGAGCTGGTTTTCTGCATCGAACGACCTATCGATTAGTCATGCGTCTATCAGCGGCAACAGCTTACAAGTTGCCACTGCCGACGACTTTTTTGCTGTACATTTCACAGATAGTGCTGGCCACCTCCAGGTTCACTTGTACCACAAGAATAGCTATCAACTTGGTGAGTGGTATTCCTACCATCCGAGCATCGATGAGCTGCCATCTTCACCCGATACATCTTCTGCCCTGGCAATAGGCGACAACTTCGTCGTATTCGTCCCTCATGATTCTTCTACTCTCTATCGACTGACGTGGGACGCAACGGGCAAGAGCTGGTTGTCAGACACTTCTAGCTGGGATACTGCTACTTTCATCGCTTTAAGTGCACAGAATAACTATTATGTGGTGTTCGGTTATAGTGCGACCAATAAGGGTCACATCACCCTGTCATATCACGATGGCCAGGGCAACTGGTCTACAAACAATGTACCCGACATTATCAGCAACATCTACCTCAAAGACAATGCCCCGTTATTTTCATGGAGCATGGGTAGTACGTTTGCCGTGGCCACGTATATCGTCAGCGTGGATGCCAGCAGCATCGTGTACCAGGTAAAAGCTTATCAGTGGGATGAAACCTTCGAAAATGTCACCGTCTATACCCCTCCCTTTTCATATTCTTCCCCTACATCAGCGCAATTGCCCGTCGGTTTCTCCTTGGTACAAGATGGCCTTGTAGGGAGTGCGCAATACTTACTGCGCTACGATGGAAGGAACTGGAATCCCGCACAGTTCACTATTGATGTCAGCGGGAAAGGCTCTGTTGCCTTCGCCTATGGCTCAGATCTTGCCGTCATGTCGCAAAACAATGGAGAAGTGGTAGCCCAACAGTTTGATCCTTACCGTCTTGAATGGCGGTCAGTCTCACTAGAGAGTGCAACAGTGATAGGAGATAAGCCCGTTCCACCGACGATTAGCCAGGACTTCTTGATCCTGGGCACCACTCTCTATTACCGTACCCCACAATTATCCTGGAGCAAGCTCGATCAAACACTGCCTGCCGATGTGAATGATCAAAGCATCCATAATCGCGCGCCCTTCTGCTTCGTCTTTGAAAGAGGAACGGGCAATAACGCAAGTGGACAGGTCATGTTGTTAAAAAATGGTCAGCCCAACAATCCTATCACACTTGATGGGCGCATTTTTGTCGAGGGTGCTTCTACTGCAGGGACAGTGCTTGTTGGCTATAACGCTTTCGTGACGTACCCGGCAGATACGGACTTCGATCACGCACAGAGTCTTTCCCTGTACCATGTGGTGAAGGGCTCGGTGGATGAGCAACTCGATTTTCCGGTTGCCAGCCTGGCAGTAACGGATCAGTACCAGACGGTCAACACGGCTTACTTCTATGATCCCAGTGCAGCCATCTATGATCGAGCAGGCGGGGTAGCCCAGTATCCCATTGTCAGAGTGTATCCTGGTCTGGCACAGCCTCCCTCACATCGCCAGGCTCTCACAGAGAACGATATTCCTAATGGGTATACCGAGAACTATTTCTTTAATGGGGTCAGTTCAGCCATCAAAGGCATATTGTATCCAGATGATACCAGCGATTACTATAGCCTCCTGAGCGGCCAACTGGTATACAGCAAGACGTTCAACTCAAGATCGCAGATGGTGGCCTCCTCTTTTAACTACTGGAGTGCCGTTACGAAGAATGCTCAAGGAACTCTCCCTGGTTCCGGGGCTTACCTGTGTGTCGATAGAAGCGTCAACAATTCAGAAATCCAACTTGTATTCGACGTTGATCGCAGTGATGAGATGCTTCAATTTCTCGATGGTGCTATCTCCATACCTGCCAGCCTGAAGGCAGCGTTTGCAAACGCAGGCTTGCCTCCTTCCTCCAACATGCAGCCCGCCGTTGAACTGGTGAACCAACGTTGGATGATAACGGATATCGATAACCACAAGATGTACTTTGTGACACTGGATGCGCATACCTTCCACTTTTTTGCCGGTGTGAGCAAAATGACGGAGACAAGCTACGATGATCTGACTGGGTTGCCTCTGGCAACTACGAGCTACAATCGTAACATCCACAATGAGATCGAAACCTATGTGACGACCAATACCTATGCATGGAAGGTCTTCCCAGGTATGTTTCCCCAACATCTGTTCACTCCGATCGCCCAAGTAACAACGACAGTGAACGGTCAGATCTCGGAGCATACTGTCACTATGTACGAGGAATGGGGAGGTACAGGAAGTGGGAGGTGGGCTCCCCGCGCAATGTACCAGACCACAAAAGCCACAGCGATATTTGATTTCACCCGTCCATATGAGCCGCAGCCAGACTGGTTAAAAGTATCCGAAGTCGTTTCGCGCACCACCAATGGGCAGATCGAGGAAACGTACAAACAGGATGGCATTTACCATTCCATCCTGTTTGACCAGACGAACAATTATCCCATTGCCACCTTTTCCAACGCGAGCCTGACACAACACGAAGCCAGCTTCTATGGTGGGGAAACCTACGAGGCAGACGCAGGTTGGAGAATGCAGCCTGGTGATCAGCAGCCCGGCAAGAATACTGACGATTCTCACACAGGTATGCAATGTCTCCAGTTGAACCCGGCAACGCAAGGCGGATTGCAAAATGTATTCGCCTCGCTCCACCCCACGAATAACAACGAAATGTATCTCTTTTCCTGTTGGTACAAGACGCAGGATGGCTTTGATCAGGAAACAGGAGAGGCAGCATGGCAGATCAGTGCCTCCGATCATGGAAAAACTATCACGTTTTCGCCTGTACCGATGGTAGGTACTCAGGGAAGCTGGACATACCTGTTTATCACCCTGGACCTGGCGGAGCTTTTGCCAGCTTCGCCGCAGGGAGTGACCATCACGTTGCTGGCTTACAACCATAAGTCAACACACTCTGTGCTCCTCGATGAATTGCGCTTCTCTGCATACAGAGGGATGTTCGGTGCACGAGTCTATGATCCCTATGATCGAGTCCCGAATGCAACGCTCGGCAGCAATGGTGAGACCATACGCTATGTGCGCAACGCGTTTCAGGATGTCGGTGCGACCGTTGGACCCGCAGAGAATGTCTCCAGTCTCTCCGAAACGTTCTTCTCCCGGACAGCAAATGGTGATATCTTCTTACCCACACACCCAAACAGCCAGTTGGCTATACAGGTGGCAAAAGGCGGGACCTATCAGCGCCTCACCAGTAACTCATCTCAGTGGCAAAACTTCTGGCAGACCGCGGCCCCGGACGCTGGAGCTAACTGGAATGTGAAGAAGGGAGGGCTCTATCACCAGATCAGCCAGTCCGATGCACTCACGTTGAAGGGCTCTGAATTCTATACGAATTGGGGGATACAACTCAGTATTATCCCTCAGGAACCTATCACGCAGGCGCTCGGGATCACTCTTGGCAAGAAGGTGTCGGTGCGTTGGATGCCTGCTGCCGATCAGAGCACCTCTGGCTCATGGGAACTGTATGACATAGTAAAACAGCACGTTATCACAGCTATCACGCCGCCGCCTCGCTTCAGCATCAATCTTCGCTACAGGGCTGCTTTAGACGGAGGAATGATGCCCGTGATCCAAGAGG
>Ga0070741_10012995_pt1 | contig 14851 bp, 15 predicted proteins | sample Coa_R1_4_FD_66440 | JGI IMG/M metagenome (GOLD analysis project Ga0070741, IMG submission 66440) | Surface soil microbial communities from Centralia Pennsylvania, which are recovering from an underground coalmine fire - Coalmine... | ecosystem: Environmental > Terrestrial > Soil > Unclassified ...
GCTCTTGCGGCCTTTGAGCACGTACGGGCTCAGATCCAGCGACGGGCGGTTGGTTAGAACCGCCCGTTCGCACATTCTGGCAGATTTTGCAGACACAAGATCACGTATAAGCCGTAAACCGATCGCGCAGGGAAGGCCGGAGTGTATCCGCCTGTACCTGTGGTTCACGCGCCCCGCACACCTTTTCTCGCGCGGGGCCCACGGGTGCAGCGGGCACCCGGCCTTCCCTGCGCTCTCTGCATTTCGAGGGCGCGCGACAATAGCAAGCCTCGGGCGCGAAACGCGCCGCGAGAATGCGGCATGTTGCTCCCGCTGTTTGAAAATCGAATCCAAACCCGACGCTGACGTCGTGACAGGATAGCTGTCCCATTTTTCAATGGTTCGGCGCATCTCGCGACGATATGCTGCCTTCAAAAGCTGGGAGCGCGAGCATGCGGCGGTCCGAGGCAATTCACATCACCTATCTGCGCTCGCGCTATCAGCCGCGGGCCGTGCTGGTCGATCAAAATCTCGATCTCCATTCGGTCGATCAGCTGCGGCGCTGGGCGCGCAACGGCATCGCCTTTGTCGTGGTCGATGCCGATACCGGACAGGATATCACGCTCGTCCTGCTGGCTTAAGCGGACATTCGGGGGGAAGCTGGTTGCGGGCGGGCCGGTCGTGTTCGCCGCTGGCTGCAATATGTGGTTGGGAGGAACGTGATGCTGGATCGGGTGCCGCAGCAATTCCGCGAATTGCAGGAAATCACCATGCAATCGGACACGCGCGATATCCTCGCGCATGCCACGCGGCAAGCCGAAAGCCATGAGGATTACTTCCTGGTCGACATGGACGCCCATGTCACCGAAACCTCCTTCTGGCCGGAGATCCTGGCGCTGATCGACAATGACGTGATCCGGCAGATGGGCGAAGCCAACGCCTCGCGTCCGGGCAACGCGAACATGTCGCTGCTCAACATCCAGCCGGGCATTCTGCACCAGCATCTCTATGGCCGCATCCCGCACCAGCAGGCGCTGCTGGAGCCGGTGGACAAGGCAGGCAGCCATCGCTTCACCGAGCTCGCGCGCCGCGCCATGGATGCGCTCGGCCTCGACTACCAGATCGTGTTTCCGACGCCGATGCTGACCCTCGGCATGCATCCGCAGGACGAGATCGAGGCCGCGCTCGGCGGCGCCTACAACAAATGGCTGGTCGAGAGGATCCTGCCCGAGGACGACAGGCTGAAGGGCCTGCTCTACCTGCCGTTCAACACGCCGGAAGCCTGTGTCGAGCAGGTCGAACGCTATGCGCATCTGGACAGCATCATCGGCTTCACCGTCTGCTCGACGCGCAACAAGCCGGTGCACCACAACAGCTACATGAAGCTCTACGCGCTGATGGAGGAGACGGGCAAGCCGTTCGCCTTCCACTCCGGCTTCAACTGGAACGATCCGTCATTCCTGCAGCTCAATCGCTTCATCTCCATGCACGCGCTGTCCTTTGTGCACTACAATTTGATCCACATGACCAACTGGATCATCAACGGCCTGCCGGAGCGTTTCCCGAAATTGAAGGTGCTCTGGGTGGAGAGCGGTCTCGCCTGGATACCCTTCCTGATGCAGCGGCTTGATCACGAATACCAGATGCGCTCCTGCGAGGCGCCGCTCCTGAAGAAGCTGCCGAGCGATTACATGCGCGACATGTTCTACACCAGCCAGCCCTTGGAGAAGACCAATCCAAAGCTGCTGCAGGCGACCATGGAGGCGTTCAATGCCGACACCCAGCTGCTATACGCCTCGGACTGGCCGCATTGGGACTTCGATCCGCCAAGCGCGATCACGACGCTGCCGTTCCTGAGCGAGCAGGCCAAGCGCAACATCCTCGGCCTCAACGCCGCGCGCATTTTCAATCTCGAGGTCAAGCGCAAGCGTCCGAAGGCCGCGGATGTGCTTGCGGCGCGTCCGGGGATTTCGTGATGGCGGCAGCTGTCGAAACCGGCACGGCCTCGCTCGGGGCCGATTTCGTCGAAATCGCCGAGCATGCGCTCGCCTCGGGCCGGCTCGAAGCGGTCAGCGATGCGGAGCTGGAACAGATCATGACGGTCGCCGTGCGTCTCTACGCGGCAAAGGCCGAGCAGGGCTCGACCGCGCCGCCGGTCACGCCCGAGAGGGTGACGCCCACGGACATCGTGGTCACCGTGAGCGCCCTGATCCGCAGCGCCGGACTGAACCTCTGGGATGTCTCGATGTGGTTCAACCGGGCGAAGTGAACAAGGAATAGCGAGGGGAATCGCATGCGGCGGGTGAACATCGGATCGGCGTCGGAGTTTTCGGATCCGGGCCGGAAGGTCATTGCGCTCGAGCGGTTCGAGGTCGCGGTGTTCAAGCTCGACGGCGAGTTCTTCGCCTATCTCAACCACTGTCCACACATGGGCGGCCCCGCCTGCCAGGGCAAGATGATCGCCAAGGTCGAGGAGGTCATCGCCGAGGACCGCACCAGCAAGGGCATGGCGTTCTCCAAGACGCGGATGCACGTGGTCTGCCCCTGGCATGGCTACGAGTTCGATATCCGCACCGGCGTCCATCCCGGCAATGCGCGGGCGCGGCTGCGCAGGCTGCCGGTTGCGCTGTCAGGGGATGACGTGATCATCGATTGTCCCGACGTCGAGGAGCGCGCGGGCGCGGCGGCCGGTTGAGGCGTGGCTGATCGGGGCGGATGACGGTGGACGAACGAAAATGGCCGGTGCGAGCCCGGCCATTCGCGTCGATGTATGTTGAACGGCGGCTATCCCACCATCGGCATCCGCGGATATTCACCCGTCGTGTTCGGCGGCGGAATGGGTACGCCGATATCGGCATATTCGTTGAGCTTGTTGCGCAGCGTGCGGATGGAGATCCCCAGGATATTGGCCGCATGGGTGCGGTTGCCGAGGCAGTGCTTCAGCGTCTCCAGGATCAGGTCGCGCTCGACATCGGCGACGGTGCGGCCGACCAGCGCGCGCGTCACCTGCTCGGCGGCGAGCGTGGCATGGGCCACGGCCGGCGGGGTTCTCGCGAGGTCGAGGCGGTCGCCGTCGGGCGTCAGAATCGCGTCGGCTCCGATCTCGTCGCCCTGTGCCATCAACACGGCGCGATGGATGGTGTTCTCGAGCTCGCGGACGTTGCCCTGCCAGCGATTGACGGTGAGCACGCGGCGCGCGTCCGCCGAGATCGGGCGCACCGGCACGCCATTGGCGTCGGCGTATTTCTTGGCAAAATGCTGGGCGAGCTCGAGGATGTCGGCGGGACGTTCCCGCAAGGGAGGGATCTTCAGGTTCACGACATTGAGGCGGAACAGAAGGTCCTCGCGGAAGGTGCCTTCGCGCACCGCCTCCGAGAGGTTGCGGTTGGAGGTCGCGATGATGCGGATGTCGACCGGCACCGGGCGCGTGCCGCCGACGCGGTCGATCACGCGCTCCTGGATGGCGCGCAGGAGCTTGGATTGCAGCCGCACGTCCATCTCGGAGATTTCGTCGAGCAAGAGCGTGCCGCCGGTCGCCTCCTCGAACTTGCCGATGCGCCGCGCGACGGCGCCGGTGAAGGCGCCCTTCTCATGGCCAAACAGCTCGGATTCCAGGAGATGCTCGGGGATGGCGGCGCAGTTGATGGAGATGAAGGGCCGCTTGGCGCGGCCGGAGCGGGAATGCACGTAGCGCGCCAGCACCTCCTTGCCGGTGCCGGACTCGCCGGTGATCATCACCGAAGCCTCGGAGCCGGCGATCTGCTGGGCGAGCTTGATCACCCGCGCCATCGCGTCGTCCCGATAGACCAGCTCGCGGGCGTCGTTGGCGACCGCGGCGAGAACCGCGGCGATCAACTCCGGATCGGGCGGCAGCGGGATATATTCCTTGGCGCCGGCATGGATCGCCGCGACCGCGGCGCGGGCGTCGTTGGTGATGCCGCAGGCGACGATCGGCACATGGATGTGCTCGGCTTCCAGCCGCATCACCAGGTCGCGGATGTCGAGCCCGACATCGACCAGCAAGAGGTCGGCGCCCTTGCCGCCGCGGAGGACCCGCATGGCGAGGTCGTGGTCCTCGGCGTGGGTGACAGTCGCGCCATTGTCCATGGCGATCTTGGTCGCGGTCGTGAGCTGGCCCTTCAACGTGCCAACAATGAGAAGCCGCATTCTATTCTCCTCTACATCTGTTCGCGTCGTCCACGACGCGGGTCCCTCGGTCCAATGTCATTCCCACCCCAATATGCGTCGCCGTCCTTACGCGCGTTCCGAATTGATGATTTCCGTCATGGTGACGCCGAGCTTGTCTTCCACCAGCACGACTTCGCCGCGCGCCACCAGGCGGTTGTTGACATAGATGTCGATGGCTTCGCCGACGCGGCGGTCGAGCTCGAGCACGGTGCCCGGCCCGAGCTTCAGGAGCTCGCCGACCTCCATCTTGGAGCGGCCGAGCACGGCGGAAACCTGCACCGGCACGTCAAAGACGGCTTCGAGATCAGCCGCAATGCGCGCGGCCTGCTCGTCGTCATTATAGGCGACGTCGCTCGCTGGCGGCGCGTCCGCGGCGTTGAGGTCGGGGAGGGGGACCTGGGTGTCGGTGTCGCTCATTGTCTAATCCGCCTCTTCCTATTCCTATGTCCTGGACGCGATGTAGCGCCCCACAAGCTCGCTGATCTTGCCATCGATCGCGTCACGCTCGCGCACGACGCCGCCGTCGGCCCATTCGATCCGGCAGTCGCCGGTCGCGATATCGGGCTCGGCCAGAATGACAAGACGTCCCTGGAAGCCGCTCTGCTTGGCCATCTTCTCGATCCGCTCATGGGCGGATTCGTAGAGCCCGTCATTGATGCGAACGACCAGGTGCGGCGTCGAGACGAGGTGGGAGAAGCAGTCCCGCACCAGGCCTTCGATCTCGGTGAGCGGCTCGGCCGCGATCAGCTCACTGCAGAGCTTGCGTGCGACCGCGACCGCAACATCCACCGCCTCGGTTTCCATGCGCCCTTCGATGCCGGCAAACCCGGCGGCAATGCCCTGCAGGGCGATCTTGATCTCCTCCAGCGCCAGCGCCGAGCGGCGGTCGCTTTCGGCCTTGGCCTCGCGCTGTCCCGCAGCAAAGCCTTCGCGATGGGCGCGGGCCTCAGCAGCGGCGATCTTCTGCGCGACCTCGGCAGGGGTTGCCGCGCGCTCGCGCCGGTCGGGGGCGGAGAAGTCGGTGTCGAACAGGAATTTTGCGGGAGCTGCCATCAGTACACCAGCTCGTCGTCGGCACGGTTCTTGGTCAGCATGATCTCGCCCTTGGCGGCGAGATCCTTGGCGAGGTTGACCAGCAGCGCCTGCGCCTCGTCGACATCGCGCAGCCGCACCGGGCCCATCGCGGCCATGTCGTCCTGCAGCATCTTGGCGGCGCGCGAGGACATGTTGCCGAAGAAGAAGTTGCGCACCTCCTCATTGGCGCTCTTGAGGGCGACGCCGAGCTTGTCCTTGTCGATGTTGCGCATCAAGGTCTGGGCCGAAGCCGAGTCGAGCTTGATCAAATCGTCGAAGGTGAACATCAAGGCCTTGATGCGCTCGGCGGATTCGCGGTTCTCCTCTTCCAGCGCGGTGATGAAGCGGGTCTCGGTCTGGCGGTCGAAATTGTTGAAGATTTCCGCCATCACCTCATGGGCGTCGCGGCGGCGGGTTTGCGACAGGTTGGACATGAACTCCACCCGCAGCGTCTGCTCGACCCGCTCGATCACCTCCTTCTGCACCGCCTCCATCTTCAGCATACGGCCGACCACGTCGAGCGCCATGTCCTCCGGCAGGATGGCGAGCACGCGCGCGGCATGCTCCGGCTTCAGTTTCGACAGCACAACGGCAATGGTTTGCGGATATTCGTTCTTCAGATAGTTGGCGAGCACCTCCTCCTGAACGTTGGAGAGCTTCTCCCACATGTTGCGCCCCGCGGGGCCGCGGATCTCGTCCATGATGCCGGTGACGCGGTCGGACGGCAAATATTGCTGCAGCAGGCGCTCGGTGGCGTCGAACGTGCCCATCAGCGCGCCGGAAGCCGACATGCGCGAGACGAATTCCAGCAGCATGTTTTCGACCACGTCGGCCTCGACGGTGCCGAGCGTCGACATCTCCATCGACAATTCGCGCACCTCTTCATCGTCGAGCAGCTGCCAGATCTTGCCGCCATATTGCTCGCCGAGCGCCAGCATCAGCATTGCTGCGCGCTTCGGGCCGGGAATCTTCTCACGCGTCTTGCCGTTCTGACGCTGCGCCAGGTTTGCAATGACGCTGGTGATATCGTTGGCGTTTGCGGTCTGCGGGACGGCCATGGCAGGTTACTCGGCGGGTTCGCTCAGCCATTGACGGACAATGGCGACGGTTTCGTTGGGATTGCGATCGGCCAGTTCGCCCACCCGGTGCACGGATTGAGCGTGGACCTGGCCCTGAACCTGGGCGACGTCGAGCAGTTGGGAAGCGCCGGGGGCGCCGGGGATCAGCGCCTGTCCCGTGGCAGGCATGGGAGCAGCGGCGGCCGGCTCCGGCAGGGCCGGGGTCGGCGCGACAAGTGCTGCGATCTCCTCGGAGGCGAGGATGCGCTTGACCAGCGGGCGCACCACCATGAACAGCACCACGAGGCCCAGCACCATCATGACGCCGAGCTCGATGACGTACATGACGTCATCCTTGGTGAACTGCAGCATGCCCAGCAGGCCCTGCGGCTGCTCGATCGGGGTGATCGCGGGCCCTTCCGCAAATTTCAGGTTGACGACCTCGACCTGGTCGCCGCGCTTCTGGTCGAAGCCGATCGCCGAGCGCACCAGGGTTGCGATGCGATCGAGCTCGTCCTTGCTGCGCTCCTTGTAGACCAGTTCGCCCTTCTCGTTCTTGGAATAGCTGCCGTCGACCAGCACCGCGACCGAGATGCGGTTGACACGGCCGGCTTCCGTCACCTCGGTCTTGGTGGTGCGGGAGATCTCGTAATTGTTGGTTTCCTCGGTCTTCTTGCTCTGGTCCTTCGCTGTCTGCTGGTTGTTGTTCTGCTGGGCGCCCGGCAACTCATTGCCGACGGTGACCTGGCCGTTGTTGTCGGTCGTCGCCGACTGCTCTTCCCGGGTCTGGCTCGAGCGCAAGACGCGCCCTTCGGGATCGAACTTGTCCGACGTCTGGGTGATCTTGTTGTAGTCGAAATCAGCCGAGAGCTGGACGCGGGCGCGGTCCGCCCCGACCACCGAGGAGACGATGTCCTCGACCTGCTTGCGCATCCGTTTCTCGAATGCCGCGCGCCGTTCGTCGCCAACCTGCTGGTCGGCGTCGGAGGAGGCGCCGTCGGCGAGCAGCTGGCCGGTTTCGTCGACGATCGAGACCCGCTGCGGCTTCAAGCCGGAGACGGAGGAGGCGACAAGATGGCGGATGGCACGGATCTGCTGCGGCTCCAGCGCGCCGCGCACCCGCACCACGATCGAGGCGGAGGGTTCGGGCGTCTCGCGCGAGAACAGCGGCCGCTCGGGGAGCACGAGGTGCACCCGCGCAGCCTGGATACGGTCGATCGACGAGATGGTGCGGGCCAACTCGCCCTCGAGCGCCCGCAGATGGTTGATGTTCTGGACGAAGCTCGTGGTGCCCAGCGCATCCGATTTGTCGAAGATTTCATAGCCGACGCCGCCGCCCTTGGGCAGGCCGCCTTCGGCGAGCTTCATGCGCAGCCGCGTCACTTTGTCCTTGGGGACCATGATGACGCTGCCCTCGTTGCGCAGCTCGTATGGAATGCCCTGGCGGTCCAGGTCCTTGATGATGCTGGAGGAGTCCTCCAGGCTGAGATCGGTGAAGAGGGTGGTCATCTGCGGCGTCGTGACGCGCATGATGACGAAGGCGAAGAAGCCGATGAGCGCGGCAGTAACCGCGACCATCGCCATCAAACGCGCAGCACCCAGACCCTTAAGGAAGTCTACGAGACCCTGCAAAACCCGCCCCAGTTACCTGTCGACTGTTGGAGCGGATCGACATTCGCGGGCAGCGTCCTCACCTGGGCGCGCTGTGAGCGAATGGCAAAGCCCCGTCAGAAGCTTCCAATTGCCGATGGCCGTCCGCCTCGTTTCGCGGGAGTTCCGCGACGTCAGATTCGGGCCACTGGGCAATTATTGCCTAGGCTATGGTTTCAATCTGGTTAACGAAGGTTAAGGGCGTTGCGAGCTTCTCTCGACCATGAAAAAAATCGGCCTCGCGGAGCGAGGCCGATTTTTGTCGAATTCGATGCAATGTCTCGCTTACTGGCGATATTGCTGGATGCGGGTGGTGCGCAGGCCGGCCAGGCCATGCTGATCGATCGAGAATTGCCAGGAGAGGAACTCGTCCACGGTCAAAGTATAGCGGCTGCAGGCCTCTTCGAGGGAGAGCAGACCGCCGCGCACAGCGGCGACGACTTCGGCCTTGCGGCGAATGACCCAACGTTTGGTCCCGGGCGCGGGCAGGTCCGCAATCGTCAGCGGGCTGCCGTCGGGCCCAATGACGTATTTCACCCTCGGGCGATGGGGTTCTGTCATGGCGTACTCACAAACTCTTAACCACTGAACTCACGCTACCAACGTACGCTCAGCGGCTTAAAATTTGCCTAAGCCCAAGGCTTCAATGAGATTCTCCTTCGACAGAACCGCAATATATCGATCTTCCCGGCGTTCCGAGGCGCAAGGCGCGGGAAAACGTCAACCACTCATTAACCTTTGGACCGCCGCCGGCGGTCGAAAGCTGTTAGCCGGAGATGCCCTTGATCTGGCTGATTGTGTAGGTCTGGCCGTTGATGGTCAGCATTGGCGGTGTCTGGGTCAGGTCGACCGAAGAGACCACGCCCTCGACATCCGTCGACACGGCGACATTGTTGCCCGAGCTGTCCACCGCGGTAGCGGTCATCTTGTACTGGCCGTCGGGCCATTGCGTGCCGTCATTGCCCTTGCCGTTCCAGCTGAAGGGCTGGCCGTTGCCGGCGGTCGCCGAGTAGCTGCCGGTGAAGACGGTCTGGCCGGAGCCGTTGGAGATGGTGACGGAGAGGGTGGAATTCTTGGGAATGTCGAGCGCCCAGGTCGCCTGCGAGTTGGTCATGGTCGTGGTCGAGCCGCTCACCGTCGCCGTCTTGCCGACAAAGGTCAGTGCCTGGGTCGATTGCGCAGTCTGCTGCAGCGAGACCAGGGTCGACAGCGAGGAGTTGGTGTTGAGCTGCTGCTGAACGCCGGCGAATTCGACGAGCTGTTGGGTGAACTGGTTGGTATCGAGCGGATCCAGCGGGTTCTGGTTCTGCAGCTGGGTGGTCAGAAGCTGCAGGAAGCTCTGGAAGTTGCCCGCGATCTGTTGCGAAGCCAGCGCGTTGCTGGCGTCGGCCGTCGAGCTTGATGAGGACGAGGAGGATTGAGGCGTGGTACCCGAAACGATCGGGCTTGCATTGGTAGCTGTACCTACGGCGGCCATGACTGTCTCCTCAAACCCTGATGTCGACGCCGCCGCTCGATCCGAGCATGCGTCCGTAGGACTGGCCCGCGATCGCGGCGGGCATGTTGGTTTCGTCGCTGACGATCAGCTTCTGCGCATTTGCCGGCGTCTGATTGCCGTTGTTCTGGCTGGACGAGGACTGGTCGCGCAGGCTGAACTGCAGGCCGCCCGTCTCGGTCTTCAGGCCGGCATTGTTGAGGGCCTGCTGGAGCTGCGGCGCATCCTGCTTCAGCATGGACAGAGTCTCGGGCTTCTCGACGATCAGATGCGACGTGACCTGGCCGTTGCGACTGACGTCGATGCGCACGTCGATGCGGCCGAGATCGGCCGGATCGAGCCGCACTTCGAAACTGGTCTTGCCGCTTTTTACAGAGGCCGCGATCTCGACCGCCAATCCGCTCAACGGCACGGCGGCACCTGCGGTTGCGACGGCAACGGTCGGCGTGGTCGGCTGCATCGCAGAGGCTTGTTGCGGGAGCACTGCGGCCTGGGCGGCCGGATCAGGCATCGTGGTTTGTGCCGTGGTAGTTGCGGCAATGGCCGTCTGGGCGTGGGGTGTCGACGAACCCGTATTGCTGTCCTGCGGCTTCTCCCCATTCACCGCGGCTACCAGCGCTGCATTGGCATTCTGATTGGCGGCAGCGGGTTGGCTCGCATTGGCATCGTTCGGTTGCGGCGTGGTTTGCGCCGCGGTCGACGTCGCCGCAGTTGGATCGGTGCTCGCAGTGCCCGATGTCGCGGCCTGTGCGGTGGCTGCAGCCTTGGAGCCGGCTCCCTTGGTTGTGGGTTGCGACGGCAAGGCGCCGTTCGCGACCAGGCCGAGACCGACCGTATCGGGGGCTTTGCCGTCATTTGCCGAGGCGCCTGCCGCCGCCGTGCCTGTCGCTGCGCCAGTCGCTGCGCCTTGGGCCTGGGCCTTTGTATCAGTGGTCGTGGTGGTCGCCGTCATGCCAGCGGATTTGCCGAGGCCGGTCTGTGCCACCAGCGCAGCAACCGTCGAAGAGCTCGTGGCGATGGCGTTGTTCGCGATCGCCAGCGGCGCGGTCGAATCGCCGCTCGAAGCCGGTGTGGTGGCGTTGGTGGTTACCGTCGTGTTCGCGATCGCCACCGCGATGGGGGTTGGGATCTGCGCCGCGGTCGCGTTCGGTTGCCCCTGTGCGGCGGAATCGGTCTGCGCCGCTGTATGGTCAGCGGATTTGTCGGAGGACTTGCCCGTGGACTTGCCGTCACCGGTTTGACTGGCTCCGGAATTGCTGCTCGAGGCGACCACGTTGCCGCTTGCTGCCGGATCGCTCTCGGCAGCGTTCGCGTTGGTTTGTTGTCCGGGGGCGCTGGTATTGTCCGGATTGGAATTGGAGTTGGTCTGTGTGCCGCCTGATGTACTGGAGGAGCTCGAATTGCTCGGCTGGGACTGGCCCTGGGTGTTCGCGGTGGCAGGAGGGGCTGAGGCCGATTGCGGAGCAGGGGAATGGCTGCTGATCGAATCGGAAGAGGAATCGCCATCGATCAGAGCGGCAAAACTGTCGGCGCCCGTCGAAGCCGGCGGGGTGGGCTGAACCGATTTCGACAGCGCGCTGAGCTGCGCGCTTGCTGCTGCTTCGAACGTAACGCTGACCACGGCAAGCCTCTCGCAATAAATCTCCGTGGCATGGGTGAGCAAGGAACAGGCCAGCAGTCAGACAAGAAAATTCATAATAATTTCAATTACTTACAATATCGGATCGACGCGCTCATCGCCGCCTTTTCTGCCGCCCGGCAAGAATTGCCGTTATGCCGGCTGCTGCGATTGCTTCGCGGAGATACGACCTATATTAAAGCGAGGTCTCCTAAGCCGTTTCCGCTTCAAGCCCTTGTTCGGAAACGCCCAAAGAGGCTCCCCGATCCCTTAAACCGGGCCCTATTCATGAATTGGCTTTTTTGATCGCGGCCGGCCGCTTTGGCAAAGCGTGCCTTCCCTGATCGCTGATGTGACCCACGACCATGCTCAACAGTCTCGATATCGAAGGCCGTCCGCAGGACACCAGAGTTGTTGTCGCCATGTCCGGCGGCGTCGATTCATCGACCACGGCTGCGCTTTTGAAGGCGGAGGGCTACGACGTCGTCGGCATCACGCTGCAGCTCTACGATCATGGCGCGGCCATCCATCGCAAGGGAGCCTGTTGCGCGGGGCAGGATATTCACGATGCGCGCGACGTGGCCGCGCGGATCGGGATCCCGCATTATGTGCTCGACTATGAAGACCGTTTCAAGGAATCGGTGATCGACGTGTTTGCCGAAAGCTACGCCTCCGGTGAAACGCCGGTGCCGTGCATCGAGTGCAACCGCGCGATCAAGTTTCGCGACCTGCTCAAGACAGCGCGTGATCTCGGCGCTGCGGCGCTTGCGACCGGCCACTATGTCGCCTCGCGACGTCTTTCCGACGGTTCCCGTGCGCTGGTCTGCGCGGCGGATGCCGAGCGCGACCAGAGCTATTTCCTGTTCGCGACGACGCGCGAGCAACTGCAGTATCTGCGCTTTCCGCTCGGCGACATGACCAAGCAGGAGACGCGCGAACTTGCGCGGCGCTTCGGCCTGGCCGTCGCCGACAAGCATGACAGCCAGGACATCTGCTTCGTGCCGACCGGGCGCTATACCGACATCATCACCCGGCTGCGACCGAACGCGATGGATCCGGGCGAGATCGTCGATGCCGACGGCAACGTGCTCGGCCACCACCACGGCATTGCGCATTTCACGGTCGGCCAGCGCAAGGGGCTCGGAATTGCGGCGGGCAGTCCGCTCTATGTGATCAGGCTCGATGCTTCGACCCGCCGCGTCGTGGTCGGTCCGCGCGAAGCCTTGCGGATGGATCGCATCAGCTTGCGCAACGTCAATTGGATCGGCGATGGCGACATTGATCGCGCGGTGGCCGGCGGCCTCGAAGTGTTCGTGCGCGTACGCTCGACGCGCGCGCCCCAGCCCGCGTGGCTGCGGGGTAGCGATGGCCATTACGAGGTCGAGCTTGTTGCCGGCGAAGAGGGCGTTTCGCCCGGACAGGCCTGCGTGTTCTACGATGCGCCGTCGGGCCAGGCGCGGGTGCTGGGCGGCGGCTTCATCCAGAGCGCGGCGAGGCGGACCGCAGCGTCGGCGGCGGCGCGGCCGCTGGTCGAGGCAGTGCGGGGCTAGAGAAGCAGTCGGGGGCGTTTAGGGGATGGCTGCCGATATCGATCGCGCAGGGGTCGAAAAGGCCTATGAGCGCTGGGCGCCAGTCTATGATCTGGTGTTCGGCAAGGTGTTCGATCAGGGACGGCAATCGACCATTGCGGAAGCCGATCGCATCGGCGGGCGCATTCTCGATGTCGGTGTCGGCACCGGGTTGTCACTGTCGGACTATTCGCGCACGACCCGAATTTGCGGCGTCGACATTTCCGAGCCGATGCTGCGCAAGGCCCAGGCCCGGGTGCGCGCACTCGGCCTGTCCAATGTCGAGACGCTTGCGGTAATGGATGCCAAGCACCTCGCTTTTGCCGACGGCTCGTTCGACGCGGTGGTGGCGCAATATGTCATCACGGCGGTGCCGGATCCGGAGGCGACGCTGGATGATTTCGTCCGTGTGCTGAAGCCGGGGGGCGAACTGATCCTGGTCAACCACATCGGCGCTGAGAGCGGTCCCCGCCGCGCCTTCGAGCTTGCCTTTGCGCCGCTGGCGCGACGGCTCGGCTGGCGGCCGGAATTTCCCTGGCAGCGTCTGGTGAACTGGGCCGCGCGGCACGGCGGGGTCAGCCTTGTGGAACGTCGCCCGATGCCGCCGATGGGGCATTTTTCGCTGATCCGTTACCGCAAAACGTAATGTGCGGGGTCGGAACTGGCGCCGGGTCGGCGCCGTTCTTGCTGCATGCAAACGAAATCGATCCTGATCCTTTCGGCGATAATGGCGGCATTTGGCGCGGTGCATGCGCAGGCGCCGCCCGCCGCGGTGACGCCGATGGCCGAAACCGCCGCGCCGGAACCGGAGCGCCCGGCGGAATGCGCGCCGGTTAAACCAGGCTCACATGGCCCAAACGCGTCGGAAGGCACGACGGTGGGCCAGGCCAATGAGGCGCTGGGTGATAAACTGGCAAAATCCAACGGCGTTTTGTGCCCGCCCTCCGGGGTCGATCCGCAAATGCGGGCACCGACGCCCGACACCGGCAACACGCCGGTGATCCCGCCGCCCGGCAGTCCCGGCGGCAACCCCGACGTCCAGCCGAAATAGGCCGGTTCTCACAAGGGTTTGGCTGGCCGGCTCGGCTTGCTTGACAGGTGCAAGACCACCTCCTTATATGCCGCGCGTTCGCGCCGCCGGCTTAGTCATGAGCCCTGCGGCGAGGCTCCGTGGCGGGGTAGCTCAGCTGGTTAGAGCACGGGAATCATAATCCTGGGGTCGGGGGTTCGAGTCCCTCCCCCGCTACCAATCGTGCGATGTCCAGCCCGGAGACATGGGTAACGGATCGTACCTGAGACATGGGTGACAACCTCGTGCCGATCGGGTTGTCGAGAGGTTTCCAGGTCATTTACTCCAAAGTCGATGCAGTTTGGCACTGATAGCATGCGGTCCGCTGCGTTTCAGCGTGACGCATTGATGGCATGCCTGATTTTGCTCGGCTTGCGCTGTCGCCGTCAACCCCGCGCCTTTCGGCGCCCCTTCGGGCTTCGGGGGTTGACTGCGACAGCGGAGCCAAGCAAGCGGCCTGCCATGCCAAGAATGCACAGGAGCGCGTCGCGATCATGGTGCTGCAGGCGTAGCTGAGACATCGGTGACGGGCCTGGGGCCGAACGGGTTGTCGAGAGGTTGCAAGGTTTTCTGCTCGAGGTCGAAATAGCCGAGATCGTAGTGCATGAAACTGACGAGCCAGATGCCCTCGTCGACTTCCTTGATGCCGAGCTTTTGGCCGGCCAGCACGGTCGAGATATTGATCCTCTTGCGATGCAGGCAGAGGCGCCCGCAGGCTGTGACGAGGACGTCGCGGTCGTGGAAGGGATAGGTGAGGTCCGGCAGCCCGGCATAGGCCCGCGCTGAAGCGGTGTAGACCTGCGCCGGGCACTTCATGCCGAGCGCCTCATGTGGGCGTTCGGCATTGAACTCGCGGAGAAAGCCATCGAAGCGTTCCTGCTGCTGCAGGCTGTTGAAGCCTGGCGGGCGGGTGGCTTCCTTCTTGAGCGTGAGGTGCATGCGTTCGTGCCGACCGTTCTGCTGCGGATGGCCTGGCCTGATACGCTCAATGGCAATGCCAAGCCTGAGCCACCAGACTGAAAGCTTCGACAGGTTGAACAGGGCGTTGGGACTGGCAAAGGGAACGCCATTGTCGGAGCGGATGGCAAGCGGCAGGCCGCGCTCGCGGAACAGGCGCTCGAAGGCGGCTATGGCGGGATCCTCGCGCGTCGA
>Ga0070741_10012996_pt1 | contig 14850 bp, 14 predicted proteins | sample Coa_R1_4_FD_66440 | JGI IMG/M metagenome (GOLD analysis project Ga0070741, IMG submission 66440) | Surface soil microbial communities from Centralia Pennsylvania, which are recovering from an underground coalmine fire - Coalmine... | ecosystem: Environmental > Terrestrial > Soil > Unclassified ...
CGATTATGAGCCGCGTGCTCTGCCAACTGAGCTACACCGCCAGGAGAGCCCCCTTACGGAATCGAACCGTAGACCCCTTCCTTACCATGGAAGTGCTCTGCCGTCTGAGCTAAGGGGGCGGGTTTCTGAGCTGTGACCTGCAGATTCACCGTCGGGCGAGGCCCGGCGCTCCAGTCTAGCCCCAGTGAGGAGCGACCATGAGGGTCGGGGTGGCATTGCCGCAGTTCGGCGCCGCGGCGCAGGCCGCAGGGGATTTGGCGGGCTTCGCCGCCGCCGCCGAAGAACTCGGCGCGGCCAGCCTCTGGGTCGGGGACCGGCTCCTGGCGCCGGTGCACCCGACGGTGAGCTATCCGGGGCGGGACGGGATCCCGGAGCAGTTCCGGGCGGCGCTCGACCCGTTCACCGTGCTCGCCGTCGCCGCCGTGGCGACCAGGTCGGCCACCCTGGGCGCCAGCGTGCTGGTGGCCCCGTGGTATCCACCGGCGTTGCTGGCCCGCCAGCTCACCAGCCTCGACGTCGTGAGCCGGGGCCGGCTCCTGCCCGGCCTCGGTATCGGCTGGTCGCCGGAGGAGTACGAGGCGGCCAACTCGCCGTGGAGCCGGCGGGGGGCGGCCCTGGACGAGATGCTCGACGCCCTGTCGGCGCTGTGGAGCTCCGATCCGGTTGAGCACCGGGGGGAACGGTGGAGCGTGCCCGAGGCCCACGTCTCGCTCAAGCCGGTGCAGCATCCGCATCCGGCTCTCTACCTGGGCGGCGGTTCGGCGGCGGCCCTGCGCCGGATCGGGCGGCGGGCCGACGGCTGGCTGCCCACGGTGGTGGTCCCCCACCGTGTCGATCCCGCCGCACTGGCCCGCCAGCGGGGGCTGATCGACGCCGCCGCCCAGGAGGCCGGCCGGGACCCGGCCCGGATCGGCACCGTCGTCCGGGTCAACGTCGCACCCGGCAGCACCCCCGACCAGGTGGGCGACGCCGTCCGCCGGCTGGCCGACACCGGCCACGGTGAGGCGTTCGTCGACCTGCTCTATGTCACCGACAGCCACGCCGAGGCCCTGCGCTGGACGGAGGCTCTCGTCGCCGGCAGCGACCGGTGAACGACTGTTCCGCGGAAATTTGTTTGAATGAGAAGTTATCTCTGGTGTTATTGGGGTAGGAGAGGCTAAAGAGAGGGGGCAAAGATGTCGCGCCCTCTCGGGTCCGACTTCAAAATCCAGGGAGGACGCACATGATCCGACCGACACCGAGCCGTCGATTCCAGGTTTTGGCGGTGGCCACCACCAGTGCCCTGATGCTCGCCACCGCCGCACTGGCGGCGGCTTCCCCGCCGCCGGACGGGAGTTACGGCTCGTCCAACGGCTCCGGACAGGCGGCGACGTCCGGCGGCAACTACGGGTCGGGCGGCTCGTACGGCAGCGGGTCGTCCTCGTCGCCCGGCAGCTCCCCCGGCGCCTCGGATTCCGGCTCGGGCGGCTACTCGAGCGCCCCATCCGGCAGCGGGTCGGGCAGCCAGGCAAGCGACCCGTCGAGCAGCGGATCGGGCAGCCAGGCAAGCGACCCGTCGAGCAGCGGATCGGGCAGCCAGGCAAGCGACCCGTCGAGCAGCGGATCGGGCAGCCAGGCGAACGACCCGTCGAGCAGCGGATCCTCGGACGGCTCGGGCTATTCGGATGGCAGCGGCTCCGCTGACGGCACCGGCTCGGGGTACTCCGACGGGACCGGTTCGTCGGACGGCACCGGCTCCGGCTACTCCGACGGCGGTTCGGCCTCCGACGGGAGCGCCGGCGCCTCCGACGGCTCGCACAGCGGCGCCAAGAAGAGCAAGAACGGCAAGACCAAGAAGGCGCACGGCCAGCCCAAGCCGGGCAAGTCGTCCAAGAGCACGAAGGGCACAAAGGCGACCAAGCCCGCCAAGTAGTGCCCCGATTCGGTCGGCGGCCGGGGGCGTGCACCCCTGGCCGCCGATCGGACGAGCGAAGAACGCCCTGCCCGGGACTGGGACCGTTCTCTGGTCGCGAATCCGCCACATGTGCGGTTCCGTGACAGAAGAACCCCCGACGGGCCAACCCCCACAGAACAATGAAGAAGGCCCGGGCCGGAGATGTGTCTCCTGACCGGGCCTTTTGTTGATGGTGGGCCGGGATGGATTCGAACCATCGTAGGCTGCGCCAGCGATTTTACAGACCGCCTCCTTTGGCCACTCGGACACCGACCCGAAGGCATCTAGCATAGCGAGCATGCCCAGCTTCGACGTGGTGTCCCAGGTCGACATGCAGGAGGTGCGCAACGCCCTGGACCAGGCGCACCGTGAGATCGCCAACCGCTTCGACTTCAAGGGGACCGACAGCTCCATCGACCTCTCCGACAACGAGATCACGCTCCACTCGAACTCCGAGCAGCGGCTCAAGGCGCTGATCCAGGTGATCGAGGAGAAGTTCGTCCGCCGCAACGTGCCGCTGAAAGCCCTCTCCTATGGAAAGGTGCAAGAGGCGGCGAAGGGCGCAGCCCGCCAGGTCGTGACCCTCAACGTGGGGATCTCCGACGAGAAGGCCCGGGAGATCAACAAGTTCATCAAGGCGGAGGCCCCGAAGGGCGTCCAGAGCCAGGTCCAGGGTGACCAGCTGCGGGTGACCGGCAAGAAGCGGGACGATCTGCAGGCCACGATCGCGGCGCTGAAGGGGCACGATTTCGACGTGCCCCTGCAATTCACGAACTTCCGCGATTAGCCCGCCAAATGCCCGGCCGAAGGCCGGAACAGCATTTGGCGGAACAAAAGGACGGGGCGGCCGAAGGCCGCCCGCCACGCAGTTGCACGAGGAAGGGCGGCCGAAGGCCGCCCTTCCTGCCTCAGAAGCGGGCCGCCCCCTGGTGCATCCTTCGAAGGCGCTCGATCCGCTCCGCCGTCGGCGGATGCGTCGTGAACATCTTGGCGAAGCTCATCTGCCGGCCGGTGAGCGGGTTCACGATGTAGGCCTGGGCCTGGGCCGGGTTGACATCCATGGGGATCTGCTTGGCGCCGGCCTCGATCTTCTCCAGAGCCCGGGCCAGCGGCTCCCCCGTCCCCAGGAGGAGCGCCCCGCTGCGGTCGGCCTCGAACTCCCGGGACCGGGAGAGCGCCATCTGCAGGAGCATGGCCGCCACCGGGGCCAGCAGGGCGAAGGCCAGCTCGCCGAGCGGGTTGCTGCGGCGGTCACGCCCGCCACCGCCGCCGAAGATGGCTCCGAACATGGCCATTCGGGCGATGAACGTGATCGCCATGGCGATGGCTGCGGCCACCGACCCGATGAGGATGTCGCGGTTGCCGACGTGGGACAGCTCGTGGGCCAGGACGCCCTTCAGCTCGTCTTCCGACAGCATCTGGAGGATGCCCTGGGTGCAGGCCACCGAGGCGTGCTCGGGGCTCCGGCCGGTGGCGAAGGCGTTCGGCTGCATCGACGGCGTGATGTACAGCTTGGGCATCGGCATGTTGGCCCGGGCCGTCAGTTCCCGCATGATGCGGTACAGCCCCGGCGCCTCCGCCTCGCTGACCGGGACCGCCCGGGCGGCCTTGACGGCGATCGTGTCGGAGAACCAGTACGACCCGCCGACGAGGGCCAGGCCCAGCAGGAGGCCGATCATCAGCCCGCCGCTGCCACCGGCGGCGCCGCCCACCAGGATGAGGAACCCGCCGAGGGCGGCGAGGAGGGTGTAGGTCTTGATCGTGTTCGTGCTCATCGGGTCTGACCACCTTGGAGCGGAACACCCGCTCCTCTGGTAGAGAACGGTATCGACCGGTGACCCGTTCCCCGAACGAAGGCCGCGCCCCAGAGGTAAAGAAATGGCAAAGACCTCCGCCCGGAACGGGCGGAGGTCTTCGGGCCGGTCGGGTGGGGGCGTCAGGCGCGGCGTTTGCGGCCCGGCCGGGCGTCGCCTTCGACCTCGATGTGCTCCTTGCGCAGATCGGCCTCGATCGGGCGTTCCTCGGTGACGGTCTCCTTCTCCAGGCGCACGCGCTCCCGGGGGACCGTCTCCTTCCCGACCACGACCCGTTCCTCGTTGAGCACCACCTCGTGGGTGCCCTCGGCGATGTCCGGCCCGGAGAGCGCGCGGTCGCGGTTCGCCTCGTTGATCGGCTCCCGCACCACCCGGACCTCATCATGACTGACCGGCACCGTCTCACTGACGTGCTCGGTGTCGACCCACTTGCGCAGGCGGGCGCGGCCCCGTTCCTCGGTCGTCGTCCCCACCCGGAGCTCCTCCTCCGAACGGGTCATGGCGTCGTCGGCCCCGGTCGGCCGCCGGCCCTCGGCCGGGGTCCGAGCCTGGCTGGCGCTCGGGGCGGCGATCCCGTAGTGCCGGTAGAGCCGGTCCTCTTCCGCCTCGGTGAGGTGGCCGTCGGCCTCGGCCCGCGGCGCCTCCTTCACCAGGTTCTTGTCGAAGGTGGCCCGGTACTCGTCGTTGCCGGCGCGGCTCACCCCGGACAGCGGCACGAAGCTGACCTTCGACCCGAACAGGCCGGTCGAAACGCTCAGCCACTCGGGCTGCCGGGATCGCTGGTCCACGTAGACGTCGGTGATCTTCCCGATCTTCTCGCCCCCGACGCCGACGAGGGTGCGGCCCACCATGGTGTTGAGGTCCTGCCTCGTGATGGTCTGCATGCTGGTTCCTCCTGTCGTCTTTCGGAACTCCCTGGCGCGTACCCGAGCGGGTCACCGGGAAACTGGCGCGGGCTTCCTCAGTCGTAGTAGCCGGAGTGGATGTAGATGCACGGGACGCCGGCGTCGCGGAACATCTCGGCGTTGCGCCGGTCGTCCTCGAAGGCGAGGCGGAGGTCGAAGCCGCGGTCCCGGAGCTCGGCCACGGCGTCCTGCTTGAACTCCCGGGCCAGGGCGTAGTCGCCGCCCCGGCGCATGAGCAGGGCGTCCCAGCGGATGCAGTAGCGGGCGAGCCAGGCCTCGGTCAGGTGGTGGACCCGGGCCGGCCGGCCGGTCAGCAGGACGACGTGAAGCGCCGGGTCGAGCAGGTCGAGGAGGATCTTGACCTCCTCGATGACCGGGTCCTCGTCGCAGGCATCGAAGAACCCGCGCCAGTCGGGCCAGGGCTCCTCCAGGTAGTGCTGGCGGCGGGCGGCGTCGGAGAGGACGCCGTCGATGTCGACGACCACCGCCGGCCCGGGCTGCACCGGACCGGCCCGCCACGTCCAGTGCGGCTCCATCAGAGCCCCTTCCCCAGGATCGTGACCCGGTGGGCGCCGAGTCCGGCCGGGTCGAGGAGGGCGTCGGCCTCCTGGACGCGGCTGCGGGCGGCCACAGCGGCCAGGTCGGTGGTTGTCCGTCCGTGCCAGGCGGCCCGGGCCTCGTCCACGAGCTCGTCGACGCCGAGGGAGCGGAGCCAGTCGGCCTGGGTCGTCTCGGCCAGGACGGTGAGGCCGGCGGCGGCCGCCGCCCGGTGCAGCGCTTCGACGGGCACATCGGCGGTGATGTCGTGGGCTCCCGGCTGGTCGAAGGGGGAGCCGCCGCGGTGGTGGGCCCGGTAGGTTCGCAACCAGCCGTCCTGGCCCCGGGCGGCGAGCTCCTCGATCGGGGCGGCGTAGTCGACGACGGCGATGACGCCCCGGCGCAGCATGGCTCCGGCCGACCGGAGCCAGGCCGAGAGCGCGGTCGGGACCGGGATGCGGGCGCCGGCGGGAACGTCGCGGCCCTCGGCGAGTCGCTCGGCGCTGGCGGCGAGCCCGTCCTCGGCCGGGAGCACCATCCCGCCGAAGCCGTCGGCGACGGCGGTGACGCGCACTTCGTTCCAGCCGTCGGTCGTGCGCTCGACGATCCGGAACGGGAGGTTGTCGGCCAGCTCGTTGGCGATGACGACCCCGACGGCCGGGCCGGCCGGCAGCTCGCCGAGGGCGGTGACGACCGGGCCGGAGCCGGGGACGGCCACCGGCTCCTCGTCGGGCTCCGGAGGCACGGCCGGCCCGAGGACCAGCTCGGCCGGCTCGAGCGGGAGGTGCTCGGCCTGGGCGGCCCGGAGGCGCGCCGACCGCTCCACCAGCACGTAGCGCAGGGCCGGGGCACAACAAGGCACCGCTCGGAGGACGTCGCGGGCCAGCCGGCCCCGGCCGGCGCCGGCGTCGACGACGAGGAACGGGTCGGGCCGGCCGAGGCGGTCCCACCAGCCGTCCACCGCCCGGGCCACCAGCACCCCGAACAGCGAGCCCACCTCCGCGCTGGTGACGAAGTCGCCGTGAGCCCGTCCGGCGCCGCCCGGGGCCGAGGATGCAGTCCCGGCGAAGAAGCCGCCGTCGGGGTCGTAGAGGGCGGCCTCCATCCAGTCGTCGAAGGGGAGCGGGCCCCGGCGGCGGATCCGCTCCGCCAACCGGGCGGCCAGGTCGGGCCGGCCCAGCGTCTAGAGGCCCCTGGTGGCCAGTTCGCCGAGCCGGGCGAAGAGGTTGGGGTAGACGCCGATGACCAGGATCACCGCCGCCGGAAGGGCGATGGCGGCCCCGAGCGCCGCCGGGACGCGGCCGGTGCCGGGCTCGGCGGGGGCGGGCCGGAACCACATCCGCCCGGCCACCCGGGCGTAGTAGAAGAGCGCCACCACGGAGTTGACGGCGGCCACGACGCCGAGGGTCACGGCCTGCGCCGTGCCGGCGTCGATGACCGCCTTGAAGACCACGAGCTTGGCGTACCAGCCGCCGAGCGGCGGGATGCCGGCCAGCGAGAAGAGGAACAGCGACATCAGCACGGCCAGCGCCGGCGCGTAGTCGAACAGGCCGGAGAAGGTGTCGATCTCGGCCGAGCGCGTCTTGCGGGCCACGGCGATGAGGACGGCGAAGGCGCCGAGGTTCATCGCGCCGTAGATCAGCAGGTAGACGATCGTGGCCGAGAAGGCGCCGGCGCGGGCCGACCCGCTCCCCTGGTTGGCCACGGCGAAGGGCACGAGCATGAAGCCGCCCTGGGCGATCGACGAGTAGGCCAGCAGGCGGACGAGGTTCGTCTGCCGCAGGGCGATGAGGTTCCCGACGGTCATCGACGCCGCCGCCAGCACCCACAGGATCGGCTGCCAGGCGTCGCCCCGGCCGAAGAACCCCACGTAGACGAGGCTGAGCAGGGCCACGAACCCGCCCGTCTTCGACGCCACCGACAGGAAGGCCGTCACCGGCGTCGGCGCACCCTCGTAGGAGTCGGGGGCCCAGAAGTGGAACGGCACGGCCGACACCTTGAAGGCGAACCCGACCAGCGTGAAGAAGATGGCCACGTCGAAGAGGTGGCCGCCGGCGCCGGTGCGGACGTACTTGGCGATCTCCACCAGCCGGGTGTCGCCGGCCAGGCCGTAGACGATCGACATGCCGTAGAGCATCACCGCCGACGACAGCACGCCCATGAGGTAGTACTTGAGTGACGCTTCGTTGGACCGGGCGTCGTGCTTGCGCCAGCCGGCCAGGATGTAGGTCGGGATCGACAGCGTCTCGAGGGCGACGAAGATCGTGAGCAGGTCCCGGGCCGAGGCCATGACGGTCATGCCAAGCAGGGCGGTGAGCAGCAGCACGTAGTACTCGCCCTGGTAGTAGTCGCCCTCCTCGATGTAGTTGGCCGACAGCAGGATCGTGATGTAGCCGGCCACGAGGAACAGCGACTTCATGACGAGGGCGTAGTTGTCGACGATATAGGCGCCGCCGAACATCGACCGGTCGTTGCCGTTGCCGGCCAGGTAGAGGACGGGGATCAGGGCGGCGAGGCAGCCCAGGCCGGCCAGCGTCGACGTCCGGTACTTCTCCCGCTCCTCGAACAGCAGGTCGGCGATGAGCACCACGACGATGGCGCCGGTGAGGATGATCTCCGGGAGGAGGGCGGTGTAGTCGAAGTACGGCGCCGGCATCAGTGCTCCTTCGCCCTAGCCCCGCACGAAGTGGGCGCTCACGACCTGCACCGCGCCGTCGGTGACGTGGAAGATCGTGCTGGGGAACACGCCGAGGCCGAGGATCAGGATGAGCATCGGCACCCAGGCGATCCACTCCGGCACGTGGACGTCGTGGATGTGGGACTCCTCCCACTCCACCGGGATCTTGCCCATGGCCACCCGCTGGAGCATCCACAGCAGGTAGCCGGCGGCGAGCACGGTGCCGACGGCGGCCGTGACCATGAAGGCCCGGAAGAGGGCGACGTTGAGGCCCTCGGCCGGCTGGAAGGACGACAGCACGGCCGGGAACTCGCCCCAGAAGCCGGCCAGGCCGGGCAGTCCCAGGGAGGCCATGCAGCAGAACCCGAGGATCCAGCCCATCTTCGGCGCCTGGAGGAGCAGGCCCCCGAGTCGCTTGAGCTCGCGGGTGCCGAAGCGTTCCTGGACCGAACCGGCGATGAAGAACAGCATTCCGGTGATCAGCCCGTGGGCCACCATGCCGAAGATGGCGGCGTTGATGCCGAAGCTCGTCAGCGTGGAGATGCCGAGCATGACGAAGCCCATGTGGGCCACCGAGGAGAAGGCGATGAGCCGCTTCATGTCCCGCTGGGCCAGGCAGCCGAGCGCGCCGTAGATGATGCCGATGACGGCCAGGAGCCCGATCCACGGCGCCCAGGTCCGGGCGGCGTTGGGCAGTACCGGCAGGGCGATGCGGACGAACCCGTAGGTGCCGAGCTTGAGGAGGACGGCGGCCAGGATCACCGATCCGACCGTCGGCGCCTCGGTGTGGGCGTCGGGCAGCCAGGTGTGGAAGGGGAACATCGGCACCTTGATGGCGAAGCCGAGGAACAGGCCGCCGAAGACGATGAGCTGAACCCCATGCGTCATTCCGGCGCCGTGCTGCTGGGACAGGGCGACGATGTCGAAGGTGTGCGGATCGCTCTTGAAGAAGAGGGCCAGGAAGCTGAGCAGCATCAGCGCCGAGCCGAACAGCGTGAAGAGGAAGAACTTGATCGAGGCGTACTCCCGGTTGGGGCCGCCCCAGACGCCGATCATGAAGTACATCGGCAGCAGCACGAGCTCGAAGAAGATGAAGAAGAGGATGAGGTCCTCGGCCAGGAAGGTGCCGACCATCCCCGTCTCGAGTACGAGCAGCAGGGCCAGGAACGCCTTGGGGTTGTGGGGTTCGGGGAAGTGGTCCCAGGAGTAGATGACGCACAGCAGCGAGATCCCCATCGTGAGGATCACCAGCGGCAGCGAGATCCCGTCGAGCCCCATGTGGTAGCGAGACGAGATCACGTCGATCCACGACTTGTTGACCGAGAACTGCAGCTTGTCGACGTTGTCGTAGTCGAACCGGAAGAGGATCACCACGCCGACCGCCAGCGTGAGGGCGGTGGCGAGGAGGGTCACCTGTTTGATGAGCTCTTCCTTGGCTCTCGGGATCGCCAGCACGATCGCCATCCCCACGATGGGGATGAACGTCGCCAGGCTGAGTGCCCAGGAGTCGAACCAGTTCATCCGATGCCTTCCCTCTCAGGTGAACAGAATCAGCGCCAGACCGAGCAGCCCGACGGCGGCGAACAGCATGAGGGCGTACTGCTGGACCCGGCCCGACTGCACGAGCCGGAGGACGCCGCCGGTCTCGGAGGCGCCGATGCCGATACCGTTGACGACGCCGTCCACGCCCTTCTGGTCGATCACGTCGTAGGTGAAGCGGCCGACCGCCTTGGCGCCCACCCCCACGGCGTTGACCACGCCGTCGATCACGTTCTGGTTGACCCAGTAGGCGGCCCGGGCGATCGGACCCTTGATGGCGCCGACCACCCCGTCCACGAAGATGTGGTCGAGGTAGTACTTCTCGACCAGGAACGTGTTGAGGGCCCGGAAGGCCGGCACCCTCGTCCAGGCGCCCTTGGCCGGGGCGTTCTTCCAGTAGAAGACCATGGCCGACACGAGCAGGCCGGCGACGGCGATGGCCAGCGAGAAGATGGCCAGGCCCGGGTTGAAGTGGTGTTCCTTGACGACCTCGGCCTGGACGCCGGGAACCTCGAAGCGGACCCAGTCGGTGAACTTCTCCACGCCGGGCATGTTGATCAGCCCGATGAAGGCGGACGGGATGGCCATCAGCACCAGCGGCACGCTCATCGACCGCGGCGACTCGTGGGGATGGCCGTGGCCCCGGTACTCGCCGTGGAAGGTCAGGAACACGCAGCGGCCCATGTAGGCGGCGGTCATGAAGGCGCCGATCAGGCCGAGGACGACGATGTAGGGGTAGCCGTTCTTCACCGCCCCGAGGATGATCTCGTCCTTGGACCAGAAGCCGGCGAAGGGGAAGATCGCCGCCAGGGCGAGGGTGGCGATGACGAACGTCCAGTACGTCGTCGGCATGTACTTCTTGAGGCCGCCCATCTCGCTCATGTTGTTCGAATGGACGGCGTGAATGACCGAGCCGGAGCCGAGGAACAGCAGGCCCTTGAAGAAGGCGTGGGTGAAGAGGTGGAAGACGCCGGCCGTCCAGGCGCCGACCGACAGGGCGGCGACCATGTAGCCGAGCTGGCTCACGGTCGAGTAGGCCAGCACCCGTTTGATGTCGTCCTGCACGAAGGCGAGCCCGGCGGCGATGATCATCGTGATCCCGGCGATGAAGGCCATCCAGTTGAGCCCGCCGTGACCGATGGAGAAGCCCTCCCAGAACACGCCGTAGGCCCGGGCCACGAGGTACACGCCGGCCACCACCATGGTGGCGGCGTGGATGAGAGCCGAGACCGGCGTCGGGCCGGCCATGGCATCGGGCAGCCAGATGTGGAGCGGGAACTGGGCGCTCTTGCCCATGACGCCGAGGAACAGCAGCAGCGCGCCGGCCAGCAGCATGCCGTGGGAGATCCCGCCGGTGAGCGCCAGGCGGTTGATCGTCTCGATGTGGAAGGTCTGCCCGGCGGCGAAGAACATCGTGATGATGCCGAGCATGAGCCCGATGTCCCCGAACTTCGTGGTGAAGAAGGCTTTGAGCGCGGCGCTGGAGTTGTTCTTCTCCTCGAACCAGTGGCCGATCAGCATGAACGAGCACAGCCCGACGAGCTCCCAGCCGATCATCAACTGCAGCAGGTTGTCGGCCAGAACCATGAACAGCATCGACGCCGTGAACAGCGACAGGGCGGCGAAGAAGTAGGTGAACCGTTCGTCGCCGTGCATGTAGCCCGTCGAGTAGATGTGGACCATCAGCGACACGAAGGTCACGACCACGAACATCATCGCCGTCAGCCCGTCGACGTGCTGGCCGATCGTGATGTGGACCCGGCCGTTGCTCCACCAGGTCAGGTGCTGATCCACGATGTTGCCGTCGCTGATCCACTGGGCGGCCACGATCACCGCCAGCACGAAGCTGGCGGCCACGGCCAGGATCCCCGACTCCGACCCGCCCTTCGGCAGCTTCTTGCCGAAGAAGAGGATGACGAAGAACGACAGCGCCGGCAGGAGCGGGATCAACCAAGCTTTGTCGGCCATCAGGCGGGTCAGCCCTTCATGAGGTCGATCTCGTCGAGGTTGACGGCGACCCGGTTGCGGTAGATGAGCAGGACGATGGCCAGCCCGACGCCGACCTCGGCGGCGGCGATGGCGATGACGAACAGGGCGAAGACCTGGCCGGCGGCATCGCTCAGGCGGGCGGAGAAGGCCACCAGGTTGATGTTCACGGCGTTGAGCATCAGCTCGATGCTCATGAGGACGAGGACGCCGTTGCGGCGGGCCAGCACGCCGTAGACGCCGGTGCAGAACAGAAACGCGGAGAGCAGCAGGTATTGCGTGACGGGCATCGCCGCTCAGTCCCTTCTCGCCAGGACGATGGCGCCGACGAGGGCGGCCAGCAGCAGCATGGAGACGACCTCGAAGCCGACGACGTAGGTACGGAAGACGGAGTCGGCGATGGAGGCCGTCGGGGTCGGCTGGCCGAGGCGGAGCTCGTCTCCGCTGAACTGGCTGGAGAGGAGCGAGGCCAGCACGCCGAAGATCAGCAGCGACACGAGCCCGGCCAGGATGCGCTGGTCGTTGTCGAACTCGCCCGTCTTCCGCATCGGCGCCCGGGTCAGCATGATGCCGAACAGGAACAGCACGACCACCGCTCCGATGTAGATCAGGATCTGCACGATGCCGATGAACTCGGCCTGGAGCAGCAGGAACTGGGCGGCCACACCGCCCAGCACGATGACCAGCGCCAACGCGGCGTGGACGATGTTCTTCATGCTGACGACGCCGATGGCCGCCACCGCCATGGGGATGGCGATGATCCAGAAGGCGACGTTCTGGGCGGCGTAGCTGGCCAGGGCGGGGTGGCTCACTTCTTCCCCTTGACCTCGGCACCGACCTCGAGCGGTTCCGGCGGACTGACCGTCAGCATCCACTCACCGAGCTTTTCCTTGTCGTGGAGCAGGGCGCCGATGCGGGGCTCGGAGTACTCGTACTCCGGGCTCCAGAACAGGGCGTCGAACGGGCAGACCTCGACGCAGATGCCGCAGTACATGCACAGGGCGTAGTCGATGTCGAACCGGTCGAGGACGCTGACCGTCCGGTCCCGGCCGCCCGGCCGGCGGGGCGGGCGCTTCTCCTTGTGGCCCTCGATGTAGATGCACCAGTCCGGACACTGCCGGGCGCAGAGCATGCAGACGGTGCAGTTCTCTTCCTTCAGGGCGATGACGCCCCGCGCCCGGGCCGGCGGGTCCTCCCGCTCGTGGGGGTACTGCACGGTCACGGCCGGCTTCGTCATCGTCTTGAAGGTGACGCCGAGGCCCTTGATCAGGCCCTTGCCGGGAAGCTCTCTCTTGGCCATCAGAAGACCACCTTGAAGATGCCGGTGGCGAGGATGTTCACGAGCGACAGCGGGATGAGGTACTTCCAGGCCAGGGCCTGGAGCTGGTCCTCCCGGAACCGGGGATAGGTGAAGCGCACCCAGAAGATCAGGAAGGCGATGAGCATCACCTTGGCGAAGAGCAGGAATGGCCCGAGGATGTCGGCCGCGGTGCCGTGGACCCAGGGCACCGACCAGCCGCCGAGGAACAGCGTGGCGGCGATACCGGCAAAGGCGAAGGCTGTCCCGAACTCCCCCATGAAGAAGAAGAGGAACCGGAACCCGGTGTACTCCACCATGTAGCCGGCCACGAGCTCGCTCTCCGCCACCGGCATGTCGAAGGGCGTCTGCGTGAGCTCGGCCTGGGCGGCGATGAGGAAGATCACGAAGCCGAGGAACTGGGTGAGGATCAGCGGGAAGCCGAGCCCGCTCCAGCCGAAGAGGCTGCCGTCCTGCTGGAAGTGCACGATGCCCTGGAGGCTCATGGTGCCGGCCTGGATGACGACGCCCACCACCGCCAGGACCAGCGGCAGCTCGTAGGCGATCAACTGGGCGGCGGCCCGCAGCGCTCCGAGCAGGGCGTACTTGTTGGCGCTCCCCCACCCGGCCATGAGGATCCCGATGACCGACAGCGACGACACCGCCAGGGCGTAGAAGACCCCCATGCTGAGGTCGGAGACGACGAGCCGGGGCCCGGCCGGGACGACGATGTAGAGCAGGAACGTCGAGATCAGCACGACCACCGGGGCGGCGGCGAACACCTTCCGGTCGGCCTGGTCGGGGAAGATGTCCTCCTTTTGGATGAACTTGATGCCGTCACCGATGAGCTGGAACCAGCCGTGGAACCCGCCCGGGTCCATCGGGCCGAGCCGGCTCTGCATGTGGCTCATCATCTTGAGCAGGAAGACGTAGCCGAGGATCAGCGCCCCGGCGGGGATGATCATCAGGACGATCAGCGTCTTGATGGCCACGATCCAGCCCCAGGGGACGTCGACGGCCAGGGGGAGGACGGGCAGCGTCACCGGTCGATGTCCCCGAGGATGAAGTAGAGGCCAGCCAGGATCGTGATGATGTCCGGAACGTACACACCCTTGAGGAGCCAGGGGAGGATCGACACGTTGGAGAAGCTGGCCGAGCGGATCTTGGTCCGGAAGGGGCCGGTGGCGCCCTTGGAGATCAGGTAGTAGCCCATCTCCCCCAGCGGGTTCTCGGTGTTGACCCAGACCTCGCCCTCGGGAACCTTGATGATGCGGGGGACCTTGGCCATGACCGGGCCCGCCGGCAGCCGGTCCAGCATCTGGACGACCATCCGCGCCGACTCCCGCGTCTCCTGCATCCGCACCCAGTAGCGGGCGAAGGAGTCGCCGTCGGGGTGGGTCCAGACCTTCCAGTCGAGGTCGTCGTAGACGAGGTAGCGGGGCCCGTCGCGGCGGAGGTCCCAGTCGACCCCGGAGGCCCGGAGGTTCGATCCCGACACGCCGTACTCGGCGCCGACGGCGGGCGGGATGACGCCGACGCCCCGGGTGCGGACCTCGAAGATCTCGTTGCCGGCCACGAGCTCCTCGAACTCGTCGACGGAGTCGAACGTCTTCTTCATCACCCGGCGGCAGTCGGCGATCCATCCCGAGGGGAGGTCGACCTTGAGCCCGCCGATCCGGTTGAAGTTGGGGTGGAACCGCCCCCCGGTGGCCGCTTCGATGAGGTTGAGGACGTGCTCCCGGTCCCGGAACCCGTAGAAGGCGGGGGTGATCGCCCCGACCTGGAGGCCCATCTCCCCGAGGAACAGCAGGAACGTGGCGATCCGGGACAGCTCCGTCAGGATCGTCCGGATGTACTGGGCCCGGGGCGGTGCCTCCACGCCCATGAGCTGCTCGGCGGCGTGGATGAACGGCACCTCGTTGGCGAAGCTCGACAGCCAGTCGATGCGGTTGATCAGCGTCGTGATCTGGGGATAGGTCCGGAACTCGGTCAGCTTCTCGTAGCCCCGGTGCATGTAGCCGATGACCGGGTCGGCCGAGACCACCCGCTCGCCGTCGAGCTTCACCACCACCCGGAGGGTGCCGTGGGTGGCGGGGTGCTGGGGCCCGATGTTGAGGACCATGCCCTCGGTCTCGAGCTCGACGTTGATGCGGGCGTCGGCC
>Ga0070741_10012997_pt1 | contig 14850 bp, 17 predicted proteins | sample Coa_R1_4_FD_66440 | JGI IMG/M metagenome (GOLD analysis project Ga0070741, IMG submission 66440) | Surface soil microbial communities from Centralia Pennsylvania, which are recovering from an underground coalmine fire - Coalmine... | ecosystem: Environmental > Terrestrial > Soil > Unclassified ...
GCGGCGCGCTGGACGGACGCCGACCGGCTCGAGCGGGAGGGCGACGCGCTGCAGGCGAAGGTCGACGCCGCCTACCGCGAGCTCGCGGCGCGGTTTCCGGAGAGGATCGTCACGATCGACGCGGCGCGACCGCCGGCCGAGATCGCGAGGGAGGTGCATGAGCAGCTTCGAGAGCGTTCCTGAGCAGCACGAGGCGAAGCGGCTTCTCACGGCCGCGTTGCAGGAGGGGCCGGTGCACGCCTACCTCTTCCACGGGCCGGCGGGCGTCGGGAAGCGGGCGCTCGCGCGGCTCTTCGCCGGCGAGCTGCTCGGCGACCAGGCGCGCGTCGAGCGCGGCAGCCATCCCGACCTCTACCTCCTCGAGCCGCTCGGCGAGCAGATCCGGATCGACGACGTCCGCGAGCTCCGCCGCGACCTCCACATGCGGCCGTTCGAGGCGGACCGGCGGGTCTACCTCGTCTTCGGCGCCGACTCCCTCAACGAGGACGCGGCCGACGCGCTGCTCAAGGATCTCGAGGAACCGCCGCCGTACGCGGTCATCGTCCTCGTGGCGGAGCGCCTCGGCCCGTTGCCCGAGACGATCCGCTCGCGCTGCCAGATCGTCCCGTTCCGGCGTCTCTCCGAGCCGGCTGTCCGCGCGGCGCTCGAGGCGCACGCGCCGCAGCTCGGGGAGGAGGAGCTGACCGCGCTCGCCCGCGTCGCGGGCGGACGGCTCGGCCGCGCGCTGCAGTTGCTCGATCCGGCGGCGGCGCGGCGGCGGAACGAGCTGATCCGCGTCGCGCGCGCCGTCTACACCGATCCCGGCTTCGACACGTCGGACGCGACGGATGCGCTCCTCGCCGGCATCGCCGAGCGCGGCACCGAGGCGAAGGCGGCGGCGGAGGCGCGCGTCGAGACGCTCGAGCTGACCGGACGCGAGTCGGAGCAGTACGTCCGCCGCGCCCAGCGGGGCGCCGAGCGCGAGGAGCTCCTGTCGCTGCTCGAGGAGCTCGAATGGTGGTACCGCGACCTTCTCGTCGTCGCGGCCGGCGCGGAGCCGGCGGCCGTACACGTCGACCGGCTCGCCGAGCTGCGCGAGGACGCGACGACCGAGCGGATGACCGGTGCCGAGCGCGCCTGCGAGCTCGTGCGCGCCGCGTGGCGGGACGCCGAGGAGCTGCAGGTCACGACGTCGCTCGCCCTCGAGGCCCTCCTGATCCGGCTCCGCGGCGAGCTCGCGCCCGCCCCGGCGCCGGTCTAGCGCTAGGCCGCGGGATCCGGCCGGACGACGACCGTGTCCGCGATCGGGATGATCTCCGTCACGGGCAGGTCGGCGCGGTCGGCGTGCTCGCGGATCTTCTCCGGGCTGGACGCCTCGTAGATGCAGACGGTGCCGAGCCCGCCGGCGTCCTCCGAGAGGACGTAGCTGCGGATCCAGCGGATGTCGTCGGACATCTCGTCGTCGCCGACGGTCGTCGAGCGTGCTGCCGCAGCCTCGAGCTCGGGGCCGCCCGTCCAGCCGTCGCGGCGGATGATCGCGTAGAGCTGCATCGTGATCCTCTCCTTTGTGACGATGCGAACAAGCCGATCAGACCAGATCGGCGCCGCGTTGCAAAGCGTCTCGTCAGGCGAGCTGAGCCGTGAGCCAGTCGAACTCGAGCCGGTCGTCGGGATCGAGGGCGGCGCCGAGGTCGTCGAGGCGGCGCTTCCCCTACTCGTAGAGACGCATCGCCTCGTCCCGGTCGCCGCGGGCGAGCGCGAGGGCCGCCTGGTTGAGCTGCGTCCACGCGTCGCCCATCGCGTCGAGCCCTGAGCGGGCGTCTCGCTCCGCGAACATCCGCGCCGCGGACTCGACGTCGCCGCGGTGGAGCTCGACCCAGCCGAGATTGTGGAACTCGGTCTGCTTGCGGCGCTCGTCCCCCAGCTCGTCCCCGAGCGCGACGCTTTCGAGATAGATCTCGCGCGCCTCGTCGTAGTTCCCGGCCAGCCTCGTCCCGGCGGCCTGGAGATGGATCGGCGCCATCTCGGCTGCGCGGTCGCCGGCCTCGCGGGCCTTGCGCACGCCTTCGCCGGCGAACTCGGCCACCCGCGGATAGTCCCCGGCGCGCAACGCCTCGCGGGACAGGCCGGTGAGGGCCTCGCACTCGCCACGGACGTCGCCGAGCGTGCGCGCGAGGTCGAGCGCCTCCTCGCAGTACGCGCCGGACGGCCGGCCGAGCCGGAACGCGAAGAGATGCGCGCCGTCCAGCACGCGGACGCGTTCGATGGATCGAGTGTCGTCCGCGGCGAGCGCCTCCTCGACCCGCGCGGCGCCGTTCTCGAACTCGCCGCGGTCGAACCACTCCCGCCAGTGGGCTGCCGCCTCCTCGAGCGTCGTCATGCGCGGGATCAGATCAGATGCGCGGTCGGGCGCAAAGCGAAGGGCCGGATCGCTCCGGCCCTTCGCAGTTCCGATGACCTCTCGCTCTAGGCGGAGAAGACGAGCTCGTCGCCGAGCGCGAGCTGGAGCCGCGCGAGAGCGTCGCTCTCGAGCTGCCGGACGCGCTCCCGCGTCAGGCCGAGCTCCTTGCCGATCGTCTCGAGCGACGCGGGCTCCGACTCGAAGCCGAAACGCAGCTCGACGATCCGGCGCTGCCGCTCGGGGAGATCGGCGACCGCGCGCTGGACGCGCTGGCGCCGTACCGACTCGACCGCTTCCTCGGCGGGATCGACCGACGACTCGTCGGCGAACAGGTCGCCGAGCTCCGAGTCGCCGTCCGAGCCGAGCCCCTGGTTCAGGGAGACGGAGTCGACGGCGTCGAGAGCCTCGGTGACGTGCTCGAGCTTCAGCCGCGTCGCCTGCGCGAGCTCCTCGGCGGTGGCCTCGCGGCCGAGCTTCGCCTGGAGCTCCGCCGACGCGCGGTTGAGCTTGATCCGCCGCTCCTGGACGTGCACCGGGATGCGGATCGTCTTCGACTGGTTCGCGACCGCGCGCTGGCAGGCCTGGCGGATCCACCAGGTGGCGTAGGTCGAGAACTTGTAGCCCTTGCGCCAGTCGAACTTCTCCGCGGCGCGGTTCAGTCCGATGACGCCTTCCTGGATGAGGTCGAGCAGCGGGACGTCGTGACCCTGGTACCGCTTCGCGATCGAGACGACGAGGCGGAGGTTGGAGTTGATCATCCGCTCCTTCGCCGCCAGATCGCCCTTCTCGATGCGCTTCGCGAGCGCCACCTCGTCGGCCGCCGTGAGCAGCTTGTGCCGGCCCGCCGCGTCCATGAACAGCTGGAGCGGGTCGAGCGTGCCGGACACGGCGGCGGTCGCCACCGGCCGCGCCTCCTCCTGGGGCTCGCGCACGACGACATCGCGCTCTTCGAGCGCGGCGCGCAGAGCCGTGAGGTCGTCCTCGGTCAGCTCGTGCTCGTCCGCGAGGGCCTGGATCTCCTTCTCCTCGACGAAGCCGCGCTCGGCGGCCTCCTCGAGCAGGCGCTCGGCAGGCGAGAGGTCGTGCAGGTGAATGGTCTCGTTCAGTTGTGTTCCTTTCGCTCAAGGTGGGCTGCCGGATTGCGGCGCCCTGGGCGGCGTGGTTGCGCGGTTTCCCGCGATCTTTGTGCCGCCCTACGAAGTTATAGAACGGCGTTGCACGGAAGTCCATTCCCAAACATGGGGATTTTGCTCTTTCCGAACAAACTCTTAAGTCCTGCTCAGCGGCGAGAAATCACCGTTCCATGGCCCGGCCGGATAGGTCCTCGAGCCGAATCCGTAGGACCACGGTACCCGGACTGAGCGGCCGCGGCCCGGCCTGACGGCCCGCCGTGCGGGCGAAACGCTCCCGCAGAAGCGCCAGCGCGGCCTCGATCTCGTCCCCTGCGAGCTCCTCCGAGGCGCCCTGGGCGATGACGCTGCGCCAGCTCCCCTTCGCGTCGGCGTCGTACTCGTCGACCTCGACGCAGACGCGGGGGTTCTCGCGCAGCATCGCCGTCTTGCGGCCCTCGGTCGTGACGGTGACGACGGCGCCGTCCTCGTAGGCGTAGATGACCGGGACGACGTACGTCTCGCCGCCGGCGTGGCAGCCGAGCCGCGCGATCCGCTGGCCGCGGAGGAAGTCCTCGATCTCGTCGCGCGACAGCTCCCGCATGACGTCGGAGGCTACGCTGATTTCGTGGTTGCGCGCGCTTGGGTCATCGGGGCGCTCGTCGTAGCGCTCCTCGCCGGAGGTGCGGCGGCCGCCGCGCTGCTCGCCTGGCCGCAGGGAGCCGTCGGCGCCTCGAGCACGGGCCTCGCGGGAATCTCGCTGCCCGGCTTCGCGGGCCACGTCGAGAGCGTCTCGGTCGTGGATCCGCACGGGAAGCCGCTCGCGGTCCGCGTCAGCCACGACACGATCTGGCCGCTCGAGCGCCTCGCGCCCGGCGAGAAGCTGACGGTCACCGTCGATCTGCGCCGGCCGGGCTGGATCGGCTGGCTCGTCGGTCGCCAGGTCGAGCGCACGGTCAGCGTCGTCACGCCGGTCGCGCACGTCCGCCAGACCCTCCTGCGGCCGGCGGAGGGGTCGGCCGTGGCGATCCGCTTCGACACGCCCGTCAGCCGCGTCGCGATCGGCGGGCGCGTGCAGCGGCTGGACGTCCGAGCCGTCGTGCCGCTCGGCGTCGTCGCGTCCGGCAGCACGGCCGCGGGCGCGACGACCGTCGCGGCTGCCGTCCGCCCCTGGGAGTCGCTCTCGCAGCCGGTACGCGTCTCGTGGTTCACGCCGGGAGCTCGCGTCCAGGTCGTCGCCGATCCCGCGCCGAACACCCGCGTCGCGCCGTCGAGCACGTTGACGCTGACGTTCGCCGAGCCGGTCTCCGAGGCGCTCGGCTCGAAGCTGCCGAAGCTCGTCCCCGCGACGCCGGGCAGATGGACACAGGTCGACGCGCACACGCTCGAGTTCCAGCCGGCGGCGCTCGGCCTTCCGATCGGCGGAGCGCTCCGCGTGCACCTCCCCGGCCGCACCGTCACGTGGCAGGTCGAGCCGGGCTCGACCCTCCGCCTGCAGCAGATCCTCGCGCGGCTCGGCTATCTCCCGCTGCGGTGGAGCGGCGGGCCGGCGAAGACGCAGGCCGCCGAGCTCGCGGCCGCCGCGACGCCGCCGCAGGGAGTCTTCTCCTGGCGCTTCCCGAACACGCCGGCCTCGCTGCAGCGGCTCTGGAAGGAGGGGAGCTGGAACGTCGTCACCGAAGGCGCGGTGATGGCGTTCGAGGACGACCGCGGCCTCGCGACCGACGGCGTCGCCGGCCCGGCCGTCTGGCGCGCGCTCCTCCGCGCCGACCTCGACGACCAGCGCCGGCTCGGCGGTTACAACTACGTCTTCGTCCACGAGACGATCCCGCAGTCGATGAACCTCTGGCACGACGGCAAGGTCATCCTCACCTCGCCGGGCAACACCGGCATCGCGTCCGCGCCGACGGCGCAGGGGACGTGGCCGGTCTTCGAGCACATCTCCTCGGGGACGATGAGCGGGACGAACCCCGACGGCTCGCACTACAACGACCCGGGCGTGCGCTGGATCAGCTACTTCCACGGCGGCGACGCGCTCCACGCCTTCCCGCGCGCGTCGTACGGGACGCCGCAGAGTCTCGGCTGCGTCGAGCTTCCCTACACGGCGGCGGAGCAGGTCTGGCCGTACACGCCGGTCGGAACGCTCGTCACCATCGAATCGTGAGCGGCCTCTCCCGCGCGCTGCTGATGGTTGCGCTCGTCGTCGTCGCGGGGGCGGTCGTGATCGCCGTGCGCGGCCGCGGCAGCGGGATTCCGTCGGTGAGCGAGGTGCCGGCGTCGCTCCCCGCCGGCGGCGTGTCGCTCAACGGCGTGGTCGTCCTGAAGCCGCTCGTCACGCGGCCGGCTCACGTGCTCTCGAAGGCCGCGGCGATCAAGTCGGCGCGCGCCGACGCCGCCAAGCACAGCTCCGCCGCGAGGGCGATGGAGGCGGCCGTGACGATCTCCGGCGACCCCCATCTCCAGAGCACGCCGGCCTGGATCGTGACCTTCGACTATGCGAAGCCGATCAACATCTCCGGCTCGAAGACGCCGGAGCTCGTGACCCACGACAGCATCTTCGTCGACGCCTCGACGGGAAAGCTCCTGCTCGGCATCTACACGAAATAGCGCGGCTAGACTGGACGCTCCCCGCCGACGTAGCTCAGCTGGTAGAGCACTTCACTCGTAATGAAGGGGTCCGCGGTTCGAATCCGCGCGTCGGCTTCAATCCTGAAGCGGCCTTCGGCCACTCGTCGGGTTCGTCGCTTTGGCTGTCCGCGTACTCCCCGCGTACATCGAACTCTTCTCGCGCAACCCGGATCGCGTCTGCCGCGGGCAACCGCTCAGCGGGGTCTAGCTCCTCGAACACGTGCGCGTACGTCCGAAGCATTACGTCCGGCGCGTTCCCCATTTGCCGCGCGACCTCGACTACCGAGACGCCCTCGTGGATCAGCAGCGACGCGAACGAATGGCGCAAGTCGTACGGCCGGCTATTCGTCAGCCCGACCGCCTCTGCGAGCGGTCGAAAGACACGCCTGCGCCAGTTGCGCCAGTCGTAGTCCGTCCACACGCTTCCGCGCGAGCTCGGGAAGACCAGCTCACCAGGACTGGGCGATGCCAGCTTCCACCGGGCGAGGTCCTCCGCCAGCGGTGCAAGGAGCCGCACCGAGCGAATGGTCCCCGTCTTCGTGCTCTTGATCTCCGAACCCGCGGCCGCCCGTTCCACCAGGATCGTTCGCTCTCGAACGTCTGACCAGCGAAGCGCCCGCAGCTCTTCTGGTCGGAGTCCCGTATAGGCCAAGACCGCGAGCAGCACGGCATCGCGCTCTGCGCCCGCAGCGAGAAGCCGAGCCCGCATTGCCTCGACGATCGCCGGCGTAAGCGGCTGTACGTGCCGCGACCTTCCCGCGGCCGGCATCGGAACATCGGCGACCGGGTTGCGGTCGATCCGGTCCCACGCGACTGCGCAGCGGAACATTCCAGACAGGAGGGCAAGAGCCTTCCGAACGGTCGGAGCCCCAACCTTCGCAAGGAGCTCCGCCTTGATCCCGTGGACAACCGCCGGCGACACCTCCCGCAGCCGGTAGCCGCCAATCCTCCGCCGCAGATGCTTCTCCCACACCTGCGCGTAGCCTTTTCGCGTGTTCTCCTCGAGCTGCACCAGTGCGTACTGCCTCCACCAGCGCTCGATGAACTCCGCGACCGTTTCTTTCCCTCGCTCCGGGTCCAGGCTCTCGCCGAGCTCGCGAGCCGAGCGCACACGAGTTGCGAACCTCTCCGCGTCCGCCTTCCGCGTGAACGACCTGGACCGGTGCCGGCCGTCCTCGCGCCACCGGATCTCCCACTTTCCCGTATCGGGACGCCGCCGCATCACGCGCTGACCTCGCGCTCGATCCGTCGCAGAGCCCCCCCGGATCCTCGCGGCGGAACCGGAGCAAGCTGCGGAGCTACCGCCGCCTCGTCCACGATGTAGGTCGCGCGCTCCACCCAGTCCTCGAAGTCGCACGGGCGGATACGCCAGCGACCGCACGGCTTCGACGCTCGAAGCTCGCCCCTCCGTATCGCCCTTCGGACCGTCTTTGTGCTGAAGCGCGAGCGCTCCGCGACCTCGTCAACAGTGAGTAGCTCGGGGAGTGCCATAAGTTGCACACTAGCGGCAAAGCTCACCGCGCGCAACTACGTGGCGAACTGAACCGGTGTGCCCGTCGTCGGCAACGCCAGCGGTGTGGCGAGCAACTTGCCGACGTAGCCGGCCGTGAGCCTCTCGTTCCGCCGGCGGTACTCCGCGATCAATGCGTCCGCGAGCCGATCCGGCGTCTCGAATCCCGCGAGACTCCAGCACTCCCGAAACTCCTCAAGCTTGCGGTACATCGTCCGTCGCGGCTCGCCCCAGACCTCGGCGAGCCGGTCGACCGAGACCTCCCCCTCCTGGTACTTCGTAATCGTCCACATCGCGATCAGCTCGCCCACGCGGCTCGCCTTCGGCATTGCTTGCACCATGAGACGCGCCTGGTCCATCAGTGGCAACCGCTTCTTGGTCGCCCGCTGTTCCTCGGTCATCAAGGACGCCGCCGCAAGCAGGACGTTCACTTCAAGAAGAGTCTTAGGCTTCCGCCGTGCCACTACTTGCAATCTACCAGCATCAGCCGTCTCGCCTGCACCGTCGCCGCAGGCAGTGAGCCCGCCGGTGCACCCGGCTCCCCCGGGACCGCGTTGGCGAGCGATTCCGCGAGAATTTGCTTGGCCTATACGGAGCCGAAACCGTTCTCTTACAGGACTTTTATGCCCGGACGCTAATCTCGGCCCCATGAAGGGCTACGGGTCCGTCCGATCCTCGGGTTTTCATCTCCCCTGCGAGGGTGATAGCCTCGTGTGCCCCCAGCGCCGATCAGGGAGAGGAGCGTTGCTATGACCGGTGCATGTGCAGAAGTCGTCATTCTCGACACTGTTGTCGAACCGGACTACGATCGTCCGATCCCGCAGGCAGAGCTGACGACTGCCTACGACGAGCGGACCCGGGCCTTGAAGCCCGGCGAGCGCGTCGAGGTCGATCTCGTCGGCAACGACGAGTTCGACGTCTAGTTGCCCTACATCGGGCGCGCCGAGGCCGTCGCCCTCTGGGCGGAGGGCGACCCTGACGTAGACGAGTCGCACGTCTTTCAGGGCGACCTGTTCCACAGCGTCAACTTCTACGTTCCCCACAAGGACGAAACGGTCCTCTACGAAGGCATCATCGTCTCGTACGACTGCGAATACACGAAGGCGCGCCTCCGCCCGGACAAGGCTCCGCTGTCGATCGCACCAGTCCGCGCTATCTCAGCGTTCTCCGAGGAACACGCCGCCTACATCCGAGACGGCCAGGTCGCCTCGGCTCTCTACCTTCCCGCACACGACGGCATCCTCGACGTTGAGTCGATGGTCGACTTCCGTCTCCTCCAGCCGATCGTCCCCAACCAGCTCGCGGGATATCAGTACGTCGCGACCCTCGGTCCAGAGCTTCGAAACGCTCTACAGGCCAAGCTCGTCGAGCACTTCACGCGCCGGCTCCTCCTGGAGGACGAGTCGTGAGGCTTGACTTCTTCATGCTCGCCGACTCGGCCGAGGTGGTGGACGCGCCGAGAGGTGCCCGCAAGCTCAACATCACCGGCGGTGGAGTTACCCACGTTGGCGCTGCCGAGTTTCCCTACAGGGTCCCGTCCCTCGCGATCGTGATCCGCTTCTTCCTCGGCGCCGACGACGCTGATACCACCCACGCCCTCGTCGTCAGGATGACAGGCCCGGATGGGGAGGAGCTCCTCGCACTTGGCCACGAGCTCAAGTTCGAGGGAGATCCGGCTAGCCATGAAGGTGAGGAACCGTCGCTCTTCATCGTCGGTCAGCTCGCGAATGCGCCTTTCCCGACGTCGGGGACGTACCACTTCGACCTCGTTCTCGACGAGGATCTCGTCGATCGGAAGGCGATCACCGCCGTCGAGTGGAGCGAGACGCCCGCCGAGGGGGAGTAGGCCTCCATCACGCCGCTGGCGTCGCGTTACCGGCGTGGTTTACGTGATCAAGTCGTGGTCAGGGGCGCCGCTCGCGCCGGGCAGTGATGAGCTGGAGGCCGGCAACCCCGAAGGCGGGGATCGCCATCAAGGCAGCTAGCGGCGCATGAAAGACGAAGAACGCGCCAAGGATGAACGCTATGCCCACGACACCGAACCCAATCGCTCCTCGAACTCTAGGCTCAGGAATGAAGCGGGCAGGCTCGGCCTCGCCGGACTGAGCGAGAGCAACCTCGGCGCCAGGCGATATGAGGACTCCCACGTCTCGGAGAGCGGCCTGCAGCCGGGCAAGGTCGCCGTCGAGGGGGCGCACGGCAACTTCCTTGCCACGTACACCTGGCCTCGGCGTGAGAACGACGGAGTCCTTAGCTCCTAGGAAGGTGCCACCCCACCCGTGTAGGCCGGTGCTCATCGAGACTTCTGCCGGATTGACCTGGTAATGCACACCGAGCCGACGACTGAGGGCGGGCACTCCCCCTCCAGACGCCGTGACGACGATCGCATTCGGTGTCACGGTCATCAGAACGCCACCGAACCCGTTCTTCCAGACATTGAACGCCGCCGACCCGTTCGCCGGCCGCGAACCCGCGGTGACGAAGGCCGCGTATGTCTGACCGTCTGAGAGCGCTACCGGGCGAGACAGCTCTTGTCGGCGCTGGCGCCCGATGAAGACCATCACTGTGACGCCGACGACCAGGAATATCGCTGGCGCAAGGTCATTCGCAACTTGGGAGAAGCCTTCGATCACCGTGTCCTAGTCCCACTGTAGGCGGCCCCTCTAGGCCCGTCTACCGCACCTCCGGCTAAGACTGGGCGATGCAGGCGGCCACTGTGCCCGGAGCCGGCGCGCCGCTCCGGGGCCCCCTCGCGGGGGCTCCCGGGAGGCGGGCGCTCCGGCTCACGGGGCCCGCGTGCGCGCGCTGAATCTCTCAAGCAAGCAGAGCGCGTGCATCAGGTCGAACGGGTCGAGCACGTCGGCTGGGATGTACCCCTCCCGCCAGGCCCAGGCCAGGCGCACGTCCCGGAGGACGCGCATCGTGATCCCGCTCTCCGCGGTCAGCTTCCGGCTGACGTAGTTCAACAGCGTCCGGCCGGCAGCGAGAACCGTCTCCGTGACCTCCATCGACCCGTCCTCCTTCCACTTCGCCAGGTACTTGCTCAGGTAGCCGCTCGCACGTTCCGCCGGCTGTGGAGACCGCAGCGGCTTCGCGTCGACGAAGCCGAAGCACCACACCGCCCCGAGCTCGCGCAACGCGGCCACGTACTCGAACGCCCAAGCTTGCTCGACCGCCGTCTCCATCCCCAGCACGAAGTGGAGGTGCCAAACGCCGCGCCGCTGGAGCTCCCACTCGTACATCAGCAGCCCACCCCGGTAGTCGCTCCCGAGCCGCTTCACGGCGCGATCCGCCCGAAGCTTTGCGCGTCGGTTGAGCTCGCGCCACCAGCCACGCGAGCGCTCGTTCCACATCTCAGCGGCTCCGCCTACCACGCGACAACCGAGCTTTCCGCTGCATCGAACCCCTCCCGGATGAGTGCACTGCTCGCGGTCCCAGACCAGCCCGAGCTCCTCGCCCGGAGCCGTCAGCGTGCACATGGCGACCAGCCCGCCGTACGTCCGCAGGTTCTCTCGGATCTTCCGCATCGTGTCCCGCGCCCAGGTCGGCGCGTAGCCCGGACAGCGCCGCCGCCGGCAGCGGGACACCGACACTGGCAACAGCCCGCCGCAGTCTTCGCACTTCTTGTAACCGCGTTCCTCGAGCGCGGCCGCGTCGAGCCGACCAGCAAAGGCGCTCGGCTCAACCGGCCGACTCATCGGCCGCTTTCGGTGCCGGCACCCGCCCGTCCGCGGAAAGAAGCGTGAGCTGACAGCACGGCCCGATGCCGGCAGGACAACGGTCGCCCTTCGGCCAGAAGTAGCGCTGCCCGCAGCAACCGCACACCCGCGGCGTCACGACCGGCGGCTCGCCGCTCACGCGGCCCCACCGCACTCGTCTAGTTCATCGCCCGCGTACTCGGCGCGTACATCGCCGGGTTCTCGCGGGTCGTCCTCTGGCTCTAAGAGTCCGCCGCAGTGCGGGCAACGTGCAGGACGTTTTCGCCCTTCATCACCCTCCGACGGACCCGCGTTGCCCTCTCCGGTGTTCTCTCGTAATGAAGGGGTCCGCGGTTCGAATCCGCGCGTCGGCTTTGCTCAGGCGTCCGCGACCCGGGGCTCCGGGTCGGCGACGAGGTCGATCGAGCTGAGGGATCGCGCCTCCGCCGTCAGGGCCGCGTCGAGATCGAGCGCGGACGGCTCGATCGGGCTCGCGCAGTACGGGCACATCTGCCAGAGCGGCTCGAGCGGCGCGTCGCAGTGCGCGCACGGCTGGCGGAGCCGCGTCGCGCAGACCGGGCACGCGAAGTAGTCCGACTCGACCGGCGAGCTGCACGTCGGGCACGACGGCCGCGCCCGGGCGAGCTGCTGCTCGAGGGCGCGGAGCTCGGCGCGCCGCGAGCGGATGTCCGCGAGCGTCTCCGCCGGCCGGAAGAGGAGGTAGACGACCGGCCCGAGATACGGCGGCAGCAACCCGAGCACCGTCGCCGTCCCGACGAGGAACGGATCCTCGATTCGCCGGCGCGCGTCCCGGTGCACCCAGTAGGCGAGGGCGAGCCAGAAGACGACCGCGAGGAAGATCGCGAGGTTGCGGGCGATGACGAACGCGGTCGAGTGGAACGCGTTGTGGAGGCTCGAGAACGCGGTGAAAAGCGGAACGGCTGCCAAGGCGCTAGACAATTGCCCGCCGCGCCGACCAGCAAACGCGCCCGCATCCGGACGACCTAGGATCGACCCCGGTGTCCTTCGACGTCGAGACGGCCGTGCTGCTCGCGCTGCTCGGCGTCGGCGTCGGCGCGTTCGGGACGCTCCTCGGCGCCGGCGGCGGCTTCATCCTCACGCCGATCCTCCTGCTCCTCTACCCGCACGACTCGCCGCAGACGATCACGGCGATCAGCCTCACGGTCGTCTTCTTCAACGCCTCCTCGGGGACGGCGGCGTATCTCCGCCAGCGCCGCGTCGACGTCAGGAGCGGGACGATCTTCGCGCTCGCGACGCTGCCGGGCGCGGTCGGCGGGGCGCTGCTCACGGGCGTCGTCTCGCGACAGATCTTCTCCGCGCTGATGGGCGGAGTGCTCGCGCTGCTCGCGGTGTGGCTGCTCGCCGGCGAGCGCTGGCGGCCGGTGCCGCCGCGGCGGGGCGTCCACCGGCGGCTGTTCACCGACCGCTACGGCCTCCTCTACGACTACGACGTTCCCGTCTGGCGCGGGGCGGCGTACAGCGTCGTCGTCGGCTTCGTCTCGAGCTTCCTCGGCATCGGCGGCGGGATCATCCACGTGCCGCTCCTCGTCCGGGCGCTCGGCTTCCCGACCCACGTCGCCACCGCGACCTCGCACTACGTCCTCGCGTGGATGGCCGGCGTCGGGACGCTCACGCACGTCGTGACGGGGAGCTTCGCCGGCGGCACCGGCGTGCGGCGCGCGGTCGCGCTCTCGGTCGGCGTGATCGTCGGAGCGCAGGGAGGAGCGCTCTTCTCGCGCCGGATCCGCGGCCACCACATCGAGCGGACACTCGCCGTCGCGCTCCTCGCCCTCGCCGCGCGCCTCTTCGCCGGGCTCTGAATCTGTTTCTCGAACCGCCGCTTGAAGCACAATGGCGGCAGTGGGCGGACCGAACGGCGGGAACGGCAACAGGCGGGGACGGGGGCCGCGGGCGGACCTCGAGCTCGAGCGGCTGCTCGCGGCGCGGCACGCGCGGCGGCGGCGCACGCGGCGCCGGCACCGCAGCGTCCTGCTCCTCCTGGCCATGGTCGTCGCCGCGAGCGTGACGCTCGTCGTCGCGACCGTCGCCTTCACCGGCCCGCAGCTGCTCTCGACGATGTGCAGCCTCAAGGATCTCCGGCCGCTCTCGCTCGGCTCGAACTCCTTCCTCTACGCGGACAACGGGACGCTGCTCGGCGTCGTGCCGTCGGCGACGAACCGCCAGCCGCTGCCGCTCACGCAGATCTCCCCGTGGCTGCCCGAGGCGACGGTCGCGATCGAGGACGCGCGCTTCTGGGAGCACGGGGCGCTCGACTACCAGGGAATCCTCCGCGCGATCTACGAAGACGTCACGGCCGGCCAGCTCGCCCAGGGCGCCTCGACGCTGACGCAGCAGCTCGTCCGCAACCTCTACATCGGCAACCCGCAGCGGACGTTCTCCCGCAAGTTCAAGGAGGCGTGCCTCTCGGAGAAGCTCTTCCAGAAGCTGTCGCGCAAGCAGATCCTCGCCGCCTATCTCAACGAGGTCTTCTACGGCCGGCACGCCTACGGTGCGCAGGCCGCGGCGCAGACGTACTTCTCGAAGAGCGCGAAGGATCTCACGCTCAGCCAGGCCGCGCTCCTCGCGGGCCTGCCGCAGGCGCCGACGACGTACGATCCGGTCGTCAATCCGCAGTACGCGATCGCGCGCCGGAACCAGGTCCTCAGGGCGATGCTCAAGAACGGCTACATCACGCGCCCCGCCTTCCGGCAGGCGCTCAGGAAGCCGCTCGGGCTGAGGCTCGGCCACCTCTACACGCAGCTCCACCAGCCGAACTTCTTCGGCTGGGCGACGCAGCAGCTCGTGGACAAGTTCGGCGAGGCGCAGGTCGAGCGCGGCGGGCTGAAGGTGAAGACGACGCTCGACCCGCGGTTGCAGGCGCTCGCCCTCCGGGCCGTCTCGGACGCCCTCCGGCAGCCGACGGATCCCGCGGCCGCGCTCGTGTCGATCGACCCGCGCACCGGCGCGGTGAAGGCGATGGTCGACTACCTGCCGGACCACAGGCGGATGCAGTTCAACCTCGCGACGCAGGCGCACCGCTCCACCGGCAGCGCCTTCAAGCCGATCACGCTCGCGACCGCGCTCACCGAGGGCGTCTCCCTGTACTCGACCTTCTACGGGCCGCCCGAGCTGTACATCACCGACCCGCAGTGCGCGACGAACGGCGGGCCGTGGGACGTCCACAACAGCGGCGACGAGTCGGCGGGAACGGTGAACCTCATCTCCGCGACGGCGGGCTCGATCAACACGATCTTCGCCCAGCTCATCGCGAAGGTCGGCGTCGCGAACACGGTGAAGATGGCGCACTGGCTCGGGATCACAACGCCGAGCGGACCGAAGAGCCCGTACTTCAAGCCGGTCTGCGCGATCACGCTCGGCTCGGTAGGCTTCACGCCGCTCGAGCTGACCGACGTCTACGCGACGCTCGCCTCCGGCGGGATCCATCACGCGCCGGCCGCGTTCACGTCGGTTCGCGGCCCGAAGGGCAAGCCGCTGCCGGCGACG
>Ga0070741_10012999_pt1 | contig 14848 bp, 11 predicted proteins | sample Coa_R1_4_FD_66440 | JGI IMG/M metagenome (GOLD analysis project Ga0070741, IMG submission 66440) | Surface soil microbial communities from Centralia Pennsylvania, which are recovering from an underground coalmine fire - Coalmine... | ecosystem: Environmental > Terrestrial > Soil > Unclassified ...
GACTTTGATATTCGCGCGTGGGTGTCAACTGCTGCTACTCATGTACATGACTCGACAGAAATAACGCTGGCCGATGTTGACGAGTTCCTTCGGTAGCACTGCGAAGTTGCGGGAGCTACGGTCTCTTCAGTAGCCATCTTCGTTTTTCTGTCATTTCACCTCAATTACATTCCACGTTCAATCTCCACCTGAGTATTGGTTCACAAAGACCAAGTCCGCGTTTTTGATTTTCCTATACATCGAGGGTTTTCCCCCAAAGCCGAAATGGATGCATTGGAGAACTTATAACCGTCTGTGCCAGCTGCACGACCGGTTTGAGAACTGTTCCTGGCCACCTTGGCTGCTCAAGATGCTTTGATTTCCGCTGTTTCTATCCGAAACCATCAGGTAAGCTTAGGAGAATTCAAGTTGACGTCTTTAGCCGACTGTTGTTGTACATCGCGCAGTTCGTCAGAATGGCATCTTGAAGTCAACACAGCGTAGTATGTTGCTCAAAACAATCGGATTCAGCAACTTGATTGTGTGCTTTTCGGCGATCTTCAACCCATCCCCATCTTTTGAAAAACTTGAAAAACTCTTTTAGCGCGAATTACAGAACTTGCGCTACGGTTTCACGTGGCTCAACAGAACGATGTCAGCCTCACCTTTGCCCACCGCGGCATAAATAGAGCCTCCATCTGATGACCAAGAAACTCGCCGTGTGATAAACGTAGCTTGCCGGCCAAAGTCGGTAATGCGGCGCATCGCGCCACCGGTGGTTGGTTGCGCCCAGATATCCGTGGTTGGTCCATCCGTCAGAGCCATCGCCAGCCACTTGCCGTCAGGCGAAAGAACCGGCTGCATAAGGAGCGCGCTCGACATTCGCGATCCCGAAACGCGAACCAACCTCTGTGCCGGACCGCTCTCTGGATTGGCTACCAATACTTCCATGTCCGACAGTCCATTCACTGCCGGCAAACTTAGTACGAAAAAAAGCCTTCCAACCGCATCAACTGCGGGTTTCTGTCCTTCAGCGCGCACCAAAAGGCTGGGACCGCCCATAGGGGAGGCCTTCTCTATCCGAAATCCATTTTGGGTAGGAGGTGAAAAATACAGCCAGCGGCTGTCCGGCGACCAGCAAGCCCACCCGCTGCCGTCTGCAACTTTGTGAGCATTGCTTCCGTCTGGCTTCATCAGCCACAGATCAACATTCCATGCGCTCAGACCGCGCTTAACATACGCAATGTATTTTCCATCCGGAGACCAGACCGGCACACCAATCGTAACTTCAGGGTCCCGTTCGAAGGAGAGTTGCCGACTGTTCTGAGTGTCGAGGTTCAGCACCCAAAGATTGCCATGGCCGCCACTGTCACTCAGATATACGAGTTCATGATCCCCGGGCGCTACCGATGGTGTCTGTACCGCGCCGGTTTGGTGCGTGATCTGGATACCCCTTCGAACATTTTCTACCGGACTGCCGCCGACTGGGTAGCGCCAAATATCGAACTGAATTTGCCGACGGGTCGCAACAGTGTTGCCGTCACGGTCCAGATCCGGAGAGATGTAAGAAGTCTCGCCGAAGGTGAGCCGCCGTAGATTCTTTCCTCCAATTTCTACTGACCAAAGATTCATCGTCCGCATATAGAGGACGGTGTCGCCCCGGGATGAGCTGTAGACCACTCCGGAGCTGTCGGGAAGCCAGCCAAAACCAGCGAGCGGAGTTCCATCCCGGGTAATTGCTTGCAAGCTGCCCCCATCCGCCGGCACATAGAAAATGTCGTAGTCAAAAGTTCTGCCTCGTTGGAACCCCAGTTTCCGGTCATCGGGAGACCAGTGCAGGTCGGAATAAGTGTATTCGGACGGAAGACGGGTCAATCTGCGAGCGTTCGAACCGTCCGGATCCGCCACGACCAATTCTAGTTCCCCATTAACTGAGTGGAAATACGCGAGGTGTTTGCCATCGTGGCTCAAGTCGGCACTCTCCAAGCTGGTCACCAGCGGTCTTGGTGTGCCTCCGAGGGCGGGAATTTGCCAAATCTGTCCCTGACCGTCCGGCTCCGGTGAAGGAGTGAAGTAAATCAGCGACGACGAATCAGAAGACCAACGTGGATATTGGTGATCTACATCGTCATGGGTCACTTGAAGCGGAGCACCTCCGACTAGCAAGCGCAGCCAAACTTGCCTCCTTCCGCCGACATCGGCTGTAAATGCTACTGACTTGCCGTCAGGCGATAAAGCGGGAAATTCTTCCATCCCGACAAAGTCGGTAAGTCTCTGTAATCTTTCCAGGGAAGAATTATCCGGGCGGGGCTTGGATGATCCTCGCGCTGCCAGAAACCCTAGTATGGCAGCCATACAAACCGCGAGCGCACTTAATGTCGGTATTAGCCACGATCTACGCGTAGTTGCAACAAGCGCCAGAGCCGCGGAACTGCCACTGTGTTCGCGGCCAATCAGCTCCAAATTGAAGGCAAGGTCGCCCGCTGACTGAAATCGCTCTGCAGGATCCTTTTCCAGACATCGATGCACAATTCTCGCCAGTGCTGGAGGAAGATTGCGCCCGGTGTCCGAAAGTTCTGCAGGCTCCTCCTTGAGAATCGCACTCATGGTATCGGCGGAGGTCTTCCCCTCAAACGCTCGTTTTCCCGACAGGATCTCGTAAAAGATCGCACCCAGGCTGAAAATGTCTGTGCGATGGTCCACGGTCTGTCCGCGCACCTGCTCTGGTGACATGTACCCCACAGTACCCAGAACGATGCCTGACTCGGTGATGGCGGCCGTCGCTACCGAACTCTGCAGAGGATCCGTGGTCTTATCAACGAGCTTGGCCAGCCCGAAATCAAGAATCTTGACTACTCCATCGCGCGTAAGAAAGAGATTTTCAGGTTTCAGGTCCCGGTGCACAATCCCGCGGGCGTGCGCAGCGGCCAGTCCCCGCGCTGTTTGGAGCGCGAACTCGACCGCTTTGCGCATCGGCATCCCGCCTTCTTGCAGCCGCTTACGCAGCGTCTCCCCTTGAAGAAGCTCAGTGATTAGATAGGGCGCATGTTCCTCGGTCGTACTAAAGCCATAAACGGCCAAAATGTTAGGGTGATTGAGCGCCGCCGCTGCCCGTGCTTCCCGCTCGAAACGTTGCAGTCGATCGTGATCGGATGCCAACTCGTTCGGCAGAACTTTGATCGCAACTTCACGAGCCAGGTTCTCGTCGCGAGCGCGATACACTTCGCCCATTCCGCCGGCGCCGAGCGGCGACAATATCTCGTACGACCCAAGTTTTGTGCGTGGAGCAAGGGCCATCGCGGTTGATTATAATCCTTGGCTTTCGCGCTCCCGATTCAAACCGTGCGATGTGTCGCAAAGAAGTGAAAGTCTTTCGGTGGTTACAGATCCCCATTGATTCCAGTCGAGTGACTTCCGATACGGAAACATTCCACAGCGGCTTGTGCTCGTCAAAGAGCGGCGGTGCAGGCGACGTGCTCGAGACACCTTGTGTTCACACGATGTCTGCCGACAGTCCCTCTTTAGTATTGCTCAGGGCGTCTTTTCACACTGTAACTTAAGCCTTTGGAGGTGGATACGGTCTGTAAAGCCGCGGTATTTGCGAAGTTCTAACTGATCGCTGAATGCACGTGCATCAGACTCTACATCCGATACGACAACGTTAGGTTCAAGCTCCAGTCCTTCAGTTTGCCGACTGAGCAAACGCTCAACAATAAAACGCGCATTCTCGGCGTCATGTGGAGAGTAGTCAGCCATGAAGACTTACTCCGAATGCAATCAGCGAGGGGAAGTGATGCGTATGTTACAGCACCCGGCACGGATCTTCGCAATTTTTTGTGATCCCGCATGCGTATTGCTCCACTGCCGAGAAGAAATTGCACATCTAAGCGGTGGGTGCCGCCTCAAAAAAAAGACAGGCAACCGCTCATGAAACCAGCTCTGCTCGTTCCGGTTCTGCTACTTAGCAAGCGATTTTCAGTCGGACTTTCCGGCCGTGGTAATTGAAAACGAGAAGGTTCCAGTGTCTCTAGGCTACGCTCTCGGTCTTCCTTATCCATGGAGTCCGATGCTGCGTCGCCGCATGTGGCGCAGAGATACCTATTTTATGGAGTTGGCTTACGAGTTCCTCAGGCGTGAAGTAAGTGAGTATGAGATGATCGCTCCCGCAGACGCTCGCGAGAGTTTTGTGAAGCGCGCTGCTGAATTCGTAGCAGCGCGGATTGCGGGAGTTAGGAGTTTTGGGACAAGTTGGCAGTCGACTTTAACGCTGAGGTCGATCCTTCGTGGTCCATACGTATCGGCGCCGGGATGTAATTTCACGATTTCGACGAATTCGAATGGTTTAAGAGTTAACTGCGTAGTTTCTCTTCCCGGGGTCAATCATGCGCATTTAAATTACTGAGGTGCTGCAATGAGCATCGGCAAGTACGGCCCTTTCGCTAATGTCGTGGGTCTCGGCTTAGCATTGGTCGCTACGTTTAGCTTTTTCTCCTAATAGCTTCTAACAAAACCTGCTCCTTGGTGCCCAATCCGTTTGAAGCCAGTTTGGCCTATGACGGAAATTTCATGCAGCGCAGCAGATCGCGAAAGCGAGGGTCAACACGAAGATTATCCAGCCAGGGCATCACCTGGGTTAGAGCCATCCACGGTGCACGTTCCTGAAGAGCAAGATCGAGCCAGTGAAACGCCTCCTCTTTTTCGTTTAGAACTGCGTAGATTGCGGCCGGAAAATAAGCAGACACATAGCGTTGTTTCGAGATCTCATGGAGTTGATTGAGAACCTCAAGCGCTTGATCCCGATTTCCCGCAGCTGCAAAGCAGCTCCCGAGTAGATGGACAAATAGAGGAAGGCCATTACTGATCCGGACCAGATCTCTCATCTCCGCTATCGCAGCGTCGTGCGCGCCAGTTTGAGAGAGCACCATGGCCAAGGCCCAGCGCCCCAGGGAAAAGTCGGGCACCAAGTCAAGAGCTTTGCGACACATGTCGAGGCCCATGTCGTATTTACGCGCTTGCCATAGAATCATTCCAGCCGCGGTATTGATCATGGGTGAGAGCGGCTCGAGCTGCACGGCGCGCATGACCTCACTCACAGCTTCATCGAGTCGAGCCAACGCAGCCAAGGAAACTGCATGCCATTCAATCGCACTGGAATAACGGGGATTGAGTTCAAGGGCTCGTTGGAACTCTTTTTCAGCGGCAAGGAAATCAAAATCGTAGTGCAAGAGATTCCACGCAAGTGAAGCGTGGGCTTCGGCGCTGGTGTGGTCCACTGCAAGCGCTTCCAATGCCGCCGCCTTGCCTCGGCCACAGCCCTCATCTGGAGGCACAAAACACCACCAACCCAAAATTCCAGCGGAATCTGCTAGGCCGGTATATGCGGGGGCACAGCTGGGATCTTTTTCGATGGCCAGCTGAAAGTATCTGGTTCCTTTCTTGAGCCCCTCCATATTCCGCTTATTCCAATGGAAGCGCCCTCTTAGATAGTTTTCATAGGCCTCCGGGTCAACCTGATGGGCACCGGCGAGCTGCGCCTGCTCTTGTGGTGTCAATTTGACTTGAATTTCACTGGCAATGGTGCGGGCCACTTCTGACGTAAGAGACAAGACGTCTTGCATATCGCGTTCATAGCTTTCTGCCCAAAGGTGCGTGTCTGTCGCCGCCTCAATCAGTTGCGCCGAGATGCGCACCCGGTCCCCCGAGCGCAAGACCGTCCCTTCTACCAATTTGCCGACCCCCAGTTCGCGCGCAATCTCGGCTATAGGTCGATAGACGCGCTTGTAGTGCATCGCTGTTGTGCGTGAAATCACGTGCAATGCGCCTATTTTCGCCAGATTAGTGATTAGCGCTTCCGTCAGACCGTCAGCAAGATACTCTTGCTCCGTATCTTGCGACAGATTCTCAAGCGGCAGCACCGCAAGTGAAGGAATGCCAGAGGTGAGATTCGCGTCACCCAGATTTGCGATGAATCGATACCCGCGGCGGGCCACAGTCTCGACATAGCGAGGAGTATCAGCCGAGTCATCCAGCGCTTCACGCAGACGGCGGATGGCGTTGTTTAAGCCGTGGTCAAAGTCAACGAAGGTGTCCGCTGGCCAGATTCGTTGCTGCAACTCTTCCCGCGTGACTACGCCGCCCGGGTTCTCGACTAGGATCTGCAGAATCCGCAGCGGTTGCTCCTGGAGTTTGACTTTGACCCCCCGCCTGCGCAGTTCCCCCGCACGAAGATCCAGCTCGAAGACCCCAAATTGAATGCGGTTCGTGGCCGGTGACACACGTGACATGGCCAGCACCCCTGATGCGGAACAGTTTAGCACCGAGACACGACGCCGAAAGGTCGAGCCTGGTCTCCCAGTCCGGGACTCTTTATCGCCAAAATATGAAAAAGAGCGCAACAGGAGAGCGGCGCGGGATTGATCAAGGCTTCGATTTAGCGCAAAAAGGAGCGCACAGGAGGCTGCTGAGCCGATTATCTGAAGGCTTCATACTCCAATCAAAGTGGTTCTAAAGGAGGATGGTATGCACGGCCACAGATTTCCTAGAGCGTTCGCGATCAGCCTGGTCGCCCTTTTCCTCAGCACTGCGGCTTCGGCACAACTCGGTGCCGCCGGCCGCTGCTCCGCTGGTGCTATAGCCGGCAAGTGGTCCTTCACCAGCGAGGGGTTCGTCGTGGGGATTGGCCCAGTTGCTGCGGTCGCCAGATTTACCATCGACGCGTCCGGAAACATTTCCGGCGGCCAGACCAGGAGCTTGAACGGTGATGTAGCTGAAGAAACCTTCACGGGCACGCTGCCGATAAATGCAGACTGCACCGGGGAGGCTACTGTGCAGGTGTTCCAGGACGGCAACCTGGTACGTACGACCACACTGCATATCGTGTTTGACGACAATGAGCGGTCAGCCCGCGGAATTTTCACTTCGTTGGTGCTCCCAGATGGCACAACTCTTCCCACGATTATTACGCTGGAAGGTACGAGACTATTTGTACACGACGACGATTAACAGCAGCCAGTGCACATGACGCGCGTAATCGAACAACGACGGCGCAGTCCAGACGAAATGAATACCTACAAGGCGCAGGCAGGGAGATTCTTATGCGAAATCTATCTTTGATCGCTGTCGTATTCCTGAGCGTGACAATATACGCCCAGACAAACCGGACACTGGGTCAGCCGACGCCGAGGTTTTTTAAGCGCTACCTGCAACAGTCGCCGACTTGGCATTCACTTCCTCCGCACGATCAGATGGCACTACGACGAGCCGCGGCCTCCGCGGACATCACCTGGGTGGATTGTCCACCCGAAGCACAGGATTTCGGAGCCATGTGCGGGACCTTGCCCGTGCCGCTTGACCGTCGGCACTCGGAGCGAGAAAAAATCAAAATCTACTTTGAACTCTACTTACATACCAATCCTGGGCCGGCAGAGAGTGCACTGGTCGGCAATCCCGGTGGGCCCGGCATAAGCACAACCGGTGCACGGACGATTGCATTAGCTCTCTTCGGGCAAAATCTCGATGTGCATGACCTTTTGCTTATCGATGACCGCGGCCGTGGGCTTTCAGCCACAATCGATTGCGAAGAATTGCAGCATGGCACGGCGCCCTTTGCTCAGGGGGAAACCGATTGCGCCACTCAGTTGGGAGACGCTGCCAGCCGGTACGGGACTGGCGATGTCGCCATGGATACCGAGATGGTACGCGCTGCGCTCGGTTACGAGATGCTGGATTACTTGGGGGTGTCTTACGGAGGCGCGGACGTGAGCGCATATGCAACACGGTTCGGACAACATCTGCGCTCGATCGTTCTTGATGCGCCCTTGGGGTCCCCGGGACTGCGAGCCTTTGTTCGTGACCGTGATTCGGCGCGGTCAACCCGTCGCGAAGTGCGCCTGGTTTGCCTGCGTTCGCCTACCTGCTCTTTGGACCATCCCGATCCAGAGGTCGAATTCGAAGAGCTAATTCAAACTGTACGGAGGAAGCTCGTGCGGGGTTACGCCCACGACGCAAGTGGGAATCTCCTCAAGGTGCGTCTGGACGAGGGTGCACTGCTTTTTCTTGTTGTGAACTCAACGGCGAATTTCCTCGGTGTGGGAGAGTTGCTCGCAGCGGGAGACGCGTTGTCGCGCGGGGATGCTGTTCCCTTGCTGCGACTGGGAGCAGAAGTCAGTCCTCTGGTAATTGACAACGGAGACCCAACCAGCTCCTCGCAAGGCGACCACTATGCTGCTCAATGCGTTGATGCCCAGCAACCCTGGGACTGGTTTGTCCCAGTCGACGAAAGAGAGAAACAGTTCTCCTGGGCGTTGATGGATCTCCCTAAAGATACCTTCTCGCCTTTTTCCAGAGCAGCGGCCGCCAGTTTGGAAATCAGCCAAGTGAGGCAATGTATCTGGTGGGAGAAGCCTACACCGTCCTTGCCCGTAACCCCTCGTCAACCTATCTATCCAAATGTTCCCACGTTGGTCCTCGTTGGTGACCTCGATACCATCGTGCCGCTAGAGGAGGTGCGCAAAGTGGCCGCGCTGTTTCCGGGGAGCACGTTTGTCCCGGTGGCAGGGGCCGGCCATACGACGCTCGGTGGAGGCGGCTGTGCGGCAGGCCTTGCGTCCAATTTTTTCGAAACACTGCAGGTTCAGGACATCAGCTGCGCGCACACTCCGGAAATGGTGTGGCCGGCGTTGGGACGGTTCCCGCTTTTGGCAGCGGAGGCGCGACCCGCTGAAGTTGACCCTAATGGAAATAACGAGATCGGGGACGGTGAGCGGAAGGTGGTGACCGTCGCTGTGGCAACTGCGCTTGATGCCCTTAAGCGCAGCAGCATCGGAGATGGCACAGGAGTAGGCCTGAGAGCGGGAACATTCGAGAGCAGCTTCGATGACAACGGAAACCAGATAACTATGCTCGCCGACTCTGCCTTTGCCAAAGATGTATCGGTGAATGGCACGGTGGTGTGGGGAGCGGATCTCTCTTTGGTTGCCGACCTCACGGTCAGCGGCGGCGGCACTGCTGGTGGAACTCTTCATGTGGAAGGGACTTGGCAGGCGCCAGGGCCGGTTGGCAATTTCAAGGTTTCTGGAACGCTAGGCGGACGTCAGGTAGCGGTGCTAGTACCTGAGGCCTAGAGCGTGGGTTTGCCAGGTGACAACAGGCTGTGATGAAGGTGGCAGGCAACCACGTACGTACTTCAAGGACACATTCTATGGCTCGCGTTCTGGTTCCTGACACTTTGTGGGAGATTATTGAGCCACTCTTGCCGTCGTCGAAACCGAAGCCGCGAGGTGGACGTCCCCGTATACCCGATCGAGTGTGCCTGAAAGGCATCGTATTTGTCCTTCGCAGTGGCATTCCTTGGGTGATGTTGCCAAAGGAACTGTGCTGCGCCTCTGGGATGACCTGCTGGAGACGCCTGCGCGATTGGCAAGAGGCTGGTATTTGGGACCTGATACACTTTGCGCTATTGCATTGGCTCTCCCGTTACTCCAAAATCGATTGGTCCAGGGCAGTCGTAGACAGCTGCTCAATCAGAGCCGTTTTTGGGGGCCGCAGACAGGACCGAATCCAACTGACCGGGCAAAACTGGGCAGCAAGCGTCATCTGATTTGCGATGGACGTGGAGTTCCCCTCGCGATCCACCTCACCGGTGCCAACCAAAACGATTCGCAGCAGACACTCGCGCTTGTTGATGCTCTGCCGGGCCTTCAGGGAAAGTGTGGACGTCCGCTGGGTCGGGGAAGTGTGGTCATGTTTTTCATTGCCTTGCCGCATTCCGAAGATTGGGAGCGGTTCCGGGGGCAATGGCTGGTTTCGTTGCCATGAACTCACCTCGGGAGGCGGGCAATGTTGCCACGACGACCTACGAACCGTCAAGGGAACTTCGAACCGTAAGATTCTGACCGACCGCGCTCTGCCTCAGGGTTGTCGGCGGTTCGGAAACAACGAAGCACCGGCTCAATTGTTGTTAAATCACGATTTCACCAACTTCGCGGTCCCAGCTCTCCCCGGCAGGCGTTCTGAGTGTAATCGCCTGCTTCTTGTATTACGAGCGCCCTTTTCCCTCGCGCAGTTTGCCCATTGGGAAGCAGCACGTTGTAAATCTCATATGCATCGTTATTCTCGTAGGGCAGAGCAGTCGGCATTGTGGCGACACAGCAAGTGCACACGATGTCGCAACAGCGAAGACAATGGCTGCAACGGCTATGGTGCCATTCCACATAGTACCCTCCTAGAGAAATGGTCGCTGTCCGCCTGCTTCTGATACACGCCCCAATCACTCTTTCCCGCGACAAAGGCTGACGGCACATCTAGCCTAAGCCCAGAAAAAAGCTGCAACTCCGCACGGTATTTCTCTATAAACCTGATGCGGTATGCTTCCAGCCCACCTTGGAACCCGGTCGTGCTCCGCGGCACGGATCCTTCGGCGGCAGCTTTTCATTGGAGGCGATCGACTTCGTAAAGAGTAGACAAGACCTGTGCCACTCCGTATGCGTAATACTTGCCATCTGGAGTGATGACTGCTGAGATCCCTTGCAGTCCCGCCGCATCGGGCGGGACTAATTCCTTAATTTGCTCCTTTCGTCCGGTTGATGGGTCGACGCGAAGAATTCTGTAAGGTACTCCGAACTGGCCGATGAGGAGATGTTTGTTATCGGCTGTCCAATTGAGGATGCTATCGAGTGTACCTACGCCGGGGACGATCTGGGGGCTTGGGCAGTCCGGCAGAGGACAGGTCACAATCCGCTCTTTAAGGTGGGCCGCGAGGCGCTTAGCGTCATGTGACGGAATGGGAGACTCTAAGCCTTCTGGACCGACGGCGTGGGGTTGGGCACCAGCACTCAACGACTGAACAAAGATACGGCGATGACCTTCCTCATAGCCGCCAAACATGATCTCATCGGCGCTCAAGAACACTGAATCGTGATGATCGATGCGGTCATTTGTAAGTTGCCGCGGCAATCCAGCACCAATGGGCAGAAGCACCAATTGAACTGGCGACGTAACCGTACGGCCCGAAGCCCATTTTCCATCGGGAGAAAGCGCTTCAGGAATTCCGTCCCCCAGACGCACTGGCGGGGACCCATCTGTCTTACGCAGAAAAACACCATACTCGGTTGTGCTAAATCCTCCGCTGAGAAGATATTCGCCGTTTTGCGATAGTGAGGTAGCTGACGACAGCTCCAACGATCGCAGCTCCCGTTCGTTTTGAGTTCCTGGCCCATGCACGAAGACATGTCCTTTCAGGTCGCTATGAACGAGCAATGCATGACCATCGAACGTTACATCCTGCAGCGTAAGATCTGGCAAAAGCCTCGCGAGAATGCGTTTACGTCCAGACAGATCGACCGCAAAGGCCGCATCAGCGAAACCAACGTCTGACGCAGTGAACCAGATCTCGTCACCTAACGGTGACCAGGACAGTCCCCTAATACTTGCCCAACCCGCGGAGAGAACCTTACTCTTTCCGGCGAGATCCACAATTACGACTTCGCCTTTGTCGTCACCTTCTACTGGGTGGTGCAGGAACGCTATTTTGTCGCCTTTGGGAGAAAACCGGGGATGGCTGATGTACCCCTGACCGCCCTCTTCATACAATGACTTGCCGATGGGATATTCAAGGCGGAATTGCTCATTAACAACATGCGTTACTGCCAAATCATGTCCGTCGTGGTCCCAGTCGGCATCCAGGACATTGTCAAGGATTGGCCGTGGGGATCCCCCATTCAATGGGGCTCGCGCCAAAGTGCCCAATACCAACGGCGTCAGTTGCGAGACCGCATTAACCCAGTTAGCACCAAATGCACTTCGACGGTTCATGATTAATGCCATCTCACCAGTGCGAGACACTGACGCAATGTCCGCGTCGAAGATTCCAAGGGGCTGCGAGGCAGGAACATCGGCCCGAACTGAGAACAACTCGCGTCGAGAGCCATCCCAGACAGCGCTGTATACAACTGTGCGGCCGTCTGGAGCGTACCGGGCATTTGAAACGGTCCCCTCGCGAAACGTCAGAGGCTTGTAAGGAGCCATAGCGGGCCGGGGGGCAGCAGCACGGCCAAGCAGGAACATGGCAGCAAGTGCTATGGCGCCGATAATTATCGCAAGAGGAATTTTTTTTCTGAGCCGAACTGGTGCTAAAGGCGTTTGCGCCACTTTGGTGGAGCTGGCCGTGGAAGTCAACAATTGCAGGTTGAAAACAACGTCGTGTGCAGATTGAAATCGTTCCTCCCTGTTCTTTTCTAGGCAATGTCCGACAATATGGTCGAGCACCGGCGTAACGTTATGATTATGCTCCGCGAGTTCTGGGGGATTTCTGGTCAAAATAGCGGTCATTGTATCCGCGGCGCTGTCGCCCTGAAAGGCTCGCTTGCCACTGATCATCTCGTAAAGAATCGCGCCGAATGCAAACAGATCACTGCGGCCGTCAATTGGCATCCCACGCACCTGTTCAGGAGACATGTAGCCGACGGTCCCTATGACAACCCCTTCAGAGGTGTTGACGGTCCTTGTTGCTTCCTCCGACCTGCTGTCGCGTTGATTGGATTCCTTCAGTTTTGCCAATCCAAAGTCGAGGATCTTCAGCCGTCCGTCACGGGTAAGGAAGATGTTCTCCGGTTTTAGATCCCTGTGGATGATGCCTTTCTCGTGCGCTGTGGAAAGGCCACAACCGATCTGAATTGCGTAATCTATCGCTTTGCGCACGGGCACGGGACCGGACCGGAGCCGATCGCGCAAAGTTTCACCCTCTAGCAGCTCGGTAATGATATAGGGGATCCCGTTGCAACTCCCAACATCGTGAACCGCCAAAACATTAGGGTGGTTCAAGGCACCTATAGCCCGCGCTTCCAACTCAAATCGATGTAGACGATCTGCATCACTGGCGACAGATTCGGGAAGAATCTTAACGGCCACCTCGCGGTTTAGACGCAAGTCCCGGGCCCGGTAGACTTCGCCCATTCCCCCCGCGCCGAGTGGCTCCACAACCTCGTATGGGCCGAGTTTTGTGCAGGCACTAAGCACCATGGGCGGGCATTATAGCCCGAAATTTCCCTCAGCAATCTCTACGTGTGCTGATAACTGCCGGGCCATCGCTCACGGTATGACACTGGCTCCAAACTCTTCTGGTGTTGAGCATCGAACTGGGCTAGTGCAAATGGCCGTGATGGCTGGCAACCATCTTTTCGGCACCGTGGGTTTTCCCGATGTGATCATTGGCTTGCGCTTCGGCTTCTTCGCGGGTTTGCGCCTTAGTAGGGTCCGGCATGCCTTCCTCGAGACCTTGGCGCTCGGGCTCGACGCCTTGCGCATCCGGCGGTGCGGTGTCTTGACCGGGTTGCGCTGCGTCCCCGCCAGCAGCTTCGCCCTGGTCTTCGTCGGCCATGGCGGCACCGTATTTCTGTGGCCGTCCAGTCTCGGCGGCTTGCTCCTGATGGCGACGAAATGCTTCGTCGGCCTCTTTCTGTGCGTTGACGATGAACGCGGAAACATTGCCCGCGTCATAAGCAACCGGCTCCTGTGGTTTCAAAGGCTCGGGTGGTGCCTGGGTGATCGGCGTGGCCCCGCCATATAGGCAATGTTGTCCATGGCCCTATCGAGCTTGAGCTTCAGTTCTTTCGGTCATAGTTTCCCAACCACCTGCTGTTCCTGGGTAGAACAAAACCCGTCAGTTCAAGTCAGGGTGCATTTCCCTCGAACCCGCAGGTTATGCAAGTGCAACTCGGGGCGCATAGCGCTGCCTAAGTCCCGCGCAAAATGCGGGCCTTCGTTTCACCATTTGATGTTAGCCAGAGGACCGGATTAACTCTCACGCATTCCGAATCGCCATCATTGCGTGGCAACTGCGGTGACTAATGCGGGCTCTTCTCGTCTTGGTGGTAAGAGTGCCAGCAATATTCCGCCAATGACGCTGAAGAGAATCACATCCCCAAACTGTCGGTGAACGCCGTGCTTCCAGGCTTCCGCAGTTTGTACAGCCATTACCGAACCATGGGCCAAGCACTGCCACGCAGCGAAGGTAATCAGGGAGCGGTGCGCTAAGGGCTTTTTGGCAGCCAGCAACAGAAACGGCGCCAGCGCGATAAACCAAATCAGAAACATTGGCTCGATTTCGTTGTTCATTTCCAGAAGCCACTTGGAATGCCATAAATCGGTGTACAGCGGGTAAATCGGCCAGAGATAAAAGAGGCCCAAGAGACCCACAAAGACTTGCAGAATGCGTTCGCGTTTCATAACGACTCCTTAAAGGCTACTCACTAGCCAGAGCTGACGAACCTGCTCACAGGCACAGCAACAATTATGCACCGGGGGCACCACGTCACTTGATGTAATCAGGCGATTACACTCATTGACCCGGCGGCCACTAGCGGCACACGCCAAGTTCTTCAAAACCCTGTACGAGAACTGATCTTGAAAGTGATATTCAAATCAGAATTGCCACAGAGACGCCCGGCACTTTTGGGCGAGTGTCGATGTTGTTTTCCGAATGTTGTTGACGGCCGATCGTTTCAGGATATTATTCGTCCATCTCAGATTTACTCTTCCTCGGCCCTGGGTCAGTTTCCACATTCCGGAACGAAGAGGAGGGGCCCCGTGAAATGCAAGAGCTGTCACAACCTGCCCGCCCTTTTGCTTCTGCTGGTCGCACCTTCTGCGGGTCAAATATCAATCGAGAACCCGCGATCCGTTGATGTTTACGGCGACCGAGCTTGGGTCATTTACGCAGCCGCAAGCGAAGTCGTCGCAGAAAAATTTCACCGGAAACACCCGGCGGAATTACAGGTGCCATTTAAGCTGGTCATGGGAACCGCAGAGTCCTCAGTGTTCTATGACGATGTTCGGGGGGAGTATGAAATTCGATTGCGCGAGTGGAATGATA
>Ga0070741_10013000_pt1 | contig 14848 bp, 10 predicted proteins | sample Coa_R1_4_FD_66440 | JGI IMG/M metagenome (GOLD analysis project Ga0070741, IMG submission 66440) | Surface soil microbial communities from Centralia Pennsylvania, which are recovering from an underground coalmine fire - Coalmine... | ecosystem: Environmental > Terrestrial > Soil > Unclassified ...
CGCTACGAAGGCTGGTTTGTGATTCCCTTTTTCGCATTGTTTTTCTGGATCTCGGGTTCAGGGAAACACGCGGCAATATTCGCCGCTCTGGCCTCCCTGGGGCCTCTCTACTGGCTGGGCCACAATGCCTACATCTACAGCGACCCCCTCGAGTTTTACCGCGGCCAGTTCTCGGCGCATGCTATTTATGCGCGCGCGCTGGCCGGCGGCTTGCCACGCTACCCGGGAGATCACGACTTCCACGCCGCCTGGAAGTACTATAAAGAAGCCATGGAACTGGTCATGGGCCGCCCTTTGGTTTGGATGGCTCCGGCCGGTGCGGCGATTGCACTGATCAAGAAGTCCGCCCGGCCGCTGCTGCTGCTGGCGCTGCCGATACCGTTTTACATCCTCAGCTTGCACTCCGGCGGCACGCCGATCTTCGTTCCGAAGCTGTACCCGTACTCTTACTACAACACGCGATACGCGCTGGCCGCTCTGCCCGCCTGCGCCGCCGCGGCTGGACTGATCGCCGCGGTCTGGCCGGCATCCTGGCTGCGAGCAGCGGCCGCCGCCGCTTTGTTGACCGTGTGCCTGGGCGGATGGGTCCTTCATCCCGGCGTCAATTCGTGGATCTGCTGGAAAGAGTCCCAAGTAAATTCGGAAGGACGCCGCCTTTGGACGCGCCAGGCGGCCGAGTTTTTCCGGAGCCATTATCGGCCGGGGGACGGAGTCCTCACGGCTGCCGGCGATGTGACCGCGGTGTACCAGCAGGCAGGCCTGCGCCTTTGCGACACTCTGAGCGACGGCCCTGCGTTCGATTGGGCGGTTGCGCGTCCTGACCTGTTTTTACATGAGCGATGGGTGGCCGCGGTAGCCGGCGACACGATATCGTTCCGCGTGAACAGCCCGCAATTCGCGCGCTGGTTCGAGCCGGCGGCGCAGTTTTCGGCGCAACGAGAACCAGTGATCGAGATCTACCGGAAAATCAAATGAAAGTGCAATTCGCAAAAGCGCACGGCGATGGGAACGACTTCCTGCTGGTTCGCGGCTTAGCATGGGCGGAAGACGCGGATTATGCCGCCCTCGCGCGTGCGATCTGCGATCGCCATCGGGGGGTGGGGGCGGACGGGCTGGTTGTATTCACCGGGCCCGCCCGCATCCGCTTGTTCAATTCGGACGGCAGCGAGGCGGAACTGTCCGGAAACGGCACGCGCTGCGCGGCCGCCCTGCTGGCCGCCGACGGCGAGGCGCATTCGGCGGGCGCATCCCCGGAAGAATCTCCGGGTCAGGCAGGAGATACATTCGACATAGAAACAACAGCCGGGCGAAAGCATCTGCGGCTGCTCGCCCGGGACGGCTATCGTTTCCAATTCGAGATGAACATGGGCCGCCCCTGCTATTCGCCGGAAGAAATCGGCTGCCCGCTGGAAACGGCACTTGGAACCTGGAAGGCGACGCTGGTGAACGTCGGGAATCCGCAATGCGCCGTGCTGGTCAGCGATTTTGACTTTGCGTGGCGTGAGCTGGGCCGCGCCATAGAAGAACATCCACGGTTCCCGAACCGCACCAACGTTTCCTTTATCAAGGTCCGTGACAGCCACACGATCGAGGTCCGGTTTTACGAGCGCGGCGCCGGGCCCACGCTGAGCTCGGGGACAGGGGCCACGGGAGCTGCGATCGCCGCGATCCTGACGGGCCGCGTCCAAAGCCCAGTGCGGGTGGTTACCGAGGCCGGCAGTCTCGAACTCGACTGGAACGGCGGCGACGTGTTGCTGCGGGGGCCGGCGGAAATTACGGCTCGCGGCGAATTTTACTGGCGCAGGGGCAAAGAGACGCCGTGACAGGCTCGCTGGAGGCGCTGGACCGCCCTGTTATAGTATGGGGAGTGAAGCGGCTTCTCATCCTCCTCTGTTGCGCGACAGCCGCACTCGCCGAAACCCATTACGAAATCGACGTAGCCAGAGCGCCGCTCCACGTGCTGCTCGTCAGCATCGAAACGGATTGCCCGAAAATTGACTGCGATTTCCAAATGCCCGTTTGGAACGCTCTGTATCAGATCCGGGACTTTGCGCAGTTTGTAAACCGGTTTGAAGCCGCCGGGACGGCCGGAAAGCCGGTCGTCTACCGCATGCTCACTCCCTCGCTGTGGAGAGTAAAAGCGGCTCCGGGCGAGCACGTCCGGATCCGCTATGAGTATTTCGCCGATTCTCCCGGCCCCTTCGGCTGCTCGGCCAGCGCCCGGCACGTTTTTCTAAATTTCGCGCAGATCCTCATGTACCCGGTCGGCCGGCTGCGCGAGCCGGCCAGCGTGGCGTTCCGGAATGTCCCGGCGGCATGGAAGATTGCCGTCGAACTGCCGGAAAGAAAAGGCTCATTCCGCGCACGCAACTACGATGAACTCGTGGACGCCCCAGTAGAAATGTCGGCCTTCCAGGAGGCTGATTTCACCCTCGCCGGGAAGCGGATGCGCGTGGTAGTGGACGGCGATCCGGAAGATTACAACCTGAACTTACTCGAGGATACGGCACGCCGCGTCGCGGCGACGGCTGCCGAAATCATGCAAGATGTCCCGTTTCCCTCCTACACCTTTATCTATCACTTCCGGAAAGGGGGGCGAGGCGGAATGGAGCATGCCAACTCCTGCGCGATCGACGCCGCAGCCCCGTGCCGCAATTGCACTCTGGCGGGCGTAACGGCCCACGAGTTCTTCCATCTCTGGAATGTGAAGCGCATACGCCCGCAATCGCTCGAGCCGATCGATTACACGCGCGAAAACATCACGCCTTCTCTGTGGTTCAGCGAAGGCGTAACGTCCACGATGGGAGCTTACATCCAGCTCCAGGCGGGCTTGCTCGAGCCGCGCGATTTTCTGAGCCGGCTGGAGAGCGGAATCACCAGCTACGAACAGCTTCCAGCCCGGTTGACGCAATCAGCCGAAGAGGCATCCATTGAAGCTTGGCTCGAACGCTATCCCTTTTACGAACGTCCGGGCCGGAGCGTGTCCTATTACTTGAAAGGCGAACTCGCGGGTTACTTGCTGGATCTGACCATCCGGCATTGTTCGGCCGGCCGCAAGAGTCTGGACGACCTGATGCGCCGGTTAAACATGGCCTACGCCAAAAAGGGCAGCTTTTTTGACGACACGGACGCCATCCAGCGGGCGGCGAGTGAGGTGGCGGGCCGGGACCTGAAGGATTTTTTTGATGCCGTCGTCCGGAGCGCCGCTCCGATTGACTGGGATAAATATTTGCAGTACGCAGGCTACCGTCTGGCGCCAACGGTCCAGTATGTACCCACTCTGGGCATCGAAACGGAGCGGATTGCAGGGCCGGCTTGGGTGCTCTCGAGGCTGGAAGCCGGCGGGGCTGCCGAACAGGCGGGACTCGAACCCGGCGACCGGCTCGTGGCGTTGGATCAGCGGCCGATCCGGCGCGATCCTGACTTGGAACTGTCCTCTTTGGCCCTCAAACCGGGCGCTGGAGTTAGTTTGGAGATAGAACGGGGCTCGAGAAAAATGAGCGTAGAAGTATACCCGGCGTTTGTCCGGCGCGTCACCTACAAGCTGGAGGAGATAACGGCGCCGACGGTTGAGCAAAGACTCATCCGGGCTGGCTGGCTGCGCGGGCGGGTGGAGCAAGATGAGAGACGCCGATAAACTTTTTGCAACTTTGCGCGCCCGCGGATATATATAATCAATAGATTTTTCAGCGCTCAAAGCCATTTTCGAACGGCCTTCCAGTTGCACGTGCCGTTATAATGGCAAAGGGGAAGTGCGGCGTGAGACGAGAGGAAGCGGAAGGGAGCCGGCTGGTTGCCGCCGTTGCTAGGGCGCGACGGCGGGTGATAACCAACCAGGGCTTCCGGGAGGCCGGTTGGGCGCTCACGATAGCTCTCCTGGGACCTACAGCTTTCTTAGCCTTAGGAAAAGACTGGTTCGCTTGGCCGCTGCTCGTAATTTTTGCCTTGGCAGGGACCGGTTTTGCCGGCTGGCGGCTTTGGAAGAGGCGGCCTGGGGCGTACGAAATCTCCCAAGCGCTCGACGCCCGGCTGGCCACCGCCGATCAGATTTCGACCGCTATCTATTTCCTGGATTCACGGGATCCGGTCGCCGTCGAGCAGCGCCGCCGCGCCGCCACCCTGACGGAACGGATCGATCTGGACGCCGCTTTCCCTTTCACTGTACCCCATTCGCTTTACGGGGTCGCCTCCGTATTTCTACTGGCTTCCGCCCTCTGCGCGCTGCGGTACTTTCTGGAGAAGCCCTTCCGGGTCAACCGGCCGCTGCCGGAAGTGATCGCGCGAGCCATTCGCAACGACCAGACGGCCCGGGAGAAGGGCCGCCGTCCCAACCCGCCCCAGGAAGGGAAACATTCGCCCGAGGAGCGCGCCAAGGCCTACGCGACCGATAACGCGCAGGAGCAAAACCAAGTCAAGCCGGAGCAGGCAAAAGACATTTCCGAACCGCAGGCCTCCGGAGCGGCGCCCGCCGATCAGAAAAGCGACCAGCAGAGCGAAGAGCAAAAGGCGCAGGCCGAACAGCAGGACCCTCCCCAGACCTCGGGGTTTGGCGATCCTATGCAAAGCGCCGAGAACTACCCGATTCAATCCTATGAGGACATGCTGGAGCGCGACGGCAAGTCGGGAGCTGATAAAGCCGAGGGGAAGGAAAGCAAAAACGGGAATAACGGCCAAAACGGAAAGGGCGCGGGCGATCCCGATTCGAACTCTTCGAACAGCGGCCTTTTCAGCAAGCTGAAAGAGGCCATGAGCAACATGCTTTCCCGGCTGCAACAGAAATCCGCCGGCGATGCGGGCAAGCAGCAACAAGGAGCTCAGGGCGAGCAGAGCGCCGGCAACGAGCCGAAAGACGGCGCGGGGCAGGCTAACAGCGCCAGCAACGGCCAGCCCAAAGCGGGTTCGCAGGATGGCGCCGAGGCGCAGGCCGTTTCGAGCGACGCAAAGGACGCCAGCGCGCAAAAGTCGTCCAACAAAAACACCGGGAATACGTCGGATAAGGGATCTCATTCGGCCGGCAGCGGCGCCGGGCGCGAGGACGGCGATAAGCAGGTGCTCGAAGCCCAGCAACAGCAAGCGATGGGCAAACTGAGCGAGCTATACGGACGCCGCGCGGCGAATGTCACTGGCGAGGTGACCGTGGAGGCGCAGTCCGGCAAGCAGACGCTTCGGACTCCTCAGTCGCAGAAACAGGCGTATCATGCCGATTCTGGCGGAGAAGTGAGCCGGGACGAGATCCCCTTGGCCTATCAGCCTTTCATCAAGGAATACTTCAACAAGATCCGGGAAGCTAAAAAATAACGTGCCCTCCGATCAATCTCTAGAGAAGCTTTCGCACCAGATTCAACTCGTCCGAAACGAAATCGCCAAAGTGATCGTCGGCCATCAGGAAGTGGTTGACGGCGTGATCATTGCGCTGCTGGCCGGCGGTCATGTGCTGTTAGAAGGAGTGCCTGGTTTAGGCAAAACCACACTCCTGCGGACGCTGGGGAGGGCGCTGCAACTGCGGTACTCGCGGATTCAGTTCACGCCCGATCTCATGCCGGCCGACATCGTGGGCAGCATGGTCATGGAAACCGACGACCGCGGCGTGAAAAATCTGCGTTTCCAACCCGGGCCGATCTTCTCTCATCTCGTTCTCGCCGACGAGATCAATCGAGCCACGCCCAAAACGCAATCGGCGCTGCTGGAAGCCATGCAGGAGCGAACGGTTACCAGCGGGACGGTGACGCACGAGTTGGAGGAACCGTTCCTCGTGATGGCGACACAAAACCCTCTGGAAATGGAGGGCACCTATCCGTTGCCCGAGGCTCAGTTGGACCGCTTTCTGATGAAAATTCTGGTTGGGTACCCGAGCCGCGCCGAGCTGGATATCATCGTGCAGCGCACGCTGGCTTCCACCCAGCCGCAAGTGGAACGGGTGGTAGACCGGGATCAGATTCTGGCCATCCGGCGGGCTGCTATGGATGTGCTGGCGGCGCCGCACGTTCGCGAATTCGCATCTCATCTGGTTCTCGCCACGCAGCCGGAACAGGCGGAGGCGCACCCCCTGGCCAAGAAGTATGTGCGCTACGGCAGCTCTCCCCGCGGAGCGCAGGCGCTGCTGCAAAGCGCCCGCGTGTTGGCGTTAATGCGCGGGCGCTGGAACGTAAGCATCGACGATCTGCGCTACCTCGCTTTGCAATGCCTGCGGCATCGTCTGATCCTGAACTTCGACGCGCACGCCGAAGGCAAGACCACCGATGCTCTTCTCACGGAGATTCTTAACACCATCCCCGTAACGACGCTGGCACAATAGAAGTATGCGCGCTCCCCGACCGCTGATCGACCGGCAAACGCTGGAGAAGCTGGAGCGGCTTGCGTTGCGCTGGCAACGGTCCTTTACGGGCTTATTCGGCGGTCACAACCCATCCCGGTTTCCGGGGCCCGGGCAGGAATTCTTAGATCACCGGCATTTCCATCATGGCGACGACCTCCGCAGCGTGAACTGGCTGGCCTACATGCGGCTGGAGCGCCTGTTTTTAAAAATGTTTCAGATCGAGCCGCGGGTCCCGGTGGTCATCCTGATCGATACCAGCGAATCGATGGCTTGCGGAGCCTCTGACGGGCAGGGCGGAGAGGCGAAATTCGCCTATGCTTGCCGGCTGGCGGCGATGCTCTGTTACGTGGGGCTGGTCCGGCTCGATACCATTGTGTTGCAGCCCTTTTCGGCAGGATTGGCCGAGGATTACCGGGCGCAGGGCGGGCGCCACAGGTTTGCTCCTGCGATGAACTTTATCATGGAGCTCGAAACCGGAGGGCGATCGGACTTCCATACCTGCGTGCGCCAGCTCATTTCTTCCGGTCCTGGCCGCGGCCTTGTGGTGATCATTTCGGACTTCCTCGACGACGGCGAAATCGGCTGCGAGGCGCCGATCCAGCATCTGGCTGATTTTGGCAATGAATTGCTGCTGGTGCATGTCGCCGGCGCCGACGACCGCATGCCGTCCTGGCGAGGCGAGCTGGAGCTGGTGGATGCCGAATCGGGAGCAGTGCGGCATCTCGAAATCGACCAGCAGGCGGCGGCCCAGCACGCGGAAGCCTACGACGAGTTTTGCCGCGGGCTGCAATATCTGGCGGTGCGCAATCGGGGCCGGTACGTTTCGTTGAGCACGGATCTGCCTGTGGAGGACGCGATATTCGGGCCCCTGGTGGCCTCCAGCGGAATTCGGTTACGGTGATGTCGTTCCTGAACCTCAGCCTGGCGGAATTTTTCGCAATCCTGCTGCCGATCTGCGCGGCGGTCGTGGCGATGTATCTCTACGACCGCGCCCGGCGGCGGCAGATCGTCTCCACGCTTCGATTTTTCCGGCAGGCGAGGCAATCACCCGTCTTCAGCCATCGAAAGAAGATCCAGCAGCCATGGTCCCTTCTGCTGCAACTGCTGAGCCTGGCGCTGTTGCTGCTGGCGATCGCCGAGCCGCAGCTGAGCCGCCGCGTCAACCCGGCGCGCGATCATGTTCTCGTGCTGGAAACCTCGGCTTGGATGAACGCTGCACTGCCCAACGGAAGCGGCGGACCGCGGCTTACCTTGATGCAGGCGGCGCAGCAGCGCGCGATCGAGTATATCCGCGCGGCGCCTGCGAGCGACCGTATTATGCTCGTACGGGCGGACCAGTTGGCGACGCCGGCCACGCCTTTTACGCGCGACCGCCGGGAACTCGAAGCCGCCATCCGAGCCTCCACGGCCGGCTCTACGGCTCTGAGTCTCTCTTCCGCCATCGATTTGGCCCGCAGTTCGCAGCAGCTTTCGTCCGGCCAGCCCGGAGAGATCGTCATCGTGGGCAGCGGACGCGCCATGAAGGAGGATTTGGAGCGCATCGCGGCCGTGGACACCTCGAATCTGCGGGCGATCCTGCTCGGCGGAGAACCGAACGATTGCGGCATCCGCAAGCTTTCCGCGCGCCGTTCGCTTTCCGATCCCCTTTCCTGGGAGCTCGACGTAGGAGCCTACAACTACGGCGCGCGATCGCGCCAGGCCGGGCTGACTCTCACCTTCGCCGGAAACCGCATCGCTTCGAAACTCCTGTTTCTGAACCCGCACGGCGCGGCCGAGGCTACTTTCCTGTTTCGCGCTTCCAGTTCCGGTTTGCTCGAGGCGAGCCTGGATTCGAGCGACGACTACCCGGCAGACAACCGAGCGGCGATTGAGCTGCCGCGGCTGGCGCCGTTGACGGTCCAGGTGTACAGCGCGCGTCCCGAATTGTGGAAGCCGCTGTTGACCGCCAGCGCGTTTCTGGCCCCTGAGTTTCGTTCTCCGGAGGACTACACGCCGAGCGGCCCGCCGCACAGGCTGGTGATTGTGGACGGCTTCACGCCTTCCGAGCCGCCGGCAGCGGATTCGATCTGGGTCGCCAAAGCGCAGGCCGGAGGGCAAAAAGTCGATGCGCTCCGCTGGAACCAAAATCACCCGCTCGCCGCCGGCTTGCACAGCGGCGATTTGCACTTGAATCACGCGTCGATTCTCACCGCGCAGGAGGCCGATGAAGTCATCGCGGATTCCGACAGCGGGCCAGTGCTGATCGCCTCGGCCAACGGGCAATTCAAGAGAGTCGTTTTCGGTTTTCATCCGATGGAAGAAGGCGCGGAAAACCATCTCGCGGTTCCTCTGCTCTTCGCGAATCTGGTTCGATGGACTTCGCCGGACCTGTTCCGGGCGTCGGAGATCAGCGCGCGGCCGCCGGGCCTTGTGGAACTGGAGACGCCGCCAGGCACAAGGCGGGAGCAGGTCCAGGTAACATCTCCTCAGATTCGCGGCCTGGCCTTCACTCTTCGGGCAAACCGGCTCCGGTTCTTCGCCGGGCAGGCAGGCATGGTGCGGGTGACGCTGCCCGACCGGGAACTGGATTACCGCTTGACGCTGCCCGAAGTCGGCGAGGCGCGATGGACGCCGCCGGCGGGGACGCGGCTGGGAGTGCCTCCGCCAGTTTCCAGCCTGCCTGTCAGCCGGGATATCTGGCCGTGGCTGGCTGCCGCGGGGGCGCTGGGCCTGCTGATTGAATATATCCTTTACGGCAGCCACCCGATTTTGCCGGTATCTGCCAGGCGCGCTTCTGCTCCGGCCGGGGAAGGCGCCGCGGCCGTGCCGGAAAATGGCGCCTCTTCGCGGGCGGCGCATACGGCGGCGCCCCAGGAGGTCCGATCGTGACGTTCCTCCATCTCTGGGTTCTGTCGCTGCTGGTTCCGGCGGCACTCTGGGCGCTGTGGGAATGGACCAGAACGGAGCGCCGCTTCGCCCTGCTTCTCAAGGCGTTGCTGCTGGCGGCGGTGGTGATCGCCTTGGCGCAGCCAAAGCTGGCCGTGTTCGAGAAAAAAGTGGCGCTGGGGCTATTGGCGGACACCTCCGCCAGCATTCCTTTGGACGATCTGCGCAAGGAATCCGAGCTGATCGGACGCGTGAATGCGGCCCGGGGCCAAAACAGCCTGCACGTGATTCCTTTTGCAGCCCAAACCCGCAGCTTGCGGCCCGATGAGAACCCCAGCCATCTCGAGCTGCATTCCGATGGCCGGGCGACGAACCTCGAGGCCGCCATCCGCAACGCCATAGCCCGGCTCTCGGAAGGCCGTGTGCCGCGTATATTGCTCGTCTCGGACGGGCTCGAGAACACCGGCAGCGTGGAGCGCGCCATTTACCAGGCCCGCCTTCTGGGCATCCCCGTCGATACTTACGCGCTGGCCGGCTCCCAGCCGCCCAGCCTGGAGCTGCAATCCATTTCGATGCCGGCGCAGGCCTTTACAGGCGAGAAATTTCACATTGAAGCTGTGGTGGCCAGCCCGCAGCCTTCGCCGGCGGAAGTGGAGATCACGGCGGAAGGAAAGTCCATCGGGCGGGCTCAGGTGCAGCTCGTAAAGGGGCCGAACACAATCCGGGTGCGGGCGCAGATTGACGCGGCGGGTGCGATGCCTGTGAGCGGCGTGATTACCTCTCCGGAGCTGGGGCAGGTGCGGTTTGACCGCGTCGTCTCGCTCCGCCGTCCGCGGCTTCTGCTGCTTACCCAGGATCCGGCAGAGGTCAACAGGCACCTCCGGCAGGTGCTCAACGCGGCCCGCTTCGATATTTCGGAAATGTCCGGCCCTGGCTCAAGCGCGGGGGGCTTTCCGCTCCCGGCGAACCTGTCGCAATACCAGATCGTGCTGGCCGTAAACGAGGACCTGGAGTCCTGGCCGGCCGAGCAGAAGCAGCGCATCGAGCAATATGTGCGCGACGGCGGCGGGTTTGCCGTGGTGGCCGGGGAAAACAATATTTACTCCGACCGCAGGCAGGAAAACGATCCGCTGGATAAGATGCTCCCCGCCACCCTTTCCCCTCCCCGCACGCCGGACGGCACAGCCGTCATCCTGATCGTGGACAAGTCCTCGTCGATGGAGGGACGAAAAATTGAGCTGGCCCGGCTTTCTGCGCTGGGCGTGGTCGAGAATCTGCGGCCGATTGACCAGGTCGGAGTGCTGATCTTCGATAACTCTTATCAATGGGTGGTCCCGGTCCGCAAGGCGGACAACCTGACCCAGATCAAGCGGCTGATCTCCGGGATCACCGCCGACGGCGGCACGCAGATCGCGCCCGCCCTGAGTGAAGCTTACCGCCAGATCATGCGCGTCAAGGCGCCCTACCGCCATATAGTTCTACTCACGGACGGCATCTCCGAGGAAGGCGACAGCATGGCGCTGGCCAAGGATGCTTCCGACAACCAAGTTACGATTTCTACTATCGGCCTTGGCCAGGACGTGAACCGGCTCTACCTGGAGCGCCTCGCGGCGCTCGCCAAGGGCAAATCGTATTTTCTGCGGGAGTTCGAAGGGCTTCAGCAGCTTGTGCTGCGCGACGTGATGGAGCACACCGGCTCCTCGGCCGTGGAAAAGCCTGTCAACGTCAGCGTTCTGCGGGATGCCGAAATTCTGGAAGATGTCGGCATGGCGAAGGCGCCGCCGCTGCTGGGCTACTTGAAATTCACCGCCAAGCCGCAGGCGGAAACGATTCTCGAGGTGGACGGCAAGGATCCGCTGCTGGTGCGGTGGCAATACGGGTTAGGGCGGGCCGCCGTTTTCACCTCGGATGCGAAGGCGCGCTGGGCGGCGAATTGGGTGGATTGGCCCGGCTATGACAGGCTGTGGACCAATGTGCTCCGCGATCTATTGCCGCGCGCGGCGGAAACCGAGGCTACAGCCGATTTCGATGCGGCAAACAACCAAATTGTAGTTCGGTACCGTTTCCGGCCGGGCGCGGAAGCGCCCAATCCGCTGCCCGATTTGTACGTTCTGGGACCGGAGGGCTTTCGAAAAGCTGTGCCTCTCCGCCGCGTTGCGGCGCTGACCTACGAGGGCCGCTTGCAGATAGATGCTCTACGCGGCTTGTTCCGGATCCGGCCCGCGAGCGACGTCGCAAAATTTCCGGAAGTCGGCTACTACCGCGAAGAGCCCGAGTTGACGCAATACGGGTCGAACCCCGAACTGCTGCGGCAGATTGCCGAATCCACAGGGGGCCGGTTTAACCCCGCGCCGAACCAGGTATTTGACGCCGGGAATCGCTCCGTCACCACCGCTATGGACTTGTGGCCCGGCCTCTTGGCGCTGGCCATTGTACTGAACCTGGCTGAATTGGCCGGGCGTAAAGGATATACCCTGCGGCGACTGTGGGTGCGCTAAGCCCGCATTGTTCCATGGCGGACGCCGCGAAAATGCGCTCCCGGCGAAGTTCCGCGCTGCATAAATACGCCCCCTCACTTGGGTAAGATATCTCCGTACTTAGGCAGAATCACTTCGCGCGTGTATTTGTCATGGTCCCGCATGGCCTGGACGATGCTTTGAATGTCCGCCGCTTTGACGGCGGCGTTGATCATCGCAACGCCTTCTTTGGCCCATGCGGCGCGCTGCTCGGCCGTGATCGGTTTCGCCAGTCCGCCATGCTCTCCCGGATCTCCGAAATATGCTCCGATTGCTCCGCTTGCCGGACCGAGTTCCTGGAGCTTGCTCAGGCTGGCGTCTCTCGGGTGTTCCGGCATCACCTGCGTGACATTCAGAGGGATGTCCTCCAGCCGGCCCACGATCGAATACGCGCCAAACAGCGCCTTGTTGAAGTCGCCCTTCACTTTCCGCAGCAGACCGCCGGTCTCAATGTACAGAATGGGATCCTTCGTCTCATCGAAAAATTCGCGGATTAGCGGGCTGACCGTCTGGGGGGAGGGACCATGCCCAGTCAGATAAATCTGGCGACGGAAGCCCTGGCGCAGCAAGGAGCGGGCGATTACCTTCAGGTAGGCCAGCCCTTCCGATGGCGTGACATATACTGTTCCCTTTCCGACCACAGTTCCGCCAGGGAAGAAGTAGGCCAGGTAAGGAAGGACGAGCCCGTCGGCCTCTTCCGCCATCCTCTGTGCGAACGCCAGGGGACCGACGTATTCACAGTCCGTCGGCAGTCCCCCATGCACCTCCACGTTGCCGACCGGCACAAAAATTATGTCATTTCGCTTGAGGTACTCTTCGATCTCCGTGTTGGTCAGGCTTGTCAAATAGCGGGTCCGCATCGCCGGAGCGCTTTGGCCCAATGCCACCGTCGCGCAAACCGTGAGCGAGAAAGCGACATATCGGAAAAGATGGAACATTCACGCCTCCCTTGCAGCCGGAATTTCCATTTGCCCTTCCGGACGGTCACAGTATACGCCCGCCAGACTCCAACTTACATCCACGCCGGACGGCCGGCGTTCGTCAATTTCAGTATGACGGCGAGGCGGCGGAGGGCGCGGGCGAAAACGGCGGACCGCATCCGGGCAGGTTGTTGAATGGCTGAATTCGTTCTTAAATACGCCGACTCCCAAGGCCAGGTGCGGCAGCAAGTGGAGAGCGCCGTGTCCGAAGTGGAGCTGCGCGACCGCTACTCGCAGAAAGGTTTTCTGGTTTATTCGATCCGGCCTCGCGGCCGGGCGGGAGTGCTTTCCGGCGGTTTTCGGCGCCCTAAGAAGCTCGACCTCGCGCAATTCCTCATCTTCAATCAGCAGTTTATGACGCTGATTCGAGCCGGGCTGCCGATTCTGAAATCGCTCGAGCTCCTTTCTTCTTCTCTTAGCAGTCCCAAGCTGGCGGAATACATTCGCCAGGTGCGGGAAGACGTGAAAAGCGGCGCATTGCTCTCCGACGCGATGCGGGCGCAGGGAGCGTTCCCTCCGATTTACACGACTTCGATCATGGCGGGCGAAAAAAGCGGCAGCCTGGTCGAGGTGATCGAACGCTATGTGAATTACCAGAAGCTGGCGCTGGCTGTCCGGAAGAAAGTGCTGGTTTCGCTGCTGTATCCGTCCCTGTTGATCGTGCTGGTGACCGGGCTGGTGATATTTCTGGTCACCTACGTCGTGCCGAATTTCGCCGAGCTTTACGCCAGCATGCAAGCCGAACTGCCGCCGATGACGCAGGCATTGGTGTACATCGGCTTGGCGGCCAAGAAACACATCCTGTTTTTCGCAGCCGGAGCCGTCCTGGCGGTATTTCTGTTTTCCCTATGGCTGCGCACCGAACGCGCGAAAGCGCAGTTTGACCGGCTGAAATTGCGGCTGCCCCTGTTCGGCAACATTTGGATCAAGTATCAGGTAGCGCAGTTCTCCCGCGTGCTGAGCACGCTGCTGGTGGGCGGTATTCCCCTCTTGCAGGCCCTGGAAACCTCCGGAGACTCTCTGGGAAATCAACTGTTGCGCAACTCCATCCGCTCCGCCGGCAAGCTTGTGAGGGAAGGCCGGCCGCTCTCCGCAGGATTGCAGCAAACCGGCATCTTCCCGCGGCTTGCCGTGGAGATGATTGAGGTGGGTGAGTCGACGGGCGCGCTTCCCGCCATGCTAAACAGCGTGGCTGAATTTTTCGAAGAAGACGTCAATACACGGATGACCGCGGCTCTGTCGCTGATCGAGCCGCTGATTATGCTTGTAATGGGCGTTTTCGTCGCTTTCGTTCTCGTATCGCTGTATCTGCCGATCTTCAGTTTGGCGGAAAAGATTCACTGACGGGCAAGACTCGCATCCCGATTTCGGGTTGCCCTGGCGGGAGCCGGGGCCCATCGCTTTTTAAAACCGATTTACTGGAGGCCTCGGCCATGCGGGCAGAATCGCGGCCAATCATTTTCCAATCCACTGCCCGTGGATGCGGCGGCCTGTCCCGGCTCGATTCACGCCACTGGGACGCAGAGCCGGAACGCTCTACGGCTGTAGGAAATGGCGGCAACCGCATCCGCCGTCCGCAATCCGGGCTGCACATTTCCAAAAGCGTCCCTGATCGCCGTTTTACGAGTTGGGTTACAATGGAGCTAGTTTCCGGCAAGTCACGCCAGTCCCAGGCTCGTGGCTGGCGGCGAGCTTCGCAAACCGGGAAGACGGCGCTATCGTCTAAGGGTTAGGACGGAGCCCTCTCAAGGCTCAAATACGGGTTCGAATCCCGTTAGCGCTACCATATCTCCTTTATTATCAAATCTTTAGAAGCAATTAGATCACGCCTCGCTCACACCGGAGTCGTTGTTTTTCAAGCGTTTGGCGATCATCCAAATACGGGTTTTTACCCCGTTATGAAATCAGCCTCAACTCCGGAAGCTGGTCGACTCGTGGAAAGAGCCTGATCATATCCGCAGGTCGGGCGTAACACCGTAAAGTGGCGCCGGCAACTTGCATTCCCGCAAGATGCGTTCCGAGAGGTTGAGGTGCAGAAGCGCATCGCCCGGGCGCACTCGTATCCGTGGTAGCTATTTCCTCGTGAGCACGGCCGCCAGATACCGGAGCTCAGATTCCACCTCGCGCGGATCGGCCACGGTATCCGCGATCTCCTGCCGAAAGAGTTCGCG
>Ga0070741_10013001_pt1 | contig 14848 bp, 16 predicted proteins | sample Coa_R1_4_FD_66440 | JGI IMG/M metagenome (GOLD analysis project Ga0070741, IMG submission 66440) | Surface soil microbial communities from Centralia Pennsylvania, which are recovering from an underground coalmine fire - Coalmine... | ecosystem: Environmental > Terrestrial > Soil > Unclassified ...
TGGTATGGACAGCGTTTGCAGATTCCCGGCGCAACCAGCGTAACGGGCATCAATCCGCCACCACCCACCCCAGAACCGGCGAAACCCCAACAGCCCGCCAATCCGCCCTCCGACCCAAAACTGGAAGCTCCCGTTGTTGCGAGTCCGCCGACAGATGGTAAATGGATTGATGTCAATGTTACTAATCAAACCATTACAGCGTATGAAGGCTCGAACCCTTTAAAAACGCTCTATGTTTCAACGGGGACAGCCTACCATCCAACCGTCATTGGCACGTTCAAAATTTTAAGCAAATATCCCGCCGTGCGGATGACGGGCGGCACGCCGGGCATTGACTATTACGATTTGCCGAATGTGCCATGGACCATGTTCTTTTATCAAGGGTATGCCATTCACGGCACCTATTGGCATCACAACTTTGGGCATCGCATGAGTCACGGCTGCGTCAATCTGCCGACCGACGAAGCGAAATGGTTCTATGACTGGGCACCGATTGGCACGCCGGTTGTTGTACATGCGCAACGTTAAAAAAATTCTCATTCAATTCATAGTCAACAACTCGCCCTTTGCGTTTTCCGGGTACGAATGATCGTCCTTTGACGGTCTTGTCGTAATATGCCTCAACCACAACGCTGTGCGGTTTGAAGATTAACCGCAAGATGCGCGCGAGGATTTGCGGATTCTTCTCCAGTAAATCCCACAACACTTGTTCGAGGTCTCCCTTGAGGAACTCCATCGCCTCAAGGATCTCCGCTTTGATGGCTTTGCTTTCGTTGAACGCTTGCAGATCGCGCGTGAGTCGTTCCTTTTTCTCACAAAGTTCTTGCAGCTTGGAACTGAGTTCTCCGCGTTCAATGACGCCATCAGCCGCCAAATCCAACAAGCGCTGAATCCCCTGCTGCGTTTGCTCCAATGCCGCGCGGGTCTCGGTTTCAATTTGCTGCAGGGCGCCACTTATCGAATGCTCCTTTGCGGCATTCTCCAGCGCCTCGTTCAAACGCATTTTATCTTGTACAAGCTCGACGACGAGAGGAAAGAGGCCACTCGCAATCTGATAGGGCCTGAGTGTCTTAGCGGCAGGACAAACAGTAGGATTCTCGTCATGCGTCTGGCAACGATAAAAGTGTCGCAAATGCTCCGGAGTCGTGGGCCAATACCGTGGACTTCCCTGCATGGAATTCCCACAGCAAGCGCACTTGAGAATGTAGCTAAACGCGTAACGAGTACTAACTGCGCGTGCAGGCATATGATGTCATTCTTTGAGAATCCGTTGGGCTCGAGGTCATTCAAGTATTTGCTTTGTGTGCGTTGTTTGTTCACCCCAGTGCCCCATCTAACCCATCCCGCATAAATGGGGTTTGTAACAATCCGCATGATATCATTCGCAGTGAATGGACGGGAGTTTACTTTTTCATTCTTCAACATGTTGGGTCGGCGCACGGGAAGGTAGACGCCTTGAGAATTTAGAGTGGATGCGATTTTCTTTGCGCCGAGATCATAGTACAAATAAAAAATCTTTCTCACCGGTTCCGCTTCAACCGGGTCAATCAATTTCTTCTTGAGGGGCACACCGCGCCGATTGGTTTTTCCCGATGGGATCAACCGATAACCGAGCTGCGCCCCACCACCCATAAATTCGCCCTGTCGCGCTTTTTCTTTCAAGCCCCGCATGAGATTGCTCATCATCTGACGTTTGTCCCTCGACGCGAACCAGAACTCCAAGAACGCAGTGTCTTGGTCATTATCGTTCCTAAAGTCATAGACCTTACCCTTGAAATCAATTACCACCACTTGATGATCGCTGCATGTTTTCTTGATGACGAGACCATCAATGATGTCTTCATCGCGACTCAGACGAGTAAAGTTGGGCACGATAATTGCGGCAATTCGCATGCCCTCCTTTGTCTTGCCTTCCTCTATGTCCTTTAGGATTCCTAACATCACCGGACGATTGCGAAGCTCTTCACCGCTTTTCGTTTCATAGCGCGGTTCAGATTCAATCTCATAGCTGAACCGTTTCGCAAGCTCCGCGCCAATTCTTTTGACGTCGTAACGCGTGTAGTTTTCCTCTTGTTTTTTTGATGAGGCACGATCATAAATAACGGCGAGACCTTTGCTCATAAGATTGCACCTTTCAGAGGTTTTTTTCCCCCGAGCGTGTCGTACTCTCGCGCTGGTAGCTCCTCGTTCAAATGCGTGATATGCTTTTTCAATGATTGCAGTGCTATCAACTCGGATGTAGAATTGTGGGAAAATTGTCAGCGGTGTTGTGACTGTCCTCTTTGTCGTAACTGTTGTCGGAGAAATTATAGGACGTTCTGTAAAAAGTGTCAACAATGTTCTTACTGTTCTTTCAGTCTTTTATGTACTTACTATTCATGCTGTCTATACAGGCAGGAACAAATGACCAGAAAAAAACAAGCCAAATCTTCTATGCCAGTCCCGTTGGCGAAGGAAAAAGAAAACCAAGAATGGCTCAACCCTACTCAAGCGGCTGAGTATCTTGGCATCTCCAGACAATCCCTTTATAAGCTGATGGACAAGGGCGCATTGCCCTTCCAATCCGTCAAAGGGATTCAGAAAAGGAGGCTAAGGAAAGCGGATCTGGATCAGCTGCTTGCTTTACCTCCCTCCTGACATCCGATTGCGCGGCCCGCTGCAAAGCAAATTGCAAGAGGAGACGTCCGAACTCTAATTCGGTATGTGTCAAGGGTTTCGCCGCGAGTTCGCGCCGCTCACCGGCATCGGTCGCGGTCTTTGTTGCTTCACTCTGCTCACTCGCGATGTTGCTCTCTTTGCCTCCGAGATTGATTCCTTCATTCAAAGGACAGTTATCCATATTCACTCCTGCTCCTTTTCATTTCCTCTTCAATATGCCCATTCAGGTCATGCGATGTGTTACGCTATGTCTTGCTGAATCATTCAATCCACCGTGATTCTGCCCTTTCAATGAAATCGAATAGCACTGTCAAGTCCTCGATTCCATACCAGCGTTTATTGCCCGGCGCTCTAGGGCGCGCATTTGGCAGTTTCAAGACAATCACTTGGTCGTCGGCGATGCCTGGACGACGTTCGGTCTTGTACGCGCGATCATGGTCGGCGTCGTCGGTCGGACCGATGAGCGCCAAGCCAATGTTCAGACCATTGATCCGCACAATGAGATCAATCTTGTCGCGCGCATCCATTTCAGGACTGACGATGTAGCAATCGCCAATGCGTTCTTCGACGAGCAAGGCGTACACATGCAGCGTGTCAATCATCGAGGGATAAAAGTTGTTGTTCAATTTCGCAACCACGCCCCGCTGATGATGTTCCTGGAGGCGATTGAACCATTCGCACCACACTCCACGGCAGTGTTCTTCATATTCTCGCTGCGTGAACAAATCCCCGTTCTGTTTGAGCAAGGTGAGAAATTCCGCAACCGCAGGCGTCGGCGTCACCCCCGCCTGATCTCCCACTCCACCACGCCGCGATAAATGCAAATCGCTCCAGCCGACAGGATGGAAGCGGAGGTAATTGACAATGTATTCGCTGCCAAAGAAACACAGGTCGAGATTAGTCATGGCGCAGCACCACCACGTCCCGATTCAGCCGCGCCAACCGTCGGTCCTGCCGAAAGCGATTGACTACGTCGGGATGCACTTGCTGCGTTGTTAATGGAACTTGGATACGCCGTTCCAACGTCCATCCTGCGCGCACGAATAAATTCAGATAATCCACCGCAAAAATATTCTCTTCGAGATTGCTTTCGTCGTTGTAATCGCTGCACACAAGTGCAAGCCGTCCGCAGAATTTTTTAGGAATGCTTTGCGCGGCGCGGTGAAAAAAGGCGAGGTATGCTTTCTTGTCCAAGCGACTGATGCTTTTGTCGCCATACTCGGCATCTTTCTTTTTGTAATAGGGCGGGCCCCAAAAGATGAGTTGTGCCTGCGCGGAGCGTGGGGGCCAGCCATCCTTGAGCATGTCGTGTTCGAGAATGTCGTTTCGTTCAGCACAGGGATGCACGTCAAAGCCATACACGCGCCGCCCGAGATACGCGCACGCGTCAATGGTTGTTCCAGAACCCACCATTGGGTCAATCACCAAATCGTTCGGTTGGCTGAAAAAGTACAGGACATGCAGCACCAGTTGCCCGGGAATGCGTCCCGGATACTCGTTGCCGAAACGCGCGTCGCAGCCGGAAAAATTCCACACATCGTAGGGTTGAATCCCAATGTGCAGTTCATTCAGACGCTCGGCGTCAGAGAGATTTGCCAATGCGAAGGATTCCACCAATTGGAGCGAAATACATTCCGTCTCCGCAATTTCGGATGGACTGCGCCCGCGCGAACGCTGTTCGAGTATGCGGTTCTTCAAATCTGAAGATTTGCATACGCGACTGATGGATGATTGGTCACAGCCGACGCGTTCGGCGATTTCGTCTTGAGTCCAACCAAGCAATTGCAGCCATAGAATCGTTCCTTCGCGCTCGCGTTGGCTGCGCGTGACAATATCGCTGACCCAGCCGTTCACGGTGCCTGCGGAGACATGGAGCCATTTCTGGATTTCGGTTTGCGAGAGTCCTTGCTGCTCCATTTGACGCGCCACGGCGCGTTTTTCACTCATCGCCAGTCGGTCGCCGTGAATGGCATTGCGACTGGCTGCATACAAGAGGCGCGGCATGCCTTCAAGGGCAATGAGTTTTGCGTCAATTGCAGGTACGCCCGCTTCGATAAATGCCTTCCAGCGATGGTAGCCGTCGAGCAGCACCATGCCTTCGGCATCCACTTCCACCGGCGGCAATTCTGCGCCGTCATGCAGCATGTCCACGTATTGTTCAATCGTTGCAGTGTTTGGTTTCGCGCGCGGATAAAATTCTTGCCGAAAAACAATCTCATCCGGACGCACCTTGCGCGTTTCGACTATTTGCATATAGAACTCTTTTCAAAGTGCCAAGTGACAAGGGATAAGGCAGATAGCACTCATCTCACCTCATCTCGGCGGGTGCAATGTTGAGTTGGCATTTGGTTTGGATCGAGCGTTATGAACGCACTAAAGCGGGTTTTGCAAGCCAAATCAATAGGTTTGCACGGTACTGGAGAACAGAGTGAGAACTACTCGGCAGCGTGCGAGGTATCCGCGCTCGCGCGATCGAATGGGGCAAAAGCGCATGAAAAGTCGTGATGGTTAGAGACGATTAGTGAAAAGTGTTCTTGTGTTGTTCTTGGAAAATTCTCAGAAGGATAGAAAGCACGCGAGAATCAGTTACACTGAATCGGAAAGGGGAGAGATGGAGAACGAGAAACGAGGAATATCCGTCGCCGCGTTTGTCGGTGTGCGCGAAGGAGTGGGAACGACGACCATCGTCGCTCAAGTCGCGGCTGTATTGGCAGAACAAGTGCAGGTCAAGATTTTGTGTTTGGGGACGGACGCGCTAGCACAGAACCTGGCGCGCGCGTTCGGATTACACACGCCGCGTACGGTGCTGGATCTCGTTCCGCCGTGGCTGGAAACCGGCCTAGTGAGCGCGCAGGAACCAGAAAATGTCGCCGTATCGTTTTCGAATAAAGTAGATGTGCTGTGCTTACCTGAGCAATTCTCGGCGCAAGAGGGGGAACGCCACAGGAAGATTTGAGGAATGTCTTGAACACCGCCAAGGGATTTCCGACCAGCTTTAGCGCGGGCAAGCGCTATGCCATTTTGCGCGGAAAAAATTCCTTCTGGAATCTCGACTGCGAGGCATTGACGCAGCAAAACTTGCGGTCGTTTTTTGTGCCGTGGATTGAGCCAGCCACGACCATTGAGGACTGGCGCGCAGAACCGTCCTTCAAAAAGGCAATTAGTTCGATCCTGAATGAATTTCCGATTTCAGGCGGTTTGCACGATTGGCTGCCTTTTGCGCGTAATTGACGCGGCGGGCAAAGCCGCGTCCGCATCGCGCCACCAATAGGGATGCTTGCGCCAGCCGCGTTCGAGCATTGCCTCTGCACAGCGGCGCGTAAGCAAATCGAGGTCCTGTTTTGGATTGCGCGACAGGTAATGAAGCAGTCCGCCGCGCAGATCGCTGTGTGCGGTTAAGAACGCGACAACTGCGGTATTCAGAAACTGCCAGACCTTGCGGGGTTCGATTCGCGTAAGCAAAGGGCAGGTGTCATAGATGCGGGTTTCTTCGTCGGTCGCATTGGCACGAATAAAGGCGAGCGGCGGTAACTCGCGGAATTTCCAACCGAAGGAATTGGCTACATCGAGCGCCCCGTACCAGAGGGCAGAAACTTCTGCCGAAGGCGATTCGATCATTCCCTGCCATTGTGGCGCAGTCAGTCCCGAGCGCGCATAGAGTTCGTTGATAAAGCGCGCAATGATGCTGGCACAATCGCTTTGCTGCAAGTGGACCTGCTCACAGATGACCGCAAGTCCAAGTGCTGACTGTGCAAGGTCCGGCACTTCGCGGCAGACGCGCCGACACAATAACGCGTCGAATGCGTCGCCGTAGAATTGCTGATAGCGCACGATATATGATTCGATGTCGTTGTCATTCAGCGGTACAAGTTCAAACTCAATGTGATCGCCTTTGGTGATTTCTTGTAGCGTCCCGGGTACCAATAGCGCGGGTGCGGTCAAGACAATGTTGCCCTTGACGCGCTGCAGTCCGCGTATCACCCACTTGCGTTCATCGGACGGGAGCACGAATAAGTCGTCCACTAACCAGAAAGGGACGATTTCCGCGTACCGTTTCGCATCCAGCACAATCGCGACAAGTTCATCCGAGTTGCGTGCGAGCCAATGGAGCGCGGTGGTGCGCCCACTGCCGCGTTCGCCGCACAGCACGACCCATTTTGTCGCCAAGCCAGCAACTCTGGGTAACGCATGAATGACCGATTCATTGGGAGTGTGGATCTGTCGTGGAATAAAGAAATCGGCGGGTAGGTTTTCGTGCGCGATCTGGAGCAGTGGACGCGCGGCTACGGATTGCAAATAGATTTGATGCCAATCTCTCGGTTCGATGATCTCCTGTGGCGGTTCAACAACCACAGTTGGCACTGCGGCAGACGCAGGTTGCTCTTCTGCCATTGTTGTCGGCGCAGTATCCAAGGTAAGTTGTGCTACTGCCACCGCTGGCTGCTCGTCGTCAATCGCCAGTTCTTGCTCAATCCTCTCTGGTTCAACTTGATGAATTGCAGCCGGCATGTCCATCGCCACATGTGGCGCGTCAAGAAGCGTCGGCGCGGCTTTGTCCCTCTCGCTTTGCTTGGCTAATGTCGGCACTGCTACCAATTCCGTTGGAACCTCGGTTCCTTCGCTCGCGCGTGCTTCGAATTTATCCTCACTCGGATTAGGCGAGGCACGCTGTGCTACTCTGGACTTGGCATTCGGCGCGAGCGCGGCGAACAAGTCAATGCCCAATCCGTTCGCCGCGCGCTCGAAGCGGCGCAAGATCGCGGTCAGTGCTTTTTCGCGGCGCTTGGAGGCATTGCGCGGGCTCAAGCCCGACAGCTGCGCTCGGAGCAGCGCATATTGCTCCTCTTCTTCGGCATTCAAATTTGTGGAATTGCGAATCAAATCTGTCTCGTACAAGACTCTCACCAAATGCTCACGCTTTGCGAGATACGCTTGAAGTGTCTCGGGAAGCGAGTCGGGCTTGACTCCTTTGCTGATGGGCAGCAAGTCATAGATCCAGACGATGAGAAGCCCCGCTTGGGATTCGGGCGTGAGATGCTGGTGGAGTAAATCACGAACCACAATCCGCAGCGCGACGTAGAACCGCCAGCCTGCGTTGGGTTCATCCTGCGCTAAGAATCCGTGCGCATCCATCCCACGCGTGAGTTCGGCAAGGAAGGACGGTTGCGCAAGCGGATGGTCATTCAACGCGGCAGGGTGGTGCAGCCGTGTGAGCAGAATTTTGAATCGAGTAACGGATGTGTCTTGGACTTGACGTGACATGGGATAGCAAACTTCCGAAAGCGGGAGTGATTTCTGTGGATAAAACGCTGAAACGTTTGGATTTGTTCTCAAAATGTTCTCGCCGCCATTGCGCGGGCGCGAGATTTAGGATACGAAAATATATGGACAAACACGTAGAGTTTCTGTTGCATGAAAATCGTCGGCGCGGCGCGAGCGGGATGATGCTCGCGCAAATCGACTAGCGCTAACGCGCGACGGTAATGTTGGAATGTGCGCGGCGAAAATGGAAAACGGGTTAATTGCGTCAAGCGTGACAATGCAAAGAGTACACTGCTCGATTTTCTCGACGAGAGAATTGCGATCAAATGTTCTTGAGTGTGGCGGGAAAGATTAGTGCGGAGCGCAGACCAGCACGAGAGCGAATGTGTGCTAAAAACATTGGCAAGACGATGGCGGAAAGACAGCGCAGGCGCGAGTTTCTATTTATTTGATTTATTTCGTTCCTTTCAATTTTGTTCGATTTGAGTGAGCAGGAATCCTCACGGTTTCCATATTCATTATACCCTCCTGTCTTACCGATTTTGTACAGTTCGCCAACGACTTTTTTCAAGGTGGTGGATATAGAGGCTTCATCCGTTTCTGTTGCGTTAGTTTTTGGATTATCACTTGCTGATTTCTTTGGTCTCTTGGATTCTACGAACTGGTTTCTCTAATTTTTGACGACTCTATTCATCTGTTGTTTGTAAGTTTCAATTTGATCGCCAATGGTTTTCCCAAGTGACCTTTCGTATGGAATGTTCTCCCTCTCAAATCCAGATTCTCCAACTGCTGGCTCAAGAACCGTGGCTCACGCCGGAACAGATTGTGCGCTGGCAGCAACGCGGGGCGAGTCGCGTGCAAGCGGATTTGAATTGCTTGCTCCGAGCAAAACTGGTGCAGCGCGTGAATCCACGGAGCGGCTGGATTCCTGCACGGGCCGTGTTCGGCTTGACTGATCGCGGGGTGGACGCGTTGGCAAGTCAACAAAATGCGGATACGTCGGGGTATCGACGGATAAATGGAATCTCGCGGGCGCGGCATACTGTATTGCTCTGGCGCTTGGAGCGGATGTGGAATGTGCGGAATTTGATGTTGTCACTGGACACGCCCGAGTACCACGTCAAGTCGCTCAAGACCGAAGTGGATGAATATTACGCGGTGAAAGAACGGCATGGGATCATTCATGTACACGGACGCGGCATGTTGGCGCATGAGGACGGCTGGTTTTTGCCGTTCGTAGTTGAGTGGGATGCGTGGAATGAGCCCGTTGACCCAAAGCGCTTGGCAAGATTTAGTCGCTGGTTAAAAGATGCGCGGTTTCATGCATTCGGGTTTAAGAAGAATTTGCCGACGCTGCTCATCGTCGCCGCTGATGCTTGGCGCTGGCACGAGATTTGGGATGGGTATGCGGGCGCGCCGCGCGAGTATGGAGCCGTCGCACCGCCCATGTATTTGACGACGGCGCACCTCTTGCGAACACGCGGGGCGAATGCGGGGATTTGGTTTTCGTCCGACATGCACGAAAGGGGACAGGTGTTTGCATCTGCGCGTTGGCAAGAGCGCGAACCGAAGGTGTTGGTGTCAACACCACCATCGCGGGTGAGTAAGATTGGTACGTTTCAAGAAAACCCGATGGTCTGGAACGGGAACCGCACTGCCGCGCATTTGCTTCAATGGAAACTATCACTCAGTCCTGTTGCCAAACGCGCGTTTCATTGGGTACTGCGCTATTCGCTGCTTTCGGTGGATGAAATCGCGTGGCTCGGAGATGAGACGCAGTGGCGCGTGCAGAAAGAATTGAAAACGTTGGCAGAAAAGGGCTTGGTCACATCAGAGGAATTTGAGGGCACGCGCTATTTTGTCATCACGCCAAATGGCTGGCGCTATGCCACGGCAGAGGCGGGACATGGGCGCGCGTTGCGACGCTTTATGAAACGACGCGGCAGTGTGCGAAATGTGCGGCGCTTGGTGTTTCATTTCGCGCACACCCGCGCGACGAATGTGTTTTTTTAAAATGGAAAGCGTTAGCGCGCGAGCGCAGCGCGTATTTTGAATGGCGTGCGGAATCCGAATGCGCGGTCTATTTTCACTGGGAACGAAAATCGCACGCGTGGCTGCCCGATGGGATGGGGATTTGGATGGAGAAAGACGAATCTTTTGTGTTTGTGGTCGAGATGGACCGCACCCGCGAATCGCGGCGGAATCTCTCCAAAAAATTTTTAGAATACTATTTGTGGGAAGAGTGGAAAGGAAGTGAGCGCATTCCTGGCGTCGTCCCCGAAGTCCTCATCATCACGACGAGTTGGCAGCGCGCGGAACGCGTACGAATGTTGTTTGATGCATCACGCCTGCGTCCTGCGTTCGATCAGCTCTCATTGTGGATGACGACATTCGAGTCAATCGAGCGCGAAGGAATTGCAGGAGCAATCTGGAGACCCAATGCGGATTGGGAACATGTCACGCGACTACCTTGCTTTGAGGCGTTGATGCCTCGAGCGCAGTGAGAACAAGGAATTCAACTGGTTGATGCGTCGCATAGCAACGGCGACGCAGGGTTGAATCCGTCAATTCGGCAAAGTCGAGATGAAACTTTCAGGCAGTCGTTTCCGACATCAAAAACGGGTTGACGTCTGAATTTGCCGAGTGTTAGAATGTTTCTACATTGCTCAAGACGGATCAATACACTGCCGCGTTGTGTCAACGCGCGACGCAGCCCGAATTTCACAATTGCGACCACTGGTTTCATCCGTACGTCGCGACTCAACTTGCGATTTTGTCCCATCACATCGCGCATGTGAACACGATGAATTCCGTGCGCGGTTTTTTTGTGGGTGTCATTCGTCTCGACGATTCTCGCCAAACACAGCCTTGCGAACGCGCGCGACATTATTCACCCACGCACCCACTATTTCTAACATGATGAACCGCCTGCGGTCAGTACAAAATTCAGCCGACGTATCGAGTTCATGCGAAAAAAATGGGGGGATGAGGAACTCGACGCAAACGTGCGTGTGGGCTGGTCGCGCGAATCGCATTATTGCCAAATTGCAGCGGTCTTCGCTGCATCACGCGCGTTAGGTTCATCGGTATTGGCGCGAGATGGAACAAGTATTGCGCGAGACGCACTGCGTCCCGAAGCACAAACCCCAAGTAGTTCTCGTGGTCTGCCTTTCGCACATTCGCTCTGTCCAAGTACCAACGTATCACCTTTTGGCGGAAATGGGTAATGCGATTGGATTGCACTTGAAGCGACTGCATACCAGCACGATTTATGTACATCGGCGGATGCTGCCCTATTTGCAAGACGCGTTCGGCAAACGCATGACGACGGAATCTATTTTGATTTTTCAAAAGGTTTGAACGTTGACTCACTCCAAAGCCGATGACGCTGGCAATTCACTCCAGTGTTGTCAATCGCCACACCCGCGACTCCTCAATAGGGCTGCGCCTGTCTTGCGCAGCGCTGAAAAATTCCTCGAACCGCGTAACGTCAAATTGAAACGACGCTACCCCAAGCGCGGCGCGTATTGGATTCCGGGCGGAGCCCTCAGCAGTCAGTAATCAGAGGACAGTGTCGAATTGGTGAGAATGCAGTGATGAAGATGGAAAGAATTATCGCGGGTTGCGCTCTTTGCAACGCGAGGCAGTTACAGTGGAATCAAAACTGTTTGAAACACACGCGGCGGCGCGCAGGATGACGTGAACGCTCATCTCCTTGCGCGACGCGGGGAGGTGAATGATGTTTGTCACGAAAAAGAACAAGCACGCGCGCTTGGAAAAAATCGCGGGGATGGTCGAAACGCAGCACGACCTGTTGATGGAAAAGGAATTGGCAGACGTGTTACGCGTCGCGCGCAAGACGAATTCCGAGGATTTAGTCGCGTTGGAAGAGCGTGTCACGCTGTTGGCAGAAGATGCCGCGCGCGGTTGTCCCTTTTCAGGCGAATTTTTGGGAAATAGCCAATGAAAACAAAAAAGAACCAATCGAACATCCAGACCTTGATTGTCACCCTCGGCAGCGAGCCGCAAGTGGTGACGCTGGCGCTGGATCAGTTATTAGCACGCGGCTATGCGATTGACCAGGCGGTGGTCGTCTATACCGCGGACGATATAGTGCTGCAAGCGATGGCACGCGTGGCGAGCGAATTTGACGGCGCAGTGTACCCGCGCGTGACCTTGCGCGCGGCGCCGATTCATGATGCACGCGGCGCGGTGCAAGATTTTCGCGACGAACGAGATATGCACGCGCTGCTTGAGACACTCTATCGCGAGGTGCGCGAGGTGAAACGCAATCGGCGCACCGTACATCTGTGCGTTTCGGGCGGACGCAAGGTAATGGGCGTTACGGCGATGGTGGTCGCCCAATTGTTGTTTGATGCGAATGACCGCGTGTGGCATTTGATGAGCGAAGGATGGACGCCGGGGAGCGAGAAGCGGATGCACGCGCGTACCGAGGACCAGGTGCATCTCGTTCCGGTACCTGTGCTGCGCTGGACGGATTCGACGGGCTTGCTCGCCGCGCTGGGCGAATTGGAAGACCCGACGGAGGCGCTACGGTGGCAAGAAGAATTGGCACGCGCGGACGATGTGCGCCGGGCGCGCATTTTTGTCGAACAAGTATTGAGCCGCGCGGAGCGCGACGTCGTCAAGTGGGCGTATGCGGGTTTGGAGAACGCGGCGATTGCGCGCAAATTGCACAAGAGCGAGCAGACGGTGGCGAATCAATTGACGCGCGCGTACAGCAAGTTGAACGAGTTTCTGGAATTTCCCGAACGCGAACCCAACCGCGCGGTGTTGATTGCGACGTTGGCGCCGTACTTTGTCTTGCATGGCGCGCGGCGCGAGTAGGAATGAGTTCCTAAAAAAATTGGGAACAGAAAGGGATGATTTGCACGCGAAAGCGGTTTATACTGCGCGGGGCGCACTGAAAGGAGAAAAGGATGAACAAAATCGAATTGACGTTGGAAACGGTAACGTGGTTTTAGATAGGGCGAACGGCGAACATAAGTTGCACGATATCTCATTAGAGTGCGGAGCATAACATGACCAAACAGTATTTCTTTACGTCCTCTATTGGACCCGTGCAAGGATTTGTGGCAACGGCTCGCACGAGCCAAGATTTGTGGTTTGGCTCGTGGCTGCTGAGTGAACTGGCAAAGGCGGCAGCAAAAGCATTGAGAGATGGTGGGCATACGCTCATTTTCCCTGCGCCGGATAGCGACTTTGATCCTGGTTCGGCGTTGGATGCAGGCAACAAAGTGGTTGCAATCCTCAGTGGCAACCCCGAGCCAGTGGCTTCACAAGTTGGAGATGCGATTGCCAACCGGCTTGAACAATTGGCAAAATCATCTTTCGATGCTGCCGAAGCGAAATGTAAATTTAATCGGGATTTCGCTGTGGAGCAACTGAAGGACCTGATTGAGTTCTATTGGGCAGCAGTTCTTTACGATCCAAGCAAGGGAGATGATGATTACAAACGCGCGCGAGCGCGCGCCGAAGCATTATTCAATGCGCGCAAGAACACGCGCAGCTTCCAACAGGCGCATGGGAAAGATGGTTTGCCCAAGTCGTCGTTGGATGGTTTCCGCGAGTCAGTCTTGCTAGACGATGGCGACATCGAAGATTCTTTCGAGAACTTGAGAATCGAAAAAGGTGAAAAGCTTTCGGGTGTTGATCTGCTCAAACGCTGGGGAAAAAGGCAAGGGGATGTTTCCTTTGTCAGCACCACCGATATTGCAGTTCGTCCATTTGCAATGGGCGTAGGTGTGTCAACCTTTGAGGCGTTGCTTGCCGAGCTGAAAGCGTTGCGAAGAAAACATCGAGGCAGAAAAGAAACGGACGGGACTCATTTCTACCAAGAGCGTATGGTGCAATTGCTCGCGGACAAGAGCCGCGCAGCGGATTTTCGCAAGGAGTTTGCGGGCATCTTTGAAAAGTATGGGATTAAGCAGCGCCCTTCACCCTATTACGCCGTGCTGCAAGCCGATGGCGATAACATGGGCAAGACAATTGATAACCAGAACAATCAGCAGCGGCACAGCGACCTTTCTAAAGCATTGAGCTTGTTTGCTACACAAGCCAAAAAAATCATCAAAGAGCAAGGCGGGGTTCCAATTTACGTAGGCGGCGACGATATCTTGGCATACCTACCTCAGCATACTGTGCTGGCATGTGTGAAAATGTTGGATGCAGAATTTTCCAAAGCGCTGAAGGATTTTGTCAGCGTGGACGGAATTTCTCCCACACTCTCGGTAGGGTTAGCAATTGCCCATCATCTGACCCCATTGAGCCAGGTGCTACAGCAAGTGCGGGACGCGGAAAAGACCGCCAAGCGCGTGCAGGGGAAAAACGGGTTGGCGATTTCGCTGAGCAAACGCGGCAGCGCGGAGCACCTGGTCAGAGATAAATTGACTGACCTGGTCGGACGTATGGAGCAGTTGATTGACATGACGTTACAAAAAGCCATCAGCCATGGCACAGCGTACGAATTGGAAGATTTGAAACGCAGGCTGAACATTCCGGACATTGAGCCAACGCGGAAGGCGATGCTTCAAAAAGAAGCCATTCGCATCATCACGCGCAAGCGCGAAAGTGGGAGTGATGAAAAGCTAAACAAGCAGACGAGAGAAAACTTTGAAACGTGGCTCTTGCGTGAAACTCTGACTCTCGACGAACTGGCAGGCGAAATGATTATTGCCGCCGAACTCGCCAACTCCTACGCAATCGCGCGCATTTCGCCAAAGGAGGCTGCGGTATGAGTGTCTGGTTGATTGAACCCAGAGACCCTCTTATCTTTCGCGACGGACGCCCATTCAACCCTACGCCCGGAGCGCGGGCAATCTCGTTGCCGTTTCCATATCCGTCCACGTTAGCCGGGGCGGTACGCACACGCGTTGGACAAAATGAAAATGGCGTTTTCGACAAGGAT
>Ga0070741_10013002_pt1 | contig 14847 bp, 14 predicted proteins | sample Coa_R1_4_FD_66440 | JGI IMG/M metagenome (GOLD analysis project Ga0070741, IMG submission 66440) | Surface soil microbial communities from Centralia Pennsylvania, which are recovering from an underground coalmine fire - Coalmine... | ecosystem: Environmental > Terrestrial > Soil > Unclassified ...
TAACGGCAGAAATCAACTCGCCCACCTGTGCCGGTGTCGCCAGTCCCACCGTATCCGCCAGCGATATCTGGTGAATATTCATGTCGGCCAGAATACCCACGGCTTCCACAACCTCTCCAGCGTTCCACAAATCACCATAAGGATTGCCAAAGGCCATGGAGATATACGCCACCACATCCAGCCCCGCTGCATCAGCTTTGAGCGTGATCTGCTCCAGTTCGTCGATAGCCGCTTCCAGCGTCTGGTGCTGGTTGCGCTCCAGAAACGTAGGTGAAATGGAATAAGGAAATCCCAGCGTCTGCACGGCCTCAGTCGCAATCGCCCGCTCTGCGCCTTTCTGGTTCACCACGATCCCGATAATCTCCACGTCATCTGGGGGATCAAGCTGCTTAAGAATTTCTTCCGAGTCCGCCAGCTGCGGAATGGCCTTGGGCGAGACGAACGAGACCGCATCAATATGCTTAAACCCTGCTCCAATCAGCGCGCGCAGATACTGCACCTTCATCGCCGTCGGGATCTGCCCCTTGAGGCCCTGCCAGGCATCACGCGGACATTCGATGATCTTCACTTCATTCGACATCTAAAATCCACCACGGAGACACGGAGTTCTTTCTGAAATCTCGAGCGCAGCGAGAGATCCCTATAATCACGAGCACCTTAATGTAGACCTCCACATATAGATAAGGTAGGGTTCCCTCGCTTCGCGAGGGATTGCATAAAAATTACGTTTGCAGCACTCCCACCTTAAACTCCTTCACCTCTGGGTTCAAACTTGCCGCTTCAAGCGCTGTGATCAGGGTCTGGCGCGTCTCTATGGGATCAATGATCTTGTCAATCCACAATCTGGCTGCGCCGTAGCGTGGATCGGTTTGGTGATCGTATGTGGCCTTCACCGAGTTGAAGAGCTCCTTACGTTCCTGCTCGCTCAGCTTCTTGCCGCCGCGTTCCAGTTGCTTGATTTTGATCTCCACCAGCGTGCCTGCCGCTGCAGATCCGCTCATCACTGCGTATCGAGCTGAAGGCCAGGCAAAGACAAAGCGCGGATCATAGGCTTTGCCGCACATGGCGTAATGTCCCGCGCCAAATGAGCCGCCGATAATCACCGCGATCTTCGGCACTACCGAATTGGCCACGGCATTCACCATCTTGGCTCCGGCTTTGATAATGCCGCTCCACTCGGCGTCGCGGCCCACCATGAACCCATTCACATCGTGCAGAAAGACCAGTGGAACCAGGTTCTGGTTGCAATCCATGATGAAGCGTGCGGCCTTCTCGGCGCTTTCGGTGTAAATCACGCGCCCAAACTCCATGCGCTTCTCGCCCGATTGCGGATCGGTCTGCTGCATCGGCAATGCCTGATTGGCCACAATCCCCACAGCAAATCCGCCAATGCGCGCCAGCCCGCAGATCACCGTCTTGCCGTATTCGGCCTTGTATTCATCAAACTTTCCGCCATCCACCACGCGCGCAATAATCTCTTTCACGTCATACGGCTTCATGCCGTCGGCTTCAAAAACGCCGTAAATTTCTTCTGCCGCATAGGCGGGCGCTTCAGCTTTGATTCGGCTAAACGGAGCGGTCGGCTTATGTCCCAGCTTGCTTGCCACTGAGCGAAGGCGCTCAATGCAGATATGGTCATTCGGCTCGCGATAGTCCACGGTCCCGGCGATTTGCGCATGCATCTGCGCGCCGCCCAACTCTTCTGCTGAATATTTTGCTCCGATAGCAGCCTGGACCAGCGCCGGGCCAGCCAGGAAAAGCCCGCTGCCTTCGGTCATTAATATGGTGTCGCACATTACAGGCAGATACGCTCCGCCCGCCACGCACATACCCATAATGGCTGTGATCTGAGGAATTCCCATGGCGGACATCACTGCGTTGTTGCGAAAGACCCGACCAAAATCATCGGTATCAGGAAATACATCTTCCTGTAGCGGCAGGAACACGCCTGCGGAGTCCACCAGGTAAATCGTAGGAATGTGGTTCTCTATGGCAATGTTCTGCGCCCTGATCACCTTCTTGGCCGTCATCGGGAAGAACGCGCCCGCCTTGACCGTGGCGTCATTCACAATCAGCATAAAAAGACGCCCGTGGATACGCCCCAGCCCGGTCACCACACCCGCAGCCGGAGCGCCGCCCCACTCCTCATACATCTCATAAGCGGCGTAAAGCCCCAACTCAAACAATTCCGTGTCGCGATCGATCAGCAGGTTGATGCGCTCGCGCGCGGTCAGGCGTTTCTTGGCGTGCTGCGACTCAATTCCCCTCTCGCCGCCGCCCTGGCGAATCTGCTCTTCTTCTGTCCGAATCTGAGAGACAAGTCCGGCCATGGCGCGCATGTTCTTTTCAAAGCGGGCAGAGGTAGCGTCTATCTTGCTGGGAAGCTTGGGTATCTGATCGGCCATAGAAGTAAGGCAAACCAGTTAGAGTAAATGAGAGCGAGAAAGTGACGCAAACGAGCCGAAACAAACCTTACCACGGAAAACTAATTACACTGATCTTCATTGATATCCGGAAGGCAGGATTCGCATCTCAAAGCAATGTCATCTCTACGCAAAGTCACTTAAACACTTGGGATCGTTGTATTGATTCTGCCACAGGATCTTCCGCAATCTTATCCACCAACCCAATCCTCAATGCTTCTTCCGCTGAAACCATCTCTGCCAGCAGAAACATCTGCAATGCCCGTGCCTTGCCGATCAAGCGCGGTAATCGCTGTGTGCCGCCCCAGCCGGTAATCACGCCCAGGCTGGCGCCGCGATGGCCAAACATCGCATTCCGCGCGGCAATGCGATAATCGCAAGCCAGCGCCAGGTCCATGCCTCCACCCATGCAATAGCCGTGAATCGCGGCGATCACCGGAACAGGAAAGCGATCAACCAGCAGCATGAGCTCCTGACCTCGTTGGGAAAATTCAAAAGCTGCAGGGCCTGTGAGCTTGGAGATCTCGTTTAAGTCAGCCCCAACGGAGAAGAACTTTTCATTTCCGGTAATGATGAGGGCCTTCAAAGCGCCGACCTCGGCTTGTGCGCGTAGCTCCTCAACCGCAGCAATCAATGCTGTTACGCGGGCCATGCTAAGTAAGTTGGTGCCGTCGGCAGAGACCAGTTGCAACACAGCGCAGTCGCGCTCACGGCTCAGAGCAAGGTATTCATTGTTTGTAGGATTGACGATCTTTCTCCGCGCCTCCGCGTCTCCGCGGTGAAATATTCGTTTTAGTAAAAATCGCTGCAGCTCAGAAAAAAGCCGCAGGTCTTGCAAACCATCTTGCAGCGGGAATCTTTCATCTTCGATCCGCAATTCGGGCAATAGCTGGAGAGATCAGCCGCAGTGTGGCCCGGCTTGCCATTCTCAAGCTGCGATAGATGCTCTATCTGGTCCTGCTTGCTCATATTTTGGCAGTGTAACTCTATTACGCGGCAGAGTGCACCATAAACGCTCGGCAACAGTGCTGCTTTAACCAACATCCTATCTCCGGGGACGCTCTAGCAGTTTGGAGAGAAGCGGCCAGCCATGAACTGCGCCGCAAGGCCCACGTGCGCCGAGCGGCGCGCATCAAGAGCGGAAGGCCGCTCTTTCGGAATAAACCTCCAGCGGGTTGGAGCACAGCGACAGGAATCGATGAAACTTTCCTTCTTTGGCCTGACCATCTCTTCATCATGGGGAAACGGCCATGCTACGCCGTACCGGGCCATTATCCGGGCGCTGCACCGGTTGGGACACCAGATACACTTCTTTGAAAAAGACGCGCCCTATTACAGCTCCCGCCGCGATTTTGACTCCTGTGACTACTGCCAACTGACGCTTTATTCAGATTGGAACTCAATCCGCGCGCAAGCACTTGCCGTCGCCGCCGAATCAGACGCGGTCATTACCGCCAGCTTTCTTCCTGAAGGACAGCGGATCAACGACGAATTGCTTGATCTGCCGCGCCCGGCTCACGTCTTTTATGACCTCGATACTCCGGTGACTCTTTGCCGAATGGAGCAGGGTGGCGTGGAGTACCTTCGGCGCAACCAGATTTCTGCTTTTGATCTGGTGCTCTCCTTCACCGGGGGAAGGACTCTCGAAATTTTGGAAAGTGAATATGGCGCTCGCATGGCGCGCTCTCTTTATGGCTGTGTTGATCCAGATGATTACCGGCACTGTGTACCCGAACCGCAATTTGCCTGCGATCTGAGCTATATGGGGACTTACTCCCCCGACCGCCAGGAAAAGTTAAATGAGCTGCTGCTGGAGCCTGCGCGGCGAAATCCAGACAAGCAGTTTCTGCTGGCAGGCTCGCTCTATCCCTGGCAGTGGCAGTGGCCGCAGAATGTGCGGCGCGTTGAGCACGTGACCCCGGCTGACCACGCTCGCTTTTATTCGTCCTCTCGCATCACGCTCAATCTGACACGCAATGAGATGGCTACCTACGGCTGGTGCCCTTCCGGGCGCTTCTTTGAGGCTGCCGCTTGCGGCACGCCGCTGATTACTGACTCGTGGGAAGGGCTCGACTCGTTTTTCAATCCACAGCGCGACTTGCGCGTGGTTACGTGCGCGGAAGATGTGGAGGCCGCGCTGCAAATGCCGGATAGCGATTTACAAGACATGGCCGCTCGCGCTCGCCAGCGCACTTTAGACGAGCACACAGGCCACGTTCGCGCCAGTCAATTGCTCAAGTACCTTGATGAAGCTTTTTCCATGAAGCATGAATTCATGCAGACTGAGGTGGCATAAATGATCGGCATTATTCCTGCAGCCGGCGCGGGCCAGCGCATACAGCCGCTGGGCTGCTCCAAAGAACTGTTGCCTGTAGGCTCGCGGCTGGTGGATGGAGTGGAGCGTCCCAAAGCAGTCTCTGAGTATCTGGTAGAACGAATGATCGCCGCCGGAGCCGACCAGATTTGCATGGTCATCTCTGCTGAAAAGACTGACATTATTGAGTACTATGCCGCCCGTGATTACGCGGCAGAAATTTTTTATGTTGTGCAGCAGACGCCGCGCGGCCTTTGTGACGCGCTGTTTCGCGCCGAGCCTTTTGCCTGCCACCATGAGCGTGTGCTGATCGGCTTGCCAGATACCATCTGGTTCCCGGAAAATGCCTACCTTCCCGCATTAGCCTCACGTGAAGCTGACTGCAATCTGGTCCTGTTTCCGGTGGATGATCCTTCACTCTTTGACGCTGTGATTTGTGACGACCTTGGCTTTGTGGAGGAAGTCCAGGTCAAGAAACAGAATGCCCGTTCCAACTGGATTTGGGGCGCCGTGACCTCCACCGGCGAGGCTTTTCACCAGCTCAGGCTGCTTTGGGAATCCCGCCATCGCAATGATCAGTATCTGGGTGAGCTGCTGAATGCTTTCATTGCCGCAGGCAATGTAGTCCAGGGAAAATTTTCCGGTGAAACTTATATGGATGTAGGAACGCTGGAGGGCTATCACAACGCTCAGGACTATCTGCGGGCGCACGTTTCGCGGTCCACTCCTGTAGCTTGACGTACCGGGAAGCAGTTGCGCCGAATCTTAGGCGCTGGCGCGCAGGATATCTCGTATTTCGCGGTTGATCTTAGCGCAGTCGCGGCTGGCCTTATCAATCAGGTCTGCCCACTTCTTGGTATTGTCATCCAGCTTTGACTGGGCAAGCAGATACGATGCCTGCATAATCGTTTCCACTGAGTTGCTGAGGTCATGCGCCAGAGCCCGCAGCTTGGTGTTAATTTCCGCAGGAATCTTTGGCGTGGACTCCATTTTCGGCTGCGCGCTCATATGATTTCCCTCGTGGGTGTTTTGTAAAGGCACAAAAATACCAATCCTATGTTCGTCAGATGGTTAGAAGCAAATTCTGTCCAACACGTTGTCCCGTGCTGCTGACCTCCCCGTGTACCTTAGGACGTGTACTATACGCTTAATTAGCACCGCCCAGACATTCTCCGTAACTCGCTAAGGTAAATCATCGGTGGAAGCTAGCGCTTTCTCTGATGTGGGTTACGCCCGCATGGCCCTAGAATCCCTTTAAATCAAGCAATTAAAAAAATAAAAAACTTTTTCGCTGATTGAATACTTAGCTCCCTCGCGATCGCGCGAATGAGCCTTAGGGGGACGTGTGCGCCACCAGATTTGTATTGTGTTCTTTTCCATCCTGTTGTCCATGCCGGCACTGGCTGGCACTGCCTTTAAAGCCAGCACCACTTTAACGGCTGAAACCTCCAGCAACACCAGCACGGCTTCTTCGTTTGCTACGCAAACCAATGGCAACATTGGGCAAGCGAATATCAGCAAGGTACCTACACGCACCCTGCTGTATCCTGGCTCCACGGCCAAGATCTATGCCCATTTTGTTCCCTGGTTTGGCTTTGGCGACCACATGAACGTGGGCTATGTCTCCAGTGACATACTGCAACTCCAGAAACAAGTGAATGACATGGTTAGCCGTGGGTTTGATGGCGCTGTCATTGATTGGTACGGCCGCGGCGAATCAAACGCGCATTTTGTTTCCTACGATAAAGCCACTCAAGGCTTTATGCATCAATCTGAGCTTCATGCGGGCTTCAATTTCGCCATTATGCACGATGCCGGCGCTATCAAGACCTGCGCTGCCACCGTGGGCTGTGACGTGACGCAGACCATGATCGATGACCTTAACTATGCCAACGTCACATATTTCAACTCACCGGCCTATTTGCACAGCGGCGGCCGCCCGGTGGTCTATCTTTTTGGCCATGAGGCTTACAACATTGACTGGACGCGCCTGCGGGCGGGAATAGCCGGTAACCCGCTGCTTATCTTCCGCAATGGTAGCGGCTTTACCAAGGCCCAGACGGGCGGAGCGTTTTCCTGGGTTGCGCCGGAAGCTGTTTCTGCCACAAACCTCATGGCGATCAGCTACCTTGATGGCTATTACAAAACAGCCCTCGCTTTCCCCACGGAATATTCAACAGGATCAGGATACAAGGGCTTCAATGACTCGTTGGCAGCCTGGGGCACAGGCCGCCTTATTGGCCAGCAATGCGGACAAACCTGGCTGCAGAGCCTGGCGGATGCGAGCAAATATTACTCCGCAACCAAGCAAATGTTCGGCATCCAGCTTGTGACCTGGAATGACTATGAAGAAGGTACGGAGATTGAGACCGGAATCGATAATTGCGTAACCGTCACTGCTGCCGTGGCCGCGACCACGGTTTCCTGGAGCATCACCGGACAAATGAACACCGTGGACCATTTCTCTGTGTTCGTCTCCCAGGATGGCGAAAATCTGATGTGGCTGGCCGATACTCCAACATCCGTCAGTTCACTCAACCTGGCAAGCTTCAATTTGAACTCAGGCAATTACATTGTTTTTGTAAAGGCGGTAGGCAAGCCTTCGCTGACCAATAAGATGTCAGCCGGCGTCCAACTCACTGTGTCCAACCAGCCGCCCATCGCGGCTCTGAGCATAACGCCTCCAACTGCGGCTGCCCCGACAACGGTGAGCGCCTCAACAGCAGGTTCCAGCGATCCTGATGGAACGGTTGTCTCAAGCAGCATCAACTTTGGCGATGGCAGCGCCGCCGTCAGCGGAGCGAGCGCAACCCACACCTACAAAGTGACGGGAACTTATACGATTACAGCAAGCGTGACCGATAATCTCGGCGCAACGACCAAGAAATCAGCAACCGTGGCTGTGACTGGCTCGGCAACAACCAACAAGCCGCCTGTAGCTGCAATTTCAACTACTCCAGCCTCAGCTTACGGCCCGGTTACAGTCAGCGTGAACGCTGCCGGGTCGTCTGATCCTGATGGAACCATCGCCAGCGTGGCACTCAGTTTTGGGGATGGAAGCACGGCCAGCGGATTGACTGCCTCGCACACTTACAGCAACGCCGGTGTTTATACGGTGACGGCAAAGGTGACTGACAATCAGGGAGCTTCTTCCACTGCCAGCACCACGGTGACTGTAAAAGCTCCTGAGGTCATTGTGAGCAGCCCGGCGAATACCGCAAGCGTGGTCTCAAGCGTGAATGTGATTGCCACCGGCTTTTCCGGTAATCCAGTTACCGCTATGCAGATTTATCGCGACTCCGTGCTCATCTATACCATTCACTCTGCAAATTTGAATACCACGGTGGCACTCGCAGCCGGCACTCATAACCTGGTGATAAAAGGTTGGGACAACGGGGGACGCAACTTTGCTAAGACATTGACCGTCACGGCCAGCCAAACCGCAGCAAGCCAGGAAAGCGCTTCTTCCGGCACTGTGGCCGTCACGACGGTACCCAAAGTGGTTGTGAGCAGCCCCGCAAATGGGGATCAGGTTCTCTCAAGCGTGCATGTAGTAGCTGAAGGGTTCTCCAACCATCGCATTATGGCCATGCAGATTTATCGTGACTATAAGCTGATTTACTCCGTGCATTCACCTAATTTGAACGCAACCATCGGCCTCACAACAGGCAAGCACCTACTGGCGGTGAAAGGATGGGACAGCTCTGGCCGCAGCTTTATGAAGTTACTGAACGTGACAGCCAGCCGCTAGAAATAAAGCAGGATTGAAAACAAATCAGGCTTCCCAGACAAAGGCATCGAAGCGGCGGCGTGTTTCAAAACCCAGACGGCGGTAGAGATCTACGGCCTTTTGGTTGGCCTCGGTTACGGTAAGGCTCAAGCCAATGAAGTTGCGGCTGCGGAGTTCCTGCGTGCACAGCCCGATCAGCGATTCGCCTATTCGCTTTCCGCGATGTTCCGGCAGCACGCAAACCTGGGTGATATGCCCCACGTCCTCGCGCACGCGAGAACACAACAGCAACCCGGCAATGGACCGCGTGGGTTTGTGCAGGGCAACAAACGACGCATTGCCATCAAAGATACCGCAGCCGGGAAAGCGCACGATGTTGTTCAGGAAACGCAGAGATCCATTCAGGTTGCGGTACTGATCGTTAATCTCAGCGTCAATGTGCTCGCGATACGCGGTGGTAATCACCGCCGCTGAAGGCTGGAAATCCTGCTCTACCCAGCGGCGGAATTCAATATCCGGCAGCGGGGAGATCTGCGGACGCAATCCATTCTTGAGCGGCAACGCCATAAAAAGCCGCGGGAACTGGCGAAAGCCTTCCGCCAGAAACGGCGCGCTGAGCACTCCAGATTCATGCGGCAAAAGCTGGGCCTCAATGCGCTGAATGCCCGGCGACTGTTGCAGCGTTTCAATCACGTGCACCGCCAGCCGGTGCTCAATGCTTTCGCCTTGCGGGCGAATCGAATCATCGGCATAAAGATCGCCAATCACGCCTTTACTGCCTTCGTAAACAAAAAATGCGTAGCCACCAACGTGGTTATCTTCCACGGCGGCGTAGCCGGGCAGTATCTTGGAATCGATATAGCGCAGGATCATCTCGGCCGAGGAACGGTAATCCCAGGACATCATCTGTGCCCACAGAAGCGTCTCGCGCTCCAGCAAAGGACGCAGATGGTGCGAGCTGAAGTGCCTGAGATCCAGAATCTCCACGCCAAAAGGATGATGGGTCCGGTGTGTTTCGATCGGGGTATGAAGGCCCATGGAACTTCCCTGTCCGCGCTATCTATTACGGTAAACGGCTGCGAGCTAAGAGTCTAGCTTTGGCTGGAGAATTAATCAAAGCTTGTATCTGCTTAGGAACCAAGGCAGTAGGAACCAGCAGCGTCACTTGTCTTTTATTTTGCAGCACCTACAAGGAAAAATTGCAGTTGCCGCGGCCGGAACTCTCCAATCGGCGTAACACTCCTGTCACCAACCACCGCCTGGACTGCGTCCAGACTGCCTTGCCGGGCCACCACAACATGCTGCCCGGCGGGAATTCCCGCTGGCAGATCAGCCGGTCCTTCTTGCTCATAATGGCTGATTGGCCGGTTGAGATAGAAATCCAGTCCATAAGCAATGTCACGTTTCACATTGAAGGTTGCCACCGCAAGATCACCAGGCGCACGGCGGCTTAATTCTTCAGCAATGGGCCGCGCTGATTGCGCACGATCAATGACTGGAGCCGCCGGGCGAAGCAGAAAAGCGATGGCCAGAACCGTTGGAACCAGCGTGACAAAATGCAATATCCGTGGGCCTTCACGGCGCACCATCAGCAACACCATAACCGCGATGACGCACGCGGTTATCACCATGATGTATTTGATCGATGAAGACAGAGGCGCCTTCATGATGGCGTACGGCGCGATGAGAGCGCCTACCAGCAGCAAGGCACAAACCAGCGCATGAAGCCAGAGCTTTAGCCGAGACACAGCCTCTGCGCCATAAAGATAGTTTGCCGTGAGCAAAGCTGCTGCAGGAATCGCAGGGAGGATGTAACCCGGCAGCTTTGAGCGCGAGATGCTGAAAAAGATGATCGGCACAAGAGTCCAGATCAAAAGGAAGCTGGGCAGACCATCATCTTCTTTTTCATCATTAGTTGGCTCATGGCCCGCACGCAGGTGCTTGATAGCGATGCGTCCCGCATCAACTAATGCAGGCAGCGTAAAGACCGTCCACGGGAGCGTGGCCAAAAGAAAAACGGGAATGTAATACCAGAATGGCTGCGAATGCTGGTACAGATTGGTGCCAAAACGCTCCAAATTGTGCTCAATAAAGAAGACACGAAAAAACTGCGGCACTTTGTGCTGCACCGCCAGATACCAGGGCAGCGCGATCGCAAAAAACAGCACGAACCCAGGAACAGAGAGGGTGCGAAGAAAGATTTTTCCATCGCGGCGAAGGACCGCATAAGCGCCAACCACCAAAACCGCCAATGCCGGAGCTACCGGCCCTTTGGCCAGCGCTCCAATTCCAATCAAGGCATAAAAAAGCAGCAGCCACAGTTTCTTTTCGGTCTCCCGCCACGTCCACCAGCACAGCATTGCCATGGCAAATGGCGCAGAAACCAGCATGTCTGTCGATGCGCCACGGCCAAAAGCGATCATGCCGGCTGAAGAGGCCGTAATCATGGCGGTATCAAGCTCGCTGGCAAAGCGGAAGCGGCGCATGAAGAAAAAGCAGGCCAGCACCAGCAAGGTGGATTCAAGCGCTGCGGGAACTCGCGCTGCCCAGTCATACACGCCAAAAAGCGTGTAACTGCTCATTGCCTTCCAATAAAAAAGCACGGGCTTTTCCAGCCAGGGCGTGCCGTTCAGTGTGGGAACAATCCAGTCATGCCGCGCAAGCATCTCGCGGGCAATCTGGGCGTAGCGAGGCTCGTCCGCGCCCACCAGACCAAACGCGCCCAGGCCAAAAAAGTAGAAAAAATAGCAGACACCCAGCACCAGGCCAAGTTGCATGAGCAAGAGCTTGTTGCGATTAGTCATTTGGAGAGGTAGTAGTTAGTATTTGGTACTTGGTATTTCCGAGTCTCGAGCGCAGCGAGAGATCCCTATTATTACGAAATATTATTGGTTACCTGTTCGATTACTCGCGATCCGATCATCTAAAAGTTACTCTGCCTTAATGTATTCGCGGGAATAGTGATCCCCTGCTTCCATCCCCGCAAAGCCAATCGAGCTTTGCGGAGCCCGTGCGCTTGGGACTTCGGAAAAAAGCTAAGTACTGTTTCCCGGAATTTTCCCCCGCAACTCAGCCAGAACACGCTCTGCAGCAGCCTGCACCGGGCCTTCCAGGGAAAATCCACCCGCGCATTCATGTCCGCCGCCGCCGAATCTTTCCGCGATCTCTGCCACGTTGACCGCGCCTTTGCTGCGGATGCTCACGCGAACCCGCTCGTTCGCCAGCTCACGGAAGAACATGGCCACCTCAACTCCGGCAATGCCCAGCGCATAATTCACCAGTCCTTCGCAATCTTCGTCCAGCGCGCCGCAACGCTCCATATCATGGCGTGTAACGGACATCCATGTGATTGCGCCGTGGCGCTGCAGCCCGGAGAGCGCCGCTCCCAGCAAAAGCATCTTTGAAGTGGGACTGGAAAAATAAACGCCTTGCGCAATCTTTCCCGGGTCTGCGCCGTGCTCCACCAGATACTTGGCCAGCTCAAACGTGCAGGCGTTGGTGCCTGCATAGCAGAACGAGCCGGTATCCGTAAGCAAAGCGGTGTAAAGACAGGTGGCGATTTCCGGCGTCAACTTCACCTGTGCGGCCTGCGCCAGGCGGAAGATCAACTCCGCCGTTGCCACAGCCGTAGGATCAATCCAATTGATGTGGGCAAATGGCTTGGAGCTTGCATGGTGATCAATGTTGATCAGAAAATGCTTCTCCAGCCCATGCAGCCGCGTGCGCTGCACGCTGTCACATTCCAAAATGATGGCGGCATCATAATGGCCGTTCACTTCGGATGTATGAACAATGGTCTCCGAGAACGGCAATGGCTGATAAAGAACAGGCACGCTGTCACTTAACACCACTTCAGCGCTCTTATTCATTTTGCGCAGGACCTGGGCCAGGGCCAGCGTTGACCCAATCGCATCGCCATCAGGGCGCGCGTGCGATGTAACCAGAAAATGCCGGCGCTGTTCAATCTCCTGCAAAACCCGTGCCAGGTCGTCCATAGCCCTTTATTTCCTGCGTTTCTTGATTCTGCCTAAGATGTCATCAATCCTTGATCCGTATTCCTGTGACCGGTCCAGCATAAAATTCAAGTCAGGCACATGGCGCATGCCCAAGCGCACCAGCAACTCATGCCGGATATATCCCTTGGCAGCGTTGATGGCCTTTATCGTCTGCTCCGCCTCGCGCTCATCACCCGCGACTTCAATGTAAACGCGCGCGCTCTTGCCATCTGGCGCAAGAACAATCTCAGTCACATTACAAAGGGCGATGCGTGGATCGCCTAATTCGCCTTCAATGATTACGCTGATCTCTTCTTTCAGCGTCTCACCCACGCGCTCCCGATGATGCTGCCTGCCCCGCTGTTCCGGCATGGTTTTTACATCCCAGCAAAAACCTATGAGGATACCAGAGAAAATCGAGAGAAGGAATAGGGGAGGATGGATGGGGGATTTCGCGTATCTAATAAATTGGCCTATCGAATCAGGATTGCCAGAATCGCCGTAATTGCCAAAGATTCAAAATTGAAAGCCCCTGCTTTTCAAAATGTGGCATCCATTTCGGCGATCTTTGGCAGTTTTGGCACTTCCACTCAGCTTTCCAGATAATCCATAAACGAGTCCACCACTTCAGCGCCGTTGTTGTTGGCCAGCTTAACTGCTTCACGCTCAACATTGCGCATAAGTCCCTCCAGGTAGTCGCGTGAATCAGAAATGCTGACCACGCCCAGCGTTGCCCGCTGCCACAGGTCGGTGACGTCGATCTCGGCGATAGAGATATTAAAGGAGTTGCGCAGACGGTCTTTCACGCTGCGCACCACCTGGCGCTTGTCTTTGAGCGAGTGCGCTGCTTCAATGCGCAATTCAAGTGTGAGATAGGCAATGGGCATCCTTAAGAAGCATAACGCTGATCAACACGGATTTCACCGCAACGGACGCGAAGGGCGCAAGAAAATTTGGCAATTGAGTAAGTTAGTAAATTGGTAATTGAAAATCGCCTCATTCGATATCCGATGGCGGCGGTCTCGCGCGATCACGGCGATGACGGCGATCATGTCCGGCTCCGCTCCTTTACTTTCTCAGATGTCAGGCCGTAGAGCGGTGGCGTGGGAATCCCCAACATGCCGAGGTAAACATAGATTTGCGAACGATGATGCACCTCATGCTCCACCATGGCGCGCAACCATTTCCACACAGTAATGGATGTTCCGCTGGGCGTAACGCACTTCTTCTGCAGGTCATCAGCAGAGAGCCGGCCAAAAATTTCCATGGACTCCTTGTGCATAAGATTAAAGAAGGCCAGCACGTTCTCTGGCCCATCGGCCAGCTCTTTGCCGTGGCCAGGATAGCGGCTGGGCTTGAGCTGCACATTTTCCGCATACATATAGCGCTCAATTGTCGCCAGGTGGCGAATCATATCGGCAAAGCTGAATTTGCCCTCAGCATAACGCCAGTCAAACTTTTCCGGCGGAATACACCCAATCACCTTCAGCGTGCGCTGGCGGCTTTTTCGTAGTAATCAAGAAATTCCTGAGGTTTATTGATTTCCATAAGTACCAGTCAAGCAGCACCAAATGAGATTTGGATTCACAGACCGGCCTGTTGACGCAAAGGATTTTCAACGCTGGATAGTAATGATAAGAAACTTGAATTAACATCTCACCGTTTTGAGTTTACTGAGACAGCTAAAGAACAGCCGCGAAAAGAAAGAAAAAAAGATGAGAAAAACGTTTCTGACAATCGCAATTCTGAGTGTAAGCCTGGCCGCTGCCGGGACACAGGTATTACAGAGCAGCGAGAATGCGCCGCAGGAAAAGGGTGGTGTTTATGGCAAGGTAATCGCTGTCGACAAGGATTCATTTACTGTGATGCGGAATGGAGAAACGGCCACAGTAAAAATACACGAGTATACAAAGATCCGGGAACAGACCCAACGGCAGCCGGTTAAGCTGGAACCGCGAAACCCGGAAGATATAAAGGTGGAAGGAATGGTTCTTGCGGTTGGAGCGTTCCATGGCAAAGTGTTGGATGCCACCAGGATTGTGATTAATCCGATTCCAGATCCGCCCCCCTCCGCTACGCCTGCCAGAGGATACATCAGCGGAATAGTGATCGATCCTGAAGATATTGGGGTCAGCTATATGATCGGCGAAGTCAAGGCCATTCAGGGATCCAGGCTCACAGTCCTGCGGCAAGATGGAAAAATCCAGGAAATTGAAGTGGATGACCACACCACGTTCATAAAGCAGATTCGGCGCATTACTTTGCAGGATGTTAAGGTTGGTGACCTCGTCAGCGGGCCAGGAAAGCTGAAGAACAATACGTTTATCTTCGACCAGCTGTCCGTAGATCAGCCGGGGACGCATGAGCCCATCCATCAACCGCAGG
>Ga0070741_10013003_pt1 | contig 14847 bp, 16 predicted proteins | sample Coa_R1_4_FD_66440 | JGI IMG/M metagenome (GOLD analysis project Ga0070741, IMG submission 66440) | Surface soil microbial communities from Centralia Pennsylvania, which are recovering from an underground coalmine fire - Coalmine... | ecosystem: Environmental > Terrestrial > Soil > Unclassified ...
GAGATGGGCAGCCACGGCGGCTTGCACCACGACGAGCAGTCGGGCTTCGTGATGGCGCCGCCCGGCCTCGACTTCGATTTCTCGACGGTGCGCTCGGTGCGCGATCTGTATCGCCTGTTCGCGCGCTATCACGCCGTCGAGAAGAACGCGGAGGCGAAGGCGCGATGAGCCGCGCGCCCGCGCTCGCGGCGTTGTCGCTCGCCGCGCTCGTGCTCGCCGGCGCGGCCGCGCCCGACGACGGCTACGAATTGGTGCGCGGCCCAGCGCCGGCGGGCATGCGGCGCGGCGACAAGGCGACCGTCTCGCTGTCGCTGGTGCCGCGCGCGGGCCACCACCTGCTTCAGTCGGGGCCGGTGCTGGTGCGGCTGCGCGGCGACGGCGTGCGTCCGGTGCGCGCGCTCTACCGCCGCGACGACGCGGTCGATCCGCGCGCCGACGTGCCGCGCTTCGAGCTCGGCTTCGTCGCCGAGCGCGAGGGCCGCGCGCGCCTCGCCGGCGACTGCACGTTCTACGTCTGCAAGGCGGATCGCTGCCGCCCCGTCGAGACCCACGTCGACTGGACGGTCGACGTCGCGCCCTGACGCGCTACTTGTGCACCAGCCCGAAGTAGCTCGCCGACGGCATCGTCGGGTTGCTGGTGTTGCCGTCGGGATAGAGGATGTACGGCGCGGTCAGCCCGCCCGGCGCGTTGTCGATGTAGAGATCGAACACCACCGGCTCGTGGTTGGTGCCGCTCGTCGGCGTGACCACGAACGTGAACCCGTTCGGCGTGGTGGTGCCGCCGAAGTTCGAGTCGAAGTCGACGCGCGTCCAGCCGCCGCCGGCGTTGCTGGTCGCCGAGATCGCGTCGTCCCCCTCGAGTGTGCACGCGCTCGCCGCGCAGCCGGGCGTGATGCTGGCGAACGTTCCCTGCGTCCAGATCGATCCGTAGAACGTGTGGTACGCGTTCGTCGCCGACTGATCGCCGATCCACGTCAGCGTCCACGTCGAGCCGATCTGCCCCGCCGTCGGCGTGCCGGCCGCGGCGGTGATGATGAAGTACGGCTCGCCCGCGTTGAAGCTCGCGCCGACGCCGGCCTTGATGAAGAACAGCGGCAGCGTGCCGAGATCGGGCGGCGCTGTGAGCGGCGAGCCGCCGAGGTGGCCGCAGGGCGGGCAGTCGCCGCCGCAGTCGACGCCGGTCTCGGTGCCGTTCTGCACGCCGTCCATGCACGTCGGCGCGAGGCACACGTGCTGCGTCGAGCACACGCCGGTCGCGCAGTCGGCGCCGACGAGGCAGCTCTTGTCGACCGCGCACGGCGAGCACGAGCCGCCGCAGTCGACGTCGGTCTCGTCGCCGTTGCGCATCAGATCGGTGCACGACGGCGCCGGCTGCTGCGCCGCGCACACGCGCTGGCCCTGCACGCTCGCGCACAATCCGCTGGCGCAGTCGCCGTTGACGTTGCAGCGCAGCCCGTCGGCGCAGGGGCCGCACACGCCGCCGCCGCAATCGATCGAAGTCTCGAGCCCGTCCTGCAATCCGTCGCTGCAGTTGGCGCTGTTGTTCACTTGCACGATGCAGCCCGCCGCCGTCGCGGCGAGCAGGATCACGATCGCCCGCATGTTCCCTCCGCGGACATCATATCGCGCGCGTCGACTAGGGGACCAGTTTGTAGCCGAATCCGTAGACGGTCAGGATGTGACGCGGATCCTTGTGCCCCTCTTTGTATTCGGGCTCGAGCTTCTTGCGCAGCTTGACGATGAAGTTGTCGACGGTGCGGTTCGACGGATACGCCTCGATGCCCCAGATCTTGTCGAGGATCTCGTCGCGCGACACCGGCTGCTCGGCGCGCTCGAATAAAAGTTTCAGCAGCTCGACCTCGTAGAACGTGAGCGGCTGCGTCTTGCGCGCCCGCGTGAGCGTGTGCTTCTTCAGGTTCACCGTCGCCTCGCCGATCTTGATCTCCTCTTCGCCGCCGAGCCCCGACTTGTGCAGCCGGCGGAAGATCGCCTTGATGCGCGCGAGCAATTCAGCGACGGAGAACGGCTTGGTGACGTAGTCGTCGGCGCCGGCGTCGAGCCCGCGCACCTTGTCCGATTCCTGCCCGCGCGCGGTCAAGATGATGATCGGCACCACGCTGTTGAACGAGCGGATCTCCTCGCACACCTGGTAGCCGTTGATGTCCGGCAGCATCAGGTCGAGGATCACGCAGTCGGCGCCGCGATCCTTCATGATGCGCACGCCCTCCTTGCCGATCCCCGTCGACACCACGTCGAGGTTCTCGAACTCGAGCGCGTCGGTGAGCCCGCGGACGATGTCCGGCTCGTCCTCGACGATCAAGATGCGCTTCTTGGTGATCGGTTGCAGCGCCGTCATGCGGCCACTCCTGAGATCTTGGCGGTGAGCGGAAGATCGACGATGAACGCCGCGCCTTCGCCGGGCGCGCTCTCGACGGTGACCGTGCCGCCGTGCGCCTCGGCGATGTGCTTGACCAGCGACAGCCCGATGCCGGAGCCGCGCGCGTTGGTCGCCCGCGCCTCGCGGGTGCGGTAAAAGCGGTCGAAAATGCGCTTTTGCTCGTCTTTAGGAATTCCCGGCCCCTGGTCGCCGACCACCAGCCGCAGCCGATCGCCGGCGCGCGTGAGGTACACCGCGATCTCGCCCTTGCCGTACTTGACCGCGTTCTCGAGCAGGTTGAGGAGCAAGAGCGTCATCGCGTTCTCGTCGAGCAGCGTCTGCGGCAGCTCGGCGTCGATCTTGGTGACCAGCTTGAACCCCTCGCGCTCGACGCGGTGGCGGTACACGTCGAGCGATCGCTCGACCACCTCGCCGAGATCGCCGAGCTGAAAGTCGTACGCCGCGCGCCCGCGCTCCATGCGCGAGAAGTCGAGCACGTTGTCGATCAGCCGCGACAAGCGCTCGGCCTCGCGCGTGATGATCTCGGCATACTCCTTCGCCTTGTCGGGCGACTTCAATTTGCCGAGCGCCAGCAGCTCGCCGAACATGCGGATGAGGGACAGCGGCGTCTTCAGCTCGTGCGACACGTTCGACATGAAGTCGCTCTTGAGCTGGTTGGCGCGCCGCTCGCGCCAGATGGCGTAGAGCGACAAACCGATGCCGGCGAGGATGATGCCGAGCATCATCATGATCAGAACTTTTTCCGAGCGGCGGCGCGCGCGCTCCTCGAGGCCGAGCCCCTCGGCGTTCTGCGGCGCCATCTGCAGCGCCCAGTTGTAGAGCGTGGTCGGAAACGCCTGCTCGTAGAGAAACGCGCCCGGCTGACCGACCGGTGAGCCGTAGACGATGTGGCCGTGGTGATCGCGCACGCAGACCAGCACCTTGCCGTTGAGCGGCTCGAGCACGTCGGGGAACAGGTTCTTCACCACGTACTCGAGCGAGATCTTCAGGAGCACGTAGTAGACGTGACCTTTGTGCTCGCGCTTGATGTACGAGATGAGGTAGTCGCGCCCGTCGTACTCGGAGTGCATGTGCTTGTGCAGATCGAGCGCGAGCCCCTCGAGCGGCAGATCGGGTAGGATGCGCTTGAGCAAGAGGCCGCGGAACGCCTCGGCGTCGGCGCTGCGCTTCTTGGAGACGAACGCGCCCGGCAGGATCGCCTTGTTCTCGTCGAGGATCACCGCCGCCTCGATGGCCGGTGACAGCCGCACGATCTCGCCGAAGCGCTTCGAGAAGTCGCCCAGGTGATCGAGGTCGACCAGATCGAACAGCGAGCGATCCGAGTCGATGATGTAGTTGTCGATGCGATCCAGCGTCTGGTTACCGATGGCGCTGTTCGACTTCACCAGCGACTGCTCGCTCTTCTTGGCCGCGTCGGAGGCGTAGCGATAGCTGTAACTGCCGAGCGCGAGCGCCGCCGCGAACACGACGGGGAAGATCACGAACAGCGGCGAAAAGCGCTTTCCCAGCCGCGACGGCATCGCCCGTATTTATAGCAGAGCGCGGCGCGGCGGAAGCGCGGCGCCGCGAAACGGAAGGCGCGTGCCTCGCGCGCGGCTCGCCTGCGCCACGCCGCGCCGCGCCGCGAATCGATCGCGCGCCCGCGGGCGCCTCCGACGGCGCGGCGCCGCGCTTGCTTGATGCTCCGTCGAGGAGTGCGCATGCGCGGATCCGGTTTCGTCCTGGTGCTCACCGTCGCGGCCGGTTGCCGCGTCGTGGTTCCCGGCGACGGGCGGGTGGTGCTGGTCGAGCCCGACGAGGCGGTGGACGCGGCGTACTCGATCGAGCTCAAGCGCAGCGTCCACTTCTGGGACGTGACCGGCGCGTGCTTCCGCGTGCGCGAGGAGCTCGTCGACGGCGAGCCAATCGCGGCGCGTGTGCCGTTCGTCGCCGACGGCGCGCGCTCGAACGCCGCCGATCCGCAGCTTGCGTGGTACGCCGAGGCCGAGGGGCGCGTCCACGTTCCCATCGGCGAGCTGCAAGAGCTCGACGTCGATCACGACGAGCTGACCGCGCTGTTCGCGCACGAGCTCGGCCACGCGCTCGGGCTCAATCACCTGCCGCAGCAGGTGGCGCTGATGGCGCCGCACGTGCCGGCGCTGCAGCAGCTCACCGACGCCGACGTGCGCGAGTTCTGCACCCGCTGGACGACGCCGATCTGCGCCGGCCCGTAGCGACGCGGGCGCGGCGCGCTACAGGCGGCGCGCGAAGCGGGCGACGCGCAGCCGCTCGGCGACGGGGCGATACGACGACGGCGCGCCCGCGGCTTCCAACTTGATTTGCGAGAGCAGCTTGAAGATGCGGAAGAAGCGCAGCTTGGCGTTGCGCCGCGCGCGCTGCACGAACTTGACCGCGCCGATGCCGTCGAGCGCGTCCAGCTCGCGGCCGGCGATGCGCGACGGCGGGCGGCTCGCGCGCAGCTCGTGCGCCTTGGGCGGCGACTTCTCGATCGACGGGAAGCGCTCGGCGAGCTCGCCCGCGGCGATCGTCTTCACGCGATGAAGTGGGATGACCTCGGCCACTTCGGACTGCGCTACCACGCGGCCGAAAACGGCGCAAGTGTTCGCGCGCGCCTCCGAGCGGCGGGGGACGATCCGGGGCGCGCGGCCGTTCGTACTCTCGACATGGCACCCGAGCTCGACACGGCGCGCGCGATGGCGGGCGCGGGGCTCGACCGGCTGTGGGTGCCGCGGGCGCTCGGCGGCGCGGAGGCGGAGCCGCGCGAGGTGCTGGCGCTGATCGAGGAGCTGGCGCGCGGCGACGGCGCGGCCGGCTTTCGGCTGGCGGCCGCCGTCGGGCACGGGCGCTTCGCCGGGCTCCTGCCCGAGGGCGCGGCGCGCGAGATATATGGGCACCCATATAATTTTGCCGGCGGGTCGCTCGAGGCGGGCGGGCGGGCGCGGCCGGTGCGCGGCGGCTATCGCGTGAGCGGGCGCTGGACGCGCGCCGCCGCCGTCGACGGCTGCGCGTGGCTGGTCGGCGGCTGCGTGGTGGCGCGCGCCGGCGCGTGCGAGCTGCGCGTGATGCTGTTTCCGCGCGCGTCGGCCACGCTGCTCGACGGCTGGCGCGCGGGCGGCCTGCGCGGCGCCTGCGCCGAGTTCGCCGTCGAGGACGCGTTCGTCCCCGAGGAGCACGGCTTCCCCGCGCTCGCGCCGCGGCCGACGCAGCCGGGCCCGCTCTACCGCTTGCCGACGGCGACGGCGTTCGCGATGGCCGGCGCGGCGGTGCCGCTCGGGATCGCCTGCGCGGCGATCGAGGCGCTGCTCGAGCTCGAAGGCGCGCGCGCCGCGCCCGCGCTGGCGCGCGCCGAGTCGCTGGTGCGCGCCGGCCGCGCCATGCTGCTCGACGCCGTCGACGAATGGTGGCGCGCGGCCGCGCCGTCGGCGAAACACGCGGCGCTGGTGCGCGTCGCCGCCGCGCACGCCGCCGCCAGCGCCACGCAAGCGGTCGAGCTGCTGCACGCCGCCGCGCGCCGCGACTCGCGCCCGCTCGAGCGCTGCCTCGCCGACGTGCGCGCCGCCTCGCAGCACCTCGCCGCCGTCGCCGGCAGCCTGGTCGTCGCCGCCCGCGCCCCGCTCTCCGCCGCCGCCTAACCGAGGCGGTGCTTCTTCAGGTACTCGAGCACCTCGTCGTACTGGCCGGTCTCGTTGGCGTAGGTCGCGAAGTTCTTCGCCGACGTGAACCACTCCACCGTCGTCGGGCGCACGCGCTTCGCCGCCGCGGCCAGATCGGCGTTCGACAGCGGGCGCACCGCGCCGGTCTTCATCGACGCCGCCAGCGCCGCCTCCGCCGCCGCGTCGACGACGTGGTCGAGATCGGCGCCCGAGTACAGCTCGGTCGAGCGCGCCAGCTCGGCGACGTCGATCTCGAGCGTCGGCTTGCCGCGCAGCTTGAGCTTCAGGATCTCGACGCGCGCGCGCAGGTCGGGCGGCGGCACGAACAGCACCTCGCCGAATCGCCCCGGGCGGCGAAACGCGGGATCGACGTCCCACGGCGCGTTGGTCGCGCCCAGCACCAGCACGCCGTCGCTCGCTCCGCCCGCGCCGTCGAGCTCCGAGAGGAACTGCGTCACCAGCGTGCGGTAGCTCTCGTGGCGCAAGCCCGAGCGGCGCCCGCCGAGCGCGTCCACCTCGTCGAAAAATAAAATCGCCGGCGCCTTGGCGCGCGCGGCGCGAAACAGCTCGTGCAGCCGCTTCTCCGACTGGCCGAGCCACATGTCCAGCACCTCGTCGATGCCGACGGCGACGAAGTGGATGCCCGCCTCGCCGGCGGTGGCGCGCGCGAGAAACGTCTTGCCGCAGCCGGGCGGGCCGTAGAACAGGATCCCGCCGCCGACTTTTTTGCCGAACGCTTTGTACAGATCGGGGCGCTTGAGCGGATACAGGATGCGCAGGCGGATTTTTTCTTTGAGGTCGTCGAGGCCGCCGACGTCGGCGAAGTTGATCTGCGGGCGCTCGCCGTCGTCGGCGGGCGCGGCTTCGGCCTCGGCGTCCGCGCGCGGGCCGTCGGCGACCAGGCGGATGCGCGCGCGCGGATCGGCGAGCGCGCGCGTGATGCGATCGTGCAGCGCGGCGTCGGCCAGCGCGACGTCGAGCTGGATCCCTTTGTCGTAGCGCTCGAGCGCCTCGGCGTGGCGGCCGACTTCGTAGAGGCAGCGCGCCTGCGCCACCAGCGCCGCCGCGTCCGACGGCGCGCGCGCGAGCAGCGCGTCGAGTTGCGCCAGCGCGTCGTCGTGGCGCGCCGCCCGCTCCAGCTCCGCCGCGAGCTGCCGCCGGAGCGCGAGATTCTCCGGCAGCGCGCGCACCGCCTCCTCCAACGACTTGATCGACTCGTCACTCATGTGGATCCTTCTACCAGCTCGAAGGCGATTTTCTCGACGAGCAGATCGATCGCGGCGTCGCGCGCATCGCGGCCGAGCCCGCCCGCGAGCCACGCCGCCCACAGCGTGTCGAACTCGGCGCGGCCGTCGGTGAGCGCGGCCTTCACGCGCGCGCGATCGGCGGCCAGGCGGTTGCGGCCGACCAGCCACGCCGCGCCCGCCGCCAGCGCGCCAACGGCGAGCGGGCCGATCGCCGCCGGGCCCATCGCGCGCAGCGCCATCAGCGTGGCCACGCCGGAGATCGCGGCGCCGGTTCGGCCACCGCGCACCAGCGCGCTCGCCGCCGACGGCGCTTCGACCAGCACCGCCGCGAGGAGCGTGCGGCGCGCGCCCGCGGCGATCAGCTCGCGCAGGATCTCCTCGACGGTGCCGTCCCAGCTGCGCGTGCGCGGCGGCGGGCGGCGCGGCGCGGCCATCGCCAGGTTTCGCCGCGCGCGTCCGCCTTGCGGGTCGAGCCGCAGCGCCTCGCGGAAGCGCAGCCGCGCGCGCAACGCCCGGCCGGCCTCGAGATCGAGGCAGCCGAGGTTGTTCCACGCGGCGGAGTCGTTGGGGTCGAGCGTCACCGCCCGCTCGTACTCGGCGCGCGCCAGCTGCTTGTCGCCGGCGGCGGACGCGACGTAGCCGTACGTGACGTGGTTGGCCGCGCGCTCGGGGGCGACCTCGGTGGCGCGTCGAGCGCTGGCGAGCGCTTCGGGGTAGCGGCCGAGATCGGCGTAGAGCTCGGCGAGCGCGCGCAGGTAGACGGGCTCGTCGGGCGCGAGGCGCAGCGCGTCTCGAAACGGCGCCTCGGCGTCGCCCGCCCGGCCCGACTCGCGCAGCGCGAACCCATATAAATAGTGGGCGTGAGCCCCGTCGGGCGCCTCCGCGATCGCCCGCCCGAGCGAGCCGAGCGCCGCCGGATAATCCGAGAGCCGCAGGTGACACAGCCCCTCGATCTCCAAAGCTTCGGGATCCAGCGGACTTATCGCCAGGGCGCGACGCACCTCGACCAGCGCGTCCGCCGGCCGCCCGAGGTCGAGCAGCACCCGGGCGCGACGCCGGATGGCCTCGCCGGCTAAACGGTCGCGCACGTGGACATCTTAGCAAAAGTTGGCGTTTCGGCTGCCACGGACTATAAATGGAGAACCCACAGCTTTTTGTTTGCTCGGTTTTGACCACTGTGGTAGGTGGTTCAAGGCGTTAGCCGGGCGAGAGGGTTTTTCTTATGGAGGACTTCATCTTCGACGACGACGTGGACGAGGTGGGGGCAGAGGTCGAGGCCCACTGCCCAAAATGTAAGGCCGACACCACGCATGTCGTGATCTCGAAATACGAGGACGAGATCCGTCGCGTGCAGTGCAATCCTTGCGGCGACGTTCACGGCTATCGCAAGCCGAAGGGCGAAGCCGACGAGGAGACGCCCGAGCCCGCGCCGAAAAAGAAAGCGGCCAAGGCCAAGCCGACCTGGGACCAGGTCATGGCCAAATCCAAGAAGCAGCCGCGCAACTACGCCATCGACGAGTACTTCAAAGAGATGGAGATCGTCGCCCATCCGAAGTTCGGCGTCGGGTACGTCACCGAGAACATCGGCGACGACAAGATCGAAGTGACCTTCAAGGAGAACGGCAAGGAAGAGAAGCGCGTTCTCGTGCACAACCGCAAGGGGCTGACGCTGCCGGTGTCGATGCTGCGGCCGCTCGCGCTGCCGAACCTGAAGGTCGGCAAGGCGGGCAAGGGGCAGAAGCCGGCGGTGGTGGCGCCGCCGACCAAGGGCGCGGCGCGTCCGGCGTCGAAGAAACCGGCGGCTCCGCCGAAGGCGAAGGCCAAGGGCGCGGCGCGTCCGGCGGCGAAGAAGCCCGCGGCCAAGCCGGCCGTGCGCAAGGCGGCGGCGAAGGTGAAAGTGAAGGCCAAGGCGAAGGCCGCGGCCAAGAAGCACCCGCCGGCGAAGAAGCCGGTCAAGAAGGTCAAGAAGTCGCGCTGACCACGCCCTCTCGCTCCAGCTCCGCGAACGTCCCCTCCTCCATTCCCAGCAAGTCGCGCAGCGCGGCCCGCGTGTGCTCGCCGAGCCGCGGCGGCGCGCGGCGCACCGAGCCCGGCGTCTCCGACAAGCGCACCGGCACGCCGGTCACGCGAATCGGCCCCGCCGTCGGATGCTCGACGGGCACCACCATGTTGCGCGCCACCACCTGCGGGTGCGCGAGCGCCTCGGCCACCGTCAGGATCGGCCCCGACGGGATGCCCGCGCCGTCGCACAGCTCGCACCACGCGGCGACGGGGCGCGACGCGACCAACGGATCCAGGATCGCGATCAGCGCGTCGCGGTTGGCCACGCGCGCCTGGTTGGTCGCGTAGCGCGCGTCGTCGGCCAGCGCGTCGAGCGGCGCCCCGACGGCGCGGCACAGCGCGCGCCACTGCCCGTCGTTCCCGACGGCGATGTTGACGTAGCCGTCGGCGGCGCGAAACGTCTCGTACGGCACGATCGACGGGTGGCGGTTGCCGCGCCGCGACGGCACCGCGCCGGTCGCGAAGTGGATCGCCGCGTGATACGTCAAGAGCGAGATCTGCCCGTCGAGCATCGAGACGTCGACGTGCTGGCCGCGTCCGGTGCGCTCGCGCGCGTGCAGCGCGATGAGGATGCCGACGAGCCCGTAGAGCCCGGCCGCGAGATCGGCGATCGAGACGCCCGACTTGAGCGGCGGCCCGTCGGGATCGCCGGTCAGCGACGCGAGGCCGCCCTGCCCTTGAATCGCCAGGTCGTAGCCCGGCCGCCGCACCCACTCCGGCCGCCCGTCGTGGCCGAAGCCCGAGATCGAGCAGTAGATCAGCCGCGGGTTTATTTTGTGCAACGCAGCATAATCCAGCCCCAGCTTGGCCAGCGCGCCCGGGCGGAAGTTCTCCAGCAGCACGTCGGCGCGCCCCGCCAATTCGAGCGCCAGCGCGCGCCCGCGCGGGTGCTTGAAGTCGATCGCCACCGACTCCTTGTTGCGGTTGATCGACATGAAGTACGTCGACTCTCCGCCGAGAAACGGCGGCCCGAACGCGCGCGTGTCGTCGCCGCCCGTCGGGTGCTCCAGCTTGATCACGCGCGCGCCGAAGTCGCCGAGGTACATCGAGCAGTACGGCCCCGAGAGCACGCGCGAGAGATCGAACACCAGCAAATCGTCGAGCGGCAGCATCCGGCTTCTCTAACACGCGACGCAAAAATTTGCGCCCGTCGGCGCGCGGGCTTTCAATCGAGCTGAGGAGTCCGCCATGACGGAGCGGTGCGCGGTCTGTGCCCGACAGTTTGCCCCGCAGTTCGCCTATCAAGTGGCCGTCGTCGAGGGGGCGCGGCGGTACTTCTGCACGCTCGATTGCCGTCGCGGCGCGCTCGGCGAGTCGGCGTTCGCCGGAGCGCGGCGCGCGCGTCGCGTGGCGATCCTCAATCAAAAAGGCGGCACCGGAAAAACCACCACCGCGATCAACCTCGCCGCCGGGATCGCCGATCGCGGCTTCGACGTGCTGCTGGTGGATCTCGACGCGCAGGGAAACGTCGGCGCGTCGCTCGGCATCCGCGGCGAGCGCACGCTGTATCACCTGCTCGTCGAGAACGCGTCGATCGACGACGTGATCGTGCCGGTGCGCAATCACCTCGACGTCATCACCTCCGACGCCACGCTGGCCGCCGGCGAGGTGCACCTCGCGCGGCTCGACGGCGCGCGCGATCGCATCCTCGCCGAGCGGTTGTCGCCGGGGATCTCGCGCGGGCGCTACGAGTACGTGGTGCTCGACTGCGGCCCGTCGCTGTCGCTGCTCAACCAGAACGCGCTGTCGTTCGTCGACGAGGTGATGATCCCGGTGTCGTGCGACTACCTCGCGCTCGTCGGCGTCAAGCAGGTGCTGCGCACGCTCAAGGACATCGACAAGCACCTCGGCCACACGGTGCGCATCTCGGGCGTGGTGCCGACGTTCTTCGATCAGCGCACCAAGCTGGCGCGCGACGCCGTCGAGACGCTGGCGGGGCACTTCAAAGAGCGGCTGTACGAGCCGATCCGCCGCTCGACGCGACTGGCCGAGGCGCCGAGCCATCGGCAGAGCATCTTCGAGTACGCGCCGGAGTCCGCGGGCGCCGACGACTACCGCCGGCTGGTCGAGCGGTTCGTCGCCACCGCGCAGCGCCCCGTCGAGAAATCGCCGCAGCCGAGGGCCGCATGAAAACGCAGACCGCAAAACCGCTCGCGCGCAAAGAGGGGCTCGCGTCCGACCCGCTGGCCGCCGAGGAGATCCTCGAGCGCTTCTATCGCCCGGTCGACGCGCCGCAGGCGGCGCCGAAAAAAGAGAAGCCGACGCACTACAAGGTCGTGTGCATCTCGCTCTACACGGAAGACATCGAGCGGCTCGAGGCGCTGGTGGCGGAGCTGAAGCGGCGCGGCCACACCAAGGCCAACAAGTCGCAAGTCATCCGCGCCGCGCTCGACCAGATCGACCTCGCGAAGATCCCCAAAGGCTACTGACCCATCTCATGGGTGACGGGGTCCGCTGTCGCCCCGTGGGGCCCCGACTCCCCATGCAACCACTGCAAGTTCACGCCGCGTAAGGACTTGGTCGAGGCATAGGGCTTGCTCAATCAGCCCGCGTGCGCCGCCTCGCCCTAACTTTCGTCATCGGAACCCTGACCGGCTGCGTCGGCGATCTGGTCGAGCTGACGCCTCCCATGCATCAAGACGCTGGGACCACACCGCAACCCGACCTGTCGAACGGGAACCCGAATCCCGGCAGCGATGGAGGAGGCACGCCTCAGTCGGTGAAGTTCAATCCCGACATCAACACCGACATCCAAAATCTCGGCTGCGCGGCCGCGGCGTGCCATGGGGGCACGCAGATCCCGCTGCTCAAGAGCGCGACCGACACGGCCAGCATCAACGCGAACTACTCGGCGTTCACCGCGGAGGCGAACACTGGTGCGAACTCGCCCGTTCTCACCAAGAACTTGAACAACTCCGGGGTGACTCACACAGGCGGCAAGCCGTTCACGGATACCAGCAATGCCGTCTACCAGCGCTGGCTCGGCTGGATCAACGCGGGGAATCCGCCGTAACGCTGCAAGAGAGGGGAAAGGAACATGCGTGCTACCGCCCTGACCTTCGTGCTCGCGCTCCTCGTCGCCGTGCCCTCGGCGCGAGGCGCGCAGGTGGAGCCGCGCGTAAAGCTCCTCGTGCGGGATCGCCCGTCGGCGAGCGCGCGCATCGTCGACCGCATTCCACCCGGCCGCAAGCTGCCGCTGCTCGGACGCACCGCCGACGGCGCGTGGGCGCACGTGCAGGGCACGCGTCGCGACGGCTGGGTGCCGTCGGGGCAGCTCAAGGGAAAGATCGCGCGCAACGCCGATGACGAGGCGGACGCGGGCGACGAAGAGGAGCGCAAGCCGCTGGCGTCGAAGAAGGGCGTGCGGCCCGAGGCGTGGGTCTCGTCGTCGCGCTACCACGACGGCGAAGACAACAAGATGACGGTCGCGGCCAACAAGGCCGAGCTGTACGGGCGCCCGGCGTCGGGCGGCGCGGTGCTCGGCATCGTGCGCCGCGGCGAGGTCGTGCACCTGGTGCGCAAGAGCCAGGACAAGCGCTGGTGCCTGGTGGACGTGGGCGGCGGCGAGGTGGCGTGGCTCGAGTCGAAGTACGTGCGGCCGGGCGCGTTCCGCGCGCCGGTGCAGGCCGACGAGCCCGCCGATCCGCCGGCGCCCGTCGAGAAATCGCGCCGCGCGCCGGTGGAAGTCGTCGAGCGCGAGCCCGATCCCGAGCCGCCGGCTCCGCCTCCCCCGCCGCCGCTGTCGCGCAAGTCGAAGCGCGAGCTGCGCGCCGCCGCCGCCGCGGCCGTCCCCGCCGATGTTGCACCGCAACAAAATGATACCGACGAGCGCGCGTCGCGCGACAAAGAAGAGGAGACGCCGCCCGGCATCGCCGCCGCGCCCGTCGAGAAGCCGGCGAAGAAGAAGGGCAAGAAGCCGGTGCGCCTCGCCTCGCGCGGCGGCTCGGATGTCGGCATCCCGTCGTCGTCGAGCGATCCCGCCGTCGAGAAGTCGCTCAACGTCGGCTCGGGTTCGAACAACGCCTTCGCCGCCGAGGTCTCGGGCGGCATCGCCATCCTCGGCACGCGCTTCACGTCGAACGGCTCCGGCCAGCTCGCCAACTACGAGTCGTCGACCAGCGCGTTCGGCATCAAGATCGGCGTCGGCTACGGCCGCGCGATCGGCAAGTACCTGCGCCTCGGCCTCGACGGCTCGTACGCCTTCGCCGGCGGCGCGGCGGTCAAGTACATGTTCGCCGACGGCGGCTCGGTGCAGCTCGGCGTGCAGGCGCACACGCTCGACGCCGGCGTCTCGGCGGGCGTGCACCTGAACGTGATCGGCGGCCTCGACATCGGCCTGCGCCTCGGCATGGAGCTGCAGCTCAACTTGATCGCGCCGGCGGTGAAGGCGGCGCTGCCGTCGGACCGCGTGATCGGCATGACCATCGGCGCGGGCATCGCGGCGCCGAACCTGGTGCGCATCGCCGGGCGTCCGCTCGGGCTGCGCATCTTCGGCGGCGGGCTGGTGCCGGCCGATCGCGCGCAGACCGTCGGACTGGAAGACGGCGCGACGTCGACGACCATGGGCGCGTTCTTCGGCGGCGGCCTCAGCTACGGCCTGTTCGCGCAGCCGCCCGCCAAGAAGTACGTCGGTCAGCTCGCCCTCGAGTTCAACTACAACTACGGCATCGCCGCCACGCACTACAACGGCACGAGCCACCGCAACACCACCATCACCGCCGCCGACCGCGGCTCCGCCGAGCACCTGATCGCGCTCGGCCTCGCCTATGCGTACTAGCTACTGCGGTTCGAGCAGCAATTCGATCTGACGCTCGCGCAGTAATTTCGTCAGCGCGTCGTTGAGCGTGTCGCCGCGCTCGAGGATCGTCTGGTACGTCTTGGCCAGCTTGGTGAGCTCGCCGTGCTTGACGGTGAACTCCTCGGCGCTCAGCTTGCGCACCAGCTTGCCGTGAAATTTCCCGTACGCGCCGACGGCGATCGCGCCCACGTGCGCTTCGAAGCGGCCGAGGTACTCGAGGTAGGCGTCGCCGGGCATCTCTGCCAAATTAGGCGCGCGCGCCGAGTCGGTCAAGACTGCACCAGCAGCACGAACACGTCATAGAGCGCGTGCGTGTACACCGCCACCGCGAAGCCGCGCGTCTGGAAGATCACCGCGAAGATGAGCCCGCACAAGACGCGATAGGTGAACACGCCCAGCTTCCACGGCTCGCCGCCGATGATGTGGTGCGCCGCCGAGAACAAGATCGCCGACGCGAGGAACGCCAGCGCGATCGCCACCCAGCGGCGCAGCTTGAAAATCTTTTCGCCGAGCGCCGCGAAGCCCGGGATCATCATCAGGCGAAACACCAGCTCCTCGTGCACGCCCGCGCCGAACGACAAGATGATCTTGCCGAACGGGCCGACCGCCTCCGGCCCGACCGCGAGCCGCGGATCGACGTGCAGCACGTTCTGCATCACGAACACGATCAGCGAGCCCATCGTCACCGCG
>Ga0070741_10013006_pt1 | contig 14843 bp, 11 predicted proteins | sample Coa_R1_4_FD_66440 | JGI IMG/M metagenome (GOLD analysis project Ga0070741, IMG submission 66440) | Surface soil microbial communities from Centralia Pennsylvania, which are recovering from an underground coalmine fire - Coalmine... | ecosystem: Environmental > Terrestrial > Soil > Unclassified ...
TCGGGCCGCCGTGGCGCCGGCTCCGGTACCTGGACGGGGTGGCCGAGGCGATCGGGGTGAGCCCGGCCGAGCTGCGCGACCGCGAGGCCGTCCGCCGGGCGGCCCGCGAGGCGGCCGGCCGCCGGGACCTGGACGCCGGCGCCTGGGGCTGGGGCGCCGCGACGCCGCTCCACCAGATGTGGAAGGCTGTCTTCGAGGCATTCGTCGAGCCGACCCTGGTCCAGCCGACGTTCGTGCTCGACTTCCCGACGGAGCTGTCGCCGCTCGCGCGCCAGAAACGGGACGACCCGACCCTGGTCGACCGGTTCGAGCTGTTCGTGGGGCGGATGGAGGTGGCGAACGCGTACTCCGAGCTCAACGACCCGCTCGAGCAGCGCCGCCGGTTCGAGGCGCAGCTCCGCGCGCGCGAGGCGGGGGACGAGGAGGCTCACCGGCTCGACGAGGACTTCCTGCGCGCGCTCGAGTACGGGCTCCCGCCGACCGCGGGCGAGGGGATCGGGATCGACCGCCTGGTGATGCTCTTCGCCGACCGGGCCTCGATCCGCGAGGTCATCCTGTTCCCGCTGCTGCGGCCGGAGGAGTTCGACGAGCCGGGGGACGGGGCCCCGTGAGCGCGGGGGCCCGCGCCGCGCGGCCGGGAGGGCCGGGGCGCGCCGGCGACCCCGGGCGCGGTGCGGGCTGTCCCGCGCCGTCGCTCGACGGGACCGGCGGCGGGGGCGGAGGCGGCCCGGCGCGAGGCCGGCTGCGCCCGTCCGGCGGGGCCGAGGGCGACGGCGCGGCCGCCCTCCGGTGCGGGTGAGCGATGGGCCGCGGGCTCCCGTTCGAGCTCCTGATCGGGCTCCGCTACCTGCGCGCCAAGGGGGGCCGGGGCTTCCTCTCGCTCCTCACCGTGATCGCGATGGCGGGGATGGCGATCGGCGTCATGGCCCTGATCGTGGTCCTGGCGGTGATGTCGGGGTTCGAGGACGAGCTCCGGAGCAAGATCCTCGGCACGACCGCCCACATCCTGGTGATGGACGCGAGCGGTCGGGGCGTCGAGGACCCGGACCGGGCGCTCGCGATCATCCGGCAGAACCCGGCGGTCCGCTCGGCGGCGCCGTTCGTGCTCCAGCAGGTGATGCTCTCGCACGGCCAGGCGGCGACCGGCGTCGTGCTGCGCGGCATCGATCCGGACACGGAGCGGCGCGAGCTCCAGCAGCGGGTGCGGGCGGGGAGCCTGGCCGACCTGGCCGGCCCCGAGCCGACGGTCGCCCTGGGCCGGGAGCTGGCGAGGAGCCTCGGCGCGTTCGTCGGCGACACCGTGACCGCGATCTCCCCGCGGGGCGCCGTCACCGCGGTGGGGACGATCCCGCGGATGCGCCAGCTGCGGGTGGTCGCGATCTTCGAGATCGGCCTCTACGAGTACGACGCGGCGCTGGCCTACTCCTCCATCGCGACCGCCCAGCAGTTCGCCGAGCTGGGGGACCGGGTCTCCGGCATCGAGGTGCGCCTCGGCGACGTGTACCAGGCCCGCCGGGTGTCGCGGGAGCTCGGCGCGGCGCTGGGCCTCCCGTACTGGACGCGCGACTGGACCGAGATGAACAAGAACCTCTTCTCCGCGATCCAGCTGGAGAAGACGGCGATGTTCGTGATCCTGACCCTGATCATCTTCGTCGCCGCCTTCGCGATCATCAGCCACCTCATCCTCATGGTCGCCGAGAAGCGGCGGGAGATCGGCGTCCTGCGGGCGCTCGGTGCCTCCGCCCGGAGCATCACCCTGGTCTTCATGGCGGAGGGCGTCCTGATCGGGACGGTCGGGACGGCCGTGGGGACGGTGCTGGGGGTGGTGATCGGCCTGATCCAGGACCGCTACCACGTGGTCAAGATCCCCGGCGACGTGTACCAGCTCTCGGAGCTGCCCATGAAGATGCACCCGCCGGAGCTGGTGCTGATCGCCCTCGCCGCGCTGGTGCTCTCGTTCCTGGCGACCGTGTACCCGTCGCGGCAGGCGGCGCGGCTCCATCCGGTCGACGTGCTCCGGTATGAGTGACCCGGGGCGAGCGTCCGGCACCCCGGCCGCCGGCCCCGGCGGCGGGGGAGCCGCCGGCGCGGAGGAGGCCGCCCCGGCGCTGCTGGTGGCCGAAGGCGTCGAGAAGGAGTACCGCACCGGGCGCGAGGTGCTCCGGGTCCTGAAGGGGGTCACCCTGACGGTGCACCAGGCGGAGCTGGTCGCGGTGGTCGGCGCCTCGGGCGTCGGGAAGTCGACGCTGCTCCACGTGGTGGGGGCGCTGGACCGGCCGACGGCCGGCCGGGTGTCGTTCCGGGGAGTGGACCTCTTCAGCCGGAGCGAGCCGGAGCTCACGCGCTTCCGCCGGGACGAGATCGGGTTCGTGTTCCAGCTCTACAACCTGCTCGCCGACTTCACGGCGCTCGAGAACGCGATGCTTCCCGCGCTCATCCAGCGGCGCCCCGCCGCCGAGGCGCGCGAGCGCGCGCTCGACGCGCTGCGCGACGTCGGGCTGCAGGAGCGGGTCCGGCACCGTCCCGGCGAGCTGTCGGGGGGCGAGCAGCAGCGCGTCGCCCTGGCCCGGGCGCTGGTCGGCCGCCCGGCGGTCATCCTGGCCGACGAGCCCACCGGCAACCTCGATCCGAAGACCAGCGAGGACGTCTTCGAGCTCTTCGGCCGCCTCCAGGCCGAGCGTGGCGTGGCGTTCGTGATCGCCACCCACAACCTGGAGCTCGCGCGGCGCGCCGACCGCCTGGTCCGGCTGGTCGACGGGAGGGCCGTGATCGAGGCCTGAGCGGCCGCCGGGCGCCGGACTGCCGCTAACTCGTCGCCAGACGGGGGAAATGTTCCGGTCCCCGGCACCGGCATGTATAATGGCCGTGGGACGGGCGACGCGGCGAAGACCCCGGTCGATGGGCGATGGCCCCGACGGGGCGCAGGTGAGGGCCGCGCGCAGGGAGGCACTGTGTTCGAGCGATTCACCGAGCGTGCGCGGCGCGTCATCATCCTCGCCCGGGAAGAGGCCGGCCGGTTCCGGCACGATTTCGTCGGCACCGAGCACATCCTTCTCGGTCTGATCCGCGACGGCGAGGGGATCGCGACCGCGGTGCTGCAGCGGCTGGGACTCCGGCTGGAGACCGTCAAGAGCGAGGTCGAGCGCGCGCTCGCCGGCTTCCCGAAGACGCTCACGTTCGGCGAGGTGCCGTTCACCCCGCAGGCCAAGCGCGTCCTCGAGCTGTCGATCGAGGAGGCGCGCCAGCTCGGGCACAACTACATCGGGACCGAGCACCTGCTCCTCGGCGTGATGAAGGAGGGGCAGTCGATCGCGGCGAAGATCCTGGAGTCGCTCGGGGCGCGCCTCGACGAGGTGCGTCAGGAGACGCTCGCGCTGCTGGGCGACCAGTACTACCCCCGCCCCAAGAAGCGGAGCCAGACGCCCGTGCTCGACGAGTTCGCCCGGGATCTGACCCAGTTCGCGCGGGACGGCAAGCTCGACCCGGTGATCGGCCGGGAGACCGAGATCGAGCGCGTGATCCAGATCCTGTCCCGGCGCACGAAGAACAATCCGGTCCTCATCGGCGAGCCGGGCGTCGGCAAGACGGCGATCGTCGAGGGCCTGGCGCAGAAGATCGTCAACCACGACGTGCCGGACGTGCTCATCGGGCGCCGGCTGCTCCAGCTCGACCTGGGCGCGCTGGTCGCGGGGACGAAGTACCGCGGCCAGTTCGAGGAGCGGCTCAAGGCGGTCATGAAGGAGATCCGGCAGTCGGAGAACGTCATCCTGTTCCTCGACGAGCTGCACACCCTGATCGGCGCCGGGGCCGCCGAGGGGGCGATCGACGCCTCGAACATGCTCAAGCCCGCCCTCTCGCGCGGCGAGATCCAGTGCATCGGGGCGACGACCCTCGACGAGTACCGCAAGCACATCGAGAAGGACGGCGCGCTCGAGCGCCGCTTCCAGCCGATCATCGTCCGGGCCCCCTCGGTGCAGGAGGCGGTGGAGATCATCAAGGGCCTGCGGCCGAAGTACGAGGCCCACCACCGCGTGAAGATCAGCGACGCCGCGATCGACCTGGCGGTGAAGCTGGCCGACCGGCACATCACCGAGCGCCAGCTGCCGGACAAGGCGATCGACGTCATCGACGAGGCGGCGAGCCGCACGCGGCTCCAGGCCATGACTCCGCCGGCGACCATCAAGGAGCTCGAGAAGGAGATCGAGCGGGTCGTCCGCGAGAAGGACATGTTCCTCGAGGCGCAGGAGTTCGAGAAGGCCGCGTCGCTCCGCGAGAAGGAGAAGGCCCTCCGCGGGCGCGAGGAGGAGCTGAAGCGGGAGTGGGAGAAGAACAAGAGCCGGCAGACCCAGGTCGTCGGCGAGCAGGACATCGAGTACATCGTCTCCCGCTGGACCGGCATCCCGCTGTCGCGGCTCGAGGAGAAGGAGTCGGCCAAGCTGGCCCGCATGGAGGAGGCGCTCCACGCGCGGGTGGTCGGCCAGGACGACGCCATCCGCGCGGTGTCGCGCGCGATCCGCCGCTCCCGGGCCGGGCTCAAGGACGCCAAGCGGCCCGTGGGCTCGTTCATCTTCCTCGGCCCGACCGGCGTCGGGAAGACCGAGCTCGCCCGCGCCCTGGCCGAGTTCCTGTTCGGCGACGAGAACGCCCTGATCCGGGTCGACATGTCGGAGTACATGGAGAAGTTCTCGGTTTCCCGCCTCCTCGGCGCCCCGCCGGGCTACGTCGGGTACGAGGAGGGCGGTTACCTCACCGAGAAGGTCCGCCGGCGCCCGTACTCGGTCGTGCTGTTCGACGAGATCGAGAAGGCGCACCCGGACGTCTTCAACATGCTGCTCCAGGTGCTGGACGACGGCCGGCTGACCGACTCGCTCGGCCACGTGGTCGACTTCAAGAACACGATCCTGATCATGACCTCGAACCTCGGCACGCAGCTGATCGGCAAGCGCGTGACGCCGGGGTTCCTCTCGGCCTCCCCGGAGGACTCCCACGAGCGGATGCGGGACCGGGTGCTCGACGAGCTCAAGCGAAGCTTCCGCCCGGAGTTCCTCAACCGGATCGACGAGGTGATCGTCTTTCACTCGCTGTCGGAGGAACACATCCGCGGCATCGTGCAGCTGATGGTCGATCGCGTGAACCGGCAGCTGGACGAGCGGCAGATCCGCGTCGAGCTCGCCCCGGCGGCGGTGGACTTCCTGATCGAGAAGGGCTACGACGCGACGTACGGCGCGCGCCAGCTGCGGCGCACGATCCAGAAGTATCTCGAGGATCCGATGGCGGAGGCGATCATCGCCGGCCGGGTCCAGGACGGAGCTCAGATCGAAGTCCGGGTCGAGGGCGAGCAGCTCGCCTTCGAGCCGGTCGCCGAGCCTTCCCTCAACCTGGCGGAGCGCTGACCTCCCGGTCCCGGCTCGCCCGAGGAGTGGCGGCGGCGCTGGCCGCCAGGTGTCCGGGAGGGGGCGCCACGGCCAGCGGCCGGGCGGTGTTTTCCTCCCTGGCCCTGCTGCTGGCCCTGGCCTGCGCGGCGGCGGTCGGCGCGCAGGAGACGCGTCCGGCCGAGGCGCCGGTCCCGACGGTCCGGGACATCGCGGTGGAGGGCAACCGCCGCGTGCAGGCGCCGGCGATCCTGAACCGCGTCCAGACCAAGATCGGCGACCCCTTCTCGCCCGCCGCGCTCCGCGAGGACGTGCGCGCGATCTTCGCGCTGGGATTCTTCGACGACGTGCAGGTCCGGACCGAGGAGTTCGAGGGCGGCGTCAGGGTCGTGTTCGTCGTGGTCGAGCGGCCGCTCCTGCGGGAGGTCGCCTTCGAGGGCAACCGCGAGGTCAAGACCGAGGACCTCCGCGACAAGGCGGCGATCAAGGTCGGCGTCCTCTACAACCCCGTCGAGGTCCAGAAGGCCGTCGAGGCGATCCGCCAGAAGTACGAGGACGAGGGGTACTTCGGCGCCCAGATCAGCCCCCGCACCGAGCGGACGCCGGAGGGCGACGTGCGGGTGGTCATCCGGATCGAGGAGGGCCCGAAGCTCCACATCGACCGGATCCAGGTCGAGGGGAACCGCGCCCTGAGCGACAAGGCGATCAAGGGCGCGATGCAGACCAAGGAGCGCGTCTTCTGGATCTTCCCGTTCTCCACCGTCCAGCGAAAGGTCTTCGACGAGGACGTCGACCGGATCCAGCAGCTGTACGCCGACCACGGCTACGTGCAGGCGCGGGTGGAGTCCCACGAGATCATCCCCGACCTCCGGCGCGAGAAGGTGACGCTGCGGGTCCGCGTCGTCGAGGGCCCGCAGTTCCGGACCGGCACCGTCACGATCAAGGGCAACGAGGTCCTCAGCACGGAGGAGATCCGGAAGCTGATCCGGATCCGCGAGGGCGAGGTGTTCAACCGCGGCGCTCTCCGGGCCTCGGTCCGGGCGATCGTGGACCGGTACTCCGAGCTCGGTCGGGCGCGGGCCGAGGTCGATCCGGACACGGTCAACGACGTCCAGAACCTGAAGGTCGACGTCACGCTGAACATCACCGAGGGCGGGCCGGTCTACGTCGAGCGGATCAACATCACCGGGAACACCAAGAGCTCGGAGAAGGTCCTCCGGCGCGAGCTGCGGGTCGCCGAGGGGGAGCTGTTCACGTTCCAGAAGCTGGTCCGCAGCCGGCAGCGGCTGTTCAACCTCGGCTACTTCGACGAGGTGAACGTCACCACCGAGCCGGGCTCGACGCCCGATCGCATGGTCGTCAACATCGACGTGAAGGAGCGGGCGACCGGCCTGTTCAGCGTGGGGGCGGGGTACAGCTCGGTCGACAGCCTGTTCGCCACCCTGGACGTGAGCCAGCGGAACCTCTTCGGCCGGGGCCAGGAGGTGTTTCTCCGGGTGCGCCTGGGCTCGCGCAGCCGCCTCGGGCTCATCGGCTTCACCGAGCCGTATCTCTTCGACATCCCGCTCCGGGCCGGCTTCGACGTGTACGACCGCGAGCGGGAGTTCGACGAGTTCACCGAGGAGCGGCTCGGCGGCGACCTGCGGGCAAGCTACCCGCTGGCCGAATACCTGAACATCTCGGGCGTCTACCGGCTGGAGCAGGTGGACGTGACGAACCTGTCGGCGACGGCGAGCGCGGACCTGCGGCGGGAGGAGGGCAAGAAGCTCAACTCGGCCGTAGAGCTGGCGCTGATCCGCGACAGCCGCGACAACATCTTCGAGCCGACCCGCGGCACGCGGACGTCGATCGAGACCACCTTCGCCGGACTCGGGGGGGACACCAAGTTCTACAAGGTGATCGGGACCGCGGCGGCGTTCGTGCCGCTGCACGTCCTCGACCTGGTGTGGGCGGTTCGCGGGGAGGCGGGGTACGCGAACGGCTGGGGCGGGGAGGAGGTGCCGATCTTCGAGCGATTCTTCCTCGGCGGCGCGACCACCCTGCGGGGGCAGCGGACCCGCTCGGTGTCGCCGCGGGACGCGGCGGGCGAACGCATCGGCGGCGACAAGTACCTCCTGTTCAGCAGCGAGCTCCTGATCCCGATCTTCACGCGGTTCCGGATCGCGCTCTTCTTCGACGCCGGGAACGCGTACGGGTTCGGCACCGACTTCGACCCGACCGACCTGCGACTGACCGTGGGCGCCGGTCTCCGCTTCTACTCGCCGCTGGGTCCGCTGCGGCTCGACTACGGGTTCAACCTCGACCGAAAGAACGGGGAGAAGACCGGCCAGATCAACTTCACCGTGGGGTCGCCGTTCTGACGGGCGGCGAGAGGTGATGCCATGAAGGTCACGACCGCGCTCCTCGGGGTGGCGCTCCTGCTGGGGCTGCCGGCCGCCGGCCGGGCGGCCGGCACGCGCATCGGGTACGTCGACGTCCAGCGGGTGATCGTGCGCTCGGTGGCCGGGATGGCGGCGCGCGAGCAGCTCGAGCGCGAGAAGGCGACCATGCAGAAGGACGTCGACGCGCGCAAGGTCGAGGTCGACAAGCTGCGGGACGAGCTCGACAAGAAGGGCCTGGTCCTCTCGGCCGACGCCCGCCGCGAGAAGGAGGAGACGCTGCAGCGCAAGGTGCGCGACCTCCGCCGGCTCGCCGAGGACCTGGAGAAGGAGCTGCAGCGCAAGGAGCAGCAGGCGACCCAGCGCATCCTCCAGGAGCTCACCGGCCTCATCGAGCGCGTCGGCAAGGAGCGGGGATACCTGCTCATCGTCGAGAAGCGGGGCGCGGGCGTCATCTACGGCGATCCGGAGGCGGACGTCACCGAGGAGGTCATCAAGCTGTACGACCAGGAGAAGGCGAAGGAGAAGAAGTAGGATGCCCGCCTGGTCCCTCGGCGAGCTGGCCCGGCTCGTCGGCGGGGACCTCGACGGCGATCCGGCGCTCCCGATCCGCGGCTTCGCGAGCCTGGAGAGCGCCGGGCCCAACGACCTCTCGTTCGTGGCCGCCGCCCAGCACCTGGACGCCGCCCGCCGCAGCGCCGCGGCGGCCTTCATCGCGCCGCCCGACCTGGACCTGGGTCCCCGGCCGGTGATCCGCGTCGCCCAGCCGTACGCGGCGGTGGCGGTCGCCCTCGGGGTCTTCTTCCCTCCGACCCCCGCCACGCCCGGCGTGCATCCGACCGCCCAGGTGGCCGGCAGCGCGCGGGTGGCCGCCGGGGCCAGCGTGGGCGCGTTCGCGGTGGTCGGGGAGCGGGCCGTGGTCGACCGCGGGGCGGTCGTGCACGCCCACGTGTTCGTCGGGCCCGACTGCGCGGTCGGCGAGGGGAGCGTGCTCCACCCGCACGTGGTGCTGCGGGAGCGGGTCCGGCTCGGCCGGCGGGTCGTGATCCACCCCGGGGCGGTCCTGGGCGCCGACGGCTTCGGGTACGTGTTCGCGGGCGACGCCCACCGGAAGATCCCGCAGGTCGGCGGCGTCGTCGTTGAGGACGACGTGGAGATCGGCGCCAACGTCGCGATCGACCGGGCGACGCTCGGGGAGACGGTGATCCGGCGCGGGACGAAGATCGACAACCTGGTGCAGATTGGCCATAATACCGAGGTCGGCGCGGACACCATCGTCGTGGCCCAGGTCGGCATCGCGGGGTCGAGCCGGATCGGCCGGGGGGTCGTGCTGGCCGGGCAGGTCGGGATCGCCGACCACGTGGAGGTCGGCGACGGCGCCCAGATCGGCTCGCAGGCCGGCGTGCATCGCGACGTGGCGCCGGGGGCGCGGATGATCGGGACGCCGGCCATGCCGGCCGAGCGGGGGCTGCGGGCCCTGGCCGCGATCGGTCGGCTCCCCGAGCTCCTGCGCTCGGTCCGTACGCTCGACCGGCGAGTCGCGGCGCTCGAGCAGCGCCTCGGCGAAGGAGGGTCCACGTCCGGTGGGTGAGCAGCCGCGGGAGATCCACCCCACCGCGGTGGTGCATCCCGGCGCCGACCTCGAGCCCGGGGTGCGGGTCGGGCCGTTCGCGGTGATCGGGGACGCCGTGCGCATCGGCGCCGACACCGAGATCGGCCCCCACGCGGTCCTCGAGGGGCCCCTGGAGATCGGCCCCCGGTGCCGCATCTTCGCCGGGGCGGTGATCGGGTACCCGCCCCAGGATCTCAAGTGGAACCCCGCCACGCACTCCGGCGTGCGGATCGGGGAGGGCACGACGGTCCGCGAGTACGTCACGATCCACCGCGCGACCACCCCAGACGGCTGGACGGTGATCGGACGGGACTGCTACCTCATGGCGCAGAGCCACGTGGCCCACGACTGCCGGGTCGGCGACGGGGTGATCCTGACCGGCTTCACCGGGCTGACCGGGTTCGTCGAGGTCGGCGACCGGGCCGTGATCTCGGGTCTCAGCGGGATCCACCAGTTCGTGAGGATCGGGACGCTGGCCTTCGTGGGCGGCTGCACCCGGCTGCCCCAGGACGTCCCGCCGTACTTCCTGGTGGAGGGGAACCCGGCCGAGGTGCGCGGCGTGAACATCGTCGGGCTGCGCCGGGCCGGCGTGCCGCGGGAGGTGCGGTTGAACCTGCAGCGCGCGCACCGGCTCCTCTACCGCTCCGGGCACGGCCCGGCCAAGGCGCTGGAGCTGATCCGCGCCGAGATCGAGCCTTCGCCGGAGATCGAACGGCTGTGCGACTTCATCGCGTCGTCGAAGCGCGGCATCTGCTAGGGGAGGACGATGGGCAGGCGCGAGCAGAAGCGGATGCGGGCCGGCGTGGTCGGGGCCGGTCACATGGGGCAGTACCACATCCTCGTCTACGCCGAGCTGTGGGACGTGGACCTGGTCGGGATCGTCGACGTCGACGCGGGCAAGGCGGCCCGCCTGGCGGCGCAGTACGACACCCAGGGCTTCACCGACTACCGCGAGCTGTTCGGGAAGGTGGACGTGGTGTCGGTGGCGGTCCCCACGCCGCTCCACTTCGAGGTCGCAAAGGGGCTCCTGGAGGCGGGGATCAGCGTGCTGGTCGAGAAGCCCCTGACCTCGACGCTCGAGGAGGCACGGGAGCTGTTCCGGATCGCCCGCCGCCAGAACGTCGTGATGCACGTTGGCCACGTCGAGCGCTTCAACGGGGCGGTGCAGGAGCTCCGGAAGATCGTGGCGAACCCGATCCTCGTGGAGTCGCGCCGGCTGGGCCCGTTCGTGCCTCGGGTGCAGCACGACACGGTGGTGATGGACCTCATGATCCACGACATCGACATCGTGCTGGGGCTCGTCGACAGCGAGGTGCGCCGGATCACCGCGGCTGGCGCGCGCGCACACTCGGCGCGCTGCGACGTGGCGAACGTGCAGATCCTCTTCGAGAGCGGGACGGTGGCGAACATCACGGCCAGCCGGGCGACCGAGCACAAGGTCCGGACCCTGGCCATCACGCAGCCGGACGCCTACATCTTCCTGGACTACACGGACCAGGACATCCAGATCCACCGGCGGGCGGCCTCCGAGTACGTCCTGAACCGCGAGTCCATCCGCTACCGGCAGGAGTCGTTCGTCGAGCACCTGTTCGTCCACAAGGAGAACCCGCTGAAGCTGGAGATCCTCCACATCGTGAACGCGGTGCGGGAAGCCCAGCGCACCGGGACGGTGGAGTTCCGGGAGGTCGACGACGTCCGGTCGCTGGCGGTGGCGCTCGAGATCGAGCGGATGATCGAGGAGGGCCGCCCGAACCTCGACTGGCCGCCCCGCTGAGAGGCCCGTCGCCGATGCGTGGGCGGGTCGCCGCCGGACGCGGTCGGGGGCGGGCGGGGGCGGTGCCCGGCGCCGTCCCCCCCGGCCGGGGCTGAGGACGCGGCGACGATGGGCGACGTGCTCGGGCTCGTCGCCGGCGCCGGGGCGCTCCCGGCGCTGATCGCCGCCGAGGCCCGGCGGGCGGGCTGGCGCGTCGTCGGCTTCGCGCTGGGCGGCGCGGCCCTGCCGTCCGACGTCGACCGCGTGGTGCCGTGCCGGCTGGGCGACGTCGCCCCGATCCTGGCGGTCCTGGCCGAGGAGGGCATCCGTCACGTGGTCCTCGCCGGGCGGGTCCCGAAGGACGGCCTCTTCCACGGCGCCCCCGTCGATGCGGCGGCCCTGGCGCTCCTCGCCCGCGCGCCGGACTGGAGCGACGATGGGCTCCTCAGGACGGCCGCCCAGGCGCTCGGCGCGCTGGGGGTCGAGGTGCTGGACCAGCGCCGGTTCCTGGGTGGCGGCCTCGCGCCGGCCGGCCTCCTGGCCGGCCCGGCGCTCCCGACGAGCGCCGCCGCGGACGCCCGCCGCGGGCTGGCCGTCGCCCGCGAGCTGGCCCGCCACGGCGTCGGGCAGACGGTGGTCGTGCGGGCGGGCTCGGTCGCGGCGGTCGAGGCGATGGAGGGGACGGACGAGGCGATCCGCCGGGGGCTCGCGCTGGCCGGACCCGGCGCCGTCGTCGTCAAGGCGACCGCGCCGGAGCACGACTACCGGTTCGACGTGCCGAGCATCGGCCCGGACACGCTCCGTCGCTGCGCCGACGGCGGGGCCGCCGCGCTCGTCGTCGAGGCGGGCCGCGTGCTCGTGCTCGACGGCCCGCGCGTGCGCGCGGACGCGGCGACGGCGGGGATCAGCCTTGTCGGGCTCGCGGAGCGCGCCGGCGGCGACTGACGACGTCGTCCTGGTCGCGGGCGAGGCGTCGGGAGACGCCCACGGCGCGGCCCTGGCCCGCGCCCTCGGGACCCTGGCGCCGGACGTGCGGCTCACGGGGATGGGGGGGGCGGCGATGGCGGCCGCGGGCGTCCGCCTCCTCCACCGCGCGGAGCGCGTCGCCGTGGTCGGCGGAACGGAGGCGGTCAGCCGACTCCCGGCGATCTGGCGCGCGTTCCGGGGGCTGCGCCGGCTGCTCCGGCAGGCCCGGCCGGGCGTGCTGGTCCTGGTCGACTTCCCGGAGTTCAACCTGCGCCTGGCGCGGGCCGCGCGGCGCCTCGACGTCCCGGTCGTCTACTTCGTCGCCCCCCAGGTCTGGGCGTGGCGGCGCGGGCGGCTCCGCGCGATGGCGCGGGACGTGAGCCGGGTGCTGGCGATCTTCCCGTTCGAGGTCGCGCTCTACCAGGAGGCCGGCGTTCCGGTGGAGTTCGTGGGGCATCCGGTGCTGGACGCCCTCCCGGCGCTCGGGCGCGTCGAGGCCCGGGCCGGGCTGGCCGAGCCCGGCGAGCGGCTGGTGGGGCTCCTGCCGGGAAGCCGGGATGCGGAGCTGCGGCATCACTTGCCGGTCCTGCTCCCGGCCGCGCGGGCGCTGGCGGTGTCCGAGCCGGGGCTCCGGTTCGCGCTCCCGGTCGCGGCGACGTTGGACCCGCGCTCCGTTCGCGCGGCCGTCGTGACCGCCGGCGTGCCGGTGGCCGTCCTGCGCGGCCAGGCCCACCGGGTCATGGCCGCGGCGGACCTGCTGCTGGTCGCCTCCGGGACCGCGACCCTGGAGGCCGCGTGCTACGGCACGCCGATGGTGGTGCTCTACCGCCTCTCCGGGGTCTCGTACCGCGTCGCGCGGCTGCTCGTGCGCGGCATCCCGGGGATCAGCCTGCCGAACATCGTGGCCGGACGCCCGGTGGTGCCCGAGCTGATCCAGGAGCAGGCAACACCGGAGCACCTGGCCCGGACCGCGCTGGCGCTCCTCCGGGACGAGGCCGCGCGGGCAGCCCAGCGGGCCGCGCTCCTCGAGGTGCGGGCGCGGCTTGGGAGCGGGGGCGCGGGGCTCCGCGCCGCCGCGGCCGTGCTGCGGGAGCGGGATGGTCACGCGCGTCGCTGAGCGCGAGCGTGTGGCGGCGCGGCGGCGGCGGCGGCGCGCGCGGGCCCTGGTCGGCTCGCGGCCGGCGCTGGCGCTCGGCCGGGGACTGGTCCGGGCGCTGGGGGCGACCCTCCGCGTCCGTGAGATCCGCTCGGCGGCGGGCGACGCGTTCTGGCGGGAGCGCCGGCCCGTCATCTACGCGGTGTGGCACGGCCGCATCCTGCTCCTGCCGTATCTCTACGGCCGGCGCGGCGTCCACGTCCTCGCCAGCCGTTCCCGGGACGGCGAGCTGCTCAGCCGGTTCGTCCAGGGATTCGGCGTCGCGGTCGTGCGCGGCTCGTCGTCGCGCGGCGGCGGGCGCGCGCTCCTCGCCCTGGCGCGCCTGGTCCGGGAGCGGCGCGTCGAGGCGCTCCTGGTCCCCGACGGCCCGCGGGGGCCGCGCGAGGTGGCCCAGCCGGGCGCCGTGCTCCTCGCCAGGCTCACCGGGGCCCCGCTGGTGCCGGTCGGGGTCGGCGCGTGGCCCCGCTGGGTCCTGCGCTCGTGGGACGCCTTCGTCGTGCCGCGGCCGTTCGGGCGCGCGGCCGTGGTGTTCGGCGAGCCGATCTGCGTGCCGGTGGATGCCGACCGGACGGGGATCGAGGCCAAGCGCGAGGAGCTCGAGACGGCCCTCCGCCGTGTCACCGCCGCGGCGGACCGGGCGGCGGGCGTGCCCGATGTACCGGCTGTATAGCCTCGCGCTGGCGATCCTGACCGCGCTGTACTTCCCCGCGTTCCTGGTCCGGAAGGTCTGGGGAGCCGGGTACCCGCTGGCGATCCGCGAGCGCCTCGGGCTCCTCCGGACGCCCGCCCCGCCCGCGCCGGGAGCGCGGTTCTGGGTGCACGCCGTGTCGGTCGGCGAGGTCATGGCGGCGGTGCCGCTGGTGCAGGCGCTCCGTGCGCGCTGGCCGGCCGCGGACGTCGTGGTCTCGACCGTCACGGCGACGGGCCAGCAGGTCGCGCGAACGCGGCTCGGCGGCGCGACCACGATCGTCACGTTCCCCCTCGACTTCGCGGGGCCGACCCGCCGGGCGGTCCGGCGGCTCGCGCCCGGCTGCTTCGTGGCGCTCGAGACCGAGCTCTGGCCGAACCTCCTCCGCGCCCTCCGCCGCGCGGGGGTGCCCGCCGCGCTCGCCAACGGCCGGATCTCGGACCGCTCGTTCCGCCGGTACCGCTGGGTGCGGCGGCTGTTCCGGCGGGTGCTCGCCGACGTCGCGGTCTTCTGCATGCAATCGGAGGAGGACGCCCGGCGCATCATCGGGCTGGGCGCGCCGGCCGAGCGGGTCGTGGTGACCGGGAACCTGAAGATGGAGCTGCCGGCGGGCGACGCCGGCGCCGAGCAGCTGTGGCGGCGGCTGCTCCACCTGGGCGCCGCCCCGGTGGTCGTCGCCGGCAGCACCCATCGCGGCGAGGACGGGCCGGTGCTGGACGCCTACCTCGCGGCCCGCGCCGCGGTGCCGGGCCTCCGGCTGGTGCTGGCCCCCCGCCATCCGGAGCGGCTGGACGAGGTCGAGGCGCAGGCGCGGAGCCGGCGGCTCGGGGTGGTGCGCCGGAGCCGCATCGCGGCGGCCACCCTCGCGGACGTGATCCTGCTCGACACGGTGGGGGAGCTGGCGTCGCTCTACGCCGT
>Ga0070741_10013007_pt1 | contig 14841 bp, 10 predicted proteins | sample Coa_R1_4_FD_66440 | JGI IMG/M metagenome (GOLD analysis project Ga0070741, IMG submission 66440) | Surface soil microbial communities from Centralia Pennsylvania, which are recovering from an underground coalmine fire - Coalmine... | ecosystem: Environmental > Terrestrial > Soil > Unclassified ...
TACTGTTTTTGTTCACGGCCTTTGAGCCTCCTTTGAAAGTCCCAGCTTCGCCTGTACCTTGCCCGCCTCCATTGCATCCAGGCTGCGGGCAGGCACTCCGTTCTTTTGAGATTAGTGTTGAGAGGGGTTTAATATCGCCGGGCACGCCGACGGCTCTTGATCTGACACGCAGGATTGCTCCTCATCATCCTCCTAAACGGCAACGGTCTCTCCTCTCAGCTTGAGGGATTCTCCTGCGGCCTCCAGCATTTTGACGACTCGCCATCCGGCGACGCCGTCGTTAAAGGGCGTCTCGTTATTCGTGATGCAGTCGAGAAAGTATTGGAGCTCGGCTTTCAGCGCTTCGGTCTGCTCAACCTTGGGAGCCCACATGTCCCCGGAGCGGTAACTGACCAGCAATTCATAGACTCCTTCGCGGCCGGACACTTGTACGCCCTTGTCGTAAACTTTGATCTTCTCGTCCGCCTCCAGGTCGTTCCAGACCAGCATCTTCTTCTCTCCCCCGATCAGCGTTGTCCGGATCTTCACGGGGGAAAGCCAGTTCACGTTGATATGAGCAATCGTGTTGGACGGAAAATAGATCGTGATAAAAGCCACGTCGGCATGGGCATTCAAATGTGTCTCCCCCGTCGCCACGACAGCCTCGGGTTCCTTCTGGATGAGGTAGTCCATAATGGAAAGGTCATGAGGCGCCAGGTCCCACATCACATCAATGTCGTGCTGAAACAAGCCAAGATTGACCCGCATGGAATCGTAGTAGTAGAGACTGCCCAGTTCGCCTTGATCGATGAGCTGGCGGATTTTCTTCACTGCCCCCGTAAAGAGGAAGGTGTGATCCACCATGATTTTGAGGTTCTTCTCCTCGGCCAGCTCGATCAGCTTTTCTGCCTGCGCCAAAGTCGAAGTGAACGGCTTCTCCACAAAAACGTGTTTTCCGTTTTCGAGCGCCGCCTTGGCCAGTTCAAAGTGCGTCCAGACAGGGGTGATGACCGCCACCGCGTCGATTTCCGGCGAATTCAGAACATCCGCGGCATTCGATGTAACCAGCACCCCGGGGTACGTCTGCTTGGCACGCCGCAAAGACGCCGGGCTTTTGTCGCAGATCGCCATGAGCTGTGCCGAATCGAGCGCGTGGAGATTTCTGACGACGTTCGGTCCCCAGTAGCCATAACCGATAACACCAACTCGAATCATAGTTCACCTCGGTGCGCGATCTTTGGGACTGAAATCAACGCGGCGACTTCCCATGTGAGAAACGTGGCCGCGAAGGGCAAATCGTGGGCCACAAACACGACTCAAGGCCGATCAATAAGCCCCCGTGCCATTGAAGACAGCTCGTGGCGTCTGAAGCAGAATCCGGAGGTCGAGCCACAACGACCGCGACTGGGCATATCGGAGATCCAGCCGCACCATCTCGTCAAAGGTAGTCCGGCTTCGTCCGTACACCTGCCATAGCCCCGTGATGCCGGGCTTCGCTTCAAGGAAGCGTCGCCAGTGCCATATTTCGTAAGATTCAACTTCGTAGGGAATCGGGGGACGGGGGCCTACCAGCGACATATCACCCTTAAGAACGTTCCAGAATTGCGGAAGCTCATCCAAGCTTGTCTTGCGCAGGAACCTCCCGATGGGCGTGACCCGCGGATCGGCGGTCAACTTGTAAACACCATTCTGCTTTTCCTCCGCGCCTGAATCACCCGCCACCCCGTTGATAAACCGTTTGACAAATTCAGCGTGGATGCCGTGGTCGCTTTCTGAATACATGGATCTGAATTTGAAGAATTTGAATCGAACGCCATACTGGCCCACCCTCTCCTGGGCAAAGATCACAGGCCCCTCGGAGGTCAATTTGATCAGTACGGCAATCACCGCCAGCAGGGGCGAGAGGAAAATCAACGCCAGCGAACTGCCCAGGATGTCCATCGCCCGCTTGATCATGTTCGCACCTTTCCTCAGAGCAATCTGATGACGCAGGTCCGGGTAGAGGATAAGGTCCGACAGGCGGCGGGGCTTCATGTTGTCCCAGTACTCCGGGAAAAAGTGAAACGATACGTGAATTTGATTGAGCTGTTCGACTTCGAGGCTCCTGCTGAGCGCTCCGCTTAACTTCGTAAACAGGGGAGGCAAGAACGAAGCCTTATCGCCCGATCCCATTTCCGTAAAAATCACTCCCAGCGTTGCATTCTCCCGGTACCAACCCATGACGTCGGTTTCCCGAGTTGACTCGCACAGCGCACTGACCAGTTTTCGAAGGACGTCCTCTCGGGAGTCTGCCTGGAACAGGCTTCCGCCATCCAGGAGCATCAGGAGAAACAGCTTCTGGGAGCGTTCCGCCCTCTTCCGTTCCAATGTGAGGATTCGTGTAAACCACTCTTCGGGAGCGATGTCTTTCTTCAGCTTTCCCAAAGGAGGTGCCGACGAGCCCGTTTTCCTTCTGCTGGGCTGGCTATCAGATTTGATTATCATCTCAGCCTCACGTTTCCCAGACCATCAAGCCTGAGCCGCCTCGGCTTCGGCTGGGCATACAACTTTTTTTATGGGGTCGTTTGCCGTGTATTGTCCGCGGAGGATATTTGGACAGGTACAAGCAGGTGCCTGTGCGGGAGCGCCATCTACCGGTTCAAATCAAAGCAGCACTTCAGACCTTTGAAGAGGCACTTCGCAAAGGGGCAAGGAGCTCAATACCGCAGGGGATCGATTCTCCCCCTGGGATTTTGGCCGTAATGTCCCCGGGCACTTAGGTTAGCGGAAGGCTGCGGCTGGTTTGATCTCCTGGGCACACGCTCAACGGAAAACGCATCGATTTCGACTGCGGCGGATTTCTGAAGCATTTCGACAGACAGGACCAAGCGAAAACCGTTCTTCTTGCGCACAAGAACACCCTCGATCCCCTCCAGCGGCCCAGACTTCACGCGCACCCAGTCACCGCATCGGACGAAAGGAAAGGGTTCAACCATGGGACAAGACTGAACCGCCCGACGAATCGCCTCGATCTCCTCGTTGGGAATCACACCGGCACGTCCGCCTGTTCCGACGAACCAAAGGATCCCCGGGGTTGTCACTATTTGGAGTCGCCTTTCAAGCCCCCCCTTAAGAAAAACATAGGAGGGGAAAAGCGGGACATCCAACTTCTTCACGCGATCCGACCATTTATGGACAGCGGTCTGAAGCGGGAGGAATACTTCAAAGCCCTTTTCTGAAAGGATGCGAGCCGCAAGCTTCTCATGCTGGTGCCGAGTGTAGAGGGCGCACCAAGGGCTTGCGACAGGGGAACATAGATTTGAATCAGCGTGGTTCTGCATCAATCCAAAGCTCCGCCCTTTGACTCACAGAGCCGTTCTCCGTAAGCCTCCTCGCGCGTTAAGCCCCACGCGAGGCAACCGATCGTGGGGGCTGGTTTTTGCCCTGAAGATATGAAGCCGAAGTGAGTCCTGTGGATCTTTGCCGGCGCCTTGCACTTGGCATCCTACCGGCCACGGCTTTCCTTCCTTCAAGGCAAGCTGTCAATTCCAAGCGGTTTACGCAGCGTGACCGCGAACGATTCGGTAATCCAAGATCACCGCCGCAACGCTGGGTCTCGTCTCCGAGTCCGTTGCCGGAGCAGTTCGGCAGATGCACGCTCGGCAAATCACCTCTGCCGCCGCCTCACCGCTCACTTCAACGGGCAGGACAAAACCAAGTTCAACCTGGGTGTCCTTATCTAACGCGAGGTCACCGCAAAACAGAATTCCTGATCGGCTGATATTCTTCGTTTGTCCCTTACTCCATTCCTTCCCGTCCTTAACCCGGTAGCGTATCGGCACGTGGATTGTGAATCGTGGCGCGCGATCAGCCATCGCCCTTTTGCGGTTGGCCCCAGTTGGCATGTCTGATCCCTCTCGGGTCAATTGCCTTCGGCAAATGAGAGTACGAATGAGAAAGTCACCCGTGTCAAACCAACGATAAAACGCCTCAAGTGCCATTCACAACTGCCTGACGGTGACCCGCCAACGGCACCAAAGTGCCAGTCCTGTTCTGGTTTGAAGGAAGTAAGAGAATCGGGAGATCTTACTCTCTTCCAACGAGATGGTGATCCACCACGAAAAGAGCCAATTCGAGGCGGTTCGAGACTCCCAGCTTGTCGAAAATGTTCGTGAGATGGTGCTTCACGGTATGCTCGCTCAGAGAAAACTTTTCAGCGATATCCTTATTCGTATAACCCGCGACGATGGTCTTAATAATCTCCAGCTCGCGAGCCGTGAGACTGAACTTTCTTCTCTCCGGAGAACTGGTACCTGGCAAGGCTGAATCACGAAGGGCCTGCACAAGGTCGGCCACACTTCCCTGCTCCAGCCAGAACTGCCCGGCCATCACGCTTCGAATGCTTTTGATCAAGAGCTCCGTCGATGATTCCTTGAGCACCACGCCGCAGGCTCCAAGTTGGAGGGCCTCCACCACCTGGCGTCTTTCGACGGCTGCCGTCAGCAGGATTGTGCGGACCGAGAGCCCCGAATTGAGGAGGTCCCGCAGAACATCCATGCCATCCTTGCGGGGCATCGCGACATCCAGAAGCAGAATGTCAGGTTTAAGCCGACGCGCCAGTCGTACAGCCTCCACTCCGTCGCCGGCTTCGCCCACAACGGTCATATCCTGATTTGCATCAATGAGCTTGCGGAGTCCGTCGCGAAGGATCGGATGGTCATCGGCAATCAATACCTGAATGGCGTCCGGGCTTTTATCCATAAACCCTTTGGGGCAGGAGGATTTCAAGGCGAGCGCCGTGCCCGGGCTCGGATTCCACCGTCAATTCACCCCCGATGGAGCGCAGCCGCTCTCGGATCACGAGCGGGCCTTTTCGAGTTGCCTCGAGTTCGGCCAACGACCGGCGCCCCGCAAAATCAAAACCCCGCCCGTCATCGTCAATCTGGAGTTTCCACTGGCTCCCTGTAGACGTAAAGTGGACCTGCGCCTTCTTCGCCCCGCTATGCTTGCGAACGTTGAAAAGCGCTTCCTGAAGAATGAGCATCACCTCACGGCAGACCTGGGGTGGCAAGGCGACCTCCTGAAACTCGCAAACAAAGGTCGCGCGAATCCCCGTGTCGCGCCCGAATTGGGCAACCATTTCGGCCAGGGAATCCACGAGCTGGCGAGGATCGGGTTCAGGGGATCTCAGCCGCTGCATAACGCGGCGAAGCTGCGCTGTTTCCCGACGAAGGACCTGCTGAATATGGGAAAGCTCGCCTCCGATAACGGCGGAATCACCGTCGGCGGAGCGCCGCAGGACATCAATCTGCATATCCACACCCGTAAGGGTCTGGACAATCCCATCGTGCAGCTCCCGCGCCAGGCGGGCACGCTCGTCTTTGCCAGCTTGAGAAGGAAGACATCGCAATAGGTACACCGCATAGACGGTGAGGGAAAGCTCTTGCACGAAGGACTGAAGGAAACGCAACTCATCTTCTCGATCCCCCACACCTCGCGGATCAAAAAGGAACAGACGGCCGGACCATTCTTCCCCACAACTGAACGAAACTGCGTGCATCAGCCGAAACTGATGACCGGAGAGAAAGGCTTGCGGAATGATGCAGCGGTCCTTGGGGAGTCGTTCCCCATTGGGACCCAGCGCTATCAAACGGGTCAGCACGCCTTGAGGGGACCGGCGAAATCGGACCGCAAATCCGATCTCCTCAGGAATCGGGAAGAAGTACTTTTCTCGTTCGAGCGGTCTCAGGCTGTGGAAATCAACTGTTTCCCTCCGCGTGCCGACAGTTGGGTTCAACTCCCAGAAAAAAGCACGCAGGCTGGTCCTTTCCTGCAAGGCGAGCAAGACCTTCCTGGATCCAAAGAGTTGCCCGATGGAGCGTAAGCTCGATTCCAAGACCTGCCGGAAGCTAGGCTCCTGGTCGGGATTGGAAATGAGGTGGGTGATCACTTGGGTTTCAGCTCTAAGCCGCTTCTCCTTCTCCGCCAAGAATCCGATCAGATAACCCAAAACCACCAGACTGGTTGCTTTAGTAACGAGCGAATGGAAACCCAAGTGCCCTTGGAGAAGGTGCCAGCCCTGCCCTTGTTGCCAAACGATCGAGATAATGACGGTTTCTAGTGGCAGTACGCAGAGAACGGACACGGTGGTCACGACTGTTTCCAGGAGACCCCAACGGTACGCGGCAGCCACCAGGACAAATAGGATGAAAACCAGGAACGGACTATTTGATGCTCCCGTCGAAGCACAAATGAGCCCGATCCAGAGAACATCCCCTGCATGAACACAATAGCGAAACGCCCGTGAAGAGGGCTGGCTGCGTGTTAGATAGATGAATACGGAGAGACTGTAAACAAAGTAGGTTGCCGCCACCAGATCGTCAAAAGCGGCAAAATCGCTGGGCCCCATTTCGTAGAGCCGGACTGCCAAGATGGAGACTCCAGCGAGAATGAGGCGACCAGCGGCCAAAACCCATTCAGCCCGGTGCGCGTCCGCTTGCCCCACACGTCCTCGGAAGCGTTTAAGAAAACGATAAAGTGCTACTGCCGGGCGCATGATTAGTCACCTTCAGGGGCCAAGCTAACTGTATGACGAGATACCAGCACAGACTTGACGAGATGCCACCGTCCAGCCGAGACCTGCTGTCGGCTGGAACGCACACTTGTCAACCTTGGCGATTGCTGCTAATGGACTTATTTCTCCTGGATTCAGCCACTTGCTAGAGATGACGCAAACAGACGTACAGTTTTTAGCAGAACCTTCACGCCCTTAGACAGAGAAAGTGAATCCGTCAACAAGAGGGAAAGCTCGTTCTTATTCAGATAGCTCGCCTTCCCGCACTCCGCGTCCGATTGGCTGACCTGTGTCGCGATGTTGACCGTGCAACTAACCGTCTTTGTAAACTTTGCCAATCAAGTGGGGTGTGTTGCCAGAGTTACCTACCCGGTGCGACACCATCCTCTCGCCTTTCTTTGCTCCAAGGAGGCAAGGACATTGCCATATCGCATCAACTCTTTGTAAAGAAGGAAACCCTTGATTCGAAATAATCTGATAGAAGTCAGTATTTAACAGCGGTTGCTTAACTGTATAACCCCTGTGCTTTCATCTGCATATTGTGTCCATCCGCTTGCACTAATTTCCTCAATGCGTTCTGGTATCAGGTACTTACGTAACTATGCAGGATAGGTCCCTGACTCCATCAAAACATGTGAGCATCATCTCCGGCAGCTTGCCAAGCCCGCATCGTGCCTTTCGGCAAAAAAGTGCTCTCCGTTGTGTGAACCCTTTCGGTAAAGGCAGGGTCCTTCCCTGCCTCTCGGTTGAGAGCTTTTGGCGAAACTTCGCCCAGTTTGGCATGCCCCCCCGCCGCTCGATTTGCTGTTTTTCCACCCTGAGCTGTGGCCAGAACGTCCGGGCTTGTTTTGCCCAAAGACCGGTGCTATTGTCGGCGCCCAGAATTCTTATTCATCCAAGAATCTTGGAAAGATCCAGGAGGAGACATTATGTCGCTCGAATCGCGAAGGGCATTCATCCGCACTCTGCTGGCGGCGTGCGCTTCCAGTGTTCCGTGTTCCACCGCCTTGGGGCAACTGTTGCCGCGAGACAACAATTTCCGAGCCCGCCTGAGCCATCTGTACACACGCGAAGGCAACGAGCTGCGACAGATCATTCTCGCCGAGACGCCGGAAGGCTCGAACGACGCAACCATCGAACTGACGATGGGAAAGCGGGTCGAGAAGTTTGATCTTCGCAAAGTCCGCAATATTGCAAAGCAATATTACTTGCCGATCCCGCCGGTTGAGCAGGATGTGACCGCGCGGTTGGTCCTGAAGACCGACAGCAAACCGCTGGAGACCTCTCTCGATCTCCGGCCCACCCGCCGGTGGACGGTTTACCTTATCCATAACTCTCATCAAGATCCTGGTTTCCTTGATCTGCCCTCCAGACTGCGCCAACGCTTTATCCCGTTCATCGACGATGCAATGCGGTTCTGCCAGGAGACCGACGCCTGGCCGGAGGATTCGCGTTTCAAGTGGAACATCGAGGTGAGCTACCTGATGGAGGACTACCGCAAAGCGCGCGGAGACGAGAAGGTCCGCCAAGTGATGGATTGGATCAAGAAAGGGCGCATGACCATCGGCGGCTTCTATTGCAGCATGGACACGGATTTTATGAGCCTGGAGACGCTGCATCGCTCCGTCTACTATGCGACCAACCGGCTCACACGGGAGTTCGGCGTCAACCTGGAAGGCGCCATCCTGGATGATGTGAATGGCTTCACCTGGGGACTTGTCGAAGTCATGGCCAAGTCCGGGCTTCGCTACCTGGTGATGGGGTCGAATGGCGACCGCGATAACATGCAGAACGGCAACGCGCCGACCCTCTTTTACCTGGAGGGACCCGACAGCAGCGAAATCCTGATCTGGCGCCCCATCCAGTACGTCGAGGGTTTTGACCTCTTGACCTTTGACGACCCGTACACCGGCCGGAACGTGAAGGGTCTCAACATGCAGGAAGGCGAAAAGACCATCGCCCGCTACTTCGACCGGCATGAGCGGAGCGGGTATCCTTTTGACGCCATCGCCTTGCAGGTCGCCTCCGATTTCACGCCGCCCTTCAAGCAGCTCTCGGAAGTCGCGCGGGATTGGAACGCCGAGTGGGCCTATCCGCGCCTGCGGGTTTCGACCATCCCGGAGTTCTTCCATTATGTAGAGGGAAAATACAAGAATCAGATTCCCCGCCTGCGAGGTGGAGCTCCCGACGGCTGGGTTGACCTCCAGCCGGGAGAGGCCAACTCGGCAGCGCTGGGCCGTCGAACAGAGAATTACCTGCCGGATGTCGAGCGGCTTTCCACGCTGGCTCACCTGGTCGCGAACGGGCCGGGGCGCCAGGATGAATTCCTCGACGCCTACAACGAACTCTGCTTGTGGGAAGAGCACACGATTGAATGGTATGACATCCGCGCCGACATCTACGTTGATGAATCCCAGGGCGGAGGAAAACAGCACTGGGAGGAGAAAGTCGGGCACGCGAAATTCGCCCACGCCGCGGCGGAGCGGATTGAAAAGGAAACGTCGCAGGCCCTCTGCCGGAATATTCGAACTTCAGCCCCGCTTTCACTTGTGGTCTGGAATCCGCTCTCCTGGAGTCGGACGGAGATTGTGCGGGTGCCGGTGCCCGCGGCGGCGCCCAGGGAATTTCGCCTGGTGGAACGCGAGAACGGGCGGGAAGTAGCCTATCAGGTCGACAGGCGCGCCGGAACGCCGGATACGCTTGTCTTTCTCGCTGAAAGCGTTCCCTCGCTGGGCTATCGAACATTCAGCATTGAAACCGGCAAATCGAATTCGGGCAGAAGCGGGGGCGCGCCGCTGGCTTCCGGCCAGATGCTGGAGAACGACTTCTACAAGGTCACGCTGCGGGAAAAGGACGGGACGGTTGCCAACCTTTATGACAAGGAGCTGAAGCGGGACTTTGTTGATCCCCGGGCGGAACACGGCTTCAACGGCCTTGTCTACCGGCTCCAGCAACGGCTCACCGAGCGCGAGTTCAAGCAGTTGGGCGAAATCCCCATGCAGAACGTGACCATCACCCCGGGAGCCTCGGGCCCCGTTTACTCCAGCCTGAAGATTTCCGGCAACGTCGAATACCTCTGCAAATTCGAGCACGAGATTATCTTGTACTCCAGCTTAAAGCGCGTGGACTTTCACAACCGCATCATGAAGAAACCCGTCTATCCCAAGGAAACGGTCCACTACGCGTTCCCCTTCGCGGTGCCCACCCATTACCACTTCTGGATTGACAACATGACGCACCAGAACACATACAAGATCGACGTACCGGGCGCCGTCATGCAACCGGACCTCGACCAGATTCCCGGCTCGCTCCGGGACAGCTACGTTTCACGCCACTGGGTCTCGATCTCGCGCGACGACTACGGCGTGCTCTGGTCCTCCATCGATGCCCCGCTCGTGCAACTGGGTGGGATTCAGACAGACAAGTGGCTTCCCTGGCTCACGCTGCAAGACGACAACTGGCTGGCGCGAGGCTGGCTCTACTCTTTCCTGATGCACAACCACTGGGTGGTGGACGTTCCGATCGCGCAACAGGGCGACTACCTGTTTCGTTACGGGGTGCGAACACACGGCGCGGAGTGGACTTACAATGACGCACACCACTTCGGCTGGAGCTTCATGAGCCCCCTGCGGGCCTATGTCGTGGAAGGTTCGCAGCAGGGGCCGTGGTCGGAGCCCGTGCGCAGCTTTCTGGAAATCGCTCCGGAAAATGTCTACCTGGCCGGTTTCAAGACCGCGGAGGACGGCGACGGGGTGATCCTGCGTCTTTACGAAGGTGCGGGCCTAGCCACGGAAGCGCGGGTGACGCTGAACCTGCCCGGGCGCGAGGTGCAGGCGGCGCAACTCTGCGACGCCCGCGAGCAGAATCAAGCAGCGCTGAACACTTCGAGCACGGCGGTGCGGGTGCCGTTAAAACCCTGGGAGACCGCCACGGTGCGACTACGAACTGCTACTTCGTGACGCAAGTTCGTGTCACTTCAGGTACAGGTATCAGGGCACGACTTTAGTCGTGCCGAGACTGGCCCAGGCCATCCGAGGCGGCTTCAGCCGCTGGGTCGTTTGCCCCCCAGGGCCTGAAGGCCCGTTTCTTGTACAGCCCTGCTTCCTGTCGGCACGACTCAAGCCGTGCCCTGATACGCCCGAATTTAGCGATTAGCTGCGTCACGAAGTAGTAGATAGCGAAATTACTCCCAGCTCGATCCAAACGACGGGGGTATGATCCACATCTGCGCGCGATCCAGCATCCCACCCGCCGCAGACTTCGATGAGCCGGCAGTGCGGACCGCAAAACCAGCGGTCCGCGCCACTTGTCGCCCGCCTCTTGACAAATCCCTGGGTCGGCTGTAGGCTAATCTAGTGAACTACGGAGCCGTGCGAATTTTCGGGAGACAGGCCAGGGTCAGGCCGCCCGGTGGGCGCGCAAGCGCGGGCTGGCGCGCCATTTGTCGCGGCGGGAGAAGGTTTTCGAGCAAAACCACGATGTCTTTTAGATTCAGCACGTTTCCTGAATTACGTCGGCTCTCGATTCCCAAGAAAAGGCGACAGATTGTCAGCCCTGCGGCCGCCTATCCGGAGAGGCACAAACCCAAACGCGTCTGCCATCACAGCTCGCAGAGTTTCGGACTGTTTCAGCCGGCCTGCTCGTGGAGGGCAGGATGCCGACCTGAAGGTCGGCGCTACTCGCCTGCGCCGGTGATGGCATTCACCAGCCTGCGAAATTGCTCGTTTTCGAGCGAAACGGGCGGGAAGTAAACGCCAACCAGCGTCCGCTTCCAGATGGCTCCGGTGGCTTTGCGTTCGGCAGGAGTTGTGAAGTGGTATTCATAGAGCAGCGCGCGGACAAACTTCGGGGGATGATCCGGAAAGGGATTGGTGCGAAGGAGGCTCAAGACCGCCTGATCGTTCTCCAGAAGCTTCCCCAGAAAACTGATGAACCAAGGTTGTTCACCCGGCGAGGACAAGGCGGCAAACCACATGAGCCAGTCAAGCCGCAGGTGATAGGGGGCAACCTGGGGAGGCGTGCGCATGACGTTGCCCGGTTTGCCAATGAATTCGTATTCCCGCCAGCGCGTGTTCTCTGTAACCTGCGCCTCGTCGGTTCCCTCCACAATGACCTCATAGCGGGGCCGGGTGATGCTGCCAAAAGCGCCGTAGGTGTTGACCAGGTGCAGCGGCTCAAACGAGGCGTTCATTTCCTGGTAGGGCGAAAGCATGTTTCTAATGGGGTAGAAACTCAGTGCGGCGACGCCGATTCCGAGCCCCAGAAGGATGGCGGAGTAGGCTCGGCCGGGCGGGGTCAAGGCGGGCGGTTTCACGGGCACGACGCGTCGCAACCACGAATCACTGAGGGTGCAGAAAGCCAGGACGAGGGTCAGAATTCCAAGGAAGGCAAAGTTGCCGCTGGCGAAGAGCCAGCCATGGAAGAACAGGGTGATCAGACCCGCGACTCCGCTCACCGGCATGGGAGCGAAATAAGCGAATGGCACCACGAGTTCAGCGAAGTGATTGAAGAGGACCCCGAACTTATGAATCCATTCCGGCTGCCAATGGAAATACCAGCTCCAGGGGTTCGGCATGGGCTGGGTTTCATAGTGGTAGTTGAGGCAGGTCAGATCGCGCCAGCACGGATCGCCGCGCAGCTTGATCAGCCCGGCCCCAAACATCAAGCGAAACAGAAGCCATTCGTAAAGCAGGATAAGGAGAAAAGGCGGGGTCGTCTTGCGGCAACCGAAAAAGATGGCCAGGAAGCCGGCCTCCAAAAGCAGAGTCTCCCAGCCGAAACCATAGAATGTCTGGCCCACGTTGACGTAGGACAGGTAGATGATCCACAGCAGGCTCCAAGTCAGGGCAGCGACCCCGTTGCCAAATCGTTCAGCCAGTCCCGTCAGAGCAAGAAGCGAGAGCGCGATGCCAATCCAGCCAAACAAATCGAAAGCAAAATCCTTCGGCCACCAGAAGAAGATGCTGGGAGAATCCCAGAAGGTTACATGTCTCAGAAACAGGGGAACCGGCAGCAGCCCGTGCTCTCCCAGGAGGGGCTTGAATTGATGAATGACTGCAACAAAGCCCAGAAAATACACGAACGCCAGACCACGCTTCAGGACCAGCCTCGTGAGCCAGTAGTTCTCGCCCCCGCAAAGAAGCTGCCTGACGACGCTCATGGGATTACCGAACGACCATCACGTTCCCTGAATCGGTCAGCCGCTGAACCGATGTTGGCCCTTACGTCGTGCCTGATTTGCGAATACCGAGGGCATCGATTTGGCCCGTCATTTTTTCCGGCGGCTCGCCACTCGACATCCCTTGCGCCAGGATGAGTTGACGAGCATCCGCCCGCAGCCCCTGCCATTTCGACCTGAAAACCAGCGAGCCCGCAATGCAAACAGTTCCCCCCAGGGCCACGGTGGCGGGCGCGCCGAGGCGATTGGCGACAGCCCCTGCCAGCAATGAACCAAACGGCGCCATCCCCATAAACATCATGGAATACACCGACATCACGCGCCCGCGCAAGGCGTCGGGCACCATGGTCTGGATGAGAGTGTTGGAACTTGACATTTGGAGCAGCATACAAAAACCCGCGGGCAGAAGCAGGAGCAGGGAAAGCAGAAACGATCGTGAGAGTGAAAACAGGATCAGGCTTGCCCCAAAGCCTGACGAGGCATAGAACACCCAGCGACCTAATCCGCGCACGCCGCGGCGGGCCGCCAGCGTCAAAGTGGCCGCCAGAGCACCCACTCCGGTCGAACCCATGAGAAGGCCCAGTCCGCGCGGGCCGCCATGCAGAATCTTGTCGGCAAATATGGGCATCAGGACGGCATACGGCATGCCGGTGACACTCACCACGCCCAGCAGAAGGAGCAGCGCCCGAATGGGGCCGGTATGCCACACGAACCGGAATCCTTCGAGAACGCTTTCGAGGCCCGACAACGTTCTCCCCTCCCTCTGGCGAGGCGGGACGGTCATAAGCAACAGGCCGGCAATCACGGCAAGGTAACTCACGCCGTTCGAGAAAAAGCACCAGCCTTCACCAATGGCCGCGACCGTCACGCCGGCGATCGCCGGGCCAAGGATGCGGGCGCCGTTGAACATGGCGGAGTTGAGCGCAATCGCGTTGATGAGGTCCTCCCCGTTGACCATCTCAACGATGAACGCCTGGCGGGCGGGAATATCAAACGCATTCACCACTCCGAGCAAGCCGGCCAGCACCATGATCTCCCCTACGCGAATCTGTTCGAGCAGGGTCAGCGCCGCGAGAATAAAGGCCAATGTCATGGAGGCCGACTGGGTGGCAATCACGATGCGGTGCCGGCTGTGGCGGTCCGCAAATACGCCGCCGACCGGTGCCAGCAGAAACACCGGGATTTGTCCGGCAAAGCCGACTAATCCCAGCAGGAGCGAGGAACCCGTAAGCCGATAAACCAGCCAGGACTGGGCTATTGACTGCATCCAGGTGCCGATCAACGAGACCATCTGGCCGCTGAAGAACAGTCGGTAGTTGCGGTGCCCCAATGCCCGGAACATCACGGGCAAACGCGGCGCAGACTTTCGCGGTGGGATTTCAGCGCTCAAAAACACCGCCCTTCTCCAGAGCAGTCAAGGAATCTTGAGCTCAGTGCTCGAATAGCCGTCCATCATACCATTCGGTATAAAGAAGCCGGTCAAGCGCGAGGGCGGAAAAAAGGATTCGAAAGTGGCCATTGACTCCCTACAGGTTCATGAAATCGATGTGGTATACTGGCTTTTTCAAAGGAACAAATAATCCCTGAATTAAGAGGCGGAGCGCAGGATGGCGACGAATAGCGCAATTGGGCTCAATAACGAGGTTTTGAATACCTTCCGATCGAAGGTCGAGAAGAAAACGGCGCAGGTGGGAGTCGTGGGATTAGGCTATGTGGGATTGCCGCTTGGCCTGGTTTTCTCCCAACATGGCTTCAGGGCTACAGGGTTTGACATCGATCCGGCCAAAATAGACAAGCTCAGCCGCGGCGAAAGCTACATTCAGCACATTCCTGCGGATGCAATTGCAGAACAGGTTAGAAATTCGAGACTTGCAGCCACTGGCGACTTCGCCAGGCTGGGTCAGATGGATGCCATCATCATCTGTGTGCCGACGCCCCTGGACGCCCATCGCGAACCTGACCTCTCTTTCATCCGCAACACCGCTGAGGCCATCCGGCCACATCTTCGTCCGGGACAGTTGGTCGTGCTGGAAAGCACCACTTACCCGGGCACTACTGAAGAAGTCGTTTTGCCTATACTGGAAAAGTCGGGGTTGCGCTGCGCTATCGCCCCTTATCGGACCGACGGGCA
>Ga0070741_10013008_pt1 | contig 14840 bp, 13 predicted proteins | sample Coa_R1_4_FD_66440 | JGI IMG/M metagenome (GOLD analysis project Ga0070741, IMG submission 66440) | Surface soil microbial communities from Centralia Pennsylvania, which are recovering from an underground coalmine fire - Coalmine... | ecosystem: Environmental > Terrestrial > Soil > Unclassified ...
CGCAGATCGTCGGCCGTCTTTTCCAGCGTGAGGCCCCGATTAGCCGCCGCCCATGCCTGCCTGGCCGGCTCGGTCTGGGTCATCACTCCCACCGCCACGAGCACAGCGCAGCCCAGCACGACCTCGGCGCGCACCGCCCAGCGGAAGGCTGTTAGCGTATCCAGGCGGCCCAGGATCAGGGGAGCAGCCGGCGATAGCTCGGCGGAGCCGGCAAGCGCCGCGGCCTGCGCCAGGCGCCGGCGTGAAACCAGAAGATTGAAGGCGCCGAGCAGGAGCAGCAGCGCAACGAGCGCGAGCTTGACGGCTAGTGCCCGGCCGTAGGTGGTACCGAAGAGTGCGCCGAGGCTCGCCACCTCGATCAATGACTGATACAGACCGGTAAGCAGGAGCGCGGCCACGCACACGGTGGCGACCGCGGAGAACGACGAGACGATCTCGGCCAGCAAGGCGTAGCGCCTCCCCTGCCCGGCCGCCGCCACGCCGAAGGGGAGCGCGAGCGCAAGCTGGATGAGCCCGCCGATCCAGAGCCCCGTGGCGACCAGATGGACCCAATCGGCAGCGACAGGTAGCGCCGGGGCGGCTGGCGTGGTGGCCGGTGCCACCGCGGCCGCGTGGCTGCCGAGGCTCGTCGTCAAGGGCACGGCGGCGGCGATGCCGGCGGCCAGGTACCACAGGAGCCGCTCGCGGCGGCTGGGAAGCCGGCGGCTGGCGCGCAGGCGGGCCAGCACAAAGGCCAGCAAAGCCAGCAGGGCCAGCCGGCCGAGCCAGACCTGCCCGTAGCGGGTCTGCGTAATGAGCGTGGCCAGCGGTGAGCCGGGCGCCGGATTGAGCGCCCGTCCAACAGGCACACCGGCCGCGCCGGCGGCCTGCGCTACCGCGGCTGCGGCCGTGGCCAGCACCGTGAGCCAGAAGCCGCCCCAGATCACCTGAAGCGATACCCGCGTGATCGCCAGCCGCACCGTATCCGGCCAGAGGGCCGGGCTACGCTTGAGCTCCTTCTCCGCCACCGGCGCTGCGCGGCCGGCGCCCGCTTGCCCCGCCGGGCCGAGCTTGTGCAGCGCCGCCTCGGGAGGGCTTTCCAGGGCCGCGCCCTGGATCGACCTGCGCCCCGCCGGGCCGAGCTCGCGCAGCGCGGCGCCCAGCGTGCGCCGGCGCAGCCGCGCCAGCGCCGGATCGAGGATGAGGGGAACGAACCCGAGGCCGCCCAGCAGCGTGGCCATGGCCAGATAGCCAAGCCACCGCAGCAGCGTGCCGCCGGGCGTTGCCGACGACGTCTGCCCCACCTGCGCAAGCACGCCGCGCACCGGTCCGGTGACCGTCTGACCCACGCCAACGCCAAAGGCAAAGGCGCCGGCAACGGTGTGGCCATCGATCGCCGATAAGGTTTTCCAGGCCACGGTATAGGTGCCCGGCGGGAGCGTGCCGTTGATGCGCACGAAGAGCGACTGGCGATCCTCGGGAGCGACCTCGAGGGGCCCCACCGGCACAGGCACGCCCGCGCTGGTGTAGATCACGATCTCCGAGAAGCGCGGCTCCGGTGGCTCAGAGAACCAGAGCTGCACCGCCGGCGGCGCATCGGGCAGCACGCTATTGGCGGCGGGCTCGGAGCGCACCAGGTTAGCATGCGCCTCGGCCGGCAGCGCCGGCACCAGCATCGCCGCCACGATCCAGCCCAGCGCCACCAGCAGAGCCGTGAGTCGGCGGGCGGTAGCCAGGGGGAAAGGGCGATGGATCGTCGGCTTCTCCCGGCCGGCGCCGCGCGTGAGATTCGAACTGGATCGCCGGCGGCCCAGGAAGGGAGCACGCATCACCGGCCCCTCCTCGTCGGCACCGCCGGTGGCGCATCGGCCGGCCGGCTGTAGCCGCGCGCGTACGCGGCCGCCTCGATCCGGCTGCGCAGATGGAGCTTGCTCAAGATATTCCGCAGGTGGTTCTTGACCGTGTACTCGGAGATGAAGAGGCGCGCGGCGATCTCCTTATTCGTGCACCGCTGGGCTACGAGCTCAAGCACCTCCTGCTCGCGAAAGGTGAGCAGCGGTGCCGGCCCGAGCGGCTCGCTCGGGCCACTCTTCTCCTCTCCAGTGGTGGAAGAAGGCAGCTGCGCCACCGCGCGCCGGAACTCGTCCAGAATCCGCTTGGCCATCGCCCGCGAGAGCGCCGCCTCGCCACGCGAGAGGCCGCGGAGCTGATCCAGCATCTCTGCCGAGCGAATGCTCTTGACGAGGTAGCCCTGGGCACCTGCCTTGATCGCCTCGAAGAGCTTCTCGTCGTCATCGTGCACGGTGAGCATCACGACCTTGGCATACGGCATCTCAGCCAGCAGCCGGCGGGTGGCCTCGATCCCATCCATACCGGGCATATCGATATCCATCAGGATCAGATCGGGCATGAGCTCGCGCGCGGCGGCCAGCGCCTCCTCGCCGGTGGCCGCCTCACCCACCACCTCGAAGTCTTCCTCGTACGCAAAGAGGCCAGCCAGCCCCTCGCGGAAGAGCGCATGGTCATCGACCAGCAGCACCCGCTGCGGCTCGCGCCGGCGAGATGCCTCCAAACCCTCGGCTGCCGCCGGTGGTGATGGTGGTGATGGGTGATCAGGCACCATCCGTGTTACGTCTCCATCAGCCGGGCCGGCTTCTTCCATTCGCTGCCGCGCGCTGCGACGCCCTCGCTCTCCTCACTGCCGGCACCAGGAACGGCCAGCACGGCGGCGGTAGGTGCTGGGCGAGGCTCGGCGGCCGGCGCAGCGCCGGCCGGGATGAGCACGTCGATCGTCGTGCCGCCGGCGGGCTGGCTGCTGACCACCAGCTCACCGCCAAGGCTGTGGGCCCGCTCACGCATCATGGCCAGGCCGAAGTGTCCGGCATGGGTGCCGGGGCCAGACGCCGCGTGGGAGTGCTCGACGATCTGGGGATCGAAGCCAGCCCCATCGTCCCGCACGATGAGTCGCCAGCCGGCCGGAGCACGGCAGAGCTTGACCAGTACGCGTGTGGCGCGCGCGTGCTTGCGCACGTTGGCCAGCGCCTCCTGCGCGATGCGAAGCAGCTGCATCTCGGCTGCCGGTGCAAGGTCATCAGCACCGCCGGCGGTAGCTGGGATACCTTCTGCCACAAAGACGGCATCGATGCCGATGCGGTCGCCAAACTCGCGCACGTACTGCTCCAGCGCGGCGGCCAGGCCGGCCGCCCCGGCGCTGGGCCGTGTGCGCAGGCCAGCAATGGCCTCGCGCACATCGGCGTAGGCGCCTTCGGCCGAGTCGCGCAGGCGCCCAACCTCGATCGCTGCCTCGCTCGTTCGCCCGCGCTCCAGCAGGCGCTCGATGGTATCCAGGCGGACGAGAAGATAGGCCAGCACCTGCGCGACGCTATCGTGCATCTCGCGCGCCAGCCGATCGCGCTCCTCGATCAGGGTGAGGCGCTGCACCTCACGCGAGAGTGCCTGTAGCTCGCGATTGCGCTCGCGGAGCCGCGCCTCCGATTGGCGGATCAGGCCGAAGGCAACGCGCGCGAAGATCGATGAGATGGCGAGCACCAGCGCCACTGCTAGCAGCGTGCCGAGCGCATTGGGCAGCTCTTTGGCGAGGAGGGTGTGGCGCACCGTCTCGTAGAGGCCGGCGCAGATGGCCGGCACGAGCACCGTCATCCATTGCAGGATGCGCAGCCGGTCGACCCGGCGGCGCGCGCGCCGCCACGCCGGCCAGCGCGAGCTACGCGCCATGATCGTGGCCCTTCACGGATCTCCTCGCGTGCGGATCAACGATAGCGCTTGCGACCGGGGTACCGGCGACGGCGTCTCAACCCTCGCTCCTCATACCAATGGGCCTTTGCTCCTGGCCGCGCATCAGGCGGCGTCCGGCAAGGGTCGCTGAGGCCGCGATGCCGGCATGCGGCGCGACGCCACCAGCGCGTAGCCGCCGGCCAGGAGCCCCAGCACACCGGCCACCACGCCTGCGATTCCAAACGACTGTGCCTGCGCCGCCCGCTGCTCGGCCGCTGCCAGCCGATCGGCGGCAGACGCCGTCGCGGCGGCCGTGGCCTGTGCGGCAGCGGTCGCCTGCGCAGCCGGCACAGCTGCTACCTCGGGGAACTGGAACTTCTCGACCGGCTGCCCGTCATCGAACCGGCCTGGCCCGGACTCGAACCGCTCATTGATCTGATTCCCCTCCAGGGTGCCGGTGAAGGTGAAGATGTACGAGCCGGCCTTGGTCGGGATCACGTCGGCGGTGTAAGCGCCGGCCATGCCGAAGCGCGCACGAAGCGGAAACTCCTTCGGCTGCCCCCCGCCGAAGGCGATCGTCGCCTTCAGCGCCTGCTCGGCGCCCTGGACCGGCGAGCCATCGTCCGTCTTGCTGATGCGCAGGTCGATCCCGTTCGGCTGGCCGGCAATTGCCGGCTCGTTGATCCAGCCGACGACGAAGGTATAGGGCCCGACCTGCCGGCGCTCGTGCGCCAGAGCGGTGGCTGGAGCAAGCAGCGGCAGCACGGCTCCCATGGCGAGCAGGATGCCAGCCGCCCGGGCAAAGAGACGCGGGTTTGCAAGCACCATACCGTCTTTCGCTCCTTCCCTCACAATGAGCTGATTCTGAGACAGCTCTCTATCGAGCTGCCTGACCAAAAGAGCGTAGAGGCACCGGCGCGCCATGACAATGGCTAAAACCGGGCTATTTTGGGACGGGGCCCGAGCTGCTGCCCCAACCCCCAGGCCAGACCAGGGCCATCACAGCAATCACCGGCGCCCGCTGAAGCGCTTCTGGCAGGCGAGCCTGTGAATTTGGCCTGGGCTCCTTGGCTAGCGCCGACCGTCTAGCGCCGGTGCCGGCTTGCGCGGTGCGCCGGGCGCCTCCAGATTGTCGGCCGGCTCGAGTGGTTCAAGGGGCCGACGCGCCGCCAGCCAGACATCGATGCTGAATGGTGACGGCGGCCCGAGGATGATGGCGAGCGCCAGCAAGGCCAGGACTGCGTCGCGCAGCAGGTCGCCGCCGCCGGCGGCGGTACCGCCGAGGAAGGGCGCGAGCGCCGGCACACGCGTGGTGAGATCGCCAAAGCAGCCACAGTTCTCCAGCGACAGCCCCCGCGCCAGCGCCTGCCCCAGCGCCGCGACGAAGATTGCCAGCAGGCCCAGGGCAGCGCCGGCAGCGGCGCGGGTGAAGAGACCAATAAGCAGGTAGGCGCCGATAAGCACCTCGATCCAGGGCAGCACCAGCGCGAGCGGCCGGATAAACGCAATGGGCAGCAGCTGATAGGCCATCAGCGTGGCCGCGAACGGCCCGGGCTGCATCAGCTTGATGATGCCGGCGGTGAGGAAGAGAGCCCCCAGCACCAGCCGGCTGCAGAGGATGGCTACTGGCCAGATCATGGCTTCATGCGGGTATACGAGGGATGCGCTATAGTTGGTCCGATGGCCAGAACGCAGCCGGCGGGCGCCGCGCAGCGCAGGGATGGAGTCACCGGCACCAGACAGCGCGCCGGCGCTCCTAAAGGGCAGGGAACGGCCGCCGCACAGGGCCACACGCTGCCCCTGGACTGGCGATGGATCATGGCCGGCGCCGGCGTGCTGCTCATCGCCATTATTATCGCCGTCACGCTCTCCTCACGCGGAGGAGCCGAGGTCGCAACCTCGGGCGCTGCGCCAGTCGGCCAGGTAACCGAAAGCTCGACGAATGGGCCGGCGGCGGCCGCGCTGCTGCCGGTTGGTACGCCAGCGCCGGACCTGAAGTGGACACTGAGCGGCCAGCCCGGCTCGCTGGCCGCCTTGCGTGGCCATCCGGTGCTACTCGAGTTCTTTGCCACCTGGTGCCCACATTGCCAGCGTGAGACGCCTATTCTCACTACCCTGGCCCAGCGCTACGCGGCGCGGGGGCTGCTGACGTTCGGGATCAGCGCCAATCCCCTTGGGCAGGACCAGCGGACGCTCATCTCGATCGCCGACATCCAGAGCTTCGCCACCAGATACGGCGCGCATTTCCCGCTTCTGCTGGATGCCAACCTGGTTGGCGCGCAGCGGTACGGCGTGCACAGCTACCCAACGCTCTACCTGATCGACCAGAACGGTGTGATCCGTTTCGCCAGCGAAGGCGAGACTCCTGAGACGACGCTCGCGGAGCAGATCGACCGCGTGCTGGCCGGCTGATGGGCTCATGGGCAGATAGGCTAATAAGCTAGCAAGTAAAGAGCACTCAGGATGGATCATTCCTACTCGCGTGCGGTCGCACGGCTGGGCGCAGCCGCGGCCACGGGCCTCCCGGCACTGGCCTGGGCGACCACAGCCGCCGCCCACGGCAACGTTACCGGCACGCAGGATATCGTCCAGGATTACGGTGTGCTGATCTTCCTGGGAGTAGTGGTGCTGGTGGGCGCCGCGCTCGTTGCCTGGCTCTCGCTCTCGCCGGAGCCAGGCGAGGAGGAGGCGGATGAGGAGGAGGAAGCGAGCGAGGCACTGGCCGGCGGCATCACGCGCGCGCCGATTGCGGAAGCCGGCCCACCAGCATCAGAAGGAAAGCCCGGCGCTCAGCCGGTAGCGCCGACCCGTCGCTGAGCATGTCCCGGCTCGCCTTTGTTCCCCACCCGGCGCCATGCTGGTACAACCTCGGCGTGCGGGTGCGCCGTTGAGCAATGGAACGGCTACCTGCGCTCGATCGGCTCGGCTCTGGGCAGCGCGCTCACCGGCGGACAGCCATTGGCGGACTCGGCGCCGTGCTCGTGGCCGGATGGCTCTCGAGCTGCCGGCCAGCCGCCGGCTCCGGTCGCTCTGGCGATGCCGGTCGGACGAGCGGGCTACTCGTGTATGGCAGCCTCGGCAATATCTTTACCTTCGACGTGGCGGCCAAGAAGAGCACGCAGCTCACCCGACTCGCCGTCGGCGCGGAGGCCACCGATCCGGCCTGGTCGCCGGACGGCCAGCGCATTGTCTATGCCTACACGCCGCCGCTGCCCACCACGCGTGGCCCGGGCGGCCTGATGCCGCTGCCCGTTACCGATCTCTACGTGATGAACGCCGATGGCTCCGACCAGAAGGTACTCATCACGCACGACGCGCCAGGCACCGCCTACCAGTCGCCGGTGTGGGCACCCGACGGCCGCTCGCTCATCGTGACCTACAGCGCACTGGTGGTGGAGAGCAACGTGGTCAAGGACCAGATGGTGGAGGTGGCGCGCGTGCCGCTGGGCGGCGGCGCGAGGCAGACGCTGGTCCCCAACGCCATCCTGCCGTCGCTCTCGCCCGATGGCATGCGGCTGGCCTATATCCAGAGCGATGGCGACGGCCAGTCACTTGCCATCGCCGACGCCGATGGCAAGCATGCGCGCGTGCTCGTACCAGCCAGCGTGCTGGGCGGAATCACCGCGCCCCGCTTCTCGCCGGACGGCCGGCAGATCGTCTTCTCCGCCATTCCTCCCGCCGAGCCGGCCGCCACCCCCACCACCTCGCCACCGGCACGCACATCGGGCGCCTTCGGCCGGCCTGGGCTTGCCTGGGGCCATGCGCGCGTGGCCGCGCATGGCCTGCCGATGGACCTCTTTCTGGTCAATGCCGATGGCACCAACCTGCGCCGGCTCACCCGGCTGGGCGAGGATAACCCAGCCGCCACATGGTCGCCGGATGGCCGGAAGCTGGCGATTCTGGCCGGCGGCGGGCTCTACCTCATGAACGCCGACGGCAGCGACTTCACCTCTCTCGACCAGCGCGGCGGCCACAGCCTGCTCGATTGGCGGCCGAATACGGGGGCAAAATAGGGAGCCAGCGAGCGGCGAGGAGGGCTACTGGCGCCCTGCGCCGCCATTCGCCCCTGGGCGCTCGTGCACCTGCAGACCAGTGCTTTGGGAAGGCGTTCCCGGTCGGCGCCGTCGTCTTCCCAAAGCAGTCGTCGGCAGCAGCACTAGCGCCGCAGCAGCGCCGGGAGGGACTTGCCGAAGCGCTCCGACTCCTCGGCGTAATCGAGGAAGGGATCCGGGAGCTCCAGCACGTGATCCCTGACGGCAACGGCACCCCAGTCGATGAGGTACGGGATGATGTGCCACGCGCCGGTATCGCGGATATCGCGCCAATCGTCGACGTATTCGTAGACGACGAACCGCTCGTCGCCCCACACTGCCCGCTCGCCCAGCCGCCGCGCGAGCACCTCCCAGCGGATCGCCTCGTCGGCGCGTGCTTCCGCCATGGCTCGCACCACGTGGCCGCGGCCGGCGGCACGGGTATCGGATGGTGGCTGCTGGGTCGCGCGCTCGACCCGCTCATCGTCGACGAGCGCCGGCATCTTGCCTTGCTTGCAGAGCAGCGTGTAAAGGCTGACACTGGGCTCGATGTGGTGGTAGGCCAGATCGAGCTTGATCAGCGCGGGATCGTCCCAGCCTTTCTCTGCCTTCTGGGCGTAGCTCGCCAGCTGGTGATACTTCGTTACCCAGTCGACAAAGCCTTCGAGGCGCAGCGGATCCATCTCCAGCCCGTTGAGGATCGTCGCCCACTGGCGCAGCGTCCAGTCGGTATCGCGATCGCGCCCGAGAAAGCGCTTGGTCGCCTCGAGCAGGTAGACGCGCTGCACCTCCACCGCCGGGATCGTGCCGCCGCGTGCCAGCCGCACCGTCCAGCCGCCGAACGGATTGCGCGCGATCTCCTTCAGTGCCGCGACGGGATTTTCGAGCTCCAGCTCCGGGTCCCACCCCAGCTCGAGCAGCTGCGCCACCAGCGCCGTCGTGCCGAGCTTGAGTGCGGTGGCGTACTCGGAGCGATTGGCATCGCCGATGATGATGTGCAGGCGGCGGAACCGCCCGCCGGCCAGCGGCTCGTCGCGCAGGTTGAGGATCGGCCGGCCACCGAAGCGCACGCGGTGGCTGACGTCCACCGAGACGAAGGCGGCCCGCTGGCTGATGTGATACGGCACCGGCGGTGCCGCACCGCGGCTGCGGCCCGAGGCGGGAGCCGGAAGCGCGAGCGCGGCGAGCGCGCGCAGATCGCGCGTGCCGGACGAGCCCGAGCGCCCACGGAGCGAGGCCGGAGCGATCATCCCCGCGCCGGCAAAGAGCTGCCGCGTGACCAGGAATGGGAGCAGCCCCTGCACCATGTCGCGGCTCCGCGGGCTGACCCGCAGGCAGTAGTTCTCGTGGTAGCCGTAGGTATGGCCAAAGTGATCGGTGTTGTTGCGGATAAAGAAGACCTCGTTTTGCAGGCCAAGCTCGGCCACCGTCTGCGTGAGGATAAGGTCGCCGGCACGCTCGGCAGCGACGATATCCCGCAGGCTACGGCACTCAGGCGTGGCGTACTCCAGATGGCCTGAATCGAGGTAGAGCCGCCCGCCATTGAAGAGGAAGCCGCCGTTCCCTGGCACCTCGCCCCACTCACGGGGGGCTGGCTCGATCAGGCCGAACTTGCGGCCGGCAAAGACGCCGTCTTTGACGCGAATTGCCGCCTCGGCCGGGCTCAGGCTTCCGGCACAGGCGTATTCGGTCTCGGTGCCGAAGAGGGCTCCATCCATGGGCCAAAGCTCACTCGCCGCCCGGCTGGGGCGTGGGATCGGGGATCTCGCGCAGGATGCGCTTGATCTGCTCGTCAATATCCGGCTCGGAAGGCTTATCGCCCTCACGCCGATCGGGAGGCTCCTGGCGCGTGGGGACCTCGGTCGGCGCTTCTACCGGCTTCGTCGGCGCCTCAGGAGCCGCTACCTGGAGCCACAGGCGCTCGGCCTCTTCCGGCTCCAGCCGGGCCCTTGCCTGTAGCCCCCCTGGCGTGCGTAGCGTCGTTAGCATGGCTCGTGCCTCTCTCCTTTGATGGCTCCGAAGAGTGCCTCGAGGGTCGGCGCCTGGTGCACCAACTGCTCGACGCGCTCGATGACGGGCCCAGCGACCTCGTCGAGCTGCAGGCGTACCTCACGCCCGTTGCTGCCGAAGGTCACCGAGTCCCATTCTAACTTGCGTATCGCCGGCCCAAAGCGTGCCAGCAGCAAGGCGCGCACTGCGCCGCGCGTCCGTGCCGGCCCGCGCGTCAGTGCCGCCGTGATCTGCTCGTCATCGATGAGGCGCCGGATGCGTCCCTGCTGCACCAGCGCGTCGTAGAGGCTCACCCGCGGGTCGACCAGGTGGTACGCGAGGTCAAGGCGGCGCAGCGCCGGATCGTCCCAGCCCATCGCCCCGCCGGCCGCGCGCAGCTGATCAAACAGCCGCTTCTTGATCAGCCAGTCGATGCGATCGGCGAGCGGCGCAGGATCGCCAGCGAAGCCATCGAGCACCTCGCGCCACTGGTCGAGCACCCAATCGGTCTCGGTATCGCGCCCGCGAAAGGCACGCTGCGCCGCTTCGAAGTACACGCGCTGCACGTCGAGCGCGCGCACCTGACGGCCATCCACCAGCGACACCGCCGCCATCAGATCGTGGCCCCGCGAGATCACTTTGAGAGCGGCCACCGGATCCTGCAGGTCGGGTACGTCGTTGCCGTAGCCCCAGCCATCCTCGATGAGGTCAAGGACGAGTGCCGTCGTCCCTACCTTCATCGCCGTGGCCCATTCCGAGCGATTGGCGTCGCCGATGATGACGTGCAGGCGGCGGTATTTGCTCCGGTCGGCGTGCGGCTCATCACGGGTATTGAAGATGGGGCGCTGCGCCGTAGTATTGATCCCGATGCGCTCTTCGAAGAAATCGGCCCGCTGGCTGAGCTGAAACCCTGGCTGGATGCGTCCGCCGGCCTGCTCGATCCCCACCTTGCCCGCGCCGGCAAAGAGCTGGCGTGTGACGAAGAAGGGGATCATCGCGCGCACGATCGTCTCGAGTGGGAGCGCTCGCGGGAAGAGATAGTTCTCGTGGGTGCCGTAGCTCCGGCCGTGGTAGTCGGTGTTGTTCTTGAGCACCCGCACCCGCGCGCCGGGCCCGTACTCCCTGGCCAGCTCGCCATTGCGGCGCTGCTCGCAGGCCAGCAGTACGCGCTCACCGGCCTTATCGTGCGCCACCAGCTCGAAGATCGAAAGGCACGCCTCGGTGCAATATTCCGGATGGTTGTGGTCGTTGTAGAGCCGCGCGCCATTGGGGAGCACCGTATTGGCCAGGAGCTCCTCGCGCGAGAGCGTGCGGCTGCGCCCGCTCGGCGTCTCCAGATCGTTGGGGTCGCGCGCCAGCCGCTCCACGCGCATGCCCCGCAGGTCGCGGTACGGATCCTCGTACTGGTAATCCCAGCCACGAAAGACGCCGGCCAGGTCAGCACAGTGGACCAGCCGTGAAGCTTCGTAGGCGAAGTCCACGCGAGCCCCTGGCATTTCGCCATTCGGGGGGCCGCCGTTCCCGGCAGCCATCGGCGTGGTGGGCGGAAAGCCCTCACAGTTCAGGCCGTACTCGGTCTCGATGCCGGCTGGCCTTCTCATGCGTCGATTCTAACACCGTGCCTCACCAGCAACCTCGTCGTCCGGCATCCGTCAAAGCGTCAGAGCAACGAGTGGGAGGCGGGCGCGGCCGCGCCGGCCGCACTCAGCCCAGAGGAGCATCATGATGATCCGCCGTCCCGGTGGTGAGCTGGCCACCCGGCCATTGCACTTCATCTGGATCGCCGACTGCTCCGGCTCGATGGGCAGCGACGGCAAGATCCAGGCCCTCAATACCGCCATTCGCGAGGCGCTGCCGCAGATGCAGCGCGTGGCCGATGAGAACCCGAATGCCCATGTGCTCGTGCGCGCTGTCAAGTTCGCCAGCGGCGCCCAGTGGCACGTGGCGCAGGCGACTCCGGTGGCGCAGTTCAGGTGGGAGGACCTGAAGGCCAGCGGCCAGACCGATATGGGAAAGGCGCTTGCGCTCGTGGCCGAGCAGCTCAGGATGCCGCCGATGACCGAGCGGGCGCTCCCCCCAGTGCTGGTGCTGGTATCCGACGGCCAGCCGACCGATAGCTTCGACGCCGGCCTGCAGGCCCTGCTGCATGAGCCATGGGGCCGCAAGGCCGTGCGCATTGCCATCGCGATTGGCGCCGACGCCGATCTCGACGTGCTGCAGCAGTTCATCGGCCATCCCGAGATTCGCCCGCTGCAGGCCAATAATCCCGAGGCGCTGGTCACCTACATCAAATGGGCTTCCACAGCGGTGCTGCAGTCGGCATCCTCACCGGCCAGCCAGGTGGGTGCCACCGCATCACCGCTGCACGTGCCACTGCCAAGCGTGCCGGCGGTCCCCGTGCCGTCGGCGGTGGAGGCCGGCAGCGCCACCGCCGACGTGTGGTGAGCACCGGTGTCTCTGGATGTGCCTGCGCCGGCCCATGACACCGCGCCGCATCCCGGCTCAATGGCCCGGTGGCACATTCTTGGCGCGAGCGTGCGCGGCGCGGCCCACCGCCGGCGCGGGCTGCCGAACCAGGATGCCATCGGGTGGTGGGTGACACCAGCAGGAGAGAGCGAGGGTCCCTCCGGCACCGCCTTCGCCCTTGCCATCGCCGATGGCCACGGCAGCGCCAAGTGCGTGCGGAGCGCCACCGGCGCCCGGTTCGCCGTCGAGGCAGCGCTCGATCTGGCGCGCCACTGGGTCTGCCGGCTCGAAGATGGCCCCACGTCGCTCGATTCGCTCGCACAGGGCATCGTCGAGCGCTGGCAGGCGCGCGTTGCCGCCGACCTCGAGGCGGCCGCGCTCACGCCCGGCGAGCTGGAGCTGGTGGCGCAGGAAGATGGCCCAGCGGCCGGCCGGCTGGTGGCAGCTAGCCCGCAGATTGCCTACGGCGCGACGGTGCTGCTGGCCGCGGTGGCCGGTGACCAGGCGCTCTATCTCCAGCTCGGCGACGGTGATCTGCTCGTCGTCGATGATCGCGGACGGGTGAGCCGGCCGCTGGCACCCGATGCGCGCCTCTTTGCCGGCGAGACGACCTCCCTTTGCGGACCAGACGCCTGGCGCGACGTGCGCGTTGCGTGCCGGCCGCTCGGCGCAGCGACGCCCGCCCTGATCCTCCTCTCGACCGATGGCTATGCCAACTCCTTCCGCGAGCCCGTGGGCTTTCTGCGCGTGGGCCCCGATCTGCTCGAGACCATCCGTGCCGAAGGGATCGACGCCGTTGGCGCGAGCCTCGAGCGATGGCTGGAAGAGACCTCGCAATGGGGAAGCGGCGACGACGTGACGCTGGGCCTCGCCTGCCGCCTCGATGCCGTCTCGCTCGCACCGGCCAGCACCGAGGCCACGCCAGCTGAGGCTGGCTCGCCGCCGGGCTAAGCGCTGGCCCTTCGCCAAGGTCCCAGAGTGGCAATCCACAAAGGAAGATTCAGCAAAAGCAGAGTCTTTGGAGGAGCAGCGTTGAACGACACGGCGCGCCAGACGCTGATCGAGCTGGTGGCGCGGTATGGCTCTGCGCTGGCCGACGATCCCCGGCGGTGCGAGGGGCTGCTACGTGACTTCTGCGGCCAGCATCGGCGCGAGATCTTCGTGCTCGTCAGCGCAGCCAGGGAGCGCGTCCCGGCCGACCTGATGGCCGCCGCTTCGGTCGCGCGTGCGGGCGCGCCGGCAGCAATCGTGAGGGCGCAGCTGGCGAAGCGGCTACAGGAGCAGCTGGCGCTCACCGAGGAAGCAGCGCAGTGGGCCGTCGAAACCTGGACCGCGGCGCTCAGGGCCGGCGGCGCCTCGGCCCTGCCAGCGCCAGCCGGCCCTGAATCGGCTGCCCTGCCGGCAGAGACCGTCCCGGCGTGTGCCGGTGATGGTAGTGATGGTGGTGATAGTGGTGATGGTGGACGGGCACACAGCGCCGCCAGATGGGCGGCCGGCGTGGGTGCGCTGTGGGCCGGTACCGGCGCGACGCTCGGCGCCACCTTCTCCAGCCTGCACGGTGCCGGCGCCGAGCGGACAACGTGGCTGATGCTCGGGGCGCTGGCCGGGGCGATACTCGGCGCGGCCGCCGGCGCCCTCGGCCGGCTGGCCGGCGGCCGGCTGGCCGGAGCCATCGAGCTGGCAGCCGGCGGCACGGTGGGGGAGCAGCACTGGGCGCGGCACTCGGCGCCGCCGCCGGCACCCTCGCCGCCACCCTGGGCGGCACGCCCGAGGCAGCCACTGCCTCCGCCGCCGGATGGGCGCTGGCCGGTGCTGGCGGCGGGGCCGTGCTCACGGCCCTGGCCGGGGCGACGAGCGCGGCCTGGAAGCCGGGCCTTACCGGCGAGCGTCCGGTACCGGCCACCCGACACCAGCCTTCCCCGGCGCCGGGCGCGGAAGCAGCACAGGAGGCAACATGAGCCAGCTCCTTCGACCGCAGCAGATCGTGCGCACCGTCCCTTCGGGCCTGCCCTGCCGGGTGGAGGAGCTCCTGGGGAGCGGTAGCCAGGGAGAGGTCTACCGGGCCACACTCGAGGGCAAGGCGGTGGCCCTCAAATGGTATCTGCCGGCCGCGGCCACGGCGGCGCAGCGCGCCGCGCTGGAGCTCCTGGTGAAGCAAGGCCCGCCGAACGACCGGTTTCTGTGGCCAATCGAACTGGCCGAAACCGGCGAGCCGGCCACGGTGCCCGGCTTCGGCTATGTCATGCCCCTCCGAGAAGCGCGTTACCGAGGGATCATCGATCTGATGAAGCGGCGCGTCGAGCCGAGCTTTCGCGCCCTGGCCACCGCCGGGCTCGAGCTGGCGCACAGCTACCTCCAGCTCCATGCCAGAGGCCTCTGCTACCGCGACATCTCGTTTGGCAACGTCTTCTTCGATCCCGAGAGCGGCGAGGTGCTGATCTGCGACAACGACAATGTGGCCGTCGACGGCCAGGCGAGCGCTGGCGTCCTGGGCACACCCCGCTTCATGGCGCCGGAGGTCGTGCGCGGCGAGGCACTCCCCAGCACGCAGACCGACCTGTTCTCGCTGGCCGTGCTGCTCTTCTACCTCTTCATGGTGCATCATCCGCTTGAAGGCGCGCGCGAGGCCGCCATCCGGTG
>Ga0070741_10013009_pt1 | contig 14839 bp, 13 predicted proteins | sample Coa_R1_4_FD_66440 | JGI IMG/M metagenome (GOLD analysis project Ga0070741, IMG submission 66440) | Surface soil microbial communities from Centralia Pennsylvania, which are recovering from an underground coalmine fire - Coalmine... | ecosystem: Environmental > Terrestrial > Soil > Unclassified ...
CTCTTCGTCGGCGCGACCGGCAAGTCGGCGCAGATTCCGCTCTACGTCTGGCTGCCGGACGCGATGGAAGGGCCGACGCCGGTCTCCGCCCTGATCCACGCGGCGACGATGGTCACGGCCGGCGTGTATATGATCGGCCGCAACGCGGTGCTGTTCAGCCACACGCCCGCGACGCTGACGATCGTGGCGATCATCGGCTGCGCCACCGCGTTTTTTGCCGGCACGATCGGCCTCGTGCAGAACGACATCAAGCGCGTGCTCGCGTACTCGACCGTGTCGCAGCTCGGCTACATGTTCCTCGCGATGGGCGTCGGCGCGTACGCCGCCGGCGTCTTTCATCTCTACACGCACGCGTTCTTCAAGGCGCTGTTGTTCCTGGGATCCGGCGCGGTGATTCACGCGCTGCACGGCGAGCAGGATCTGCGGAACATGGGTGGCCTGCGGAAGGATCTGCCGATCACCTACTGGACGTTCCTGATCGGCGCAATCGCGATCTCCGGCGTCCCTGGCTTCGCCGGATTCTTCAGCAAGGACGAGATCCTCGCGAAGACGTTCACGAGCGGCCACACGCTCTTGTGGAGCGTCGGGCTGCTGACGTCGCTGCTGACCGCGATCTACATGTTCCGCCTCGTCTACATGGCGTTTCACGGGCCTTCGCATGCGGCTTCGGCCGCGCACGCGGCTTCGGCCTCGCACGCGCCGGCGCATCCGGAAGAAGAGGAACCGGCCGCTCACGCGGCGCCCGGCACCCATCTGCACGACGCGCCGCCTGCGATGGCCATCGCGCTGATCGTGCTCGCGATCGGATCGGTGGCCGCCGGCTGGATCGGCATCGGCGGACGTTTCGAGCACTTTCTCGAGCCGGCGTTCGCGCCGCAGACCGCGGAGGTCGCGTCCGAGGGCGGCGTCGAGCTGACGCTGATGCTCGTGTCGATCGTCGTCGCCTTCGCAGGCATCGGGATCGCGACCTACTACTTCCTGAAGAACTGCCGCGCCGCGGCGGCGCTCGGCGCGCGCTTCGCCGGCGTGCGGCTCCTGCTGCAGAACAAGTACTACGTGGACGAAATCTACGACGCCACGCTCGTGCAGCCGATCCGCATCACGTCGGAGAGCGGGTTGTGGAAGGGCGTCGACGTGAACTTCATCGATCGCATCGTGAACGGCGTCGGCCGGACCATCGCCGGATCGAGCGAGGTGCTGCGGCGCTTTCAAACCGGCTCGGTCCGCGCGTATGCGGCGTCGCTCTTCCTGGGCGTCGTGTTGATCCTCGGCTATTACCTCTGGCGCTGATGTCGTTTCCGATCCTCTCCTCGCTCGTCGTGGTGCCGATCGTCGGCGCGCTCCTCCTGCTGTTCGTCAAGGACGACGAGCCGCACGCGGCGCTGGTGCGCAACGTGTCGCTCATGGTGTCGGTGCTCGTGTTCGCGGAGACGCTGCTGCTCTGGAGCCGCTTCAACGCCGCGAGCGCCGACTTCCAGTTCGTCGAGCGCTACGCGTGGATTCCGCAGTTCGGCATCAGCTACGCCGTCGGCGTCGACGGCATCAGCCTGTTCCTGCTGGTCCTGACCGGCTTCCTCACGCCGCTCGCGCTCCTCAGTTCGTGGGAGTCGGTGCACACGAAGACGCGCGCCTTCTGCATGTTCGTGCTGCTGCTCGAAGCCGCGATGATCGGCGTCTTCATCTCGCTCGACCTGTTCCTCTTCTACGTGTTCTGGGACGCGATGCTCGTGCCGATGTACTTCCTCATCGGCATCTGGGGCTACGAGCGCCGCATCTACGCCGCGGTAAAGTTCATTCTCTACACGATGGCGGGCAGCGTGCTGATGCTGCTCGCGATCCTCGGCCTCGCCGTGCTGCACAACGCGCAGATGGGGAGCTACAGCTTCGACCTGCAGCGGATGTACACGCTCTCGATCCCCGAGCCGCTGCAGTTCTGGTTCTTCCTCGCGTTCACCGTGGCGTTCGCGATCAAAGTGCCGCTGTTCCCGTTCCACACGTGGCTGCCCGACGCGCACGTCGAAGCGCCGACGGCGGGATCGGTGATCCTGGCCGGCGTGCTGCTGAAGATGGGCACCTACGGCCTCGTGCGCTTCGCGTTCCCGCTCTTCCCGGCCGCGGCCGCGTACTTCGCGCCGCTGCTCGGCGTGCTCGCGGTCGTCGGGATCATCTACGGCGCGCTCGTCGCGATGGTGCAGCCCGACATGAAGAAGCTCGTGGCGTACTCGAGTGTCAGCCACCTCGGCTTCGTCGTCCTCGGGATCGCCGCGATGAACACGCAGGGGGTGCAGGGCGCCGTCTATCAGATGCTGAATCACGGCGTCAGCACCGGCGGGCTCTTCCTCATCGTCGGCATGCTGTCGGATCGACGGCACACGCGTCTCATCGCCGAGTACGGCGGGTTGAAGCGCATCGTGCCGCACTTGGTCGCGGCGTTCCTGATCGTCACGCTGTCGTCGATCGGCCTGCCGGGGCTGAACGGATTCGTCGGCGAGTTCCTCATCCTCCTCGGCGCGTTCCGCGCCGACCCGAAGCTCGCGGCGTTCGCCGCCACCGGCGTGATTCTGTCGGCCACCTACATGCTGTGGATGTTCCAGCGCGTGAACTACGGCGAGGTGACGAACGAGAAGAACGCCGTGCTGCCGGATTTGAAGCCGCGCGAACGGCTCGTAATCGTGCCGGTCATCGCGATGACGATCCTGATGGGCGTGCTGCCGAACCTGTTCCTGCGGCCGATGGAGCCGTCCGTCGAGCGCGTGCTCGGGCTGATGCAGCGCAACCAGACGCTCAGAGCGGCCAACACGCACCAGCCGTCAGCCATCAGCCGTCAGCCATGATGTCATCCCTGAACGCGATCGTTCCGATCCTGTGCGTGACCGCCGCGGGCCTCGCCGCGATGATCGCCGAGTCGTTCCGCGATCGGGGCGAGGCCATGCCGATCGCCGGACTCGGCATCGTCGGGCTCGTCGGCGCGGCGCTCGCGTCGATGCTGTTGTGGGACCGGAATCTCTCCAGCTTCGGCGTCGTCACCGCGGACAACTTCGGGCTGTTCGTCACCTGGATTCTGATCATCGTCGGACTGTTCTCGATGGTGCTCGCGGGCCCGACGATCGAACGCGAGCGGCTGCCGCTCGGCGAGTTCTACGCGCTGACGCTCTTCTCGCTCGCCGGGATGATGCTGATGGCGATCGCGTCCGACCTCCTCATCATCTTTCTCGCGCTCGAGGTGCTGTCGATACCGGTGTACGTGCTCACGGGCATCCGCCGCGACCGCGCGACGGCCGTGGAGGCGTCGTTCAAGTATTTCCTGCTGGGCGCGTTCTCGAGCGCGTTCTTCCTGTACGGCATCGCGTTCACGTACGGGCTGACCGGCACCACACGGCTCGACCGCATCGGCAGCCTGATGGCCGCGCAGGCGATGTCGCCGACGCCGATGCAGCTCCTCGCCGTCGGTTTGTTGTTCGTCGGATTCGCCTTCAAGGTGTCGGCGGTGCCGTTCCACATGTGGACGCCCGACGCGTACGAAGGCGCGCCGCCGGCGGTCACCGGCTTCATGTCGACCGGCGTGAAGGCCGCCGCGTTCGCCGCGTTCGCCCGCGTCTTTCTCGCCGCGTTCGAGCCGCTGCGCGGCGACTGGAGCGCCGTGCTCTGGGTCGTGGCCGCCGCGACGATGATCCTCGGCACGTTCGTCGGCGTGACGCAGACGAGCGTCAAGCGCATGCTCGCGTATTCGAGCATCGCGCACGGCGGCTACCTGCTGCTCGCGATTCTCTCGGCCAACGATCTGGGCAAGGGCGCGGTGCTATTCTACCTGCTCACGTACGCCGTCACCAATCTCGGCGCGTTCGGCGTCATCGGGCTGCTCGAGAACCGCACCGACGCCAACGATCACATCGAGGACTATGCCGGTCTCTGGAACGAGCACCCGGCGCTCGCCGCGGCGATGACGATCTTCCTGTTGTCGCTCGGCGGCTTCCCGCCGATGGCGGGCTTCATCGCGAAGTGGTACGTCTTCAGCGCGGCGATGAAGGCCGGCTACAGCACGCTCGCGATCGTCGGCGTGCTGACCAGCGTCGTCTCCGTCTTCTTCTACCTGCGCGTCGTCGTCATGATGTACATGACGCCGGCGGGTGGCCGTGTGCGCTTCCCGGCAGTGCCGCGCGCGGCCGGCGTCGCGCTCGCCGTGTCGGCGATCCTGATCTTCTATCTCGGCATTCTCCCGACGCGCGTGCTCGACTGGGCCGCCGCCTCGATCTCGACCATCTTTTAACCTCACACGCCGCGGCACGCGGCGTTACGATCGCGCCAGGCGATGCCGTTCCTCGCCGTGCTCCTCGTCGCCGCGTGGACCGCGATCGGCCAGGCCCCGGCCGAGCCGTGGGACCACGTCAGCCGCGTCGATCGATGGCTGACCGCCGTGCTGCGGCATCAGCCGGGATCGTTCGATGCCGATGCGGTCGCCGTCGCGTCGTGGTCGAATCCGGAGCTGCAGGAGCTCTGGATCGATCTGACCGTCGTCGTCGAGCTCATTCGCAATCCGAAGACGGTTCGTTTCACCGTCAATCCGGTGGGCGGCGGCAGGCCACGGGATCTCCGGGTTTCTCCGAACGATCTCGTTCGATTTCGCGCCATCGCGCAGCGCGCACGAGCGGCCGGCGACCCAGACGACGTGCTGCGGCGCGGGGCGCTGCTGCACGCGGACATCGCGATGACGATGCGCGATGTGCACGAGGCGATCGGGACGCCGAACGCGTACGCGCCGGAACGGATCACCGTGCAAGTCGGCGACGGCCGGCCGCTCGACATCGGATCGAGCACGATTCACTGGGACACGGCGAGGATGCTTGTCGACCGGACGCCGCGCGACGACTTCGCGCGCGCGTGGTATCGCGCGACGTCGGCGTGGATGCAAGACCGCGCGGACCACGACACCGACCATGCGGATCACGCGGTGGCGCTGTTTCCGGACGATCCCGACCTGCTGTTTCTCGACGGCTGCCTGCACGAGGTGCTCGCCTCGGCGGCGATTCAGGCGTCGGTCCAGGCGATGCGGCTGCCGTCGGGATTTTCGATGAACGTGGGATCGACCCGCGCCGAGCTGAAGCTGGCGGAGAACGCGCTGCGGCAGGCGGTCGCGCGACGCGCGGAGTTCGCCGAAGCGCATCTGCACTACGGCCGCGTCGTCGACGAGCTCGGTGATCATCAACTCGCCGTCGCTGAACTGTCGCGCGCGGCCGGCGCGCTGCCGGACACGAGGCTCGAGTACGTCGCCGACTTGTTCCTGGGTGCGGCCCAGGCGTCGATCGGGCACGATGCCGAGGCGCAAGCCGCCTACGAATCGGCGGCGGCCCGCGATCCCGGTGCGCAGTCGCCGCAACTCGCGCTCGCGCAGTTCGCGTATCGGCGCGGCGATCGCGTCGCGGCGTTGCAGGCGCTCGACCGGCTGGCGCGCCTGCCGGAGGCGGGACGAGACGACGCGTGGTGGTCGTATCTCGGATCGCAGGGGCGCAACGCGAACGATCTGCTCGAAACGCTGTGGTGGCCGTTCAGACGGGAGGATCCGAAGTGACGCGGCGCGGCGTCGCGTCGATCCTGATCGCGGCGGTCCTCGTCGTACCGCTCGGCGGCCAGTCGCCTGCGCCGATCGACCGCGTCGCGCGCGTCGAACGCTGGCTCTCGGCGGTCGTGCACCATCGCATCGGTACGCTCGACGCCGCGGCGATGGAAGTGGCGGCGTGGCCGAATGCGCAGCTGAGCGTCCTCTGGGACGACCTGAACGCGCTGACGCTACTGATGCGTCATCCGGACCAGCAGATCATCTGGGTGCCGCTTCAAACGCGCCGCCCGGAACCGGTCTATCCGAAACCGCAGGCGCTGCGCCTGATGGTGCTCGCGTGCGCGTCCGCCGGCATCGCGGAGACCGATCGCGCGTGCCTGAAGAACGATGTGACGGCCAGCTTCGACAACGACCTCCGGATGCTCGAGCGCGCCGCGGTCGACGGCCGCGGCGCCGGCGCCGACAACTTCGTCCTGAAGTACGGCGCGCTGCTCGAGACGGACATCGCCCTGCTGGCCCCCGCGTCGGTGTCGTCAGTGACGCGCGCGTCCGGCGGCGGCGCGCACCGGTTTCGCGTCGAGCTGACCGACGGCGAGGCGATGAATCCTCATCAGTCGGCGGTGCACTGGGAGATCGCACGCATGCTGCTCGACGCGGTGCGGTCCTCGCGGACCGAGCCGCCCGCGCCGGCGCGCGACGCGATGGTCCGCGAGTGGTACATCGCGACCGCACGGTGGATGCAGTTCAACGTCCACTACGACCTCACCCATCTGGATCGCGCGCGCGCGCTGTTCCCAGACGATCGCGAGATCCTGTTTCTGTCGGGCACGCAGCACGCGATCTACGCGACGCCGCGGATTCAGCACGCGCTGAAAAGCCTCGTGCTGCCGCCGGGCTATGCGATGGACGCGAAGGCGGACGTCGCGGAGCTGCGGCAGGCGCGGACGCTGTTGCGCCGCGCGGTCGAGGTCGATCCGTCGTTCGCGGAGGCGCGGCTGCGGCTCGGACGTGTCCTGGCGCTCGAGGGTCAGTTCGCCGAGGCCAATCGGGAATTGACAGTGGCCGAGCGCTCCGCGACCGACGAGACGAATCGATACTACGCGGCGCTGTTCCTCGGCGCGGTCCACGAAGCCACGGGGCGTTTCGACGAGGCGCGCGCAGCGTACGAGCGCGCCGGCGAATTGTTTCCACTCGCGCAGTCGCCGCTCGCGGCGCTCGCCGCGCTGGCGCGTCGGCGCGGCGACCGGCCGGGGGCGCTGCGTGCGATGCAGGAGCTGGTTGCGCTGCCGCCCAACCCGGAGCTGCGCAAGGATCCGTGGTGGATCTACGACATCTGGCACGGCCGCGACGCGGACGATCGGATCGACGCCGTCCGGCGTCTGTTCGCGCGAGAGTCGCCATGACCCGATTCCACGCCGCGGCCCTCGTCCTGTTCGGCGCCGAGATCGCGCGAGGGGCGCACGGCGGCGTTGCCGCGCAGGCGCCGTTCAAGAGCCGCGTCGAGGCGGTGCGCGTCGACGCGCTCGTCACCGATCACGGTCGTCCGATCCGTGGTCTCGGCGCCGCCGACTTCGAGGTATTCGACGAGGGCGTGCCGCAGCAGGTGGATCTCGTCAGCTTCGAGCAGATTCCGCTGAACGTCATCCTGACGCTCGACATGAGCGACAGCGTCGCCGGCGAGCGGCTCGATCGACTGAAAGACGCGGGACGGTCGGCGCTCGCGACGCTGGAACAGGGCGATCAGGCCGCACTCGTCACCTTCAGCCACGCCGTGGCGGTGCGCGCGCCGCTCTCGAGCGACGCGTCGGCCGTGCGCCAGGCGCTCGATGAGGCGGCTGGCGCCGGCGAGACGTCGCTCGTCGACGGCGTGTTCACCGGCATGATGATCGGCGAGTCTGACGCCGGCCGTGCGCTGCAGATCGTGTTCAGCGACGGCCTCGACACCTCGAGCTGGCTCACGCCGGCCGCCGTCCTCGACGCGGCGAAGCGCTCCGACGTCGTCGTCTACGCCGTTGCGGTGAAGTCGGCGGTGAAGCCCGAGTTCCTGCGCGACCTGACGTCGTTCAGCGGCGGGCGGCTCTACGAGCTGGAGAAGACGGCCGACCTGTCGGCGACGTTCAAGGCAATCATCGACGAGTTTCGGCACCGGTATCTCGTCAGCTACACGCCGCGGGGCGTCGCGAAAGAGGGATGGCACCGCCTCGACGTCCGCGTGAAGCGCAAGGGCGCGGACGTGAAAGCGCGGCCGGGATATCTGGCCGGCGGGTAAATCGCTTGACATCGCCGTCGTGACACCTACAATGTAGGCTATGTCCGATGTTCTCGGGGCGTTCGAGCAGGCGGTGCTGCTCGGGATCGTGCGGCTCGGTGACGAGGCGTACGGCCGCGCGATCCTCAAGGAGGTGCAGGCGCGCCTCGATCGCGACGTCGCGCCCGGCGCGGTCCATGCCACGCTCGAACGGCTCGAGCGCAAGAAGCTCGTGGCATCGAAGCTGGGATCCGGCACGCCGATTCGTGCCGGACGGGCGCGACGGTACTACCGGCTCACGCCGGCCGCCGTCCGCGCGCTGAACGACGCGCGCGCCGCCGCCGACAGCATCTGGCGCGGACTGAAATGGCCGCTGACGGCGAAAAGGAGCCCGGCATGACGATCGATGATGCGGTGACGCGGCCGCCGGCGTGGGCGGAATGGCTGCTGCGGCTCGTGCTGCGCGAGGACGATCGCGACAGCGTGTCCGGCGATCTGCTCGAGGAGTTCCGCGAATCGATCGTGCCGGCGCTCGGCGCTCGCGCCAACGCGTGGTACGTGCGCCAGGTCGCCGGGTTCGTGGCGCGCGAGATCTGGCCGTGCGCGGCGGTGGTGGCGGCGACCTGTGTCGTGCGCTATCTGTTCGACACGCTGCTGCCGATCAAATACACGCCCGGCGTGATTGCGGAGCGATCCGCGGTCATGACCTGGACGCTCATCGCCACGGTCACCTCGTGCGCCGCCTGGCACGCGTGGCGCACCCGGCGCCTCGGCGCCGCGCTGGTGATCGTGATCCTCGCGACATTCGTCGGCGGCCTGCTGGCGCAGGCGGGCACGCTGCTGTGTTTCGCCGTCCGCCACGATCCGGCGACGGTCGCGGCGATCGAAGGCAGCGGCGGATTCGGCGAGGCGTTCATCGACCCGTCGATCGGGTTGGCGATCGCGGCCGGCGTCGTCGGCCTGCCCGGTGCGATCGCCGGCCGACTCGCACGCGCGGTTTACGGCTGGTCGAGCGCGAACACGAAGAGCGCGTGACCGCCGGCGACGGCGACGTACTGCTTGCCGTCGAACTCGAACGACATCGGGCCCGAGCGGATCGCGCCGCCGGTTTGAAACTGCCACAGCGCTTTGCCGCTCTTCGCGTCGAGCGCGTAGAAGTTGCCTTCGTTCGATCCGCTGAACACGAGCCCGCCGGCCGTCGAAAGGACGCCGGCCCACGACGGCGACGGCAGCGCGAAGTCCCACGCCGTCTTGCCGGTCTTCACGTCGATCGCGCGCACGGCGCCCCACGACTCTTCGTCGAGCCGCTTCTCGCTGCCGCCGGTGTAGTACGTGCCAGCCCGGTACTCGGCCGGCGTCTTGAAGTAGATCGATCCCATCTCGCGCACCGGGACGTAGAGCAGACCGGTGTCCGGGCTGTACGACGGGCTCGCCCAGTTCGTCGAGCCCTGCAGGCTCGGATAGACCAGCGTCCCTTTCTCCGACGGCTCCATGTTCGGAATCACGATCGGGCGTCCCTTCTCGTCGAGCCCTTTCGCCCACGTCTGCTTCGCGTACGGCGCGCCGAGCAGGAATTCGCCCGTCTGTCGATCGAGCACGTAGAAGAACGCGTTGCGGTTCGCCTGCACGACCAGCTTGCGCGGACGGCCGTTGATCTCGGCGTCGACGAGCACCGGAATCTGATTCGAGTCCCAGTCGTGCACGTCGTGCGGCGTATGCTGGAAGTGCCACTTCGCCTTGCCCGTCTCGATGTCGATGGCGACGATCGACGAGGTGTAGAGGTTGTCGCCGACGCGTGAATCGCCGTTCCAGTCGGGACCCGGATTGCCGGTGCCCCAGTAGAGCAGCTTCAGCGCCGGATCGTACGAACCGGTCAGCCACGTCGCGCCGCCGCCGTGCACCCAGGAATCGCCCGGCCACGACTCGCTGCCGGGTTCGCCCGGCGACGGAATCGTCCAGAAGCGCCAGATCGGCTTGCCGCTCTTCGCGTCGTACGCGTCGAGGAATCCGCGGATGCCGGCTTCGCCGCCGCTGACGCCGACGATCACCTTGTTGTCGACGACGAGCGGCGCGGCGGTGATCGAGTGCCCGAGCGGGTTCTCGCCGACGTGGACCATCCAGCGCTCGATGCCGCCCTTCGCGTCGAGCGCGACGAGGTAGCCGTCGAGCGTGCCGACGTAGATCAGACCGTCGGCGTACGCCACGCCGCGGTTCACGCGCGGGAAGCCGAGGTTCAGCACGCTCGCCGGGATCGGCCGCGTCCATTCCCACAGCGTGCGTCCGCTGCGGATGTCGATCGCCTGCACGGCCGTCGGTCCCGCCGTTGCGTACATCACGCCGTTGACGACGAGCGGCGTCGTCTCGAGCGAGCCGGCGCCGGGCGGCTGATAGACCCAGGCCGGGCGCAGCTTCGATACGTTCGACGTCGTGATCTGCGCGAGCGGCGAGTAGCGTTCCGACTGGTAGTTGCCCGAGTACATCGGCCACTCGCCGCGTTGTTGCTGCGCCGCGAGCGACAGCGACGCGACGACGAGCGCGGCCGTCACGCAGCCCTTTGCGGCGGTTCGCACGTGCGCGGTCATTTCACACCTCTCAGCGACGCGAGATACGCGACCAGATCGTCGAGGTCGGTGCCGGTGACGCGCGCGGCGTACGACGGCATCAGCGACGCGTCGAGCTGACGTTCCACCGTTGCCAGCCGCGCTTTTTCGAGAACGTGGACGTTGCCGCCCGCATCGCGCAGCTGAATCCAGAACACGTCTTCGTTGACGCGGATGCCGCGCACCTCGCGTCCGTCGCGGTCGACGGCGCGCACGACGAGGTAGCCCGGTGGATGCGCCGCCGCGGGTTTCACGATCGCGTCGCGCAGGTACGGTCCGCCGCGCGTCGCGCCGATCGTCGTCAACTCCGGGCCGAGGACGCCGCCGGCGCCGGCGATCGTGTGGCAGGTGGCGCAGCCGTTCGTGCGATAGAGCGCCGCACCGTGCTCGGCATTGCCGGCGATCGCGGCGCCGCGCGTCCGGCCGAGCGACTGCACGTAGCTCGCGATCTGGCCGATGTGCCGCGCGGTCAGCGGCGTGCGGAACGATGGCATCTCCGTGCCGGGAATGCCGTTCGTGACGATGTCGACGATCGACGCGTAGTCGGTCGCATGGCGCAGCCGGCCGTGCAGGTTCGGACCGGTGCCGCCGTCGCCGCCCGCGCCGTGGCACCAGGCGCACTGCGAGTCGAAGAGCGTCTTGCCCGCCGCGATCGCCTGCGTCGCGGGGACCGCGCGGCGTGGCGTCGCGGTTTGCGCCGACGCCGGCGCCGCGAGCAGGAGCAGGGACACGAGCGAGATCGTCGCGTGCGCACGCACGGGTACCTCCAGTGCAGTCCGGAGCGCGAGGGCTTGAACCGCGTGGAACGGCCGGATTATAGGCTCAGTCGCCGACGATCGCGCGCGCGAGCGGCGCGTCCTCGTCGGGCGCGACGGTGCGCAGGTCGAGGAGGACGCGGTCGCGCTCGATGCGCGCGATGACCGGCGGGTCGGCGGCGCGCAGGCGCTGCTCGATCGCGTCGGCGCTGAGCGTCGCGTGCGCGAGCGCCACCAGGCACGTCGGCAGCTCGACGCCCGGCGCGCTGCCGCCGCCGACGGCGGAGGCGCCGTTGACGAGGTCCGCGCGCCAGCCGGAAACGCCGGCGACGGCCGCCGCGAGGCGTTCGGCGCGCGCGCGAATGTCGGCGGCGGTCAGCGTCAGCATGCGGCGGACGGGGACGGTCTGGTCCGCGCGGCCCGCCGCGTACTCGGCGAGCGTGGCTTCGAGCGCGGCGTAGGTCAGCTTGTCGACCCGCAGCGCGCGCATCAGCGGGTGCGAGCGGATGCGGTCCACCATCGCGCGTCGGCCGACGATGATCCCGGCCTGTGGTCCGCCGAGGAGCTTGTCGCCGCTGAAGCAGCAGACGTCGACGCCGTCGGCGATCGATCCGGCGACCGTCGGTTCGGTGTCAGGTACGTGTCCGGTACGTGTCGGGTACGTCTCTGTCCCCGCGAGGAGGCCGCTCCCCAGATCCTCGGCGACCGCGACGTTGAATTTCCGCCCGATCGTGACGAGTTCTGTCACCGACGGGCGCTCGGTGAAGCCTTCGATGCGGAAATTGGACGGGTGGACCCGCAGGATGAGGGCCGTCTGGTCGCTGATCGCCGCCGCGTAATCCGACGCGCGCGTCTTGTTCGTCGTCCCGACCTCGCGCAGCCGCGCGCCCGATTGCGCCATGACGTCGGGGACGCGGAAGCCGCCGCCGATCTCGACGAGTTCGCCGCGCGACACGATGACCTCGCGTCCCTGCGCCAGCGCCGCGAGGACGATCATCGTCGCCGCCGCGTTGTTGTTGACGACGACCGCCGCTTCCGCGCCGGTCAGGCGGCAGAGCAGCGCCTCCGCGTGGACGTCGCGGCGCCCGCGCGTGCCGCGCGCCACGTCGTATTCGAGCGTCGCGTAGCCGCGCGCCACCTCGGCGAGTCGCATAATCGCCGCCGCCGCCAGCGGCGCGCGCCCGAGATTCGTGTGGATGACGACGCCGGTCGCGTTGATCGCGGGGATGAGCGACGGCTGGAACGTCCGCGCGAGCGCGTCGCCGGCGCGCGACACGATGGCGTCCGCGACGGCTGACGCGGTGTCGCCGGCGTGACCGCCGGCGGCGATCGCGTCGCGTATCGCGTCGGCGGCGCCGCGCAGCGCGTCGACGACCGCCGCGGCGCCGAACCGCGCTTCGAGCGCACGCACCGCCGGACGCTGCCGCAGCTCGTCGATCGACGGGATCGCGCGAAAATTGGGCACGAGCTGAAATGGTATGCTATTCATTCCCCAGCGATAAACCGATGGTTCCGGATCCACCGAAGTACCGCCCGCTCGAACGGTTCTGGCCTTACGCCGATCTGCCGGAGCAGCCGAGCGAGGCCGAGCTCGCGGCGCTCGATCCGGATCTGCACGAGGCGCTCTTCGGATCGCGCCCGCAGCCGTTCTCGATCACGCTCGTGTTCCCGACGCTCGAGACGCCGGCGTTCGCGCGCGCGCTCGAACTGGCGCGCGCTTCGGCGGAGTTCCGCGAGGTCGGCAGCGGCGCCGCGCACCGGTATCGCGCGCGCTTCTGGTCGAGCGACGCCGCGAAGCTGCGCGATCTGTTCGAGATCGTCGGCGCCTCCGACGCCACCGAAGTGCTCGTCGACGATCGTCCCGTGCCGTTCGCGCGCGAGCTGTGGCTGCCGCTCGTCTGGTTTCTCATTCCGAGATAACGGGCGTGCCGACTCCCCTCGAGAACGAACTCCTCAAGCTCGAAGCCGACCTCAAGCAACTCGAGGCCGAATACAACATGTTCTTCTCTGGCCGGCTGCCGAAACCGCCGTGGGACACGCGCGCGCGGGTGGAGAAGGTCGTGAAGATGATGGACCGCGCGTACATCCAGAACACGGGTGACCGCTTCCGGTTCCACTCGCTGCAGTCGCGCTTTCAGACCTTCATCGATCTCTGGGACAAGGGGCTCCGCGCTCGCGAAGAAGGCCGGCCGGGACCGTTCGCGCAGCCGCCGAAAAAAGATCAGGAGAAAGCGCGGCCCGAGGATCGCATCGTCCACGTCGCCGCGTTCCGCGATCCGGTGCGCGAGGTCGACAAGCTCGAGGAGCTGTACGACTCGCTGACCGAAGCGCGCAAGCAGGTCGGCGAACAGCAGATCCCCTTCCACAAGTTCGCCGAGCTCGTGAAGACGCAGGTGAAGAAGCTCCGCGACAACGGAAGCCCCGAAGTGGCGTTCCGTGTGGCGGTCAAAGATGGAAAAGTGAACTTGACGGCGCGGGGGTTGAAGGGTGTCAAAGACTAGGGCTGAGGGCCGAAGACTGAAGGCTCATGGGATATCCATCAGCCATCCGTCGTCTGCCATCAGCCCTGAGGGGTGCTCAGTTAGATCTTGGTAACGTTGCCGGCCTGCGGGCCCTTGGGACCGTCAACGATTTCGAACTCCACTGCCTGGCCTTCCTCGAGCGAGCGGAACCCATCGCCCTGGATCGCCGAGTAGTGCACGAAGACGTCACTGCCTCCGTCGCGCTCGATGAACCCGTACCCCTTGGCATTGTTGAACCACTTGACCTTACCTGTGATGCGCATCGTTCTTTCCTACGTGCTGTGACGCAAAATCGCGTCGTTGAACATGTAAGGGACCAAAAAAAAGGGCCGCAGTGTCTGCGGCCCTTTCCCTTACGGCGCCAGGCCCGCCCGGCGTCGGCAGAGATAATAGCGGACTTGTCACGATATGTCTAGAGCGCTCGTGAGTGTGTCAGACAAAACCGGCGTCGTGGAATTCGCGCGCGGCCTCGTCGCCCGCGGCTTCGAGATCGTGTCCACCGGCGGCACCGCCAAAGCCCTGGTTGATGCTGGCATTCCTGTCATCAATGTGTCGGACGTGACCGGATTCCCCGAGATGATGGACGGCCGGGTCAAAACGCTGCACCCGAACGTCCACGGCGGCATCCTCGCGCGCCGGGACCATCCGGACGATCTGAGTGCGATTGCTGCCCACGGCATCCAGCCGATCGACCTCGTCGTCGTCAACCTGTATCCGTTCGCGGAGACGGCGCGCAAGCCGAACGTCGCGTTCGACGACCTGATCGAGCAGATCGACATCGGCGGCCCGAGCATGGTCCGCGCGGCCGCGAAGAACTTCAAGGACGTCCTCGTGGTCGTGCACCCGGCGGATTACGGCGCGGTGCTGCGCGCGATCGACGCCGGCGTCACCTCCGAGTTTCGTCTCGAGCTGATGCAGAAAGCGTTCGCGCACACCGCGGACTACGATTCGACGATTGCATCCGTGCTGTCGAATGGCGAGCGCGTCGATCTGTCGTTGAGAAAAATCCGCGACCTGCGCTACGGCGAGAACCCGCATCAAAAAGCGACGTGGTACGGGATCGAGACCGACGGCGCGCGAGGCTTCAGCCGAGCGGCGATCCTGCAGGGCAAGGAGCTCTCGTACACCAACCTCCTCGACCTGGATGCCGCCGCGCGCAT
>Ga0070741_10013010_pt1 | contig 14839 bp, 7 predicted proteins | sample Coa_R1_4_FD_66440 | JGI IMG/M metagenome (GOLD analysis project Ga0070741, IMG submission 66440) | Surface soil microbial communities from Centralia Pennsylvania, which are recovering from an underground coalmine fire - Coalmine... | ecosystem: Environmental > Terrestrial > Soil > Unclassified ...
AATCCCAGTTAGAGACACGCCGGTTTACCGCGCAGGAGATTCTTCAGGCAGCTCTGGATAATGCGCGCGGAGAATTGCAGCGTTCCATGATGAAGCTGCTTTTCTCCGGTATTGCTGGTGGCCTCACAATGGGTCTTACCGGCCTCGGCGTGGCGTCCTGCAAGAGTCTCGCCGGTAGCGGCGCCACCGGAGACTTCGTTCCATACTTGGCCTATCCGTTGGGATTTATTGCCGTGATCATTGGCCGCGCACAGCTTTTCACTGAGAACACGCTATACCCGGTCGTCCTCGTACTGGACGAACGGCGCAACCTGGGAAGCATGTTCCGCCTGTGGGCAGTCGTCTTCTGCGCAAACATCTTTGGCGCATGGCTCTTTGCGCTTTTGGCGGCTAGAACTTCCGCGCTCAAGCCGGAAATCCTCTCACAACTGGTCGCGCTGGGCGAAGCTGCAACCTCGGGGACACCGGCGCATATATTTTGGAGCGGCGTGGTGGGCGGCTGGCTCATCGCCCTCGTCGCATGGACCGTCACCGCTAGTCATTGGACGATTGGACAGTTGGCCGTCATTTACCTGTTGACGTTCCTCGTGGGAGTTGGACATTTCGCCCACTGTATCGCGAGCAGTTGCGAGATTCTTACCAGCGTAGAATTCGGCTCACTCTCCGCCGGTACGTACCTTCATTGGCTCGCATTTGCAACTCTGGGAAATATCTGCGGTGGAGTCTTTATCGTTAGTCTCTTGAATTATGGGCAGGTGCGCGCATCGTAATGGTCGGGCTAGTTGGCGACACAATCATCGCCACTGACATCCAATCGGATCTTCATGGCACTGGGATTACAAGTCGCGTGGATGTTTCTTCTGGCAATCCCGATTGCCTGCGTCGCCTGGACGGTGACGCACGAGGAAGTTTTTCGCGAGCCGCGCCAGTACTGCCAGCGCGAATCGTCCGGTTCGGCCAACGTTTTACGCAGGAAATTTTTCTATCTCTTCACCTGTGAATATTGCTTCAGCCATTACGTAACTGCGGGCTTCTTGATCATCACCCGGTTCAAAATGCTGCTGCCGGATTGGCGTGGCTACGTTCTTGCCTTCTTTGCACTGGTCTGGGTGGCCAATCAGTACATGAGCGTCTACAACAGGTTGCGTTTGGACATCAAGCACGAGCAAGTGGAGATCAAGGCAGACGAGCAGAACGTGCCGAAGCGGGTTGATCAGAAGAAAGCAGCGTAGTCGACACCAAACAGCCTTACGCGGGGACCTGCACTCCAGAGCGCTCGTGCTGAACGATCGGGATGATGACCTCGACAATCGTGCCGGGATTTGCATTCGAGAGGCGCAGGCTTCCGCCCAGTTCCATCACTCTCTGGCGCATACCGCCAATTCCGACGCCAACGCTTTCGGGCCGGAACTGAATAACCTGTTCTTCGATGCCTTTCCCGTCATCCTGCACTGTAACCAGAATCGTTCCGTTTTTCTGCACAACACTGACGTTCCCGTTCCTTGCCCCCGAATGGCGGAACATATTCGTCAGAGCCTCTTGCACGATACGGAAGATGGCGGTTTCGACTTCCGACTTCAGCCGAGAAAAATCAGGCGGCTGCACATCCAACCGCACATTGATGCCGCTCCGGTCCGACAGCCCTTCGAGGAACCAGCGCAGAGCGGAGATCAAACCAACTTCGTCCAGCAAAGGCGGATGCAGCAGATGTGAGATTGTTCGAACCTGTTGGATCGCACGATCCACCAACTGACTTGCTTCCATGGAGGCGTGTTGCATGGCGGGAGACGAATCCTTCGAGAGAATTCCATCGAGGATCATTTTGGCCGCTGCCAGCTCCTGACCTAAACCGTCATGAATCTCACGCGCGATCCGGCGGCGCTCCTCGTCTTGCAACGTCATCATCCGGTTCGACAGCCGCCTCAGGGCCGCAGTGCGACTCTCAACCATCCGCTCCAGTTCAATTGCATTCTCGCGGATAGACTGTTCGAGCACTTTGCTGTCGTGGATGTCGGAGCAGGTTCCGTACCACTTCTGAAGCGCGCCTTGAGTATCACGCAACGGCACCGCGCGCGCGCGAAACCATCGGTATTGTGAATCAGCACCACGCAGGCGGTACTCGGACTCGTAAGTCTCCCCTGTCTCTACTGAATGGATCCACTGAGCAAGACTGTATGTCTTGTCATCCGGGTGGACATAGTCGAGCCACCCGAAGCCGGAAGCCGAGCCTTGAGAGGCCCCAGTGTACTCATAGAATCTTCCACTGATGTAGTCCCTGCTTCCATCCGGATTTCTGCTGAAGATGATGTCGGGAGCGGTCTGCACGATCGCATCCAGTTCCTGGTTCTTTTGGGCTAATTCGACATTCAGTTTTTCAAGGTCGCGGGCTTTATGCTCGAGCTCCACGGTTCGCTCTGCGACCCTGCGCTCCAGTTCGGAATTCAGACGCTCCAGTTGCTGATTTTTCCGGTGAAGCTCTGCAAATACCCTCACCTTTGCGCGCAGCACTTCGGGCACAATGGGCACCGACAGATAGTCTACGGCGCCATGTTGATACCCCTTGAGACGATCCAGGTCGGTGAGATGTACCGCGGAAATGAAGATGATCGCAGTCTTCTGGAAGCGGGGATGTTGCCGAATGATTTCCGCGAGCTCGAACCCATCAATTTCAGGCATGCTCACGTCCATCAACACAACAGCAACATCAATTTTGAGCAGTTTCTCGAGCGCATCCTTCGCGGAACTGGTCTTGATCAGGTTTTCGCCCAGATCGGACAGGATGGCTTCATAGCTGAGCAGTTTGCCCGGCTGATCATCTACCATCAAGATGTTGACTCTGTCCTGTGAATTCATGGGCCTAATAAATGCGGGTGTGGATACCTTACCACTCAGATCCGCATTGAAACCTGTGCTCATCGATGCAGCCACATCCGTAACGCTGAAAGCAACTGCTCGGTATTGACCGGTTTCGCAAGGTATTCAGAGGCGCCGGCCTCCAGACACTTCTCTCGATCTCCCTTCATAGCCTTCGCTGTTAGTGCAATGATCGGCAAACGCCGGAACGAGGAGTTCTGCCGGATCACTTGCATCGTTGCATATCCGTCCATCTCCGGCATCATGATGTCCATCAGGACGATCGCGACGTCGGGCGTAGTTTCAAGAATCGAGATCGCCTCGCGTCCCGTACCGGCTGTGAGCACCGCCATTCCGCGGCGTTCCAGAACGCTGCTCAAGGCGAAGATGTTTCGCATGTCGTCATCGACGACCAGCACTTTCCTGCCGACAAGCGCTTCATCCGATCGATGCAAGCGGTCCAACATCGTCTGTTTTTCTTTCGGAAGATCCGCAACGATGCGATGCAGGAACAGAGCGGTCTCATCCAGCAGACGCTCGGGCGATTCAACTCCCTTGACTACTACGCTGCGAGCAAGAGTGTGCAGCCGGGCATCCTCTTCCGGCGACAACTCTTTCCCTGTAAAGACAACAACAGGCAGATCCTTGACGGTCGGAATATCCCGCATACGTTCCAGGATATCGAAACCCGACATGTCAGGAAGGCGCAGGTCGAGCACGACGCAATCGAAGGTATCGCTCTCGACCAGTTCCAGCGCTTCGCCACCAGTTGCCGCCACAATCACATCGATGTCATCGTGCCCCAGCAACTCGCGAATGGTGAACTGTTCGGCGGGATTGTCTTCCACGATGAGCAGGCGCTTACGGCGGGGCGCTGAATATTGCTTGATCCGCGCCAACGCCGAGTCCAATTCCTCATGGCTTGTCGGCTTAGTTACAAACGCGAAGGCTCCGCGAGCCAGTCCATGTTGACGGTCTTCATCCAGTGTCAACATCTGCACCGGGATGTGTCTCGTCGCCGGATCCTGCTTGAGATGGTTCAACACGGTCCAGCCAAGCATATCCGGAAGGAAGACATCCAATGAGACTGCGGTCGGATGGAACTCACGCGCCAGAGCTAACGCTTCCGATCCGCGCAACGCCACCAGGACCTTGAAACCCTTATCACGCGCGAGATCGCAGAGGACACGCGCATAATGCGGATCGTCCTCAACGATCAGAAGCACCGCTTCGTCGGGTTGCAGATTTTCACGATCGTCGGGAATGTGCTCGACCGGGCGCTCGTTCACGACAATATTCGATATGCTCAGCGACGATACTTGCGTCTTGAGGTCCGCGGGCGACAACTTCGTCGCAGATGGGCCCACATAAGTCAACGGCAAGTACAGCGTAAACGTGCTGCCTTGGCCCGGAGTGCTCCTCAGCTGAATCTCACCTCCCAACAAGCTGGCGAGTTCGCGGCTGATGGCAAGACCCAATCCGGTCCCGCCGTATTTGCGGCTCGTGCTGGCATCTGCCTGTTGGAACGCCTCGAAGATGATGCGCTGCTTATCCGGCGGAATGCCGATGCCGGAGTCCGCTACCTCGAACGAAACCACGGAGGCGGCCCCGCTAAGGATGGGATGGTCTTCGCTCCATCCGTGTTTGGCTAATTTCACGGCCAGCTTCACGGAACCGTGCTCAGTGAACTTGAATGCGTTCGACAGCAGGTTCTTTAGAACTTGCTGCAAGCGCTTCGAGTCCGTTACCAGGCTGCGCGTCAAATTCGAATCCGACTGAACCTCGAACGCCAGCCTGCGGTTCTCCGCTTCGTGGCGGAACGGACGAGCGACCATTTCAAGCAGATTGGTGAAGAACACTTCCTCGGCCTCGACGGAAACCGTTCCGGATTCGATCTTCGACAGGTCGAGAATGTCGCTAATCAGATTTAACAGGTCGGTGCCGGCACCGTGAATCGTTCGGGCGAACTCGACCTGTTTTGGCGTGAGATTGTGGTCCGGATTCTCGCTAAGCTGCTGACCGAGCACAAGAATCGAGTTCAGCGGCGTGCGCAGCTCGTGAGACATATTGGCCAGGAATTCGGATTTGTACTTTGAGGTAAGAGCAAGCTCCTTGGCTTTTTCTTCCAGAGCGCGACGGGCCTGTTCGATTTCCTGGTTCTTCCGCTCCACTTCGACGTTCTGTTCGGCGAGCTGCTGCGCTTTTTGAGCAAGCTGCTCGTTCGTCTGCTGCAACTCTTTCTGCTGCGCCTGCAGTTCCGCCGCCAACTGTTGCGACTGCTTCAACAGGCCTTCCGTCTGCATGGTGGCTTCGATACTGTTCAGAACGATCCCGATGCTGGCCGTCAATTGCTCCAGGAAGGCAAGATGGGATGCGGTAAAAGTGCCGAGGGACGCGAGTTCGATGACTGCCTTAACTCGGTCCTCGAACAAGACGGGGAGCACGATCACATTTCTTGGAACGGATGCGAAGAGTCCCGAACGGATAGGAACCGTTCTATCCGGCAGATCTGCGATCAGCATGCGTCGCTTCTCCGCCGCAACTTGGCCAACCAAACCGTCGCCAATCCTTAACTGTCGCAGGTGACCGTTATCTCCGTCATCCGCAAAGGCTGACAGCAGGACAAGGCCGCCGCCGTCTTCGCTTTCCATCTGGTAGATCACGCCTTGTTGCGCGTTGACCAGCGGAGCGAGCTCAGAAAGCAACATGCGGCCTACAGTAGCCAGGTCGCGCTGGCCCTGAAGCATACCCGTAAAGCGTGCGAGGTTTGTCTTGAGCCAATCTTGTTCGGTATTGCGATCGGTTGTGAGTCGAAGGTTGTCAATCATCGTATTGATGTTGTCCTTCAACTCCGCGACTTCGCCGCTGGCTTCCACCTGAATCGAACGCGTGAGGTCACCTTTGGTGACAGCGGTCGCCACTTCGGCAATGGCTCGAACCTGGTTGGTGAGGTTATCGGCGAGCAGGTTAACGTTGCCCGTCAAGTCTTTCCAGGTACCAGCCGCGCCGGGAACGTTCGCCTGTCCACCAAGCCGGCCTTCCACACCGACTTCGCGCGCGACTGTGGTCACCTGATCGGCGAAGGTGGCGAGTGTACCCGTCATGTTGTTGATGGTTTCTGCGAGAGCGGCGACTTCGCCCTTCGCGTTCACCGTCAGCTTCTGGGTTAGATCGCCGTTGGCCACAGCGGTAACGACCTTCACAATGCCGCGCACCTGTTCAGTCAGGTTTGCCGCCATGACGTTCACGTTGTCGGTGAGATCTTTCCAGGTTCCAGCGACACCAGGCACTGCCGCCTGTCCGCCAAGTTTTCCTTCTGTACCGACTTCGCGGGCTACACGCGTTACTTCCGCCGCAAACGCGTTCAACTGGTCCACCATCGTGTTGATGGTGTTCTTGAGCTCGAGAATTTCGCCTTTTACGTCGACCGTGATCTTGCGCGACAAATCGCCGCGGGCCACAGCCGTCGTAACTTCAGCGATGTTTCTCACCTGCGCTGTCAGGTTACCAGCCATGGCGTTCACGGAGTCCGTGAGATCTTTCCACGTTCCAGCAACTCCGGGCACGTTGGCCTGTCCACCCAACCGGCCTTCGGAACCGACTTCGCGAGCAACGCGCGTCACTTCGGCAGCGAACGATCGCAACTGCTCGACCATTGTGTTCAGCGTTTCTTTCAGCTGCAAGATTTCGCCGCGGACGTCTACGGTGATCTTCTTCGACAAATCGCCATTAGCGATAGCAGTCGCGACTTCCGCGATGTTTCGCACCTGGCCTGTCAGGTTGCTGGCCATGAAGTTCACGTTGTCGGTGAGATCTTTCCAGGTTCCAGCAACGCCGGGCACCTGAGCCTGACCACCGAGCTTTCCGTCCGTACCCACCTCGCGGGCGACGCGGGTCACTTCACCAGCGAATGCGTTAAGCTGGTCGACCATCGTGTTGATGGTGTTCTTGAGTTCGAGAATTTCACCTCGGACGTCGACCGTGATCTTGCGAGATAAGTCGCCGCGGGCCACAGCGGTCGTGACTTCCGCGATGTTTCGCACCTGCGCCGTAAGGTTTCCGGCCATCGAGTTCACGGAGTCGGTCAAGTCTTTCCAGGTTCCGGCCACTCCCGGTACTTGCGCTTGCCCACCCAGTTTCCCTTCGGAGCCGACTTCGCGAGCCACACGCGTGACTTCTGCACCGAAGGCGTTGAGCTGGTCCACCATCGTGTTGATGGTTTCCTTCAGCAGCAGAATTTCGCCGCTCACGTTGACCGTGATCTTCTTTGACAAATCGCCGCTCGCGATAGCCGTCGACACTTCGGCGATGTTTCGCACCTGAGCAGTCAGGTTGCTGGCCATCGAGTTCACGGAGTCGGTCAAATCTTTCCACGTGCCGCCGACGCCGGGCACGACTGCCTGGCCACCCAGTTTTCCGTCGGTACCGACCTCGCGAGCAACACGAGTCACTTCCGACGCGAACGAACGCAACTGGTCCACCATCGTGTTGATGGTGTCTTTCAGCTCAAGAATTTCACCTTTCACGTCGACGGTAATCTTGCGTGACAAGTCGCCGCGGGCCACGGCCGTCGCCACTTCGGCGATGTTTCGCACCTGGCCCGTCAGGTTGCTGGCCATGAAGTTGACGTTGTCCGTGAGATCCTTCCAGGTTCCGGCAACGCCCGGCACTTGCGCCTGACCGCCGAGCTTTCCATCCGTACCGACTTCGCGGGCCACACGCGTCACTTCGCCGGCGAACGCGTTGAGCTGGTCCACCATCGTATTGATGGTGTTCTTAAGCTCAAGAATTTCGCCTTTCACATCGACCGTGATCTTGCGTGACAAGTCGCCGCGCGCCACGGCTGTGGTGACTTCGGCAATGTTTCTGACTTGGCCAGTCAAGTTACCGGCCATGGAGTTCACGGAGTCCGTCAAATCTTTCCAGGTTCCGGCGACGCCGGGCACGTTTGCCTGACCGCCGAGTCGTCCTTCAGTTCCCACTTCGCGGGCCACACGCGTCACTTCGCCGGCGAACCGATTGAGCTGGTCCACCATCGTGTTCAGCGTTTCTTTCAACTGCAGGATTTCGCCGCGGACGTCGACCGTGATCTTGCGCGACAAGTCACCGCTGGCAATAGCTGTCGCGACTTCGGCGATGTTACGCACCTGACCAGTCAGGTTACTGGCCATGAAGTTCACGTTGTCGGTGAGATCTTTCCAGGTTCCGGCGACACCTGGGACCTGTGCCTGACCACCAAGCTTGCCTTCCGTTCCAACTTCGCGGGCCACGCGCGTCACTTCGCCCGCGAACGCGTTCAACTGGTCCACCATCGTGTTGATGGTGTCTTTCAACTCGAGAATTTCGCCCTTAACGTCGACGGTAATCTTTCGCGACAAGTCGCCGCGAGCCACAGCGGTCGTGACTTCAGCGATGTTTCGGACCTGGGCCGTGAGGTTTCCGGCCATGGCGTTGACGGAGTCCGTCAGATCTTTCCAGGTTCCTGCGACACCAGGTACAACGGCTTGGCCGCCGAGTTTTCCGTCGGTACCGACCTCGCGAGCCACACGCGTCACTTCCGAAGCGAACGAGCGCAACTGGTCCACCATCGTGTTGATGGCTTCTTTCAACTGCAAAATTTCACCGCGGACGTCGACCGTAATCTTTCGTGATAAATCGCCACTGGCCACAGCCGTTGCGACTTCGGCGATGTTTCGGACCTGGCCAGTCAGGTTGCTGGCCATCAGGTTCACGTTATCGGTAAGGTCCTTCCAGGTTCCGGCGACGTCAGGAACTTGCGCCTGGCCGCCCAACTTACCTTCGGTGCCCACTTCGCGGGCTACGCGGGTTACTTCCGCTGTAAACACGCCCAACTGCTGAATCATCGTGTTGACAAGATTTGCGGATCGCAGGAACTCGCCCTCCAGGGGGCGGCCGTCCACATCGAGTCGAACAGTCTGCGTCAGGTCGCCCTGCGCCACTGCGGCGATGGCTCGGGTCACTTCAGCCGTGGGCCGCAGGAGATCCTCCACTAACGTATTGACCGAGACCTCCATTTCGCCCCAGTCGCCTCGAGATTCATGGAACCGCGTCCGTTCCCGCGTTTTTCCCTGTTTGCCGACCGCTTGACCGACCCGCTTCAACTCCTGCGCCATGTGTTGATTGGCGGCTACGATCTCATTGAAGGTGTCGGCGATTTTCCCCGACAATCCCACCCATGTACCCGGTAATCGGACGCTAAAATCTCCGTTCCGCATACTCTGCAGGCTGGCCAGGATTACGTTCAGTTCAAGCGTTTCCTGTGACGTTTTTGTCTTGCCATTGGTTTTTGGCAGGGCTGCTAGATTTTCAGCCCCATCCCCTGGCATTACTTCGTTGACGGACGATCTCTTCATGGTCTTCTCCGCAGGTGACAGGCGGCCATGCTTTCCATCCGTGCCTCGGTCCGGCTCCGGTCGACAGACAAGCCCTGCTGGGACATCAGTAAGTGCTTTTTAGGAGTAATTTGCTAACCGGCGCGGGGTGCCGATGGCTCTCCGGCGCTCCCGGTTATTGGATCATTGCGGCACACCGGTGCGCCCTAAGGTATTTCCTGTAGTTTGGATTGCGAAGAAGACGAGAGGCCGGCGCACGCTGTGGGCCGTGCGCCGACCGCTCAACGTTTAAACTGCGCGTCTGCCCAAAACGAAATGCAGGATGAGCGAAATAACGGCGAATATCAGCAGCAGATGGATCAATCCGCCTGCCACGTGAAACACCGTAAAGCCGCACAACCATGCAATCAGCAAGATAATGAACAACACTGTCCAAATGCTCATGTGATCTCCTCGCCTGCTCAGGGTCAAAATTCTGCGGCGCGTTGCTCTCGGGTCGCGACGCTAGCCTAAGGTAGGACTCAATTCGCTCCCTGTCATTAACGCGAACCTTGTAAAGACACTAGATTGTGGCTGTACTTTGTATGCGTGATTTTCTGGTAGCGAGAAAATTTCTGGACACATTGATCGGAAACACCGTATGCGGCCAACCTTGCCCGCAATCGGGCAACTAAAAGAGGTTCTCAGGCAATTTGCAGGGAAAGCTGTTTGGCAGTCATGGATCGTGATCGTGTACCTTCTGGCGGAAGGCCACTCACCTATGAAGAGCTCGCGCAGTCTGACCCAAGTCCTGATGGCCGTCGCCGTGCTCGTTAGTCTTACGGGCGGCAGCTCTGCGTATTCTGTTTTAACGCACGAGGAAGTGGTCGACCTGCTTTGGAAAGATGATATCCAGCCAATGCTCGTGCACCGGTTTCCGGGTTCAAGTCCGGAAGATCTGCGGAAAGCCCACGCCTTTGCCTACGGGGGATCGCTCGTGCAAGACATGGGTTACTACCCCTTTGGGAACAAGTACTTCAGCGATCTCACCCACTATGTGCGGAGCGGTGACTTCATCGTCAACCTTGTCAAAGAAGCCTCCGACCTCAACGAGTATGCCTTCGCCCTGGGCGCCCTCGCTCACTACTCGGCCGATAACATGGGCCATCCGGCGGTGAATCAGTCGGTGGCGATTTTGTTCCCGAAATTACGTGAGAAATTTGGCTCGTCGGTGACCTATGAAGATAATCCCAAGGCGCACATTCAAACCGAGTTCGGTTTCGACATGACGCAGGTCGCGAAGAACCGGTACACCTCCGATCGCTATCACGACTTCATCGGCTTTGAAGTTTCGAAGCCCGTTCTCGAGCGGGCGTTTCAAGATACCTACGGCGTTCCGCTGACCGACGTAATCAAGAATGAAGATCTGGCGATTGGAACGTTTCGTCGCGCCATCAGCCGGATTATTCCGCAAATGACACGGGTTGCGTTGGTCGCCCGTAAAAAAGAAATAGTCGCGGAAACCCCCAACTTCAACGCCCGCAAGTTCCGCTACTACCTATCGCGGGCCAAGTATCAACGCGAGTGGGGGAAAGGGTACCGCAAGCCGGGATTCGGAACCGAAGTGCTGGCCTTCTTTCTGCGCTTTGTTCCGAAGGTAGGTCCGTTCAAAGCCCTTGATTTTAAAGTTCCCACGCGGAAAACCGAAGACCTCTACATTGCGAGCGTTGACCATACGCTCGATGATTATCGCGGCCTGTTGAAAGAAGTTCGTAAGAACGATTTACATCTCACGAATACGGATTTCGACACTGGGAAAATGACTCATGCGGGAGAGTACGCGCTGACGGACAAGGCCTACGGCCATCTTTTGGATCAACTTGCTCGTGATAACTTCCAGAAGATCACGCCGGAGTTAAAAGAGAACCTTCTCACTTTTTACCGCGATCCAGAAGCGGTCTCCACGAAGAAAAACGCACAGGCCTGGCAGAAGACGCTCAGCGAATTGGACAAGCTGAAATCGACCGATTCCAATGGGCCAGCAATCACCGAGGCCACAGAGATACGCTGATCTGCGGCTTCACTCGCTGATGCCCCACGCTGGTTTGATAGTGCGACAATCCCTGGCGTACAAGTTGGACATCTCATCCCGATAGGATTTCGTTATGTCTACGATTCAGACTGCCCGAGATAGCTTCGCCCTGCTTATTCTCGTTTTCATGGTTGTGCCGGCCGGCCCAAATCGGGCCAGTCAGCAACAACCCGTGAACTCAAATGCTGCAGGCTCTCTTTCTGCCGAGCAAGACCATTCTCGCCTCATGCAGTTGCTTCACATCACTTCTTTACGTCGTGGGGCCGATGGTGACCCAAAATCTCCGAACGCGGCGAACATGGATGAAGAAAAGGCAAACGCCTTCGGGCCGCCACCAGATCCGTTGGTTCTAAAGAATGGCACGAGAACCACAAACTCCCGGTCGTGGTGGGACCGTCGCCGCCCAGAGATCGTTGAGGATTTTGAGCGAGAAGTCTATGGCCGCGTTCCAGCCAATGCGCCGGCAGTAAAGTGGGAGGTGGTCCGCACCTCGCACGATAAGAACGGTGATATCCCTATTCTCACGAAAACATTGATCGGGCATCTCGACAATTCGGCGGATACGCGGATCTCCGTCGACATTAATTTGGCTCTCACCACGCCGGCTGACGCACGCGGACCAGTTCCGGTAATTATGGAGTTGGCTCTGAGTCCCGAGGTCCTCGCCTCGCTCGCCAAGCGTTTCCCGGACATGTTTCGTCCGGAGCCAGGGCCCACATGGCAGCAACAGGTACTTTCAAAAGGATGGGGTTATGCGGTGTATATTCCGACCAGCGTTCAGGCGGACAGCGGCGATGGCTTGCAAAACGGCGTCATCGGTCTCGCGAATCAAGGCCAGCCGCGCGGTCTTGATGCCTGGGGCGTCCTTCGGGCATGGGCCTGGGGTGCGAGCCGCGTGCTTGATTACTTGGAAACGGATAAGTCGGTCGACGCAAAGAGTGTCGGAATCGAGGGCCACTCCCGCTATGGAAAGGCCGCTCTGGTCGCGATGGCATTCGACCCTAGATTCGCAATTGCCTACATAAGTTCATCGGGAGAAGCTGGCGCAAAGCTCTATCGCCGCAATTTCGGAGAGCAGATTGGGAATATCGCCGGCACAGGCGAATATCACTGGATGGCCGGGAATTTTCTGAAGTACGACGGGCCGCTAACGGTCAACGACCTGCCGATCGATGCGGACGAACTCATCGCGTTGTGCGCGCCGCGTCCGGTTTTCATTGGCGCTGGCGCCGTCACTGGAGATGGATGGACGGATCCGAAAGGAATGTTCCTGGCTGCCGTGGGAGCTGGTCCCGTCTATCACCTGCTCGGGAAGAAAGATCTAGGGACCGCCCAGTTTCCTCCCATTGAGACCGCATTCATCGACGGAGATATCGGGTTCCGTCAACACCGTGGAGGACACACTCCTGCGCCGAATTGGCCCACATTCCTCGAATTCGCAGACAGGCATTTCAAGGCGGCGGGAAAATAAAATGCGCCGTACCCTTACGAGTACGGCGCAGTAGAGCATTCAAGAATTACGCGCCTTCAGGCGAATGCAGAACGCGGAAGGTGTTCCCGCCGTTCGACCAAACCAGGACGAGAGCATCCTGGCCTTTCGGCACGCTGGACAGATCTTTCTGAACGTCGCTCGCGCTTTGCACCTTGTGACGGTTCACCTCGAGAATGACGTCCCCTTGCTGCAAGCCCGCGTTATCAGCCGAGCTGCCGGGTTGCACCTGCTCGATCACTGCACCGTTCACATTCTTAGGCAGTTGCAACTGATCGCGAAGGTCCGGCGTCACGTTCCCTAGCCCCAGACCCCAGCGCATCTTCCCGTTGCTCTCTGACGAAGAACCGTTGTCCTTGCCGTGGCTCCCGAGTGCCTCCAACGTAACAGGCATACTCATCGTCTTGCCATCGCGCAGGACTGTGAGATCAGCCTTCGTGCCCGGCTGCATCTCGCCGATTGTCACTTGCAGTTCGCCCGCGTCATTCACCTTGTGGCCGTTGACCTCGGTGATCACATCGCCAATCTCTAAACCGGCCTTGGCTCCCGGTGAATCGGGCTCTACCTGTGTGACGACCCCACCGATCGCAGCCTTGTCGCCGAAGAACTTCGCATTTTCCGGCGTGACATCCGAGATACCGATACCAATGTGGCCATGGGTGACCTTGCCATCACGAATTAACGTCTCGACGGTCGGACGAACGATCTGCGACGGGATCGCGAAGCCCATCCCAGAGAAAGTTCCCGAGGGCGATACGAGGAACGTGTTGATGCCAACGACCTCTCCACGAGCGTCCACCAACGGCCCACCAGAGTTGCCTGGATTGATGGCAGCATCCGTCTGGATGAACTCACCCGGCTTCGTGCGGTCCGTCGGATCAGGATTGGCGCGATTAATTGCGCTCACGATTCCGCGGGTCACTGTGAATTGAAATCCATAGGGATTTCCAAAAGCCAGCACAGTTTCGCCGGGACGAACTTCCTTCGAGTCTCCCCACGGCGCGCTGGTCAGATCTGTAGCATTCACTTTCAAGACCGCCAGATCCGTGAGTGGGTCAGTTCCTACGACCTTTGCCTTGAGTACGCGACGATCGCTGGTCGTCACGCGAACGTCCACTGCTCCGTCTACGACGTGATTATTCGTGACGATGTAGCCCTCGGGCGAAATCACTACGCCGCTTCCCATCCCGTGTTCAATCTGCGGCTGTTGCTGGCGCATGTGTGGACCGAAAAACTGCCCGAATGGACCGCCAAAGAACTGCTGCATGTCCTGTGGCACTTCATTATTGGCAGAATCCGGCTTGGTGCGAGAGGTCACGGTTACATTTACGACCGCGGGCGTGACTCGGGCCGCAACCGTCTCCATGGCCTTGTCTAACGCGGTCAATGCGCTGACGCTGTCGGCATCGATCGGCGCTGCGATCGGGGCCGATGCCGCCGCACTCGCACTGGTCGGACGTACCCAACCATAAGTCGCAAGCGACAGCGCCAGGGCGGCACCCAAAACAGGCAGCGCCACCTTTTTTGTTAATTTCTTTCTGCTTTCGTTGAACCATCTTGCTACATTCATTGCTTCATCTCCTCCGAGTTGATTCTTGTAACTAATTTCTTAGTTTTTAAAAATGCAAACTTGCCATACGCTTTTTGCCGCTTTCCTAAATCTGCTTCCGGGAAGTTTGAGCGGGATTCGTCACCGTGCGAAGTACAGTGACGCGCCACAATTGAATCTGGTATCCGGAGTCGTTACTGGATTCCGGCATATGATTCTCGATCACAACGAAAACAGTCTCACTGACCGGGAGCGGTTCGCTAACAGCCTTCGCAAGATGTATCAAACGCTCAGGATGCTGTGCATGATTGGCCAGCCGCGGTCTCGCGGATTCCTTCACCTTCGATGTCGAAGGTGTTTTCTCTAACTTGAGATTGGTCGGGCGAACCGCGAGAGCATGCGAATACGAGTGAAACACAGCCGGAACCTGCATTCCAGCCGGCACATCGCTGACTGCCGCCGATACTGAACTTTCCGGCCCCGCCTCTTCGAAAGCAATCAGGTTCGACGTCCGTGCGCTCCAT